>Ga0206127_1000827_pt1 | contig 36277 bp, 33 predicted proteins | sample Helgoland_Spring_6_FD_148646 | JGI IMG/M metagenome (GOLD analysis project Ga0206127, IMG submission 148646) | Pelagic subsurface seawater microbial communities from Kabeltonne, Helgoland, North Sea - Helgoland_Spring_Bloom_20160419_1 | ecosystem: Environmental > Aquatic > Marine > Epipelagic ...
ACAGCTCGAGGAGTGCAGAGGGGTGCTGAGTAAAGAGGTCATCATCAGTTGTATCTAGATAATCATCCTTAATCACAAAGCGGTCATTAATTTGCGTGACTGTTTTAATTTTGTTTTTGCGATAAATCGCTTCATCGAGATATTGCAATAACACATCGGTTAATTCACGAATAGACAGAACCGTTTGATAGTAGCGCTGCATAAATTTTTCAACAGCCAACTTGCCATTACCATCAGAATAACCCAGTAAAGATGCTAATTTTCTTTGATAATCAAACAGCAGGCGTTCTTCAGCGCGTTCGGCAATATAATGTAGTCCGTAACGCACCTTCCACAAGAACTCCTCGTCCATTCTTAGGGTCAGATATTCTTCTTCAGATAAGAAATTGGCGTGCACTAGCTGGGATCGACGATGAACGTCAAAGTGGCGTTTAGCCGCCCAATTAATAAGCTGAATATCTCGCAGGCCGCCCGGGGCCTCTTTCACATTGGGTTCAAGGTTATATTCTGTGTCCTGATGCTTATTATGACGGGCTTTTTGTTCATCAATTTTGCCCTGATAAAATTTTGCCGAGGACCAAATTTTCCTGGGCCCTGTCTTAATTAACATCTTCTGCAAGAGTTCTGAATTACCACAGAGCAGGCGCGTTTCCATAAGGTTAGTGGCAACGGTAAGGTCTGATTTTGCTTCGTCTACACATTGGGATAATGAGCGTACGCTATGACCAATTTTTAGTTGTATGTCCCATAAAAATGTCACAAAAAGTTCAATGCGTTCACGGTATCTCTTAGATAGATCCTTGCGCATTAAAATGAGTAAATCAATATCGGAGTGGGGGTGAAGTTCGCCGCGACCATAGCCGCCTACAGCAACAAGACAGATTTCATCATCCCACTCATATTTGTTCCAGGCATACCAGAGTAGAACGTCGGCAAACTGCGAGGCCTCACTCACCAGTGATCTAGCGTCCTCACCTTCTAAAAAGCGATTATCAAAATGATTTTTGGCTGCACTCAGCGCATCCTTAAATACCTTAATAGGGTTGCGATTATTTAAGTCATCAACAAAGCGTTTTTGATCGAAAAAAATCGGCGCTCGATTATGGGGTTGAAGCGGCTGATCAAAAGAAGTATTGGCCATAGGTAAAGTAACTTTTGTTTATTGTTGCAGGTTAACCTGCGCTAAAAGGTTCATCGGGACGCGCGGTAAAAACCTCAACGCCATCCGCAGTCACCAACATGGTATGTTCCCATTGAGAGGAGAGTCGACCATCCTTAGTTTCAACTGTCCATCCATCGAGTTTAATCTTGGTTTGATAACGACCCGCATTGACCATAGGCTCAATGGTAAAGGTCATGCCTTCTTTAAGCTCTAGACCCGTACCTGGCTTACCGTAATGCAGGATCTGTGGCTCCTGGTGAAATTCATCGCCAATACCATGACCACAGTAATCTCTAACAACAGAATAATAGTGGGACTCAGCATAGGTTTGTATCGCATGACCTATGTCACCCAGCCTGACACCCGGCCTGACCATTTCAATGCCCTTATAAAGACATTCCTGAGAAACCATGACCAGCCTTTGTGAATGCTCTGGCACTTCACCAACCAGATACATCTTGCTGGTATCGCCATACCAACCATCTTTGATCACGGTGACATCGATATTAATGATGTCGCCTTTTTTAAGGATCTTTTTATCTGATGGAATACCATGACAGACCACCTGATTGACAGAGGTGCAAACAGATTTAGGAAAACCTCTATAGCCCAAGCAAGCAGGAATGGCTTTTTGAACATTAACAATATGATCATGACAGATGCGATCAAGCTCTTCGGTGGATACACCGGGCACCACATACTCGCCTATAAGCTCAAGCACCTCAGCAGCAAGCTGTCCGGCAACTCTCATCTTAGCAATCTGTTCAGCAGTTCTAAGTTTTACAGTCATATTTTTTCCTAGTCTTTCGTAGCCGCACATTGTACCTAAATACAGGGCTTTTGAGGGACTTCAATAATAAAAAATAAACGAGCAAAATGACAATAAAATAGCGGTGAGAGGTAGTTTTGCAAAAAGAGCTAAAGAATTAACGGTTTTTACGCAGTTTTTCTTTAACTAAAACAGTGGTTATGGTATAAAGCGCGCCGGTACGCAGTTGGCGTAGCGGTAAAATTAATTTAACACTAACGACACACACATGTCGGCACAATGGTCTGGGTGCCTTGAAGCAATAATGCGGATAGGTTGATTATTGGGATATGTGGAGGCTTAACCCCCAAGAGGAAATTATTATGTCAAAAGTAAGCATGAAAGATATGTTACAAGCGGGTGTCCATTTTGGTCACCAAACCCGTTTCTGGAATCCAAAGATGAGCCAATTTATTTTTGGCTCGCGAAATAAAGTTCACGTTATAAACCTTGAAAATACAGTGCCAGCTTTTAACGAAGCGCTAGACGTTCTTCGCACTGAAGCAGCCAAAGGTAATCAGGTTCTTTTTGTAGGAACTAAACGTGCAGCTAACAAAATTATTAAAGAGCAGGCCGAACGTTGTGGCATGCCTTATGTTAGTCACCGCTGGTTAGGCGGCATGCTAACTAATTACAAAACTATCCGTGCTTCGATTCGTCGCTTCCGCGAACTTGAAACTCAGCAAAATGACGGCACCTTTGAAAAGATCACCAAAAAAGAAGTCCTAATGCGCACGCGCATGAAAGACAAGCTAGAGAATTCTATTGGTGGTATTAAGGATATGAATGGTCTTCCAGATATTCTATTCGTAGTTGACGTTGATCATGAGCGTATTGCTATCAATGAAGCGAACAAGCTAGGTATCCGCGTTGTGGGCATTGTTGATACAAACAGTGATCCTGATGGTGTTGATCATATTATTCCTGGTAATGACGATTCGATTAGAGCTATTAAGCTTTACGCAGCTTCTGTTGCTGACTCGATTCTTGAAGGTAAGTCTCAAGCCGCTAATGTAACCAGCAAAGATGAGTTTGTTGAAGTCGAAGAGAAGCCTGCTAAAGAAGTAAAAGAAGCTAAAGCAAAGAAAGCGCCAGCTAAAAAAGCTGCTGCGGCTAAAGAAGCGCCAGTTGCTGAAGAAGCGCCGGTTGCTGAAGAAGCGCCGGTTGCTGCTGAAGCACCAGCTAAAGAAGCTGTAGCTGAAGATAAGCCAGAGGCGGCTAAGTAATTTAACATTCGACCTAAGGGCCGATTGAGTAACAAATTACGGGGGCCTTTTGCCCCCTTTTTTATAACTTATTATATGTTTTAGAGAGGAATACAATGTCACAAGTAACAGCATCCTTAGTAAAAGAGCTGCGCGATCGAACAGGTTTAGGCATGATGGAGTGCAAAAGAGCACTTGCAGAATCAGGTGGCGATATTGACAAGGCAATTGATGATTTGCGTAAATCTAGCGGCATGAAAGCGGCTAAGAAAGCAGGTCGAACTGCAGCGGACGGTGTGGTTTCTGTACGTGCAGAAGGCGGTTACGGTATCGTCGTTGAAGTAAACAGTGAAACTGACTTCGTTGCTAGAGACGAAGGTTTTCAAGGCTTTGTTGGCTCAGTTGTCAACGCTGGCTTTACTTCAAAAGAAAATGATATTGCTACATTAATGGCTGGTGATCTAGAATCAGATAGAGAAGCACTGGTTCAAAAAATTGGTGAAAACATCTCGCCGCGAAGAGCAAATAGTATCGAAGCGCCAGTTGTGGGTGGCTATGTTCACAGCAACAACCGTATCGCGGTAATTGTAGGTTTGAGTGGCGGAACAGAAGAATTAGCAAAAGATGTTGCTATGCATGTAGCTGCGGTTAACCCAGCGGTAGTAAATTCTGATCAAATGCCAGCTGAAGTCGTAGCTGCTGAAAAAGAAATTTTTGCCGCCCAGGCAAGAGAGAGTGGTAAGCCAGAAGAAATTATTGAAAAAATGATTGGTGGACGTGTTGCTAAATTCTTAAAAGAAAGTAGCCTAGTTGACCAACCATTTGTAAAAGACCCTGAAACTACAGTGGGTAAATTAGTTAAAGCTAGTGGTGCAGAAGTACTTTCATTTGTGCGCTTTGAAGTAGGTGAAGGTATTGAAGTTGAAGAAGTTGATTTTGCAGCAGAAGTTGCAGCTCAGGTTCAGAGTGCTAGCAATTAAAGGGTGCAAGTAATTAATTAAAAGGACTAATAATTATGCCGAACTCGGTCAAAGAGAAGCAATATAAGCGAATCTTACTCAAACTTAGCGGTGAAGAGCTAATGGGCGAGGAGGGTTTTGGTATTGATCCTAAGGTTCTCGACCGAATGGCATTAGAAATTGGACAGCTGGTGGGTATTGGTGTTCAAGTTGGTCTTGTTATTGGTGGCGGTAATCTCTTTCGAGGTGCCGCCCTCAGTGCAGCAGGTATGGATCGTGTTACTGGCGATCATATGGGTATGTTAGCTACAGTTATGAATGCACTGGCGATGCGCGATGCGTTAGAGCGTACTAATATATCTTCCCATGTAATGTCATCAATCCCAATGAGTGGTGTAGTCGAGCACTACGATCGACGTAAAGCTATTCGTTATCTAAAAGACGGTGATGTAGTTATTTTTGCCGCTGGTACCGGTAATCCATTCTTTACTACGGATTCAGCAGCTTGCCTGCGCGGTATCGAAATCGATGCCAACGTGGTGCTAAAAGCAACCAAGGTTGATGGTGTCTATTCGGCCGACCCTATGCTTGATCCAGATGCAGAGCTCTATCAGAGCCTCACTTACGACGAAGTACTTAACAAGCAGCTTGGGGTAATGGATATGACAGCAATTTGTCTATGCCGTGAGCACAAAATGCCATTGCGCGTCTTCAGAATGTCAAAACAAGGTGCCTTACTTAACCTTGTGGTTGGTGGTGATGAAGGCACACTAATTGATGAGAAATAAAGAGGTTTAAGGTGATAGAAGAATTTAAAAAGGATGCAGAACTGCGAATGGCCAAGGCCATTGACGCACTGGGTGTTGCCTTTAATAAAATCCGCACGGGCAGAGCACACCCAAGCCTGTTGAATGGCTTATCAGTCGATTACTACGGTGTTGCCACGCCTTTAAGTCAGGCAGCTTCAATTACTATTGAAGATTCTCGTACGCTGGCTGTATCACCCTATGAAAAGTCGCTTGTTCCCGAAATTGAAAAAGCCATTATGAAATCAGAACTGGGACTAAACCCCAGTACAGCAGGCACGGTAATTCGCATCCCATTGCCGCCCTTAACTGAGGAGACTAGAAAAACCTATGGTAAGCAGGCGCGTCAAGAAGCAGAGGGGTCGCGTATTTCAATTCGAAACATCCGTCGTGATGTACTTTCTGACATCAAAGATCTGTTAAAAGAAAAAGAAATCAGTGAAGATGAAGAACGTAAAGGGCAGGACGATGTTCAAAAGATAACTGATAAGTTTATTGCCCGAGTAGAAGAAGCACTTGCGGCAAAAGAAAAGGACTTAATGGAGATCTAATTCTCTTGTCAAAAACATGAAGAAAGAACCTGGCGTTTCGGCACACCCGCTTAAGCATGTAGCGATTATTATGGATGGTAATAATCGCTGGGCTAAACTGCGAGGGCTTTCTGGGATAGCAGGTCATAAGGCAGGTGCAGAGCGAATTCGCGGCCTATTGCCTCATGCTCGTCAACAGGGCATTCAGACGGTCAGTCTATTCGCCTTCAGTAGTGAAAACTGGCATCGTCCAGCACTTGAAGTGCGCGGCCTAATGTCTCTATTTTCCTCTTACCTTAAACAGGAAGCTAAGGTTTTGCGGGACGATAATATTCGCCTCAAAATTATTGGTAATCGCGATCGTTTTAGCCAGCGGCTCAATCAGCAAATTGATAAAGCCGAAAAACTCACTGAAAATGGTGGGTTAAATCTTCATATCTATGTCGACTACGGCGGGCGATGGGAAATAGCCGAAGCTGCACGCGAGTTAGCTGCAAAAGTGGTATCAGGTGACTTATCCCTAGATCAGGTAAATGCCGATAATTTAGACGAATATTTTTCGACTGAAGCACCAACGCCGCCGGATCTCTGTATTCGAACAGCAGGGGAACAGCGTATAAGTAACTTTATGCTATGGCAAATGGCTTATACCGAACTCTATTTCACTGATTGCTATTGGCCTGATTTTGATGAAAATACATTTCAACAGGCTATTGAAGACTATTATTCTAGGCAGCGTCGATTTGGTTCGCGCGAGCCTGAAAAAAATTAGAAAATAATAACTAAAATTTGGGGTTATATGCTTAAACCACGTCTAATAACAGCCACAATATTGGCCGCATTTTTTGCCTCAATGTTGGTGTTTTTATCACCTTTTGTTTTTGCACAAATTATGATTTTCGTGGTTTTAGTCGCTGGATGGGAGTGGGCTGATCTTGCCGCTTTCAAAACAAGATTCTCTAAGTACGGTTTTTTGCTTGCGCTAGGCACATGCCTGGTTGTAACTGGCTATTATGTGAGTTTCCATACCCAGCTTGATGTGTCGTCTAGCTATAATATCTGTGCCCTAGTTGTGGCCTTCTGGGCGATTATTTTCTTATGGCTGCAGGGATATCCTACGAGCTCAATCCTCTGGTCTCCCAAGCCAGTGATGGCACTTATTGGACTGATTCTTCTGGTATCTACATGGCTAGCTATAGTTACTATTTTAATGATGGATAATGGTAAATGGCTACTTGGCTTAGCAATAACCACCGTGGTTTTAGCTGATGTGGGTGGTTATGTTGTGGGCAAATTATTTGGCCGTCATAAGTTAGTGCCGACAATTAGTCCCGGTAAGACCTGGCAAGGGCTGATGGGCGGACTACTATTTCAATTGCTTTTAATAGCTGCGCTAAAGATTTCATTGCCAGATACCGATTTATTCAAGCTTGCCTTATTAATTATTCCGGTGGGCCTTATCTCCGTAGTGGGTGATCTCTTCGAAAGTATGATAAAACGCCAGCGGGGGGTTAAAGATAGTAGTGCACTTTTACCTGGTCATGGTGGTGTTTTAGATCGTTTAGATGGTGTTATGGCCGCGATGCCTTTATTCTTGGTCATTCTCTACATGGCTAACCCGTTTTAGACTATGCAATCGATTACTATATTAGGCGCTACCGGCTCCATTGGGCGAAGCACTTTAGATGTCATTGGCCAACATCCCGATAAATATTCAGTATTTGCCCTCACCGGTCAGAGTCAGCTCAAGCTTTTAGCCCAGCAATCTGTTGAGTTTAATGCCAAGTACGCAGTGGTTACTGATGAGGCATCCGCCAAACAACTCAGTCAGATAATTAAAGACTTAAAGGGCCAAACAGAAGTGCTTTTTGGTGAACAGGCACTCTGTGATGTGGCAAGCAGTTCGCAGGTTCAGGTGGTAATGGCTGCTATAGTGGGCGCGGCGGGTCTATTGCCAACCCTGTCTGCTGTTGAGTCTTCAAAAAAGGTGTTGTTGGCTAACAAAGAATCTTTAGTCATGGCGGGCTCAATCTTTATGCATGCGGTACAGCAGCATTCTGCTAATTTATTGCCCATTGATAGCGAGCACAATGCGATTTTCCAATGTTTACCCAGTAACAATGCGCTAGATAGCCAGACAGCAGTTAAAAAATTAATTCTTTCAGCCTCTGGCGGCCCCTTTAGAACCTGGACTGCAGAGCAGATGCAATCAGTTACTCCTGAACAGGCCTGTGCTCACCCTAATTGGAGTATGGGCAATAAAATATCTGTTGATTCCGCCTCAATGATGAATAAGGGGCTAGAATGTATTGAAGCCAAATGGCTTTTTGATACAGATATTAAGAATATTGATGTGCTTATTCATCCACAAAGTATTGTCCATTCATTGGTTCAGTATGTTGATGGTTCGGTGTTAGCTCAGCTGGGCAATCCCGATATGCGCACCCCGATTGCCCATGGTTTGGCCTGGCCCCAAAGGATTAGCTCTAATGTGCCAGATTTAGACTTGGCCGAGATTGCACAGCTAACCTTTGAACAACCGGATTTAGAGGCATTTCCCTGCTTAAAATTGGCTTATCAGGTAGCTGAAGTAGCGGGTGATGCTCCTGCAGTGCTTAATGCAGCCAATGAAATTGCAGTGGATGCCTTCCTTAAACAAAGACTGGGTTTCACCGATATTGCCAAGGTGGTTGAGCAAACCCTGAATAGCTTTGATTTTTTTGAACCAGATACACTTGCTGCTGTCCAAGAATCAGATGCTCGTGCAAGGCGCACAGCTTTATCAATGGTTAAACAGCTAGAGTTATAATCCATGGCATTACTCGAAACATTATTTTTTACCTTCATCGCTTTTGGCGTATTGGTTACGATTCACGAATTTGGTCACTTTTGGGTGGCTAGACGCTGTGGTGTAAAGGTAGAAAAATTCTCCATAGGTTTCGGGAAAACTATCCTTTCATGGCGTGACAAACAGAATACTGAATTTGTATTGGCACTGTTGCCCCTGGGTGGCTATGTCAAAATGCTTGATGAGCGAGTTGAGGAGATTTCAGAGCAGGATCGTCCTCATGCTTTTAATGCTAAATCTGTTTGGCAGCGAATGGCCATCATTAGCGCCGGCCCCGTTGCAAACTTTTTACTGGCTATACTGGCGTTTTGGGTGCTTTTTTTAAGCGGAGAAAAAGGTTTAGCACCGGTAATTGGTGACATACAAGAGAATTCACTCGCCAGTACCTCTGGGCTTCAAGTGGGCATGGAAATTACTGCAGTGAATCAGGTGCCAACCACCACTTGGAACTCGGTGAATAGAAAGCTATTTGATTACATTGGCGTTACTGGCAACATAGCTCTTACTGTAACAGACCCTGATTCTGAAGCTTCAATGCAGTTGATGGTTCCTGTGACTTCATGGTTGCGAGATGCGGACAACCCATCACCCCTGAGAGAATTAGGTGTGATGCCAGTATTTGAGTTTGAAGCCTTGATTGTTGGAGCGGTTTTAGAGAGCGGCTCGGCATATCAGGCTGGGTTACAAGAAAATGATATTTTGACTGGGATTAATGGACAAACGATTACAGGTGCGGATCAATTTATTGATACTGTGGCGGCTAGTGCTAACCAGCCAGTGGTTATAGATCTCGAAAGGCCCATTAAAAATCAATCCCAAGGGCAATTAATTTCCTTAGAAATTATCCCAGCATCGGTAATTAAACAAGGAAATGCCGTAGGGCAGCTAGGTATTCAGTTGGGTGTTAAAGGCCAGTACCCCGAATTTTTGCGACGAGAAGTTGAGTATGGCGTTTTTGGTGCCTTGGTTCGCGGCGCACAAGAGACTTACTCTACCTCGGGTTTCATTCTTTCATCTCTCGGCAAATTGGTGATGGGTGAAATATCGCCGAAGAATCTAAGTGGTCCGGTAACCATTGCCAAAATGGCCGGTGATACCGCTAGAGCAGGGGTGGATAATTTTATTCGCTTTATTGCCATCTTAAGTATAATGCTAGGGGTTATGAACCTATTGCCAATACCCGTTTTAGACGGCGGGCATTTGGTGTATTGTATAGTGGAGTGGGTTAAGGGATCTCCAGTTTCAGACCATGTACAGATGATTGGTTACAAGATTGGGTTTTTCTTATTGGTTGGTCTTATGTTGTTTGCAACATTTAACGATTTGACGCGACCGTTTTAGTTTTTATTACAATAGAATTATAAATAGGCAGATTCTTTTTCATGAAACGACTTTTTTTTGGGCTCTGTCTTGGACTTCTTGGGCATGCATCTGTTGTATATGCCGCCGTATTTCAAGTAGCTGATATAAGAATTGAAGGCCTGCAGCGTGTTTCTGCAGGTACAGTTTTTGCCGCACTACCCATTAATGTGGGTGATATTGTGGATCAAGCCACTATTGGTGATGCCTCAAGATCCATCTTCAAAACCGGTTTTTTTGCCGATATTTCCATCATTAAGGAAGAAGAAGTTCTGGTCATTGTGGTCGAAGAAAGGCCCGCAATTTCTGAAATTACCCTTGAGGGCAATAAGGCGATACAAACCGAACAGCTGATGGAAGCGCTAACCGATAACGGCTTGGCCGAGGGTCAGATATTCCGTCAGTCTATTCTCGAGGGTATGGCGCAGGAACTTCAACGTCAATACGTCTCTCAAGGGCGTTATGGCGCTACAGTTGTCAGTAACGTAGAGAATCTACCTCGAAATCGGGTAGCCGTTAATATTGATATTGACGAGGGTACAGTTGCTAAAATAAGACATATTAATATTATCGGTAACAAGAGCTTTACTGAAAAAGAGCTTCGTGAGGGCTTTGAGCAAAATGAAACCGGTTTTTGGTCTTTTATCAGTGGTAATGACAAATATTCGAGAGAGAAGCTAACGGGGGATATAGAAACCCTTGAAACCTGGTATCTTGATCGTGGCTATCTGGCATTTGAAGTTAAAAATACCCAGGTATCTGTTAGTGCTGACAAGAAGTCTGTATTTATTACAATCACGCTCGATGAGGGCGGCACTTATACCATTAGTGACGTTGAGCTTTCGGGAGAGTTAAAAATCCCTGAGAAAGATATCCGTGCCATGATTCTTATGCGTGAAGGCATGCGCTTTTCGCAAGCATTGATGACTACCTCAAGCGAGCTTATCACACGTCGCTATGGCAACGAGGGCTATACCTTTGCCAAAGTTGATGGCTACCCCGAACTCAATAAAGAAGATAATACGGCAAAAGTCACCTTTGTCCTGATGCCCGGAATGCGTGCCTATGTTCGTCGCATTGAGTTTAGAGGCAATACCAAAACAGAAGATGAGGTATTACGGCGTGAGATGCGCCAAATGGAAGGCTCATCGGCTAATAATGCCTTAATTGAGTCATCTAAAGTCAGGCTTGAGCGTTTAGGTTTCTTTAAAGAGGTTAGTGTTGAGAATATCCCTGTTCCCGGGGTTAATGACCAGATTGATGTGGTCTATTCGGTGGAAGAGCAACCCTCTGGCTCCATTGGCGCCAGCATTGGTTACGCGCAGGGCTATGGCACAATTTTGGGAGCCAATCTTTCTGAAAATAATTTCCTTGGCTCGGGAAGACAGCTTTCTGTGGGTATTAATCGCAGTACCTATCAAGAATCTTTGAATCTAAGTTTCACAGAGCCCTATTTTACCGTTGATGGCGTGAGTGTGGGCTACAGTATTTTTGCCCGTGAAACCGACTATGATCAAATCAACGTTTCAAGCTTTTCAACCAATGCCAAAGGTGCCAATGTTAATTGGGGCTATCCTATTTCTGAGGTTGAGCGCGTCGGTTTTGGCGTGGGTTTTGAGAATTTAGATATTCGTTATGGTGCCTATGCCTCTCAAGAAATAAGAAACTTTATTGATACCAATGGCAGTAAATTTGATGTATTTAATCTAAACCTTAATTGGCGCAAGTCGACCTTAAATCGCGGCATGTTTGCCACTAGAGGGGCATCGCAGAGATTGGCCTTAAACGTCGCCCTGCCGGGCTCTGGTCTAGAATATTATAAGGCCACCTATAAGGCACAATACCTTCGAGGGTTGACCCGCTCACTCTCTCTCAAGCTTCGCGCTGATCTGGGTTATGGTGAAAGTTATGGTGACACCTCGCAATTGCCATTCTTCAAGAATTTTTATGGTGGTGGTTTTGGTTCTGTGCGAGGCTTTGAATCTAATAGCTTGGGGCCGCAGGATACACCCTGTTCCGGTTCTACTGAAAGCTGTAACAACCAATCAGCATATAATCGCCCAGATCCAATTGGGGGTAATGTGCAAATTGAGTTTGGATCGGAGGTTATTTTCCCTATGCCTTTTGTTAAGGATAAACGCTCAATGCAGTCGGCATTCTTTATTGATGCCGGCAATATCTTTAACACAAAATGTGGGGATACCCAGTTAAACTGCTTCAAACCTGATGTGGGTGAGTTAAGATACTCAGTAGGGGTTGGAGTAACCTGGTTAAGCGCAATGGGTCCATTGACCTTCAGTTACGCCAAGCCACTTAATTCTAGTGAATATGATGAAACAGAAAATTTTCAGTTTTCTCTAGGTAATCAATTTTAATTTTTCGAAAAAGGATTAGAAAAAATGATCGTAAAAATCGCAAAGGCAATGAGCATATGGGTAATGCTTGGAACATTGGCGTTAATGCCAGTGACTACATTGGCTGATACAGTCAATAAGATTGCAGTAGTGGATGCAAAGATAGCTATATTTGGCTCCAAAACCGCTCAGTCTTATCTTAAAACCTTTGAAGAAAGTGCCGATTTTCAAAGCTTAAAGGCTAAATATGAAAGCTCATTGGCTGATTTTCAAGCAATGGGAGAGGAAGCAGAAACCCAACGTTTAACCTGGTCTGCTGAACAGTTAGCTGAGCACCAGAAGAAAATGAGCTATGTTAAAGCCGATGCTGAGCTGGCGATTCAAAAAATCAGTGCAGAACAAAAACAGCTAGAACAGCTTATTTTACAAAATCTTGCACCATTGGTTGAACTGTCAATTCAAGAAATTGTTAAGGAGCAGGGCATAACTCTGTTACTTCGTGCTGAATCTGTATTGTTGGCTAGTCCAGAAACATCGATTACCAAACAGGTTGCTGAGCGTATTGATATCAAATCCCAGCCAAAACCCGAATAACTGAGATTTAGATAATTTAATGTCCCAATCTTATAGCCTTAAACAGATAGCCGAATTCCTAGGTGCCAAGGTGCAAGGGGACGATGCGGTCAAAATTTCTGGTTTGGGTACACTGAGTTCGGCTTCGGTCAATGATCTAGCTTTTGTTAGCAATCCAAAATACGTTGATCAGCTTGCAGAAACTCAAGCGGGTGCTGTTATTTTGGCTTCTGGCCTAGCCGATAAGTATCAGGGGAACTGTCTACTTGTCGATGATGCTTACCTAAGTTACGCCAAGATAAGCGCCTGGTTTGATAAGACGCCCAAAGCAGAACAGGGTATCCATCCCTCTGCTTGCATTGATTCTACTGCTGTTATTGGTGATCAAGTGTCTATTGGCCCCAATGTGGTTGTAGAAGCGAATGCTAAGGTGGGTAAGGGCTCGATAATTAAAGCTAATACCCTAATTGGCGGTCGTTCTGAGATTGGCGAAAATTCGCTAATAGCGGCTAATGTGACTATTTACCATGATGTGCGAATTGGAGATCGAGTGACAATTCACAGTGGTGCTGTGCTAGGTGCAGATGGTTTTGGTTTTGCGTCAAATGGCGAGAAAGCTTGGCAAAAAATTAGCCAAATCGGTGGTGTCGTTGTTGGTAATGATGTTGAAATTGGAGCATCTACCACAGTTGATCGTGGTGCTATTAACGATACGCAGATTGGTAATCATGTAATCCTCGATAACCATGTTCAAATTGCTCATAATGCAATCATTGGTGATAATTGCGCAATGGCAGCCTATGCTGGTGTTGCCGGTAGTACTGTATTGGGAAAAAATTGCATTCTTGCGGCTGGCGCACATGTGGTGGGCCATGCCAGTTTATGTGACAATGTGCAGTTGATGGCGCATACATTAATATTTAAAGATATTAAGCAGCCAGGGTCCTACTCCTCAGCGGCTATGCCGCCAATGGCCACAGCAGACTGGTTAAAAAATTCAGTGCGAATGGGCCAGCTAAACGATATAGCCTTGCGCTTAAAAAAATTAGAAAAAAATCAAAATAATTAAATTTAGACGTTTTAAAATTTTTTAAGATAAATGTAAAAAAAATCACAGTCTTTCAAGTGGAAATGCAATGAATGTAAATGAAATAATGAAACTTCTGCCTCATCGATATCCTTTTTTGTTGGTTGATCGGGTGCTTGAAATCGAACCCCAAAAACGGATAGTTGCCTATAAAAACATTACTTTTAATGAGGACGTTTTTAATGGCCATTTCCCCGGAGCGCCGATTTTCCCGGGTGTCATGATCGTTGAAGCCTTGGCTCAGGCTTCAGGTATTCTGGGTTTTGTTTCTTCTGGTTTAACCGTAGAGGATGGCAAGCTTTTCTTATTTGCAGGTGTTGATAAGGCGCGTTTTAAGAAGCCTGTAGTTCCCGGTGATCAGTTGACCCTTACCTCAGAAGTCGATACCGTTAAACGTAATATGTGGCGCTTCAATACCAGTGCATCGGTTGATGGTAAGGTCTGCTGTGAGGCAACCTTACTCTGTGCCTTTCAGGATAGAGATAAAGTAGTGTGATTGATTCTCAAGCGATTATAGATCCCTCCGCAACTATTGGCGAAAACGTCAGCATTGGCCCCTGGACGGTAATTGGGCCTGAGGTTGTGATTGGTGATAACTGCCAGATTGCCTCTCATGTGGTGATTCGAGGGCCCTCATTTATAGGCGCTAACAACAAAATATACCAATTTTCTACGATTGGTGATGATACCCCTGATCTTAAGTATAAAGGCGAGCCTACCAAGTTAATTATCGGTGATGACAATGTCATTCGCGAGGGTGTCACCATCCACCGCGGCACAGTCCAAGATCGAGGTGAAACGGTAATTGGCAACAAAAATCTGTTAATGGCCTATGCCCATGTGGGACATGATTCGGTTATTGGCGATAATGTGATAATGGTGAATAACTCAAGCCTAGCCGGACATGTGACGGTAGGGGACTGGGCTATTCTTTCAGGTTACTCACTTATTCATCAGTATGTATCAGTTGGCGCACACAGTTTTGTCGGCCCTGCGGCCTTCAGTTATCATGATGTTCCTGCTTTTGTGACCGCCTTTGGTAGTCCTGCTGAGCCTCGCACCATCAATAAAGAAGGGTTAAAGCGCCGTGGTTTTACCACAGAGCAAATTGCCTTAGCCAATAAAGCCTACAAGTTGCTTTATCGTCGCGGTCTTTCCTTGGAAGAGGGCATTGAGGCCATTGCTGAGTTAGGAGACGATATGGTGATAGAAACCTTACTAAATTCTCTAAAAGCCTCAACACGCGGCATTATTCGCTAGCTCATGTTGGAAGCTCCTGTTTTTGCCATAGTCGCCGGTGAAACATCCGGTGATCTATTGGGTGCAGACCTTATCCAAGGCTTAAAAAAACAATACCCCGATGCTATCTTCGAAGGTATTGGCGGCCCTAAAATGCAATCTCAAGGTTTTCATTCCCTATTTGATATGGAACGCCTTTCAGTGATGGGTCTCTGGGAACCACTGAAACGATTGCCTGAATTACTGTCTATTCGGCGTTCAATTATCCAACGTTATTCATCAAAAAAACCTGTGGTGTTTATCGGTATAGATTCCCCGGATTTTAATGCCAAAATTGAGCAAAAGCTGCATGATACGGGTGTCAAAACTGTGCACTATGTCAGCCCGTCGGTCTGGGCCTGGCGTCAGGGTCGTATCAAAAATATAAAACGCTACGTCGACCTAATGCTGACACTATTTCCCTTTGAAGCAGGGTTTTATGAACAGCATCAGGTACCGGTCTGTTATGTGGGTCATCCATTGGCCAAACAGTTTCCCAAACAGCCCAATACGTCTAGTGCAAGACAGCAGTTAAACCTAGAGCAGGACAAGCCAACCCTCTGTATTATGCCAGGAAGTCGCAGCGCGGAAGTTGAACTGATGGCTGAGCTTTTATTAGATACTGCGGCTAAAGCCTCCAAGGATCTAGGTGCAGAGCTACAGCTGGTTATGCCCGCGGCTAATCAGGCAAGGTTTGACCAGTTGCAAAAGATCCTAAAAACAAAAGCTATTGAGGTAACATTGCTCCAGCAACAGTCCCATTTAGCAATGGAAGCTGCCGATGCCGTCTTGCTGACCTCTGGCACCACAGCGCTAGAGGCCATGTTACTTAAGAAACCCATGGTGGTGGGTTATCGCATGAATGCACTGTCGTTTAAATTATTATTCCCTCTTATTAAAACTGCCTATGTTTCATTACCGAATTTGCTGGCTAATCAGTCTTTAGTGCCTGAATTAATTCAAGACGAAGCGACCGTTGAATCATTGTCTGCAGAGGTGGTTAACCTTTTTAAGGCAAACAGTTCTGGTTTAGTTGAGCAGTTTAATGAATTACATCAGCAGTTATCCTTGGATTCTGCGACTTTGGCAACGGCAGCCATTTCAAAACTTATAGCGAGTGAATAGGGCCCATGGAACAATGGCATGCCCCTAAAAATATTAAGTATCTCGCTGGTGTCGATGAGGTGGGGCGGGGCCCACTAGCTGGTGATGTGGTGACAGCCGCAGTTATTTTACCCGCCAAGCACAGTATTCAGGGTCTAGATGATTCTAAGGTGCTAACCGCGCATCAGCGTGAATCCCTGTATAAAGAGATTGTCGAGCAAGCCCTATGTTATTGCGTGGGGAGAGCCTCAATAGCAGAAATTGATCAGTACAATATTTTACAGTCAACTATGATGGCCATGCGCCGCGCAGTGATAGGCTTGCAAATAAAGCCTGACTTTGTGGCAGTTGATGGCAATCGAGTACCCCAGTGGGAATACTCCTCAGAAGCCGTGGTCAAGGGCGATGGGCGAGTTGAGGTGATTAGTGCGGCATCAATTATTGCCAAGGTGGTGCGCGACAAAGAAATGGTAGCTTTTGAAGCTAAATACCCAGGTTATGGCTTTGCCAAAAATAAAGGCTATGGCACGGCACAGCATATGGAAGCCTTAAAGCGCTTAGGGGCAACACCCATTCATCGACGCTCCTTTGCGCCGGTGAGTGAAAATTTATTACCAGAACAGCAATCATTACTATAAATTTTAAACGCTTTGGCTTGAGTTAATTGGGTTGAAGCTATACATTTAATTCTATGAATAATTTTACGCCTATAACCCTAACAAGAATGCATTATGACCACTGAATTCGTCCATCTTCGTCTGCATTCCGAGTACTCATTGGTTGATGGGCTTGTGCGTATTAAACCCTTGGCCAAAAAAGTCGCTGAAATGGGCATGCCGGCGGTAGCGCTGACAGATTTTAATAATTTTTTTGGCCTTATTAAATTTTACAAAGCAGCACAGGGTAGTGGCGTTAAGCCTATTCTGGGTGCCGATGTATTGGTTTCTAGTCTATCCGAGGGTACGCCAACGCAGTTGGTGTTACTCGCCGCCGATGATAAGGGTTATAGAAATCTAACCCAGCTTATTTCACGTGCCTATCTTGAGGGCCAGCGTCAGGCGATTCCGGTCATCGAGCATTCTTGGTTAACTGCTCACAGTGAGGGTTTGATTGCCTTATCCGGTGGTCGACTGGGTGAGATTGGGATTGCATTAGTATCTGGTCGAGAAGCCGAAGCTAAAGCAGCTTTGGTTGAAATGATGAGCATCTTCCCTAATCGGTTTTATCTTGAATTACAGCGAACCAGTAGATTCGACGAAGATGATTATATTCATTCTGCAGTGAGCTTGGCTCAGCAATGTGACTGTCCGGTAGTGGCCACCAACGACGTACGCTTTATCAAATCAAGTGAGTTTGAAGCTCATGAAGCAAGGGTCTGTATTTATGAGGGGCGAGCGCTGGATGACCCACGTCGTGAACGGCGTTATTCCGAGACCCAGTATTTAAAAAGCCCTGAGGAAATGGCTGAGTTATTTAGTGATATTCCTGAGGCACTCGAGAATAGCGTAGAAATTGCCAAACGATGCAATGTCGAACTCACCTTTGGCGAATATTTTCTGCCCGATTACCCTATTCCAGAGGGTATGACTATTGATGAATTTCTTATTCAGGTGTCTGAAGAGGGCCTAGAAGCAAGGCTTGCCAGTTTATTTGATAGCAGTGAAGAGAGTTATTCTGCCAAGCGTGACACTTACTATAAGCGGCTTAAGTTTGAGTTAGATATTATTATTCAGATGGGGTTCCCTGGTTATTTCCTTATCGTGATGGATTTTATTCGTTGGTCAAAAGATAACAAGATTCCGGTGGGCCCGGGTCGGGGTTCTGGTGCAGGATCACTGGTAGCCTATGCCCTAAAAATTACTGATCTAGACCCTATAGAATACGACTTACTATTTGAGCGTTTCCTAAATCCTGAGCGGGTATCCATGCCTGATTTCGATATCGATTTCTGTATGGAAGGTCGCGATCGGGTGATTGCCTATGTGGCTGAACGCTACGGGCGTAATGCGGTATCGCAAATCGTCACCTTCGGCACCATGGCTGCGAAGGCAGTGGTGCGTGATGTAGCAAGGGTTCAGGGTAAATCCTATGGCTTGGCAGACAAGCTGTCTAAGTTGATTCCTTTTGAAGTGGGTATGACCCTTGAAAAAGCGGTGGAAGAAGAGGATTCTCTTAAAGAATTTCTTAAGCAAGATGATGAAGCCTCTGAAATCTGGTCCATGGCTTTGCAGTTAGAGGGTATTTCAAGAAACTGCGGTAAGCACGCCGGTGGTGTGGTTATTGCCCCAACCCAGATTACTGATTTTTCACCGATATACTGTGATGACACCGGCTCTGGTATGGTGACTCAGTTTGATAAAAATGATGTTGAAGAAGCAGGACTTATTAAGTTCGACTTCTTAGGTCTGCGTACCCTGACTATCATTGATTGGGCGGTGCAGATGATCAATAAGGATCGCGCGTCCAATAGTGAAGATTTGCTGAATATTGAGCACATACCCCTAGATGATCATAAAACCTTTCAGTTGATGCAGCGTGCTGAAACAACCGCGGTATTCCAGTTGGAATCACGTGGCATGAAAGATCTGATTAAAAAGCTCGGCCCTGATCGTTTTGAAGATATTGTTGCGCTGGTGGCGCTGTTTAGACCCGGGCCTTTGCAGTCGGGTATGGTCGATGATTTCATCAACCGTAAAAAAGGCCGAGCAGAGGTTAGTTACCCCCATTCACAGTATCAGCATGAGTGCTTGAAGCCAGCTCTAGAACCAACCTACGGTATTATTCTGTATCAAGAACAGGTGATGCAGATTGCACAGGAGATGGGCGGCTATACTCTGGGTGGTGCTGATTTGTTGCGTCGTGCTATGGGTAAAAAGAATGCCGATGAAATGGCCAAACAACGTGAGTTATTTGTTACAGGGGCTATCGAAAAAGGCCACAGTCAGGGACTGGCATCTAACATCTTTGATTTGATGGAAAAGTTTGCGGGTTACGGTTTTAACAAATCCCACTCCGCCGCCTATGCCTTGGTTGCCTATCAAACCGGCTGGTTAAAAACCCATTATCCTGCAGAATTTATGGCGGCAACCATGTCCTCGGATATGGACAAAACCGATAAGGTGGTGACCTTTATCGATGAATGTCGCTCGATGGAGTTAGATCTATTGCCGCCAGACGTCAACCGTGGTCGATATCAATTTAGTGTGGGTGAACAGGGTCAGGTTATCTATGGCTTGGGCGCTATTAAAGGATTAGGCGAGGGCCCGGTTGAAAATATTATCCAATCCCGAGAGCAGAGTGGCGCCTTTACCGATCTCTTCGATTTTTGTGCCAGAGTTGATGGTAGAAAAGTCAATAAAAGGGCCCTTGAAGCCCTTATTCGCAGTGGTGCATTGGACGAAATTGGCCCTCAAGGCGAAATCGGTTATCGCCGAGCGGTTATGCTGGCAGCTATGGACCAAGCCCTGAAAATGGCAGAGCAACAGGCCCGTGATGTCAGCAGTGGCATGACCGATTTATTTGGTGGTGCCATGGTTGAGAGTAAGCAACAAAACCCCTATGCAAGTAGTCTTAACACAAAACCCTTTACTATTAGAGAGCGCCTTGGTGGCGAAAAAGATACCCTAGGTCTCTATCTTACAGGGCACCCGATCGATGAATACGAAGACGAACTAAAATACATGCTGCCACAGCGCATTGTTGATCTGCGTTCAGATAAAGAAAAAACCACGGTTTACGGTATGGTGGTCGGTATGCGCGTTCTCAAAAATAAACGCGGTGATAGTTTTGCTTTTATAACATTGGACGACAAAAGCGGCCGCCTTGAATTATCCGTTTGGGCGGATCAGTTTGATATGTATCGCAGCATCCTCAATAAAGATGCCTTATTAGTGGTAAAGGGTGCCGTGTCTGAGGATAGCTTTACCGGCGGTCTTAAGATGGTCGCTGAATCGGTTCAGTCAATTTACGAGGCACGCTGCAGCAAACTCGAAAAGCTTCGTATATCTGTAAGCAAATCCGATATAGGTAATGGCTGGGTCAAAGACTTTGAATGTTCGTTGGGTGAATATAAAGACGGATCCTGTCCGATAGTCCTTGAGTATTCACATCCCACTGCAGCTGGTCAGTTTAGTCTTGGTGATCAATGGCGAGTGCATCCCAAAGATGAACTTATTACGCGTTTAAAAGACCAGTTTGGTTCGACTAATGTCAATCTAGACTATGGTTAATGCCATTATTAACCCCCCTAATAGTCAACAACGCGTAAATATATAAAACTAGGCTAGCGATAATTGCACTAGACGTTTAAAATAGCTTATCGAAAAAATAACGCCCTTGGCCAACAGAGACTGAACGCATGAATTTAAATTATTTATCTTTTGAACAGCCTATTGCTGACTTAGAAGGAAAAATTGAAGAGCTACAGCTGGTTGGCAACGATAGCGATATCAACATTGCTGAAGAAATTTCTAAACTGCGTCAAAAATCACGCAAGCTAACTGAAAACATTTACTCGAAACTCACGCCTTGGGATGTTGTTCAGGTAGCAAGACATCCCCAAAGACCCTATGCCCTAGACTACATTCAGCGCATATTCACCGATTGGGAAGAAATGCATGGCGATCGTCACTTTGGTGATGACAGCGCTATTGTTGGTGGTGTTGCTCGTCTAAATGGCAAGCCAGTGATGGTGATTGGTGAAGAGAAGGGACGTGGTGTTAACGAAAAAGTGATGCGTAACTTTGGTATGCCCAAAGCTGAGGGTTACCGTAAAGCCTTGCGTCTAATGGAACTAGCCGAACGTTTTAATTTACCCGTCATTACCCTTATTGATACTCCGGGAGCCTATCCGGGTATTGATTCTGAAGAACGAAATATCTCAGAATCTATCGCGCAAAATCTCGCGGTCATGTCGCGCCTTAAAACCCCAATTATCTGCACCGTTATTGGTGAGGGTAGCTCAGGCGGTGCATTGGCGATTGGTGTGGGCGATAGATTGAATATGCTGCAGTACAGCACCTATTTTGTGATCTCTCCCGAGGGCTGTGCCAACATTATCTGGAAAACCAGTGAAAAAGCCCCTCAGGCGGCAGAAGCCATGGGTGTGACCTCAGATAACCTTGAGCAATTAGGTATTGTTGATGAGACTATCCCAGAGCCTCTAGGTGGTGCGCATCGTGATATTGATACTATGAGTGAAAACATCAAGCAGCATCTAACGGGCCAGCTCGAGACATTACAAAATATTCCGGTAGACCAGTTGCTTGAGCAACGCTACCAGCGCCTCATGTCCTACGGCAACTAGATTCTAGTTACCCATCTTTTAGCAACGATATCGCCGCCAATGCCTCTGGGTCCTTTGACTTAAGCTTGTTGGCGATATTGTGCTGAAAGAAATAATGAAAGTCTTTATTCTTATCCGCCGCATACAGGCATTCATCACCCGGTAGCACAGGGGTGTTAACCATCTCAGCTTCATTAGCAATCATTGCTTCAATTGAGCCATTGTTTAAAAGCCGCCAGCTAATAACTTCTTTAAGGGTAATGGTCGCAAAACCGTCATCGGATAAAACCGCATGTGTGCCAATGGTATCTGGTACCTCTTGGATAACATCCTGCTCCGAATCACATTGATAATCATAATAATCAGCGGCCGTTTCAAGCTCGACTACCTTATGCAGGGGAGCGGTAAAAAATAGCTCATCCACGCCCTGATCGAAGTAGCCTTGCCACTGACCATTGTGCGGGTCATTGATTTCGTCACAGGCCACTAGATCATCCAACCAAGGCACTAGACCAATAACTTCGCCATTGGTTCTAAGTCCCCAGGCTAAGACTCTTACAGAGAACAGTTTTTCAGGGTTTTGAGCATTGCAATAAAGCATTTCTAAGCCGTCAAGTTCCGGCGCGATACGAATTATTTTATTGTCAGAAAGTTCAGAAATTGGCTTGCGAGTGAAGATATCAATTACATTGTCCGCAGGGTGATCAATGGCATGGTTAGACATGGATACATCTCCTTCTGGTAGTCGATGGTCGAAACAGCTAACATTACATAAGGTACTCCAGAATGTAATAAAGCACAATAGTTTGTGCTTTATTACTTATAAATTTTTAAATAAATTAAATGGTATGTTTAATTTGCAAAATATAATTTTATTGCAATTAGTATTTGAATATCATCTGCAAAGTCCCTTCATCGCATTGAGATTTTACTATGCCCTGAAAGTTTCCATTAAACGTACTTCTCAATATTTCACAAGTTTCTAAATTACTCGTTTTGTAGTCGAAAAGATTAATTCCGATATCGGTGTATCCACTATTAGAATTTCCAGATTTTCCCATTCTGAAGCTAAGGTCTTCACCAAAAATATTTTCTCCTTCCATGAATGCAGGTTTGGGATCGGTTTTCTCGATCTTTGTAGATGCGGCAAGAACTTGCCAGTTTTTCGTTATATCTGCTAACTCATATTGAGCTTCAAGTACCTGAGCTTGAGCCGATAATTCAGCTCCTTGTCTTAAAAAGGCAATGCTTGCCACGGCACTAATTGCCAGTGCAATAATAACCGGAATTAGCGTATTACCTAATTGGTTTTTACTATGGTGGATAATATAACTTGGTTTAACAAATCTTTTTTGTTTTTATCATTTTATATAATCCTTTATATTAGATGTGCTAGATTAGATGTACTAGGGCTAGTTAATTTACAGTAACTATCTTTTATTTAATTATAGCTTGCTAGAAAAATCTATTTCATATTTTTAATAACAAACCATATATTGACCAATGAATCTGTCTGAACAGCAAAGATTACACTGTATTATCCAGTTATTTGATCGCTTATTTTTAGTCGCTGAAAATACGCAATTAATAGGTGATGCCGACGAGCCGCTGTACATTCCTTCATCGTCTAGGGCAGTACCTCATCAACTAATATTCAGAGAAAACTTTTTATCCAGTGCCCTTCACGAAATAGCCCATTGGTGTATTGCCGGTAAACAGCGGCGGTTACAGCAGGATTTTGGTTACTGGTATCAGCCTGATGGCCGCACGGTTGATGAACAAGTGAAGTTTGAATCTATGGAAGTTAAGCCACAGGCATTAGAGTGGATTTTTTCAAACGCCTGCGGGCAAAAATTTACTCCAAGTGCCGATAATCTCAATGCCTCTGATGATATAGCGGATGATACTGGCTTTAAAAAGGCATTAGTTAAGCAGGCAAGACAGTGGTGTCAAAGCCAGCAATTACCCTCTAGAGGCAAGATTTTTATCGATGCCCTAAGTAAAGAATTTAACACTGCTGACCCCTATAATCTAACCTATTATCAACTCAGTTGTTTGGTTTGAGACATTCATTATGCAAGCATTATTAATAGATTCATCGATTTATATCTTTAAAAGTTATTTCTCATTGCCTGAGAAATGGCATGCCGAAGATAGCCAACATTCCACGCACGCAGTCTATGGTTTTACTAACTTTTTATTAGACTTACTAAAAAAACAGCAACCCAATTATATATTCTGTGCCTTTGATGAAAGCCTACAAACAGGCTTTCGTCACCAGCTGTGCCCAGAGTATAAAATCAATCGAGAATTGCCAGACGAGGCTTTAGCCTTTCAGCTTAATGCCTGTCGACAGCTTTGTCGCGTACTGGGTATTACCGAAATGGCCTCCAATCAATATGAGGCAGATGATCTTCTCGGCGCTATGGCCAAAGAGGTTAGAAAGGCAGGCATGCAGCCAGTGATTATTACTCGCGATAAAGACCTAACGCAAATTATTCAAGAGGGCGACCTGTACTGGGATATTGGCAAGTCACAGCCCAAGAATTACAAACAGCTTGAACAGGATCTTGGTGTGGGCTGTCATCAAATGGCCGACTATTTGGCCTTGGTAGGTGATAGTAGCGACAGTATTGCCGGTGTTCCTGGCGTGGGCCCTAAAACTGCCCGTGAGCTGCTATCGTGGATGCCATCTATAGAGCATATTATTGAAAACAGCGATCAGCTGGGTGATTTACCTATTCGCGGTGCCGCCAAACTAAGTGATAAGATAGCCGATAACCAAGAGCAACTATTGTTATCGCGTCAGCTTGCCACCATTGTGACTGATATAGATGAAATACCCAGTTGCGATAACATACAGTGGCAGGGGGTCTATCAGGATGCATTTGCCCTGTTTGCCGATGAAATGGGTTTTGCCGATATATTTACTAGTCGCTCGGCGCAACTGAGACAAAGACAGTTTAAAGGCGTATCAGCAAGCTAAACAAATAAGAAAGGGTTTCAATGAATAATCCGCGCATTATTGCCGATCAAAACATGCCCCATGTGGAGGCTTACTTTGGCCATCTAGGTGAAGTTAAGCTGATGGCTGGACGCGCGATTGACTCCCAGGCAATTCAGGGCGCTGAAATATTATTAGTGCGCTCGGTGACGCAGGTGAATCAAAGCCTTTTAGAGGGTAGCTCGGTGCGCTTTGTGGGCTCAGCAACCGCCGGTACCGATCATATTGATCTCGAGTATTTAAACAGAAATAACATTCAATTTTCCTACGCCCCCGGCTGTAATGCCGAGGCCGTTGTACAATATGCGTTATCGGTTTTTAGTCGCTTAAAACCCCAATGGCTAGAAAGCAAAGTCGGCATTGTCGGCTGTGGTAATGTGGGCGGTAGGCTCTATCAAAAGTTAGTTGCCTTAGGGGTCGATTGCCGCGTCTATGATCCATTTTTAAGCCAGAGTCAGATTCCGGATTTGGTACCATTAAATGAAGTTTTAGACTGCGAAATTATTTCCCTGCACACCCCATTAACCACTGAGGGTGATTTCCCAACCCATTATCTGTTTAATCAACAGGTATTAAACTCACTGAAACCCAATACCTTACTTGTTAATGCGGGTAGGGGAGCGGTTATTGATAACAAAGCGCTTATTAAGCGATTAAAGCAGTCAGATGGTCTTCAGGTAGCCCTTGATGTTTGGGAGTCAGAGCCGCAGATTAATACTGAGTTATTAAGCCTAGTGTCCCTAGCCACACCGCATATTGCGGGGTATAGCGATGAGGGCAAAATTCGCGGTACCAGTATGCTTTACGAGGCACTCTGTGCGTTGTATTCAAACGATGAATCTATCCAGCAACCCGATACATCGATAAACGATACAACAGTGTCCTTAGATGGAGCAGGAAAGGCGTTAAATCAACTTTTGCTCGAGTGCTATAACATTGCCGAAGATGATCAGCGCATGCGTGAGACCTTAAAACAGGGCGATATAGGGCAGGGCTTTGATCATCTTCGTAAAATCTACCCGCAACGCAGGGAATACAGCCATTTTAATGTGTCTACAGATACACCACTCAGCCGCCAATTAAAAATACTCGGGTATTCCACTGACTAGACGCGGTTAGCGTCGAATGGTTTCTAAAAACGCAGCTAATCGAGTTAAAGATTCGACTAACTGAGCCTTGTCTGGCAAAAACACAATACGCAAATGTTGGGTGTCGTCTAAATTAAATGCCGAACCCTGAACCAATAGAACTCGTTGCTGTTTTAGCAAATCCAAAACTAACTGTTCGTCATCTGCGATTGGATACATTTCAGGATCCAATTTCGGAAAAAGATACATCGCCGATTTGGGTTTAACACAGCTAACTCCAGGGATACTGGTCAGCATATCGTAAGCCAAATCACGCTGTTCTAAGAGACGTCCACCGGGAAGAATCAAGTCTTCAATACTCTGTCGGCCACCCAGAGCGGTTTGCACCGCCAACATAGCGGGTGCATTGGCACAGAGACGCATAGATGCCAGCATTTCTAAGCCCTCACAGTAGCTTTGTGCCTGTTTTTTGGTGCCAGTCATCATCATCCAGCCCGATCTAAAGCCGGCTAAACGATAAGTCTTAGATAAACCATTAAAGGTGAGACATAGCGTGTTTTTCACTAGGCTAGCAAGAGGAATATGCACGGCATCATCGTAGATAATACGGTCGTAAATTTCGTCGGCAAACACCACTAAATTATGTTTTTCAGCCAGCGCAACCAGTGCTTTAAGGGTTTGTTCAGAATACACAGCACCGGTGGGGTTATTGGGATTAATAATCACAATACCTTTGGTTTTAGAATTAATCTTAGATTCGATATCCTTTAAATCCGGTTGCCAGTGGTTTTCTTCATCGCAGCGATAGTGCACAGCTGAGCCGCCAGAAATAGTCACGGCAGCGGTCCATAAAGGATAATCAGGGGCAGGGATCAGAATTTCATCATCGGTATTAAGCAATGCTTGCATTGCCATAACAATCAGTTCACTAACCCCATTGCCCATAATAATGTCGTCAACGGTAATGTCCTCAATACCCTGAGCCTGATAGCGTTGCATCACAGCCTTGCGCGCAGGGAATAGCCCTTTGCTATGACAATAACCCTGAGCCTGTCGCAAATTCTGTACCACGTCTTGTATGATTTCATCGGGCGCATCAAAGCCAAAGGCACCGGGGTTGCCTATATTCAGCTTAATCACGCTTTGACCCTGTTCCTCAAGCCAGTTAGCATGATCCAGAACGGGGCCGCGAATGTCGTAGCAAACGCCCTTTAATTTGTCAGATTTTACAAACTTAGTCATTGGATATTTATGTCCATAAACAGATAATAAGTTCATTCTAGCAAAAGTTACGCATAAAAATCGAAATAATAACAATTACCTAAAAACTTAATTTTAAGACAAATAAACTCCTTGCGGAGTAGGGTGATTAGGATCCACCGCAAACTAAAAAGAAAAATATCCAAATAGGGCATATAAGCCCTTGACAGTATCGGTGCGGCTACTTAGAATGCCCGCCTCTTAGCCAAACACGTCCCGTTCGTCTAGAGGCCTAGGACACCGCCCTTTCACGGCGGGAACAGGGGTTCGAACCCCCTACGGGACGCCATTTGGTTAACGCAAGTCACTTCGGTGTATGCGGGAATAGCTCAGTTGGTAGAGCGCAACCTTGCCAAGGTTGAGGTCGCCGGTTCGAACCCGGTTTCCCGCTCCAATTTTTAATTAGGTTAATCGCAGCCTTTAGGGAATTTGTACCCACGACTCGGATAAAGTGCACGACAGTTTTTACCATTGAAACCCTGGTCCCCCCTTTTCCTTTAATAACTTCTGTATTTACATACCCATGCATTTTCATCAAATATCCTTGTTTTCCTGGACTGGCTGTCTTTGGATTTTGATCCACTTCTTGAGTGCCTTTTTTAAATAAAACTCCTCCATTGCCGCCAGCACCAGACTGAATAACAAATGTTTCTTTTATTATCGTCTGCTCATTTTTTTCATCGACAAAGTACGGAATATCCATATCACCGCCATCACCCCCATCGCCGCCATTGAGGCACTTCTGTTCAATTAATTCCCCATCAATTGTTTGACATTGACCAGAGCAGACCTCATCGATTGTTAATTCAGTGCAGGCTGGCAATTGACATATTTCTGTTGTACCCGCTGTAACTAGTATGTCTTGGTCATTGATACAACCTTGATCAGCAGTGCCTATGCATTTTGGCTTTTCAGGATCATTTTCACCAATATTTAAACAGTGCATAGTTGCGCATTTATTCTCTTTTTCCCAAGTGCCACAAAGTGGGGTATCGCAATATTCTATGTAGCCACTTTTAACTACTCTTCCACCATTGAGCTTGCATGGCGATCGCGATTCCGGACAAGTAATTGATTTCGGAGGTGGTTTTTGGTGGTTCTCTAAACAGATATTAGTTGGGAAAGTTGTGTACATTGCCTCTCAACAGGTAGGAACCCCAAAACAGTCACGTGTTTCAGTGCGATCACTGGCCGTTGTTAGTGTGCCGTCAATTCTTGGACATTCTTTACCAAAGTTTAAAGGCCCTGTACATGTTCGTGTTTCTTTATTCGTGTTTCTTTAATAGTGCATCTTGCAAGCAGCGTGGGGAGGGCAGCCAATCCATCTTTCATTTGGATCTGGTTTATGGGATCATTTACTTTGTCGATGAAGTACATGAAATACAGTTTCCTGTGTAATTTTTTTTTAACTTGGCTTTAACACCCAAATCGATGGTATTTCTACTGTAAAGGCGTTGAGTCCATTTTAGGGTTTTGGTAGTTGGAGTAACGGAAGTGTCAGTCTCGGTAGCATAGCCTCGCCCTGAGGCGCTTGCGGCGCTAAGAAGTGCTTGAATTTTTTTTTCATTTGCTGTTGTTATGCTAAGAGTTGCCATATCACAGTCAAGCCCTCCAATATTCAGGTCCCATCCACTACCAGTGGGCAATTTTTTAACAAAGTCGCGGTTTAAATTAGTACAGTGAATAGTGGACATTAACGTACTTCTGTTTTGTAGCGGCGTATGGGCAGCAAATTCTAATGCAGACTTTTCAAAATCGGAGAGGGCAGCGCGGTAATTAATTTTATTAGGTTCATCGCTCTGGTTTTGTAAATAAAAAACACTAACGGATGCGGCTAGGCCAAGGCTAATTAAGGTGGGAATTAAGTTCATCAGGCTATTCGCACCTTAAATAAATTATCTTGCTGGGCAGGTTTCAACGTACTCATTCATCAGTCCCATGATCGGTTCGATCTTTATTTATATTCGCGCTATTTTGGCCCTCGATATTCAAGCCCTCACTCTCAACATTAAAGCCATCCATCTGTTGCTGTAACTCTTGGTTATTTATTTTAAGGGTGGTAACTTCGGCCTTTAATTCTTGAATGGCGCTAAGCAATAAGATGCTGAGTTTTGGGTAATCGATACCCATAATTTTGTCGTTATCTAGCAAAGTGATTTCTGGAATTAGGGGCAAAACCTGCTCGGCAATAAGGCCTATTTCACTATTGGCAGCATTTGGGGTTTTGTACTGTTTAAAGGCTTCTTTGTAGTCATATGAGACTGGTTTAAGCTGATAGATGTTTTCGATCATTGTTTCTAATGGGTGAATATTTTGTTTAAAACGTTTTGATGAATGGTAATGGGTTTTGTCAGTGCTAGCGAAGGGTGAGGGTGAGGGTGAGGGTGCAGTGGGAAGGCTATTACCATCAAATAATATTGTTGTGCCATCAGATGCCATAATTTTTCCGGTTAAAATAATATTCCTTCCAACCGTAATATCTTGAGTAATAATATTCCTTCCAACCCTAATATCTTGAGTAATAATATTGCTTCCAACCGTAATATCTTGAGTACTAATATTCCTTCCAACCGTAATATCTTGAGTTATGTTTAAACTATCAATAGTGGGGGGCGCAATTATTCCGGGAAATATTTCAACTTCTTCATTATTAGTAGGCCCTATTCGGGCATAACTGCCGATTTTTTGAACAAGTGCTCGAGCAATATTTTGGTTGTTGGTATCTGTTTTGAAGTGAAAACCTCCTGAATTACTTATAGCCCAGGTACCTCCCCATGGTGTGAAGTTATTAAATACTGGGAGATAATTGGGAACAAGATCGCCACCTGTTGTGTCATCACCAATACTGGTGGGCCATGAGGGTGGTGAGCTAGCAGCTCTAAAGGCATAACTTGCTTGTATTAGCTGTTCTGCACTGCTAGCGACTGCATTGATATTGGTTTCCCGTATATTACGATTCTGATTGGGAATAACTACCTGCGTGATTAGAAGCGTAAAAATAAAAATCGTGATTATCGCCGGAATTAGGCTTACGCCTTTTTGACGACGAAAAGAGCATAATCTATGACTGCCTATCCTTTTGCTAGTCATTTGTCTCATAGGTTGTATAGCTCCTTTGCCATATAAAAGTATGATTATATGGCGCTCCTTACTTATCTATTTACCTTAACTAATGCTTTTACTGGGCTTAATATTTTGCCCTGTATAAAAGGCGTCTCAAATAAAATTATAGACCATAATAAAGCGCAGAGATTACTAATCCGCAGAGTTATAGGGCAGGCAAAGCCATACTGCCACTAAGCCTATTTAAGTGAATCAACTGGCACCCAATAAATACCTAGCTGTCTATGGGGCTAACTATTCCGCTATCGCTAGGCAATGACGGTTTATTACGCTTGTATTTAATCAGTGACCAACACCTTCCACCAAGCACTAACCCGAAGGTTGTTGCTTGGTGGATTTTAAAATACTCCTTTTATTGGGCACTACAAATCTAGGGATTTAGTTTAAGCTTATGGTTAGCAAACCATCGCTGTCGCAAACTGAACTTTTTACTCCAAGCATGTTCATGTTATCAACTCCAATCTTTATACTTTCACAGCTATCCAGATTGTCTGTCTTATAAAGAAGAGCAAGCAGTCCTGGGTTAAATTCGACTGCAGTCCCATATACATTTACCTCTAACATTGAACTAGTAATTGCAACTTGGCCTTGGTTTAGTGGCCCATCTGCATTTTGAATGTCAGCTGCAGCATAGCTTGTGCGTAATATACTCCATGAATTCATAATTGTAGTAATTTCGTTTTGTGCCAAAATGCTTTTATTGCTTGCCGCTAAACTTGCCCCCTGATTTAAAAAGGTTACGGTGGCAATTGATGATACAGCCAGGCCAATAATTACCGGTACTAAGGTATTGCCGCGCCATTTTCTGGGTTTATATTCTGAGCGTTTTCGACTGCTAAGTTTTGGTTCTGTTGCTGTTGTTTCTTTTTTTAAATTTGTTTGTTGCTGAGTGTGAGTTTTCATTGTTGTTGCTCCTGTAAGTTAATAATTTCCATATATTCAAAACTATGAAGCCAGCAGTGCTGAGCCGGTCATAAGTTCTAGAATGGGGTAAAATACGGCACCTGCGATTAACAGTAATACTGACATCAGATAGTAGCCAATCTGTCTAAATTGGCTTTCAACGCGGGTACTAAGTATTTTGGCGACCCGATCAAAGGCTTCGGTTAGCTGCACTCGGCCCTCACTGGGGGCTAGGGATAATAGGTAGTCACTAAACATGGGCTCAAACAGGGCATCTTTTAGGGCTACAGCTACGGCAAAGCCATCGGTAAGCCGTTGGCGCACTAAAAAGAGTCCGTAGGCCTGTCGCCTTTCGGTAAATACCCCTTCGCATAAAAGTATTATATCTGCCATATTCATACCGTTTTTTAGGCCATCTCGGGCAATTACACAAAACTGATAAGCTACTAGGCGGTCGTAGGCCAAATAAAAACCAAGTTTATAGGCAAACTTTCTAGGCGTGCCGCTCAGTAGACCTCTATTAAAATAATAGACTATTAATATAAGTATATAGAAAAATATTAGAGGTCCTGTCCATTTGGCAAACCATTCAAAGTAACGAAATAGCAGCATATCGCTATTAAATGATTCTAGGGTGGCGCGTTCCAGATGCAGAATATAGAGCATAGCTAACATGCCAATTACAAAGATAAAGTATTGGTTATTGCTTTTAATAACGGCATTAAAAAAGGTGACTGATTCCTGTTTGCCATGCATCACAAGGTTTATGCCCGACTGTATATTGTCGGTTTTAAAGGAATTGCGTAATACTAGGGTATCACTGAGCGGGTAATATTTTTCCCAGCCCTTGGTGCAGTCATTATAGGTGGTTAGGTCATGCAATGATTGCTTGGCGAGGCCTTTTATTTGTGGAGTGCTGCCGGTGCGCCCTATATTTTGCAGTATTTGCGCCAATGGCAGATTCATCTCCATTTGTATGAGTAGTATTTCTAGAAATTCTTTGCGATCATACTCGTCAAACATCACCTTGCGATAGAGTTTTCGGTAGATATTTAGCAATGTTTTTTTGAGTGTTTTTATCATCTATCTACACCATGCTGAATGTTTTTGGGCTTGTGGTTTTTGAATCTGTACGCCAGTAGTGGCGAAGGTTTTCGCTTTCAAAGCGATCAATGCCACGTTCAACAATTTGCGGATCTAAAATGCCTTTAATGACTTTTTTATAGGCATCTATATGCAATGTGTCTATATCGTTTTCCCAGTAATAATCGACAATACCGCTCCAGTCTTTTTGCATAATCAGATTTCTGATGGCCTGGTTAATGGCTAGTACTTCGGATACCACCATTTGCCCTGAAACGCCGGTGTTATCACAGTGCTTACAGCCGCGCATATTGCGATATTTTATCTCTCCACCAATATGGGTAATGTAGTGCTTATGGGTTTCGGGTTGCGGGTGTTGGCTAAGAGCACAGTGTTGACAGGTTACGGGGATTAATTTTTGCGCGACAATACCGAGTAATGTATCTGGGGCACCCATTTCTTCAACGGTCATACCCAGCTGAAGTAACCGATTAAGGCACATTATTACTCTGCCACAGTGAATGGTGCCGGTGGTTAGCTTACCTTCGGTGGCCTTTTCTTTGGTGAAGGACATCATTAGTTCGTCGCGAAGCTCGCCAGAATTAATCACATCGGGGTCCATACGCATGGTTTGTATCATTAATTCGCGTATGCCCTGTTCGGCCTCAGGGCCATCACGACGCATCTGGATATGGGTCACATTGGGCAGAAGAACTTCTACGGGGTCTTCGTAGGACAAAATAGCGCGATCGGACATATCGGCTAGAAGGGCGGTAAGGGTGGTGGATTTACCGGAGTTTGTGGGGCCGCCAATCACTAGTAAACCCGAGGTCTTTGTGGTGAAACGGCTGATAATCTTGAGCTGTTTGTCGGAATAGCCGCAGTCGCTTAGTTCGATTCGGTCATGGGCGTTACGGATTCGAAAGGTCATTGAGGTACCACGAGCCTCGGGCAGTGAGGCCAGTCTAACCAGATAGCTTTGGCCTTTGTGATGATATTGAAAAGAGGCATCGTTGCCTTTGCGATCATCTATATTGGTGCTGCCATAGAGTTCGCCGGTAAAGGCGGCACGATAGATATTATAAGCCCCTTCGTAGCTAATTCTTGCGGCTGAGATCAGTATTTGATGCTTGCGAAACCTAATCCATGAGGAGGAGGCGTTTTTCTGTGAATCATGGGTTAGGCTGCCGCCCTCGATAAAGCTTTCTTGCCAAACATGCAGGTGAATATCCGAGACGCCTTGGGTAATTGCCCTGACTATGAGCTCTTCAACACCCATATTAGGCGTAACAGGTGACCAGGTTTCATCGGCGGTTTTGGCGGTAATCGAGCCTTTAAAGGATTGATATACTGCCTCGGTAATCCGTCTAACCTTTGGTGACCAGCCAGTTGATTTAATCACCATGCGCACTAGCTGGTTGAGCATGCGCGGCCGTTTAATGTCTTTTACAAAATAGATATCACCTGCCTCTGTTACCAGTGCGTGCAAGTCGCGGTGGTTTTTGATGTAGGTAGTCAAGGCGATATTTTTTGATAGCTTAACCCCTAAAATTTCGGTAACGTCGGTTATGATCTCTGCTTCTTCATCCATGCTGTTTACCTAGGCCAGATATACTGTTGGGTGGTGGTGGGTGTTTTCAGCATAATGCTAAATTGGCCTTCGCTGTCTGGGATGGGCGTGACACTGAGTAATTCGTAGTTGTTACCGTTATAGACGAAGGGTTGCTTTTCGTAGGCTGAAATAGAAACACCTTCAGTATTTTTAAAGATGACCTTGCCCGCTGAAATACCATTGTCACTGGACGCGGTTGCTAACACCGGAATAAGTTGGCTTTGTTTAGCTTTGCCAGCATCGGTTAAGCTGTTTTTTTGGCTATCAAAGTTTAGCGGTTCTAGGCTGTTAGTTGATTTGTCTTTTGCCTGTTTTAGGCGTTTAACCACGCGATTAATAACCTGATGGTTGGGGTTTTTAGCGGTCAGTTCATCGATAGCCTCAGTAGGGTAGTCGCTGAGTTTTTCTAGGGTTTCTAATAGTTTGATTAATGAATCAGCGTGATTTTTTTGCTCAAAGGAATCTAGTAAGCTCTGTTCCTTTTCACTCAGGGTTAGCTCTAAGCCATTGGGTTCAGCTACAAGGACTTGAGAGCTGAAAAAAAACACAATAATTGCTAATAGTTTTATTGGATTTAGAATATTTGGATTATTCATAATGTAGCACTCGATTGGGTGTGAATATCTATTTCAATTTGTGCATCTAAAAGGTCAAAATTATTGGGGTTAAATTGGATAGTGCCTTTGACAAATTCGGTGGCATAATCAATAAGACCTCCCGAGATAACATTTAAGACTTGGCTATTAAGATTTTTGCCCTGAAGTAATACCTTGAGTCGCTGTTTTTCGCCATTATTGATGGTTGAGAGGATATTTAATCGCCAGCCAATATGTTGGCTTATTAATTCAAGTTTTTTTAAGGTCTGTGAGTAGTCTTTTCTGTCAGTGGTTTGAGCAATATTGGGCTGCATAGCTAAAACAAATGACCAGCTATCTTTTTCACGAATAATTCTAAGGGCATTAGCCTGTACAATATTGTCTAATCTGGCGTTGCCACAGCCCAGCTGGTTTTTTTTGATATTACTCATGCGCTCGCCCTCAAAACTTAAGCTTCGCTTGCTAATTTCAACGGTTTTTAGGCGACAGATTCTGAGGAAATTAATGGTTTTGCCAGTGACCCAGGGTGTTATTTCAGCCAATAATTGTGATGCACTATTTTCGAGAATGGTCTGAGGAATTTTGGGCGCTGTTTTAACAATGAGTTTTGATTTGGGGGTTATATCCAAATCCAACATACTTCTGGTATTCCTTTGCGCTTTATCAAGCTTCACGTCGTACAGAGGGCTAAACAGGAAGGCTATGATTATTAGTGGAGTAATAACGATAAGTGCTGGTGTAAATAACCTTTTATGAAATAAAAGGTTATTTATTAGTACGAGATTAATGGCTTTAAAGCGATAGTTTGCGGCCTCTGATTCCCAGGTAAAAATTGTTAAATCACAGTTAACAATAAATTGATGACTAGCCAGCTGCTCGTAGGCATGCCCCCCGGCTAGTATGGCAATTTCTGCATGCTTATGATTTTGTAAATAACTGATGGCTTGATCTATGGGGCGAACCTTCTCTTCTACCACAATGCCGTCGTTGATTTTGGCGATATACACCGCATGATCGAGGGGAACTGTTACATAGTCATAATTATCGAGCTTTTCATTGCCTTCTATTTGCGCTAAAACTGAGACGCCTTTATCAGGGGATACCCAGCAACTGCCATCAATTAATAGCAGGTGGCTACAGCGGTATGATTTGGCGAAATCAACGATATTCTTGGCCATACGCAGTTTAGTGCCACCCATCGATTCTTCTTTGGCTTGATAGATAAGTTGAAATTCATTGTCATTGATACTGGTTGGCAGTGTTACAGCACCCTCATTAGAGGCGCTTGAAGCGAATTGATCCTCGTAAGCATTTTGCTCTTTGGTTTGATCAGGCTCTTGGTTCATAGTCGTTATAAACCCTAATCAGATAGGTAAGCAGTGAGTACAACGATAGTTTCACTTCGCCGTTGTCGTTTATTTTTGCCATCACCAAAGAAAGGTAACATTTGGTTTTTTTGCCGATTATCGGTGATAACTTTTCTGGTTAAGCCCCCAATAATAATTGTTTCGCCATTTTGAACTTTGGTTGGGATCACGAATTGCTCGCCGAGCTTGATTGTGTCGACTTCTGCTTGAATTTGGTATTCAGTTAGATTTGAGTTTGATTGTGTCACTCTTTCGCGCTTTAGAGATTTTAAAAAGGGTTTGTTATCACTGTTTGAAATTATCATATGTAAATTAATTTTTTCGCCAATAATGGATGGCAACACCCGAATAGTGGATTCTCTAAATTCTGGATGTGTGGATTGAAAGTCTTCAGTGGGGGATATTTCTACCATACTAATAAGGCTTGTGGCGCTGATGTCACCCGCTTGGTTGTTTTTAAGGTGTAAAGTGCCTTTGTTAACTAAACTTGCCTTACCGCTCTCGGAAAGCGCTTTGAGCATCACTACGCTGTTATATTTGCTTTTTTCCGAGATCAAGGAAAACATATAGGGTTTTTCTCCATCACTTAGTAGATCAGGTTTAACAATAGAAGATATTTGGACCCCTGTATTTTTGAGTACATTAATATCCAGCGCTTTTTCATAGGTTTCAAATAGTTCCACAGAGTAAATATCGAATTCCAAATGTATAGTGCGACCGGCTACGGCATTAATGGTCGTTAAAGCGTTTTTAATCTTTTTCTGGATATTGGGTGGCGCTGAAACTAATATGGAATTAGTTGATTTTATTATTGAATAAGAGGGATTTTTGCTTAAAGATTTGTCAGCTTTTGATTTAACTATAAGCTTTCCCATAATCTCTTT
>Ga0206127_1000829_pt1 | contig 36233 bp, 29 predicted proteins | sample Helgoland_Spring_6_FD_148646 | JGI IMG/M metagenome (GOLD analysis project Ga0206127, IMG submission 148646) | Pelagic subsurface seawater microbial communities from Kabeltonne, Helgoland, North Sea - Helgoland_Spring_Bloom_20160419_1 | ecosystem: Environmental > Aquatic > Marine > Epipelagic ...
GGGAAATTGCTCGAAACAGGCAAACATACGCTCTTCATAAAGCTCGATGGCTTTTTTCCGATACCAACGCTCCATGACTTTACTAACCTGGACCGGATCATCCTTATCTTGCACCGTAACTAGAAAAACACTGTCTCTGAAGTCGACATGGCCACGTCCGGCGGCTGATAAACGTAAGGGGAACATACCGCCTAGAAATCGGTGGTACTGGCCATCGCAGAAGGTTGGCTGATTCGCTAAGTCCCTCAGCACTTCTTGACGACGCTGAATCACCCACTCAGAACGCCGTTCTACAAAATCGACTAATTCATATTTTGGCACCCAGTTTGGTGTTCTAACTTCGACAGTGCCGTCGGCCAGCACATGGAGTGCTATTGTCTTGCGGCGTTGGCGCTTTATTCTATACTCAAAAGACTGTTCAAGCGTGGACCCTTGCCGGGCGTCAGTCACAGCACATCCGCCTCGGCATGCCGGCAAATAACGTCAATAAAATCGCGCCCATACCGATCCAACTTACTATCTCCAATACCGGTAATTGTCAGTAATTCCATACTGGACATTGGTCTGGATTCAAGCATTTCTAATAATGTAGCGTCGTGGAATATGACATACGGTGGGACGTTAAATTCATCCGCAAGTCGCTTCCTGCACTCTCTCAAGGCATCCCAAAGCTGCTGATGCTCAGGAAGAACATCGGACTTCTTCGATGATCTCTTTCTTTGTTTGGACGGGGATGATGCCACCTCGTCTTTGCGTAAAAATAATCGCTGCTCACCTCTTAGTACCGGTCGGCAGCTGTCTTCCAACTGCAAGCCACTATAGCCTTCAAGGTCAACTTTAAGCAGGCCTCGCACAACAAGTTGTCGGATCACCGATCTCCACTCTACTTCAGAGATATCACTACCGATACCATAGGTGCTAAGTTGCTCATGCCCGTGCTGGCGAATTTTATCCGTATCGCTGCCCCTCAATATGTCGACAATGTGCACTACTCCGAAGCGCTGACCACTGCGATAAATACTAGAAAGCACTTTTTGTGCGGCCTCTGAGGCATCCCATGTTTCGGGAGGTATCTGGCAATTATCGCAATATCCGCACTGATCCGGTGCTTGGTCGCCAAAGTAATTTAGCAACACCTGACGACGACAGCTGGTGACCTCGCAAAGCCCTAGCATGGCATCAAGCTTGTGCCGCTCCGTGCGCTTAAATTGATCAGAAGCGGTTGATTCTCCCTGCATTTGTTGCATCCGTACAACGTCTTGTAGCCCATAAACCATCCAGGCTTCTGATGGCAGTCCATCTCTGCCCGCCCTACCCGTTTCCTGATAATAAGCCTCTATACTTTTTGGCAAATCAAGGTGCGCTACAAAACGAACATCCGGTTTATCAATGCCCATACCAAATGCGATTGTGGCCACGATAATAACGGCATCTTCTCGCAGAAAACGACTCTGGTGATAGGCGCGCAGCTCGCTGGACAGGCCTGCGTGATAAGGCAGCGCCGTATAGCCCTGTTCACACAACCATTGTGCGGTGCTTTCTACTTTCTTTCGAGAAAGGCAATAGACGATACCCGCTTCATGCAGACGATTGCGAAGGAACGACAGCAACTGCTTTTTGGGTGCTATTTTATTAGCAATGGCATAACGAATATTGGGTCGATCAAATCCACTGATAAAACATTGGGCATCGGTCAATGTCAGTCGTTGCTGAATTTCTTGCTGAGTACGACTATCTGCCGTTGCCGTCAGCGCTACTCGAGGGACATCGGGGAAATTGTCATGCAACACGCCAAGACCTAGGTAGTCCGCTCTGAAATCATGACCCCACTGCGCTACACAATGAGCCTCATCAATCGCAAAAAGAGCAATTTCACACTGAGATAGCAGTTGAAAAGTTCTCTGCTGAAGTAGACGCTCTGGTGCTACATACAGTAAATCCAGCTGACCGTCATGTAATTGCTGCTCCACCCGCCGCTGCTCCATAGCCGTTAGCGTTGAATTCAAAAATGCCGCATGAACACCCAACTGCTGCATTGCATCAACTTGATCCTGCATTAAAGCAATTAGCGGCGAAATAATGATACCTACCCCATCTCTCACTAAGGCAGGGATTTGGTAACACATAGACTTGCCGCCCCCTGTGGGCATTAGCACCAAGGCATCATTGCCGGCAACAATGCTATCGATGATCTCTTCTTGATGACCTCGGAATGAGGGATAACCAAAGATTGAATTTAGTATGTCTAGCGGGGTTTTGTGTAGGGTTTTACTGTTCATAGCGATGGATGCCTTTCCATTCGACATTGCCCTACGATGAATAATTTCGGGAGCATTGGTGAAGGCCTGTACGAATGTTAAAGTCGTTGGTGAATCGATTGAGGCTAGTGGGAGTAGACTCTATCGCCGCAACCTCGGCATACTGCGTGGCAATGATTAAACAATGAGGCGATTAGAACGTCTAAAAAGTGAGTACTACTGCTGAGACTAGACACTCGCATCAGGCCCACCAATTGTTAAGTCATTGATCTTTTCGAGTTCAGCCACCCGTCCATGGCAGCCTCGAAACATCAAAGTAACAAAAACCATTATCTGTGAACCCTAGTTATCGGCAACGTTTCCGTTAACTTCACTGCTGAGTTGATCTCCCGCAGATTTCTCAGCTTGAATTCGATCATATATTTCTTCACGATGAACTTGCACGTTCTTCGGAGCATCGATCCCTATCCGCACCTGATTTCCCTTAATACCCAAAACAGATATAGTGACGTCGTCGCCAATTATTAGGTTTTCACCGACTCTTCTTGTTAATATTAGCATAACTGCTACTCCTGTTTATCAACCCTTATTATAGATGAGCACCTGCCACTATACCTACTCTTTTTGACGATCATTTGATCAAACATCTATTAATAGACTAATTGTCATCATTACCAAACCAGCGACACAGCCTCCGCTGACAATTACTTTAGACCCTTTGGTTATAAGATAATCATCGGTGAGCGGCTTTCAAGCACCCATCAACTAACTGGACTCAGTCTGTGAAATCTGTCGGTCCAATACCCGCTGTATATCTGCCCGCCGTACAGGCTTGACGACAAAATCATTCATGCCAACTTCTATGCACCGACGACGTACCTTGGCATCGCTATTTACTGACACCGCGATAATAGGCGTATTCACACCACGACGCCGAATCCAGATGGTCGCTGTAAGCCCGTCCATTATCGGCATTTGTAAGTCCATCAAAACAAGGCTATACGGTTGTGCAATCAATCGCTCCAGTGCCTCTTGACCACTGTGGACAACGTCAACCTTATACCCTAAATTTGTAACCAATTGCTCCAACACCTTAGCGTTTATAGCGTTGTCTTCAGCTATTAATACTAGGCCAAGATGTTTGATTTCATTGCGAATGACTGTCAACCCCAGAGTTCCGGACTTCATCGGCAAATTTATATGTACCTTGGTGCCTTCACCAACTTCAGATTCCATGGTGAAATCAGCCATCAATAAGTCACTAAGTCGATGACAGATCGTTAAGCCCAAGCCTAAGCCAGAAGACGCATGCTCCTCACCACGACTCACATTGACTAGGGAATCAAACATGTTCTTTTGTTGCGTCCTACTCATTCCATTACCTGTATCGATCACATCAACCTTCAGCGAGCTTTCATCCCGGTCCCACTCAACATGAAACTGAATATGTCCCCTTTCCGTATAGTTGCAAGCATTTTCCAATATCACCCGCAAAAAATGCTCGATCAAATACACATCCCCTTTTAGTGTCCTTGGTAATTGATTTGGGCCAGTCCCCGTCGCAGGCTTATAGGAAAAAACGACATTTTCGTGAACTAACCCAGCAAGACCTAAACAGACTTTCTCCAATAACGGACGAACTTCGAAATCAACCTCGTTGGCAACTAAGGCATCATCATCGGTTTCGGCCAGCAAAACAAGATTATCAACTTGCGTCTGCAGACGCGATGTTCCGTAATGTATGAAGCCCATCAAATCACGCTGATGATCTTTTTCATCAGTCTCGAGCCACTGATCTACCGACGTCATGATGGAATTTAGCGGCGTTCTTAACTTATGACTAACTGTTTTTATGAATCGTGTTTTTATTTGAGCCTCTTTCTCGGCCTTTATGAGCGCTTTTTTCAGCTTCCCATTTGCTACTCGAGCGTTTTCCTCCGCCGTCACTTTTGTTGCATAGAGCCGTTCGAGCGTCTTGTTTTTTTCTTTTTGGGTAATACTAAGCCTATCAGCCATCGCGCCAGATAAAACCAACACATATAGGACTTGCGCAACTAAAAATACAACCAGATTCTGGTTGTATATAGATCCGACTGTGAGTATCGTCGGTAAAGAAATAAATGTCCCGATGATCACTACTGTAGAGGCTGCAATGAAAAATCTAGCAGCCTTGTAGCCGTGAATCATACAGTAGACGCCAGTGAATGTAGTCATCAACCACCAACACGAAAATGTAATATCGTAGACCACTCCGTACTGGCTTGGAGAAAATAATGCCGGGGAAGCCGCTAAAAAAACTGCCGAGATTACCAGTGCATAAGAAAGATTCGAAAGAAGCGGGTGTGTCTTTCGCAGTTCTAAAAAATAGATTACAAATAGTGTATTTACAGCGATTGATAGAAAAAATGGCGCAATCAATAATGTGTAGCTGTACCATTGAAACCACCGAGCAAAGAAAATCAACCCTCCCCAGGCAATAAACGTTGTGCATGCATAGGCCGACAGGTAGATATAACTCCGATTTCGACCGAAGTATCCGTTTAACAAATTGAACATTGCCAACCCAGCCATAAGCCCAAAACAAAGCATGACTAATCCAACTGATTGACCCAGACGCATCCTGTAATGCCCTAGCTGCTCGATTTCAATCTTAGGCTGACTCGAAAAATACCGACTGTCAAAATTTATCAGTAACTCAACCGTTTCGCCTTCAGGAATATCCAGACTGACGCCGTAGCCTAGGGCGAACTCACGTGGATGAAGAAAACCTGTGACGATTTCACGAACACCACTTTTTGAATAAACAAAGATTCGTATGTGATCGATAATTGCGTTAGACGGGTGTAATACCCAGTGAAGATCCGTGTCTACGCTAGTGACCGTTGTGTAAAACCAATAACTTCCTCCATTACTTTGATCTACCTGAAGGACGGGTTCGAGGTCAGTAACAAATCGAGCGGGGTTTGTTGGCGCACCTGAAAATGCTCTATGCGCTTGGCTGGATTTATAAAAGGTACTTCCAACCCCAGACAAATCGACGAGCTCCAACGTCTTATCGAGTTGGACAGCACGGGAGCCAGAAGCACTCAATGGCAACAAAAGTAGAATAGCCGCGGCAAGAAAGATACGAAACATAGTTATTCCAAAGGGGTATAAAAAGAAACTCTCGCTCAATCGAGGTTTTTAAGACGTCTCCCACTGCTTAAACTATCACAGTCGGGCGTCATATTATCGCACTTCGAATTATTTTTCATTCGTAGTTGCAGATCGTAGCAAGAGAACTACAAACACCTCTTAGCAGCAAGGTCCGGTAACGCAGGCTGCCGACTGTATTCGAATGTATCGACCTCTATCAAAATGACTAAATCAATCAACATCCCTGGCTTCACCGCAGTATTTTTCAGATCACTCTCTAAAGCCTTTTACCGGGCAATAAACATTTTTAACGCAATGCAGGAGAGAATCAAGGTAACAGGTCAGTGGGTAACACACATCAACCCCTCATTTGAAGTAGTGTACCAACGCTGTGAGCCTGAATATGTACAGACTACTTAGTCAAGATTCATTTTTCAGCTATAATGAACTCCAGTTTTAAAAGATTCAACAGAATGAACAATACACCGTGGACGTGGCGCAATGAGAATAATTACTTTACGAAAACTTATACTCCTTGGTGTTACTCTTATCGTTAACGCAGGTGCCTTTGCTAGTAAACCGCTCACAGTCGAGCATATCCAAGATATTGTCGATAACAATCATAGTTATTCCCACTACGTCGTAAAGTGTTCCAATGGAAATACAGCCGACATCAGCGCTTGGGACAATCGTAACAAATGGTGTATCGGCAAGGGTAGAAAAGACGACTGCTCTAAACAACAAATCAAAGCCGCCAGAAAGGTCTGCCGATGATTTAATAGTCATGCGGCCTCATTTTCGTAGCGGTTAAAAAACCCGCCATCGCATACTATGTCGAATTTGGGTTTAACAACAGTTTTTCGAAGATTCAGCTTCCACAACCAAATATTAGGCTTACTACTCAATCGGAACTTCATTATGAGAATCTTAATTGTCGAAGATGAAGACCATATCCGCCAGCAGCTCCGCACCGCAATGCGTAGGCAGAACTATGCTGTGGATGTCGCCAAAGATGGCCGCGAAGGTCTCTATTTTGCCACCGAATACCCTTATGATCTTGCCATTATCGACTTGGGCTTGCCTGAGATCTCTGGCATAACGCTGATTAAAGAGTTGCGCGAGAATGACAAGAAATTTCCCATCCTTATTCTAACTGCGCGCAGTGACTGGCAAGATAAGGTTGAAGGATTGGAAGCAGGGGCCGACGACTATGTTGTAAAGCCGTTCCAGATGGAAGAGGTCAATGCGCGTATAAATGCCCTGTTAAGACGGAGCGCTGGCAGCTGCAAACCCAGCATGAGCTTTGGTCCTCTGACCATTAACACTACATCGAAAGTGGCACTGATTGGCAGCACCGAGATGACTTTAACCAGCTATGAATACAATACGCTTGAATACCTCGCTCACAATGCCGGCAAAGTCGTCTCAAAAACAGAGTTAACGGAACACTTATACAGTCAAGATTTTGAGCGTGACAGCAATGTAATAGAAGTATTTATAGGTCGTTTACGAAAAAAAATTGATCCCGACAATCAGTTGAAAGCGATAGTTACGGTACGCGGGCAGGGCTATCGCTTTATGCTCGGGGCATCACCACAGAATAGTTTATCTCCGTGATCAACACTCTCTTTGGCAGACTACTGGTTGCGAGTGTGTTGGTGCTTAGTCTTTTCTTAGGACTGATTGCTTATACCGTTAATCAGTTAACCCTTGAAAATGCGTATGAAACTCAGCAAGAAAAACTACGCCTACAAAACCATGCATTGCTCTACTCCGCTCGAATTAGCGACAACCAGATCGAATTACCCGACGATTTGAGAGAGGTTCGGTTTGATGACTATGAATCCGGTTTATACGGTTTTGTCAGCGACATTGACGGCAACGTATTATGGCAGTCATATTCTGCTCAATCGTTGACCTTCGACAGCAGTATATTCCAAACCACATTAAATAAGCCGGGAACATCGCAATACGAAATCGTACCGGGTTACTTTGCTTATCACCACTTGGTCTCTTGGGAAATCATCGGCGACATACCACAGCAGATTATCTTTACTGTCCTTGAGGACAATCGGCCCATTCTTGAAAATATAGACCTTCTTCAGCAACGCCTAAGACTTTGGCTGTTAATTATCGGCTTGCTGCTGACTGCTCTTCTCATGCTGATTTTGCGGTGGGGAACTAAGCCGCTGAGACGACTTGCGCTTAATCTCAAGCTGATTGAAAGCGGCGTAAAAAATCGAATAGAAGGAAACTACCCTGTAGAATTTTATAATGTGACCAATAACCTGAATCAGTTAATCGACAGTGAGCGTCAGCAGCGAGAACGCTACCACTCGACCCTTGCAGACCTCGCGCATAGCTTAAAAACACCGTTAGCTGTTATTCATACAGAGCTCGACAACACTCACAACGCGCTGATTAGCGAACAGACCCAGCGCATGGATGAAATTATAAAGCACCAACTACAGCGCGCCGTTGTAGTCAGTCCCCACGGGCTAATTGAGGCGATCTCTATTGAAAGCTGTGTTGATCGCCTTGTCAGTGCGATGAAAAAAGTTTACGCCGAGAAGCATTTAGCCTTTGAAATAAACATCGCAGAAAACGCCGTGTTTAAAGGCGATCAGCGCGATTTAATGGAAGTACTGGGTAATTTAATAGACAATGCCTGTAAAGCGAGCAACAGTAAGGTAGCGGTGACAGCAAACAACATGCCCCCCGGCCTGAATATTGAGATTCACGATGACGGCAGCGGGATACCGATATCATCCCGAGAAAACCTCATAAAACGGGGGCATCGGGCCGACACACGCTACGTGGGCCAAGGTATTGGGCTTGATGTTGCTAACGACATTGTTGAGAGCTATAACGGTAAATTGGAGATAGCTCAATCGCTTTTGGGTGGAGCCCTGATAATTATTAGACTACCGCAAGTAAATAAAACTCATGGCCAATAAAATAATAGAAACGCCTAAAGAAAGAATTTATCGCATCATTTTTGGCACCGACACGCCAGCCGGCCGCCTATTCGACATATTACTTATCGCCACTATCTTACTGAGTGTGGTTGCCGTTGTTCTCGACTCTATTGAATCATGGCAGCTGCGCTATGCCCTTGAACTGCATCTTATCGAGTGGTTTTTCACCTTCTTATTTACCGCTGAATATTTGGTGAGGATTTATTGCTCACCAAATCCGAGAGCTTATATCACCAGCTTCTATGGAATTGTTGATCTAGCGGCAATTCTACCCACTTATATTTCACTCTTTTTTCCCGCTGCAAGCCTGCTGCTGATTATCCGCCTGCTTCGGGTGTTGAGAGTTTTCCGGGTGTTAAAACTTTTACAGTACAGTGGTGAGGCCAATATACTGATGCGATCGATGCTGATGGCAAGGCGCAAGATTTTTGTCTTTCTATTTTCCGTGATGATTCTTGTGACTATATTTGGCTCTCTCATGTACGTTATAGAAGGACCTATTTTCGGATTTACCAGCATTCCTCGCGGTATCTATTGGGCCATAGTTACCGTCACTACTGTCGGCTATGGCGATATCACGCCACAAACGGTTTTGGGGCAAATGGTTGCAGCACTGACTATGTTAACGGGTTACGCAATTATTGCAGTACCGACCGGGATAATCAGTGCAGAACTAATGACAGAGATGCGAAGAGACCGCAATAGTAGACGCTGCAGTAATTGTGAGAGCTCAGACCATGAGGTTGATGCAGACTATTGTCGCCATTGTGGGACCGAACTAAACCCTGATAGCAAATGACCCCACAGCCGATTGGATATCGCCACTAGCTAATTAGTTATCAACGCACCACTAACCCGCTACATTGAAATGCCCTCAACCTGATTACCTCCCCGCTGTCGAGCCCGCTCGAGCATGTCTCCCGCTTCATCCACCAAACTCTGGCGATGCTTGTCTGCAGACGGCTCAATCGTTGCCACCCCGGCACTCGCAGAAAGCAGCCCCACGTTATCGTCATTGCCAATCGTAGCGCCCAAAAGAGCAATGCCCGCTATCATTCGCGTTGCCAACAGTAAGGCATTGCTCAACTCTGTGCCGGGCAGCAGGATAAAAAATTCATCACCATCATAACGCGACACCATGTCAGCCGCTCTGTTAGTCAGATTATCGAGCAGTTCCGCAACCTGTTTGAGCATATCGTCACCGGCACCGATACCAAACTGGTCGTTGAACACTGCAAACCTGTCAATATCGATTCTAATCAGCGATAGCGGATAATATTCTCGCAAGCTACGCCGCCATTCCACATCCAGATACTCGTCAAGACGTCGACTATTAGCCACAGAGGTAAGGGCATCCAGTGACGCGACGTCAATCAGCAATTGGGTTTTAATCGTAACGTCCCGCAGAATTTTCACCCGTGCCGCGACAATCGATGCAGGGATTGACTTAAACATAAAATCGACAGCACCCGCCTGTAGCCATAGGTCGATATCATCAGCAGCATCGCCGAGGGCGATTATAGGAATATTTTTAGTGGCATTATCTTTCTTCAGCCACTTAAAAACATTATCAAGGCCACATCCAACACTATGGATATCGACAATAATGCAATCGACTCTTTTACTACCGAAGGTCTTATCAATCATTTGGTTTTCGTCCGATGCCTGCAGCACCGTCAATTGACGCTGCAAATCGACAAACAACAGCTCCTGCAAAACAGTTTTCTGGCCCAAGACCAGAATCGTGGCTTTAGAAACCATGAAAAACTTTCCCCTTAACGAAAACCCAACATTAATACTGTAAATACGTTCGTAAACTATAACCGCTCGATACAAGATGGCTTCTGGCTGTCATTACCGAAGAATCAACCACACGGCGAGGTGATTAGCGAAAATTGATGGCATCTCCAGAAATCACCGGACATAATATACCTCTTTAAGTATACTCTTCCGCTATTAAATTAGCCGTCAAATTCACAAAGGACGACAATGCATCTAACTCCACTAAAAAGTCGCCTAACCCGCCGATTTGTTACCGCTGCCCTATTGATGGCATACACATTACCCATCATGGCTCAAACGAATAATGATCAGATGGAAATTGTCACTGTCACTGCATCCCGCAGCGAGCAGTCACTGAGTTCATCAACCGCCAGCTTATCGATTGTGTCAGAAGAAGATTTGCTCACCATCAGTCATATCCATATCAGCGAAACCCTGTCGCGGGTTCCCGGGGTGTGGGTAAGTCGTGGTAACGGACAAGAACACCTAACAGCGATTCGGTCTCCTGTTTTAACCGGAGCCGGCAGTTGCGGATCTTTTACAGTAGCTGAAGACGGCATTCCTGTCCGAGCCACTGGGTTTTGCAACGTAAATCAACTCTTTGATCTCAATACAGAGCAGGCTCAGCGTATTGAGGTATTGCGTGGCCCTGGCACTGTCTTGCATGGATCAGACGCGCTCCATGGCGTCATTAACGTCATTACCAAAGCGCCTGCAAGTGACCAGGAGACTCTCATCAGTCTCGAAGCGGGTTCAAATGACTTTTACCGAACTAAGCTCAGCCAAAGCGGTACTAATGGTGACCATGGCTATCGTCTCAACTTCAACGGCGCGACCGATGGCGGCTACAAAAACGATTCAGGTTATGACCAGCAAAAAATCACCGCGCGCCATGATTTCAACCGCGACAATATCTCAATCCAGTCACTGTTGAGTATTAATAACCTCAATCAGGAAACCGCCGGCTATGTGCAGGGAAAAGACGCTTATAAAGAGGGGGATCGCAAGCGTGAAAACCCGAACTCGGAGGCCTTCCGAGACACACAGTCCTATCGCTTACAAAGTCAGCTAACGCTAGCTCTTGATAATGGTGGTTCATTTATCGCAACGCCTTATGCGCGCTACACCGACATGGACTTTCTTATGCACTTTTTACCGGGCACTCCGTTGGAGCAGAATGGTCAAAAAGGTATAGGGATACAAACGGCCTATAGACGCCCGATCAATCAGGATCTGATGTTAACCCAAGGATTTGATGCCGAGTACACCGATGCATTCCTCAAACAGTCACAAAAAGGGGGCTTTTCGTCATTTCCAAAAGGGCAGCAATATAATTATGAAGTCACCGCTAAGCTGCTGGCTGCATTCATCAGTGCCGACTATGAACTTTTACCGACAACCATCTTGTCTGCGGGCAGTCGTTACGAATACCTTGAGTACGATTACGACAACCGGATGATCGACGGAAACACCGCCGAAGACGGCTCCCAGTGCGTCAACGGCTTCACCGGAGCCATTGGATGTCGCTATACAAGACCCTCAGACAGCACGGATGACTTTGACAACTGGTCCGTCAACGCCAGCATCAACCATCAAATCAACGACGCCCTGACTGGTGTTGTAAGATTAGCCCACGGCTTTCGAGCACCTCAAGCCACAGAAATGTATCGGCTGCAAAATGGCCAGCTGACAGCAAACCTTGACTCAGAAGAGATTAACAGTTTAGAAATTGGGCTCCGAGGTGCAGCTGAAAACATCAGCTTTAGCCTAACAACATTTTTTATGAAAAAGACCAATGCTATCTTCCAATCGTCAGACAGACTAAATCTGGCCGATGGACAGTCAGAGCATTATGGGCTCGAGTATGATGTGGCATGGCAGCTATCGTCACAATGGCATATTAATATCGCTGGCACCTTCGCCCGTCATTCTTATTCCATCAATGTTAGTACACCAGGACCGTCCTCCGCAGTCATTATCCCATCCGACGGCAATGATATTGATACGGCCCCGCGCCATATGGGCTCAGTGCAACTGGGATGGACTCCAACAGAGGATGTACGGGCCGAACTGGAGTGGCTGTCGATGGGTAAGTATTATACCGACATTGACAATTTGCATAGTTACGGTGGACACAATTTACTAAACCTTCGATTGATTCAGCAGCTGTCTAAAAATATCAGCATTGGCCTGCGCATCAGCAATCTAACCGACGTCGACTACGCAGAGCGTGCTGATTATACCGGCTTTAATGGCGACCGATATTTTATTGGTGAGCCGCGATCTTATCACGGCAATATCACTTACACGTTTTAGTCATCTCAGGGGCCTCCGCATGGGTGGGGGCTACTTTCTGAAACAAAAAAACGACTGCCGATTACGCACCTATATTTGCCAACTATTTACAAATCATAACCTATTGATTTATTTAAGTATTATAAAAACACTCCCCTGCCCCTGTGCACTGGCCCACAACCTTTGGATACGCTGATTGAGTTCATGCTGACACTTGATATAGTCGCTTCACTGCATTCGGAGCGATTCAATGAAGATGATACATTCCCTTGTAAAAAGATTAAGAGACCTGATGATCGCATTATGCATCACCGCATCAATGTGCAGCCAATGGGCCTCGGCAAATGAGCAATCCAACCCGGAATCAATACTCACTACTATCAAAATTGAGACCGTCAAACTATTGCCAACCAATCGGTTAAACGGCACTAAAGGACTCTACTCTAGCAGCGCCAACACGGTAACAAAAGCGAGCCTGACGGCTGATGAGAAGCGCAAAAAAGTCACTTGGGGAATTAGCCACCGAGGCCTCTCAATACTGAAGCGGTTTTAAGGTGTAGTGCATTACTACCTAACGAAAAATTCCTGCCCTTATCGCTCTAGCCTCGGCATCACGTTAGCTTTGAATAGCACCAATACCGACAGAGACACGTGCTTTTATGAGTAATTCTGAAGCGTATGCCCTAGCTTTAATGCCGCCTTTTTGAAGAACGCTTTCAATGTAATCACCGTCGGCCATAAGCTCATCATAGCGTGCTCTAGCTGGCCCAACTTCATCATTAATTAATGCAAATAGTTCTTTCTTTGCCTGTCCCCAGCCGATCCCTTGCGCAAACTGCTGGCGCATCATTTCCGTTTGTTGTTCTGATGCAAAAGCTTGCCAGATTTGAAACACGGTCGAACCATTAGGGTCTTTGGGTTCGCCAGGCTCCAGCAGGTTTGTCTTAATTTTATTAATCTGTTTTTGCAATTTCTTCTCCGTCAAAAACAACGGAATTGTGTTGTTGTAACTCTTACTCATTTTACGCCCGTCCAAACCGCTTAACACAGCAACATCCTCGTCGACCTGCGCTTCTGGAAGCGTAAATAACTCGCCGTAGTGATGATTAAATCGTTGAGCGATGACCCGAGCCATTTCGACGTGCTGGATTTGATCTTTGCCAACGGGAATTCGTTGGCCATTGAACATCAAAATATCCGCTGCCATTAGAATTGGGTAGCTAAATAGTCCCATAGTGATAGCATTATCCGCGTCTTCACCCGTTTCTTCATTGACTTGTACTGCCGCTTTATAGGCGTGAGACCGGTTCATTAAGCCTTTGGCCGTCATACAAGTCAAAATCCAACTCAGCTCAGTGATTTCTGGTACGTCTGACTGACGGTAAAACGTGCAGTTTTCGGCATCCAGACCTAACGCTAACCACGTAGCTGCAATTTCTTTAGTCGATTGTCGAACTTGCGCCGGGTCCTGACATTTAATTAACGCGTGATAATCGGCGAGGAAGAAAAACGAATCCAACGATGGGTCTCTACTGGCGATAATGGCAGGTTTTATAGCGCCTACGTAATTACCCAAGTGTGGTGTACCTGACGTGGTGATACCCGTTAATACTCTTTCTTTTGTTGTCATGTTTCTGAAACTCAAGATTAGGTCAATGCAAGAATGTAAGCACAGTGTTAAAAATACAAAAATGAACCACTCATGTCGGCCTCTGGTCCATCGCCGAGCTATCATACTGATTAGTCAGAGGCGTTTCTATGGTGATCGATCGTTTCCTGGAAAATTTCCTCATACACTTTTCTCATCGAATTCATTGTAAGAAAATGCACATCGACAGATTCCGGCAGTGTACCGGAGGCCTTTAACGATGACAAAGTGACTAGGCGACGGCCGAGGGAGACCGCTTCATCAGCAGGGTCGTCGATGTTTGAGGCGTATTGATAAGCATCATCAAACCATTCCCCATAGCAAAGTCTAGCCGGAACAAGCGGAACACAGCCCGCTGCCACAGCTTCCAGCACCGATAGGCCCTGAAAATCGTGAAGCGCAGTAGAAAGAGCAACATCAGCGGATCGCAACAGCCCGAGATAGTCATCTTCACGCTCAATGTAACCCCACCTTTTTACCACGCCCGGATAATGACTCTGTAGATAATCATTCATCTCTTTAACAACATCGGGACACCGCCGAAACTGCTGCCCAACGATATACAGCTCCAGATCAGCACCGTGCTCCAAAGCATATCTCAGTCCGGCGAAAAGCCGATCTGGCGCTTTGTCATACTCCCAGCGGTGATTCCAGAGTACTTTTAAGGGGCCCTTGCTCTTGTTAGTTCGCGATTGAAAGCAACTGGACTCTAAGGGTACAGGTATAACCGTCGAATTTTCTGCTATCTGCTCAATTAAGCCTGCTGGCACATAATCCGGAAGCTTGCTGAGCAAGTTGTTGGCACCCGTTAAAAAACTGTTTCGATTAAAATGGCTATTGAACACACATTTATCACCGGCTAAGGCCGTATAAAGATTGAGCATGCTGGGCTCAATAGAATTTCTCTGGTTGATATTTAGTGGATAGGCGAACTGATTCTCATGGAAATAGACCAGCGTTGGTATCGTCGTTAAAGCGGGTACAAAACCCCGCAAAGCCGAAAGATCTACCATCGACGTTGCAATAATGAGATCGTAACCACGCATTAATAATGGCCGCTGGCCAAATGCCCAGCTCAAACTATTTCCTCTAACACGCCAATTAAAATGACGGGGCGGCAAATACAAAGGCGTCCATTCGTGCTCGGTAAATGCCCCAATCAGGGTGTCACACCAACGCCGGTGACTAACCGCATCGTAAGCAGACAGCAGTAAAATCTTCATATTTGTTAAATACCACCTTCAGAGCAAAAAATGATCTAGTAATTAAGGGCGAAATTAATGTATGATGCGTCGCCGTAAAACACGATGGCCAAGCTACCATGAAGCCACTACATTTGGCTTCGAACATTCAACGTTAGAGAACTAACCGAGGATGTGTGTAACTAACGAACTGGTTGAACCAATTTAACCGAAACACACGATTCACACCAATTACTGAATATTTCGAGGTATTACTGTGGCGTCTGCCGAACAACTAGAAGCGCTTATCAATTTAGAAGCTAATCTCAAAGATCAATACGAAAAAAAGCTAACTGCTGAAAAATATAAAGTTGAAGCTCATCTTGAAACTCAGACTAAATTGCAAGCAAAGATAGTCGAGCAAGCAGGCGAAATCACCAAGCTTAAAAGCGGTGGCGGTGATTTGAAGCGAATGGAACAAGAAAACCGTGAGATGTCCAGCCGGGTCGCAAACATCAAAAACGAATTTGAAGCACAACGCAACAAGGCAAAGACGGCTCAAAAAGAGCTTATCGCGCTCAAGTCAGAAATTAAAGAGCTGAAACAACTGGATGCGAAGAAGTTAAAAAAGAACTTGGTCGAAACCAAAAAGAAACTCGAAGAACAGCGCACAGCCAATGGTTTATTGAGCGCCAGCAACAAGAAGCACAAACAGGAAAGCTTCGAGCATCAAAATAGCATTGAAAAACTCGAGCAAGAGTTAGAAGAGTTGAAACCTGCGGAAATGGAAGAAACCGAAGAAACCGACGTAAAAGTCGAAGCCGAGATCGAAGCGGAAGCCGAAGAAACCGCAAAGGCTTAATCCACAATCGCTTGCTTTGATTATCAAGCGAAGTCACTTCAAGTAAAGTCCGGCCCTAAGCAATCACTCAGGCCGGATTATTTGTCATAGTAGAAGCGCCCCACCACCCAGTCATGCTATCAACTGCAGCTGGAGCAAATGGTTATAGCCTAACGCGACAATAGGGATTTCAACGAATTTATGCGGTCGTCTGAATCATCACCTAGTTCATCCGCAATTTTGTTACTGAGCTTTTTCTTCAACTCGTCTTCTTTTTCTTCAAGCTTCTCCTTGAGCTTTCCTTCGAACAAGCCTTTTAAATGCTCCTCAACCGCGCTGCTCAATTGCTTCATTAGTGGCTTGAGGATTGCTTCTGCTAACTGCTGAGGCGGCAAACCCTGCTCCCCGCCTAACTGTGTTAGCTTGATATCAGGGATAGAGACTTCGCTTTGCCCCCATTTTTCGCTGACAAGACTCGTCGAGCTGTTGATAAATTGAAACAGCCCAACTTTGATTAATAGCTCAGGGCTGGAGGAGTCATCGGCGGCTACTGTATCGCTAGTGTCATCACTACTGCCCTGCAGATTTTTCATCAAAGCCTGCAGATTCGTTCCCAATCCTTTCTGCTCGGCGATAACACTAGCCCCGTCTATACTGATCTCTTTTAAATTAACAACGCTATCCATCAAAGAGACAAGGTCGAGTTCAACGGCTATTTTATCCATTTGAAATACGTTGAGCTGATCGAAACCACTGGGGTTAGCAATCGTTAAACCCGAGATTTCAGCTCTTCCTTGCAATAACTGAATATTAACCGCCTTCAACCTAACCGGTGTTTTTAGTACCTGCGAGCCCACCTCCTCAACAGCATCTTTTACTAAACCATTCATATTGTTCGCAATATAAAACCCAGCACCTAACACCCCGATGACGATGACAATCAAAAGACCCAACAGTATTTTCATAACAAAAAGCTCCTTTATTTTGTAGTCTTACTTCGCTGACCGATGCAAGCTAAACGCGATTAATCAGCGCGTTTAGCAGCATGCACTATTTACGGTAAATTATTTCCAAAGCAATGCGCCACTGAGACACAGCTGCCTGATCACTTTTATCGTGGTCCACTCCAACACACCGATGTATTTCTGCCCTTGCAACCGACCCATCTCGCCATAGCGACCAAGAATCCAGCTCCAACTCAATCTCTAAGGCCGCTTCGGTCCCGGCAATAATACTCACAGTCTTTGGACCTGGCTGATAAGTATATGCATTATCGCTATTGCTAATTCTGACACACAGCGGCTCCAACTCACGGGTAGCCTTTGCCGCTAAGTCTCCAGCTCCTAGCAGCAGCTTTGACGGCAACTCGATCAAATGAAAATGATGAAAATCGTCTGCAAATAAAGCGGTCATAGTCCTGTCAACAAATTCAATCGTCAAAAACAAAAAACACGGCCACTGCGATCGTCGCAGCCATTCAATCCAACGTACTATTTGTAGTATAGTCCATAGAATATCAACGACTTATAAAGACAACAAGATGAAAATACAATTACTCTTAACTGGCAATGAATTAATGTCAGGACACACCATAGACTCTAACTCTGCGATGATTGCGGAATTTTTGTCTGGAAAAGGTTATTCCATTCACCGTAAAGTTACCGTAGGGGATGAACCACTCGAGCTGCTAGCCGATATGAAGCGCCTGTGTGAGTCCGGCGATATACTTATTATGAACGGCGGCTTGGGCCCCACTCTAGACGACCTTACCGCACAGTTACTGAGTGATCTTACCGGCAAACCTCTTGTCGAAAACCCTATCGCCCGCCGGCATTTAGAAGATTGGTGTGAACGGAGAAAGTCGCCCCTTAATAATTCAAATTTGAAACAAGCGATCCTGCCAGAAGGCGTTGAAATAATTCCCAACCCGACCGGCAGCGCTGTCGGCTTCACTATGGTCTACGAGGACTGTTTAATCATCTGCACACCAGGTGTTCCCAGTGAATTACGCACAATGATGGAACAAACAATCGTTGATACCATCTGTAAACGCCACCCTAATGATCAACAGATTGACACCATTCGCTTGCAAACCTTCGGTTTAGGTGAGTCTACGCTGCAAGAAATGGTAAACCATGATTATGGAGAATGGCCAGAACAGGTCGAACTAAGTTTTAGGGCCGGCATTCCCCTCCTGGAAGTCAAACTGATCATTCACGACTTATCTCATAAGGTTATTCAGCAACGTTGCTATCAAAGACTCCACGAGCTGATCGGCGATTTTATCATCGGTGAGGAATCTACAACACTGGCTGAGTCCGTTGTTAAGCTATTACAAAATCGCCAAACAACCATAACGACTGCCGAGTCCTGCACCGGTGGTCTGATCGCCTCCGCAATCACTGAGATTGCTGGGGCATCTACTGTCTTTGAAGCGGGATTTGTTACTTACTCCAACCGGATGAAGCAGCAGCTGGTAGGCGTCTCTGAGTTAACCCTCAAAATGTACGGCGCTGTCAGCGAGGAAGTGGTAATCGCCATGACAAAAGGCGCCTTAGAGCGCAGTGGAGCTGACTATGGCATAGCCGTCTCTGGTGTTGCCGGTCCAGGCGGTGGCTCCGCAGAGAAACCTGTGGGCACCGTATGGATGGCATGGGGTCACAAAGACAACCTGAGGACTCGTCGAATGACATTGACGACCGACCGGAAACGATTTCAGCAAATGGTAACAGCGATAACACTAGATTTGATCAGGAGAGAGCTTCTCAGCTTGGAACCCCAGCCGACTTATTATCAAGCACTAAAAAAAGGATGAACATAGCCGGCAGCGCCAACGCGATCTTGCTGCACTATCAACGGGTAACGCAACTTATTAACTCAATAGTATTGGAACCGCTGCTAGGCGTTAGCAGCTCCAAACTTCAAATCTACAAGCGGGTACAATCATGAACCAATCCAGTGTAATCAACCGGCTACTTTTACAGGTTGAAAAAGCAGGTAATGCCCTCCCACACCCTACAATACTGTTTATATTTTTATGCGTATTTATCGTGCTTATATCAGGGATTGCCGGCGCTTTTGGCGTGTCCGCTATACACCCCATCAGCGGTGATACAATAACCGGGGTTAACCTGATCAGCAGGCAAGGCCTTCATCTCATTCTTACCAAAACCGTTACCAATTTTACTCACTTCGCACCGGTGGGGTCTGTGCTTGTCGCAATATTAGGTATCGGAGTGGCGGAACACTCAGGTTTGATCAGTGCAGCACTGCGCTCAACGGTGCTAAAAGCCCCCCGTCAACTACTTAGTTTTTTTGTGGTATTGACCGGGGTTCTCTCCAGTATTGCGATGGACACTGGCTACGTGGTGCTTATTCCACTAGCTGCCATGCTATTTGTTTCAGTTGGGCGCCATCCCTTGGCGGGAATGGCAGCGGCCTTTGCCGGCGTTTCTGGAGGCTTTAGCGCCAACCTGTTGATCGGCCCTGTTGATGCGATACTGGCAGGGATTTCCACAGAGGCAGCAGCACTTGTGCAACCTGAATACAACGTCAGTGCAACCGGTAATTACTATTTTCTCTTAGCATCAACTCTACTTATCAGCGTGGTTGGAACCGTTGTTACTGAAAAAGTTGTGTCACCGCGCCTTGGTGATTACCAAGACCCCCAGCAAGCGGGTGATGACAACACATTAACGACAGCTGAGAAACGCGGACTCAAAGCGACGGCAATATTTACCTTGCTGTTTATCGCGGTTCTACTGTGGGGGATTTTACCAGCGGACGGTTTTCTCCGACTGGAAAATGGTGACATATTGTCCTCTCCTTTCATCAAAGGCATTGTAACAATTATCGCTTTTTACGCCGCTGTATCTGGTTATATCTTCGGTAAGACTAGTGGTCGCTTCAATCGCAGTGAAGACTTTATCAAAGGCATGGAACTTAGTATGAGTACCATGGCAGGCTATCTGGTGTTGATGTTTTTTGCCGCTCAGTTTGTCAGTTATTTCAGCTGGAGCCAACTGGGCGCAATTGCCGCTATTAATGGCGCTGCAATGCTTCAATCACTGGATATCAATAATAGCTCGCTGTTACTGGGCTTTATTTTTATGGCCGCATTAATCAACTTACTGATTGGTAGTGCCTCTGCCAAGTGGGCGCTGTTTGCCCCTGTTTTTGTACCGATGTTCTTATTACTTGGAATATCACCCGAAGCCACGCAAATTGCTTATAGAATTGGTGACAGCACCACGAATATTATTACGCCACTAATGCCCTACTTTGGTATTATTATCGCCTTCGCACAGCGTTATGACAAAGACGTCGGTATTGGAACCATTATCGCCACAATGCTACCCTACTCGATTGCACTGCTGGCAAGCTGGTCCGCTTTACTTATGGTGTGGATACTCATGGATTGGCCGCTGGGCCCAGGGGCCACTATTTTTCTTAATGGTCAATAGCAGCGCTACTGACCTCTTTTTTCAGGGGTCATTACTTCAGCGGTCATTTGGGTTATACCAAAGTGGCGTACGTTAGTACCCTTCACCAAATAAATCACTTGTTCAGCGATATTACGGGCGTGATCGCCGACCCGCTCAAGCGAACGTAGCGCCCAGAGAACATTAAGCATTTGGCTGATCGACCGAGGGTCTTCCATCATATACGTAATCAAACTTCGCACTGCCGACCCGTATTCCTCATCAACCAGCTTGTCCTCTTTGGCAACAGCAAGCGCCATATCAATATCTAATCGGGCAAAGGCATCTAGCGCATCTCGCACCATAAAACCAACGTGATTACCGATATGTCTTATCTCTTTGTAGCCGCGGGGAGACTCCCCAGACTCCGCTAATTGAATCGCCTGTAACGCTATCTTCCCCGCTTCATCGCCGATTCTCTCAAGATCGATGACCGACTTACTAATAGCAATGACGAGTCTCAAATCACTGGCCGCCGGCTGCCGCCGAGCAAGAATCCGCATACATTCTTCATCAATGGCCACTTCCATGTCGTTAATGTCACTGTCGTCTGATCTGACTTTTTCAGCTTTGTCACTATCAGCGTCAACTAGAGAGCTGATCGCTTTTCTTACCTGTTGTTCAACCAGTCCGCCCATTTCCAACAGGTGGGTTTTTACGTCATCGAGTTCCACGTTGAATTGCTGTGAAATATGATGGCTGTGTACGTCTTTATCAATCATGTCCAGATCCTTGTGTTAATTATCCGTAGCGGCCCGTAATATAATCTTCAGTCTGCTTTAGCCGAGGATTAGTAAACAATGTGTCGGTCGTATCAAATTCAATAAGCTTTCCCATATATAGGAATGCCGTGTAGTCAGACACCCGTGCGGCCTGCTGCATGTTGTGGGTGACTATTACGATAGTATATTTTGATTTCAACTCGTAAATGAGCTCTTCAATTTTTAAGGTTGAAATAGGGTCCAAGGCCGACGCAGGCTCGTCCAGTAACAACACTTCCGGCTCGATAGCAATCGTGCGCGCGATAACCAACCGTTGCTGCTGACCACCTGACATGCCCAGCGCACTGTCATGTAATCGATCTTTGACTTCGTCCCAAAGTGCCGCTTGCCGCAGGGATTTTTCCACCGCCTCATCCAAAACGCGCTTTTTATTAACACCTTGAATACGCAAACCATAAGCCACATTCTCATAGATCGTTTTCGGAAAAGGATTCGGTTTTTGGAATACCATTCCTATTCGGCGACGGAGAGAAGGCGCATCAACGCCTTTTTGGTAGATGTTTTCATCATCGAGAAAAATACCCCCTTCTATCTCGCAGCCATCGACCAAATCATTCATCCGATTAAAACAGCGCAGCAATGTCGATTTCCCACAGCCACTGGGCCCAATAAACGCGGTAACTCGCTGTTTTGGAATTTCAAGGGACACATCATACAACGCTTGCTTCTTACCTTCGTAGTAGAGGTTTAAGTTACGTACTGACAAACTGATATCTTCCGCACCAATATCGAGGTTTTGTTGACTACGTCCGATACTGCCTAGGTCAATGGCATGAGTTTTCACAGATTACACTCTCAATTTCATAGGGTAAAACTACATATCCAACGCTTTATATTTTTCACGCAAACGGTTGCGCAAAGCGACGGCACTAAAATTCAATAAGGCAATAATAACAACCAACAGCAGTGCGGTGGCATAAACTAACGGTCGAGCTGCCTCCACATTCGGGCTTTGAAACCCGACATCGTAGATGTGAAAGCCTAGATGCATAAATTTCTGGTCAAGATGAATATAAGGGTAATCGCCATTTACCGGAAGCGAAGGCGCCAATTTTACCACTCCCACCAACATTAGCGGTGCGACTTCACCTGCAGCTCGGGCTACCGCCAGTATCAGCCCCGTCATCATCGCCGGACTTGCCATAGGGATGACAACTCGCCACAACGTTTCAGCCTTGGTGGCGCCGAGGGCCAAACTGCCTTCCCGAAGCGCTTTTGGTATTCTGGACAAGCCTTCTTCGGTAGCGACAATCACGACCGGTAACGTCAGCAATGCGAGTGTCAATGAAGCCCACAATAATCCGGGAGTACCAAAAGTAGGGGCAGGTAACGCTGCGCTAAACAAAACCTCGTCAATTTCCGAGCCGAGAAAATAAATAAAGAATCCGAGACCAAATACACCATAAACAATGGACGGAACGCCCGCCAGATTATTTACCGCGATACGTACAATTCTTGTCATCAAGCCCTGTTTGGCATACTCACGCAAATATACCGCCGCCACCACACCAAATGGCGTTACCATTATCGACATCAGTATCACCATCATAACGGTGCCAAATATAGCAGGAAAAATTCCCCCCTCGGTATTAGCTTCGCGAGGCTCGTCGCTCAAAAATTCCCAAAATTTTTCGAGGTATAAGAGTGACTTTTGCGCCACTCCCATCGCATTGGCTTGATAGGCTCGCACCACCGCAGCGAACTTTATTTCTACGGCAGTACCATCCATCGTTACTGCAATGAAACTATCGCGGCCAATTTGTTGGTAAAGGGACGCAAGGTCTTTTTGTAGACTCGAATAAACTTGTTGATACTGAGTCCTCTCACTCTCGATCTCTAACATTTTCACAGCTCGTGCCGCTGATGAAACATTGTCGTCCAGCGCCAAACCGCGCTCTGACAATCTCAGTCGTTCAAGCTGATAATTAATCGAGCCGACATTACCTTTTTCGATCTCTTCAATCTTGGCGTACAGTAATAATGCGCGTTCGATACGCTGTTGAAAATCCATCCAAAGATCTGCCGATGACATCACTGCGTCATTTTGCTTTATCGTCTGCAAATACCCGTAAAAATTCCCCCATTCTCGCCGCTCAATTGTCATCAACTGACTCGGATAACGCTTCTCTGACAAGTAGTCATCTATAACCCAAGCAAAATCAGCTCCGTTTACGTCGCGATTACCTTGCTTGAGTAACATGCGATCAATAAATGCAGCGCCGGAATCAATTTCAAAACCCGCAGACAGTAACTGCTCTAGAGGAACACTTTCCGTTTCGACGAGTTCGCCTGCAACGGTATAGCCCTCACTGTTTGGCAAAGTGTATTTTGCCTCCATAACATCTGCTGGCCAAAAATGGCCAAAACCTCGTACCGTGAGCAACAAAAGTAGTCCAACGACAGCAACCACACTAATGCTGACCGCTGCCGCATTAATCCATATGAACGGATCGCCACTGCGCACCCATTGCTTCAGTGAGATTTTCTTATCGTTATTGATATGCATGAATTAGTTAGTCTTTATCATTGGTTAATAACTTTTTGGCTCTCAATGCTGGAAAATTAAGTTGCTATAGTGAGCCATATTTTTTACGCAATCTCTGTCTAACAATTTCGGCGGCAGTGTTGACGACAAAAGTAAATAAGAACAACACAAAAGCTGCTAGGAAAAGTATCCGGAAGTGAGAGCTGTCTACCTCGGTCTCTCCGATCTCTACAGCGATATTAGCCGCGAGAGTGCGCATACCTTCGAATATATTGACATCCATAACGGGCGTATTACCCGTCGCCATCAATACAATCATGGTCTCACCAACAGCACGACCCATACCGATCATTAAAGCGGAAAAAATACCGGGGCTTGCAGTGGGTATAACGACGCCGACCAAGGTCTGCCAGGGCGTCGCTCCGAGCGCAAGAGAACCATAACTCAGTGATTTTGGCACCGAAAAAATGGCATCTTCCGCAATGGAAAAAATAGTTGGGATTACCGCGAAACCCATTGCCACACCCACTACCATAGCGTTGCGCTGATCATAAGAAACTCCCAGATCATAGGTTAACCAGGCTCGCATATCGCCGCCGAAGAACCATAATTCAAGTAACCCACTAGCGGCAACACAACCCGAGACAATCGCAATAACAACGGGAATCAACAATATTGCATGCCAACCATCAGGTACTCGAAGTCGTATTGGTTTCGGTAATCGACTCCATAGGAATCCAAAGAGTAAGACACCGAATGGAAGTAGAATGAAAATGGCAAATACCCCCGCGAGATTACGCTCAAAAAATGGGGCTAGCCATAAACCTGCAAGAAAACCTAAAATAACGGTTGGCAGGGCTTCCATTAATTCAATAAGCGGCTTTACTTTTCGTCTGATACCGGGCGTCATAAAATAAGCTGTATAGATTGCTCCGCACACTGCTAGCGGAGCGGCTATCAGCATTGCATAGAATGCAGCTTTTAGTGTTCCAAACGCCAGCGGTGTAAAGCTATATTTCTCTTCAAAATCATTATCCGACGCCGAGGACTGCCAAATGAAGTCTGGCTCTGGGTAGCTCTCATACCAAATCTTTTCCCAAAGAGAACTCCAAGAAATTTCGGGGTGTTGATTTTCAAGTGACCAGAATGAATAGCCACCCGCATCGTCCAGAGTGAGCAGTGCATTAGCCCGCGGAGAAATGGCCAGCGTGGCAATCTTTCGATTGTCCTCAGCGACAGTTTTTTCCAGCAATAAACGGGAAGATGTTGTGTGGAAAATTGCCAGCGCACTTTCAGCACTTAGTGCGATAAACCCTTTTCTTCGATGTTCAACCACTAATTTAGTAACGGCGGCATCAGAACTACTGAAACTACGTATTTTTTGTAGCCGCGGGGGCTTCCCGTCTTCACGCACCATAAACCACTGGACAATTTCACCCTGATCATTTGCGACCAATAAGGAAATACCACCCAATAGAAATCGGAAATCTGTCACTGTACCGGTATCGAGCAACCTTCCTCTGTCGATAATCTCTGCCGTTACCAGGTTGATAATTCTGAAGCTGCCATCTTTAGACACAAGGTAAAGCCATTGCTGATCAGAGCCTATTGCTATCCAGTTAATATCAATATCGATTATCGGAAGCGCTAACTGCTCTTCGATTAGAACCGTTTCTTCCGTCAGAAAATCCTCTTCCTTTATGAACCGCATACCGTATAGAGCATTATCTACTTTTCCGATTAGAACCAGTTCCTCTTCACCATCACGCACCGCGATGGTGTCAATAAGCCCGCCACTACTTTCAGGGATACCGATGTCAATCAGCGCTTCTCCGTAAGGATAATCGACTACGGGTGTTATCAAGCGCTGATCATTGGGGTAGCTAATTTTGTAATTGGGCTGAGCGAGCAGTACACCGGCTCCGCCAGCGAGCGCCATCAATGGCTGCTGTTCTGAGTTGAGACCAAAACTATCAACACCTTCTCCAACCGGAAGCTGTTTGCTGTCTACAATTTCACCGGTACTGGTTCGAAAGAAGGTTATGTGCCCAGAGCCATCTAAGCGAGTGGCTATTTCGGCCTGCTCTTCCATGCCTAAATAGAGTGTCGCAGCGGACTTTGACTCTCCCGTCTGAACGATCTCATACCGTTCAGCCAGCTCTAGCTTGGCGGACTGAAACAACGGCAGTATTTCATAGAGGAGATAGAAAAAAATCAGCAAAATCGCACCGAGCACCGCCAAACCACCGCCGGTAATGGTTATGTTCGCTGCGGTATCTTTAGCTTTTCGCCATTTACCGAGCCGATCCTTCGCAATACTGGTGTTTTTCATAAACGGATTTTTGTCGATTTAGTCACTTTAGAAAAAATAGTCTATGACAAAATTATTACAGTTATATGACAGTAAGAGCTTTGGTTACTCTCAGCTAAGCATTAACCATAAAAAAACCGCGGACAGTATCCGCGGCTGTTTTTCTACTGTAAAAAACGCGTCTGTTTACAGGCCAAGGAGCGAATATTGCCTTGCTACGACCTTAGCGGGTAAGGGAATGTATCCGTCTTTCACGACAACCTCCTGGCCCGCTTTAGACAATACCGATTTAATAAACTCTCTATCCAGCGGCGATAGCGGTTGATTCGGCGCCTTATTCACATAGACATAAAGATATCGAGACAAGGGATACTCACCTGTTACCGCATTGTCAGAAGTAGCGGCTACAAATAATCCACCTGGCTTTTTGCTGAGAGGGACCGCGCGTACACTCGATGTTTTGTAGCCAATACCAGAGTAGCCTATACCGTTAATTGATGTTGCCACTGACTGTACTACAGATGCAGAACCTGGCTGCTCGTTGACGGTATTCTTAAAATCGCCTTTACACAGTCCCTTCTTCTTAAAATAGCCGTAGGTTCCTGAAACTGAGTTTCGACCGAATATCTGGATATCACGATTGGTCCAAGAGCCGCTCAATCCAGCTTTGCCCCAAGTATCAACGTTGACATTCCCTCTACATTTACGCGTCGAAGAAAAAACCGCATCAATGTCTTGAATAGACATGCCTGCAATCGGATTATCTTTGTGCACGTAAACAGCCAAGGCATCAATTGCAACAGGAACAGCGGTCGGCTTATATCCATATTTGGCTTCGAAAGAAGCTAATTCTTTGTCTTTCATTCTACGGCTCATGGGACCAATATTGGAGGTGCCCTCAGTCAATGCCGGAGGCGCGGTTGATGAACCAGCCGCCTGAATCTGAATATTGACATTAGGGTAGAAACGTTTAAAACCCTCAGCCCACAATGTCATTAAGTTAGCCAATGTATCCGAACCAACACTTGATAGGTTTCCGGAAACCCCGGTCGTTTTTTGATAATCGGGTAGTCCTGGATCAACCTTTGCGGCAGCATTTGCCGCAGCTGTATTGACCAGAGTAAGACCAGCGACAGTTATTGCCATCGCGGTATTTTTAAGATGGTTTTTCAGTTTCATCCGTTGCTCCAAAAGATTTAGTAAACAGTCAAAGTTGGCTGTTAAAACTACTCTACGGGAAATTTGTGACACTAATATGACGAGACAAAAAAATCGCTGGATTTATCTTATGATGACAGTAAAACCCGCTAGGCCCTGTCTAGTTGGGACAAAGCTCTTGAACGGGGAAATAGGCAACTGAAGGTACTGCCTTTGCCAACTTGGCTACTAATCATTAATTCGGCCTCATGGTGCAGCAATATGTGCTTCACGATTGCCAACCCCAACCCCGTACCACCTGTTTCAATTGAACGACTCTTGTCGACCCGATAAAATCTCTCTGTTAAACGAGGCAAATGGTGGCTATCTATGCCCTCTCCATTATCTTCTACGGAAAGGCAGAGGTGCTGACCATCAGCAAACCAGCGAATAGTAATTTCACCTTCCACTGGCGTATATTTAGCCGCATTCATAATCAGGTTAGAAAAAGCACTTTGCAATTCGATACTATTACCCACCAGCTGCAAACTGTCATCGCAGTCGATAATAATCTCTCGCGGTGATTTTACCGCAGTCAAAACATCGTCGCGAATAACTTCCAACATCGGCCGGATAGCCATCGGTAGCTGTTCTGCAATATCTGGCAGTGACTCTAACCTAGATAACACAATCAAATCTTTAATCAGCGATTCCATCCGATGGCTTTGAACCAGCATTTGATCGACAGCACGTCGCCAACGCAACTCGTCGTCAAGCGAATAACTATTGTCAGACAATGTTTCAAGATAGCCAGTAATTACGGTTAATGGCGTTCGTAGTTCATGGGAAACATTGGCAACGAAGTCTTTTAACATCTGTTGCATTCGATCAGTTGCGGTTATGTCGCGAACAAAAAGCAAGCGGCTGCCTCTGCCGAAATTAGTCACGCTAATCTGCAGTTTATAATGACCGTTATACGGAGAGGTCAATTGTAATGATGTTGAATAGTCCTGGCCCTCAAAATATCGAATGAACTCAGGTGCACGAATAAAATTAACAAGCTGCTGTTTTGTGTCCTCGGGATACCGTAGCCCTAACAATTTACCCGCTGCTTGGTTCGTCCATTCGATATTACCTCGACTATCAATCATCACTGCACCATCGTCCAGTGATGCAAAGGAGTCTTGCAAGTAGTCAACAACCGCCTGCAATCGCAACCGCTCTTCTTTACCCTGACGCTGCAGCCGATATATGCCGTCAAAAACGTCACCCCACAAACCTTTCGCTTCTGGCGGATCAGGTTTTTCTTCACCGTAGAGCCAAGAATGAATGCGCTGCAACTGGTACAAAGACCACGCTAGGTATGCAAGGGTTGAGATAAAAAGAACCCAGGGTAAACTATCGATCGACCAGCCAACCAACGTAGCTGCCAATAGCAGCAGGCCGATATTGCGACATTCAGTTTTCCAGTCAGATTTGTACATCGATGATAACTCACAACTTCACATAATTAAGGCAGATCATTTATGCTGGAGGGATAGACTTCGAGGAGAACCGATAGCCCGTGCCCCGCACGGTTTGCACACATTCATTATAACAACCGCCTTCAGACTCAAGCGCTTTCCGTAAGCGTCGTATGTGGACGTCCACAGTTCTCTCTTCGACGTACACATTACCTCCCCAAACATGATCGAGCAACTGTCCCCGGCTATACGCTCGCTCTTGGTGAGTCATGAAAAAACTCAACAGTCGGAATTCAGTCGGCCCCATGTCAACAGGACGTGTATCGATGTATACACGATGACTTGAAATATCCAGTTTTAAACCTTGGACTTCAATCACACTGCCACCAATACCCGTACTGGTACGACGCAACAGCGCCTTTATTCTAGACAGCATTTCACGCGGCGCAAAGGGCTTGGTAATATAATCATCAGCGCCCACATCCAGACCCTGAATTTTATTGTCCTCGTCAGTTTTTGCGGTCAGCATAATAACCGGTAAATCAGCCGTTAGCTCTTCCTTACGCAGGCGTCGCAACAGCTCGATACCGCTTCCACCGGGTAACATCCAATCCAACAACACCAAGTCGGGTTTGCTGTCAGCAATAACTCTGTAAGCCTCCCGTGTATCCGCAGCCTCTCGACAATTAAATCCTGCCATATCCAAAGACATACGGATCATTTCGCGTATCGGCGCCTCATCATCGACGATCAATATGGTTTTTTCTTCCATCAGAACCTACTCTAGCCGTTTTTTGACTCACTATTAAAACCAGCAATTGTTACAAACTTATGACAGATTGAGCGCTGTCATTTCAACAAACTAGCGACACTATCACTGCTTCAATAAGTTGCGAGGGTAATACATCAAAATTTACCGTATACTGCGCGCCATGAATATACCTACCGCTCCCAAACAACTCTTCTCCCACCGCAAATATTGGGCTGAATGCTTCGGTCCCGCCCCTTTTCTGCCCATGAATCGAGAGGAAATGGATTCATTAGGCTGGGATAGCTGCGATATCATCATCGTAACCGGTGACGCCTATGTCGACCATCCGAGTTTCGGTATGGCGGTAGTCGGCCGAGTTCTGGAGGCCCAAGGGTTTAGGGTGGGTATTATAGCTCAGCCCGACTGGCGCTCCAAAGACGCGTTTCAAACGCTAGGCGAACCCAATCTGTTTTTTGGCGTTGCTGCGGGCAACATGGATTCAATGATCAACCGCTATACCGCTGATCGAAAATTACGTCATGACGACGCCTACTCTCCTAATGATGAGGGCGGAAAAAGACCCGACAGAGCTGTTGTTGTCTATTCCCAGCGCTGTAAGGAAGCTTATAAAGGTGTACCGGTAATTGTTGGTTCAATTGAGGCCAGCTTACGCCGGATCGCTCACTACGATTACTGGAGTGATAAAGTTCGGCGATCTGTATTAATGGATTCTAAAGCTGACATACTCGTTTATGGCAATGCCGAACGCGCTATTGTTGATATCGCCCATCGACTGGCTAGTGGTGAAGACGTACATCAGATTAAGGATCTGCGGGGAACCGCATTTGTGCGCAAAAGGGTACCCGATGGCTGGACAGTTATCGATTCCACTCGTATCGATGCGCCAGGAAAGATTGAAACACATAAAAATCCCTACATTGTTAGCGAAAGTGGGGGCAGTGAGGATTGCGCAAAAGACAATCCAACTGCCGATAGCGATGTTCAAACGGTAACAATTATAGACCCCCTCAGCGCCAGAAAAAGTAAATTGGATTCGGCCACCACCGTTATTCGTCTGCCCTCTTATGAAACAGTGAAGAATGGTCCTATCTACTATGCTCACGCATCGCGCGTGCTCCATCTTGAGACTAATCCAGGCAACGCAAGAGCATTGGTGCAGCGCCATGGCGAGCGAGAAGTATGGCTAAATCCTCCACCTATTCCACTGACGACGGAAGAGATGGACGCCGTATTTGATTTACCCTATCAGCGAGTCCCACACCCAAGTTATGGCGACGCAAAAATTCCTGCCTTCGACATGATTCGATTCTCCGTCAATATCATGCGAGGGTGTTTTGGCGGCTGTACCTTTTGCTCAATCACCGAACATGAAGGACGGATTATTCAAAGTCGCTCTAAAGAGTCTATTCTTCGGGAAGTTGAAAATATTCGGGATAAAACACCCGGATTTACCGGGGTAATCTCTGATCTTGGCGGCCCTACGGCAAATATGTGGCGACTGAACTGTAAGAGTAAAACGATTGAACAAAATTGTCGGCGCCTCTCCTGTGTCTATCCGAATATTTGTAAAAGTCTTGATACCGATCAAATGCCATTGGTCGATCTATACCGCGAAACGCGAGAACTTCCCGGTATAAAAAAAGTGCTTATCGCCTCTGGGTTAAGGTACGACCTGGCGGTAGAAACTCCCGAGTATGTGCGAGAATTAGTTACTCACCACGTTGGCGGCTACCTGAAAATCGCACCTGAACACACCGAAGGTGGCCCTCTGTCAAAAATGATGAAACCGGGTATGGGCACCTATGACCGATTCAAGAAAATGTTTGAAAAATATTCCCTTGAAGCCGGCAAAAAACAGTACTTGATACCCTATTTTATCGCTGCTCATCCGGGCACCACTGATGAAGATATGATGAATCTCGCACTGTGGTTGAAAAGCAACGATTTTCGAGCTGACCAAGTTCAAGCCTTTTATCCTTCGCCAATGGCAACGGCTACGGCGATGTATTATTCAGAAAAGAACCCGCTGAAAAAAGTCGGCCGTAATAGTGATACCGTCGTCACGCCAAAAGGACTGAAACATCGTCGTTTACACAAAGCGTTTTTACGATACCACGATGCCGATAACTGGCCAATGCTGCGTGAAGCGCTCAATAAGATGGGCCGGTCTGACCTCATAGGTCAGGGGAAAAAACATCTGGTACCATCACGTCAACCTCGCAGCTGGCAACCGCCTCAAGGGCAAAAAATGCTCACCCAGCATACCGGATTGCCGCCGAGAGCTGGCAACGGAGGGACCAAAGTGCGGGAAAACTCTCCTCGTAAGAAGCTGGCTGGTGGTGCGAAAACGCGAAAGAATCGCGCTCAGCGCGCACAGACACGCATCAAATAACCTTGGTACCGAGGTTATTTTTTGTTGTGCCTGATGAAATAACAATGGTGTATTTTTCGAGAACGTTGAAAGTCTTTATCGATTGACCAGTCAGTTTTATTTTCAATATCAAACATAGTCAAGGCATCGCCGTCCAATTCAAACTTTCTTTGATTGTTTGAAAATATTAACAGCCCATCTCGAGAAAGCACATTCATTGAGTCCTTGATCAATTGTACATGGTCCCTTTGTACGTCTAAGGTGTCCGTCATTTTCTTCGAATTGGAAAATGTTGGCGGATCTAACAAAATCAAATCATAAAGATTGTCACAGGTTTTTATCCACTCGAGCACATCTGCTCGTATCGTACGATGTGCTGTATCACTAAAGCCGTTAAGGGCTAAGTTTTTGTTAGCCCACTCAAGATAGGTAGCCGACAGATCGACGCTGTCGGTGAATGTCGCCCCAGCCAGCGCTGCTTGCACGCTAGCGGTAGCGGTATAGCAGAATAAGTTCAGAAACCTATTGCCCTTGGCCTTTTCAGCAATATGCAGCCTCACTGGCCGGTGGTCCAGAAACAGACCCGTATCGATGTAGTCTTTTACATTAACCAGAAGCTTTGCCTGCCCCTCCCTCACTTCAAAAAACTCATTACTATCATCGTGTTTTCGATATTGACTGGTGCCCTTTTGACGACTGCGCTGTTTTAACACAACAAATTTGGGATCAATGTCTAGCGCGACCGGTATTGCCGCCATCACTTCTTGCAGACGCTGCTCAGCTGCCTCAAGCTTTACCGTTGAAGGAGCTGCATATTCTGCAACATGCACCCAACCCTCGTAATAATCGACCGCCACTGCATATTCAGGCATGTCCGCATCGTAAAGTCGAAAACAACTAATCTCATTTTTCTTCAGCCACTTCTGTAATTGTTTGCGATTTTTACGCAAGCGGTTAGCAAACATCTGCGCGCCAGCCGGCAGCATTTCCATGGTGAGTGAGCCACCGCGGCTCGCCTCATCAGCTGCTGGCGCCTCTGCTGATCTGGAAGGGTCGTTGACAAAAAACTCCGGCTCAACTTTAAACGTTAATAACTTGCTGGCGATCGCACCATTGAATAACTGGTATTGCCTGTTGCTACGGAGCCCCATTTGCTTGCCAAGATCAGGATTACCAGTAAACACGGCCGCTGACCACCCCTCAAATTCGCGCCTCAGCGTTTGACCGAGATTCCGGTAAAGATGGATCAACGATGCCTCATCGCCGAGACGCTCGCCATAAGGCGGGTTGGTGACCACCAAACCATGGTCGATCACTGCGTGCGTGGGTTTGGCAAAACGGGCCAGCTCTTTTCGAATAACCCGCACGCGACCCGTTAACCCAGCGGCGTCAATATTTTCGTCGGCGATGTCAATAGACTGCGGGCTGGCGTCGTATCCGCGAATTTCGGGCCACTGGCGTTGCGAAGCCGCATCGCGTCTCGCAGTCGCTTCCTCCAGCAGACTTTGCCAAAGTATCTCATCGTGGCCCAACCAACCGCTAAACCCCCAGTGGGTTCGCAGTAGTCCAGGCGCGATATCGGCCATCATCAAAGCGCCTTCGATCAACAAGGTGCCAGAACCACACATGGGGTCCAGCAGCACCCCACCTCTAGCAGCCATACCGGGCCAGTCTGCCCGTAATAATATCGCCGCTGCCAAATTTTCTTTTAATGGCGCAGCTCCTCCACTTTGCCGATATCCACGACGGTGCAAACTATCACCAGACATATCGATGCTAGTCACCAGCTGCCCCTTACTAACTCGGATATTAATCCGCACCGAGGGGGTAACCCGGTCAACATTAGGGCGACGCCCCATCAGCGCAGTAAAGTAATCTGCAATGGCATCTTTTGCTTTTAGAGCTGCAAAATTATCGTGCTTTAAGCCAGGCAAAGATCCCGAAAAATCGATAGCGAAAGTCCCATCAAGTGATAAATGCCGGTCCCACTCGATACTCTTTACGCCACTATACAATTCATCGACATTACGGCAAGTCACTGTCGCCAGCGGCATCAAGATCCGATTAGCCAGCCTCGACCACAAACAACTGCGATAGGCCATTTCCAGTGGCCCATCAAAGTAGACGCCAGCGACGGTCTCTTTAGCGTTGTCCGCGCCCAGCGTTTTCAGCTCCTCTAGCAACAAAGTTTCCAACCCTTTAGGGCAGCTCGCAAAGTACGATTGGGTTGGAAAAGAAGATTTTAGCGATGACATAGTTACTGGGCCTGTTGGGATATTGTCTTAGATCATATGGTGATAACAATGAAAGTCGGGATAACTCGAAGGTATAGTTTACATTTTAACCAGTGCTAAGTATTTGTTTTTTATAGGCTATATGCAGACAATCAGCCGACTAACATACCGCCATAAAAATCTGAATTTTCAGTAGTCGACAGCCGGCTGTTGATTTGCTTATAGTGTGTTTCCGGCGCAGCGCGATTCTATCAATTCCTGCACGGAACCACTACTAACTATATCCATTCATTGAATGACAACATAGGACCATAGTACACAGACCTTGACTCTCTAAATGACACTACTTGCAACCAGACCTCATCTCGATGGTTCAAGTAGCACAGTGATTTGTAAATAATTCCGAGAATTAGAACGAGGCTTAATCAATGAGAAGACAAAAACGTGATATGACTGAACGCGCATTTTCGAAAGGCTATCAAGCTGGTTCCAGCGGCCGCCATAAAGAAGCCTGCCCCCATGATAATGGCGATGTTCGCCAGCAATGGTTAACCGGCTGGCGCGAGGGCCGAACAGATCAATGGGATGGATACACCGGCGTGTCCGGTATACATAAATTGGAATTACACTAAACACTAACAACTGGGAAGCTTGTCACAAGCTTTCCAGTTGTTACTCAATAACCCTTTAAAAAATCAGTTATACGCTAACCCCACTATCTATCCCTGCCGCTAGTTTCTCTGTTATATTCACTGGGTCTGATTCAGACACTAATGGACTATTCACTCATCATAAGGATTATGATAATGAGACTATCTGCGCTTTTATTGCCGCATGGCAATCGTTTTGTTCCAACACTCTCTGCTTGTTTACTGTGCTACTCAAGCTCTTACTCGCTATCGGCTTACCTCACTGTTGACGATTTATCAGTTGGCGATCTGTTAATTACTGAAGTTATGGCGAACCCTGCCGCGGTGTCCGACGATGCTGGCGAATGGTTTGAAATCATCAACACAACGAACGATGAAATCGATCTAAACGGGCTATTGTTGCGAGACAATGGAGGCGATAAACATGCTGTATCCAGAGGTATGGCTCCGCTATTGGCTGCCGGTGCCTACTTCACTTTCGGCAGAAATGGCAATGCCGACAGTAATGGTGGCTACCAAACTGATTACACCTATCGGGCATTTTCCCTAGCAAACAACGGTGACGAAATTATCCTTGAAACTGCAACGACAATAATAGACAGCCTGTTCTATAGCACCTCTATTTTTGGCGCCGCAGGCCATAGCGCCGAGCTGACCGTCAGTGGGTTTTCGTTGACACCCAGTGATTGGACTTATGGCTCGGGAGACATAGGTTCACCGGGCGCCGCAGGCCGGTATTCTCCCATTATAGACACGATAGATTCGAGCTTTGATGACGACTACCAAGCAGTTAGCGTTGCGGAACCGGCTGTGAGCTTGCTAATGCTACTCGGCGTAAGCTGCCTTATCGCCGGAAGGTTTAAATTCAACGGCTTATCGTAAGCGCTCTACCTCATACACTGGTACTACTATTGGCAGTGTATGAGGACTAATTTCACTATTGCTTTAGGTTCTCACCTGAAAGGCTAGTGCGTTATTCTTCCGTTCTCTGTAAAATACGGGTCGACGTTACTTAGCCACAAGAGCCGACTCCCTTTGAAAACAGAATTTTTAGGTAAAACCCTGTCAGGTCCGTTCACTATCCCATCGGGTATCGTGACCTGCTCAGCCCCCATCATTCAGGCGTTTTTTGATGCCATTCCTGAGGTTGGTGTATTGACTACCAAAAGTATCGGACCGGAGCCCCGGCTCGGTTATCGGGAACCTGTTTTGAGTCAGTATGCACCGGGGTGTTTCGTAAATGCGGTGGGACTCACCAACCCTGGCGCTGAACAGGCAGCGGTATTGATGGCTAGATTGGACATTCCTGAGGACCGGTTCTTATTAATCTCTATCTTTGGCGGCAATGTCGACGAATATGTACAAGTCGCAAAAATCATGGCGCCGTTCGCCGATGGCTTAGAGCTTAATTTATCCTGTCCTCACGCCA
>Ga0206127_1000830_pt1 | contig 36195 bp, 42 predicted proteins | sample Helgoland_Spring_6_FD_148646 | JGI IMG/M metagenome (GOLD analysis project Ga0206127, IMG submission 148646) | Pelagic subsurface seawater microbial communities from Kabeltonne, Helgoland, North Sea - Helgoland_Spring_Bloom_20160419_1 | ecosystem: Environmental > Aquatic > Marine > Epipelagic ...
TGAAGCGTGATTGATAGGTTGTTGTTAAGGACGAAATGCTTTTCATTCGTAAAATCAACCTGATACCAATCTTCTTCGCAGTTCAAGAATACAGTCTTGGTTGCTTTATGGTAGAAGAGGTCTGAAGCCTTCATGAAGTAAGACTTCAGACCCCGTTCTACCATATCTTCTACAGGATTTTTAGTTGTGACCCACATACCATTTTTTACTGGATCAAACCTCATAAACTTTAGATTAGATGGGTCGTATCGTATGAAACAGCAACCATCATTGAATGTGTATGGATTCGCTTGAACCATTGTTCCATCTCTCATGAGGTTATTTAGATTTTCTGCGTCCTTATCAAGATCATTTGTGAACCTGAAATCAATCACGTTTCCGGGCACAACACCGTTTTGGTTAACTCCAGACATCGTGCTTTTGCTTTTGCTTTTTGCTTTTACTGATAAAGTTTTAAGAGTAGTTAGTTTTTTATATTCTTTTTACTATTTATTCCTTTGTTTTGTGTTGTCTCTTTATAATTAGCAAATCAAATTTTTAAGTAAGTTCGAATTAAGATCGTATTAAGGTTGAGTTAAGATTATTTTATTTGTTAACTTAATTTTAATTAAAAGAGTTAGATGGTATAACATTACGTCTAACAAATATTACAGAAGTAACTCATTTATATTATCCTTATTTAGGTTGTAGGTAAATTTATAACCCTCTCGTTAAGAACCTAATGAAGGAAATTCATCTTGTGAATCTAAATTAAAAGTATTAGTTTCTGTTTCAATTTCTACTTGATTTAAATTAGTGTTGAATTTTGGTTGAGTAGAATTCAAACTTCTATTTGTACCTAAAAATCTATCTGACCCTAAAAATCTATCTGACCCTAAACCCCTGCCCCTGCCACCCGACATAAAAGGTTTTTTTGGTTTATGTGGGTCATAATCTGTTACTTCTTTCACTATAACTGTTACTTTATCTTTGAAAGCAAATTGGTTTAATGTATATCTATCAAATGTCCTACTTAACTTCCCGGGTTCAATATTAAATTTACCCTCTACTCTCATTGGTCTATCTAAACAAAATTCAATATCAATATATTTACATGTTAATTCTAATCCTTTCATAATAAAATCTTTGGCTTCTAACATAGTATTAGATTCTTCTAAAACAAATTCTCTATCATTAATAATAAACGTAGCCATTCTATATATATTAATATTATTTAAATGTTTAAATAATATTACTTATTTCTATATTCATATCATTTAATTTTAAAGACCATTTAGGTTTTCTAGGTATCATAATACTACTGTATTTATTACCTTTACCAGATTTATTACCTTTACCAGATTTAATACCTAAGTCTCTCAATAAAAAAGTATGACCTTCATAAATTATTTCTTTGTTTAAATTTGTTGAAATATATCCTTGTTCTATTAAATCTTTTTTAGAATTTACTATTATTACTGAATCATTCATTATAATATTGAGTTTATTTTATATTATTAATAGTAAGCGTATAATCATTTATCTTTATTTGCCATAGCGGTTCTCTAGGATAAATTTCTTTCATCTGGTTAGCATACGAATGAGTACTAGGCGGTTTAATTCCTTCTCTAACTAATGTAAATTCGGTTTCTTCAAATACTATTACCGATCCCACATTAACTTTATCATAACTTAGATTCAAAAAGTTTTCATAATTTGTTGCTTCCATTTTATTTGCTAAGTAGTAGTTAGAATTTATGTAGCAACTATCAATCAAATTTTCTATTATACCTTGATCGATTGGAATACGATACATTTTAAGATCACATTGTTCACGCAATTTATCTTCTCTTTTCTGACAACTATACATATATTCTTTCATTTCTGTAAATGTATTTTCTTTAGTGACTGAGTTATATGATTTAGTTACTATATCTAATGAATATGTAGATAAAAACCATAGTGCTAATAATTTGATCATATTTTAATGATAAATAATAATATTTAAATCAAATTTATTTAAAATTATCTTAATTATTAACTATAAAATGACAAGAAAGATGACTATCCCTAAGAAGTTGAGACAACAGTGTTGGGAAAATGTGTGTGGTAAAGTTTATTCACATAAATGTTATGTATCATGGTGTACTACTGAAATAGATGTATGGACGTTTGAAGTAGGACATAATGTAGCCGAAGCAAATGGTGGAACATTAGACCTAAGTAATTTGTTTCCTATATGTTCTCTTTGTAATAAGAGCATGGGGACAACTAGTATCGATGATTGGTCAAAATTAAATGGTTCTAAAATGAATAATAAGAAGAAAAAATGCTATACTGGTTTTAGTTGTTTCAGTAGAAATTAAATATATTTAATATAAATGGACTTTTGGTCAAAACATTCAAGGAAAATATTGTTTTCATTAATAGTTGTAGTAATTTATTTAGTTGTAGCTAATCCATCAACCTATAACTTTGTCGGTTCTATCATAGGTTTAAAAGATTATGATAATGCGAATAAACCTGATAGAGATACATTATTATATATACATTCTGCCGTAATGGGATTACTAACGTTTATATCATTGTTAATTTACAATCCAATGTATGCTCATATTTAATTCACAATCTAAAAAAAATATATTTAGTAAGGTATAAATGGAACAGAATATTTTATTATTGTCCTTAATAACCTTGGTATGTTATTTTGTTGTAGGTAATCCTTACACATATGCTATTATGAGTAAAATAACCACTTTAAAAGTAAAAGATAAGAAACAACATATGATTTTAGTTGGAATCCATGCTGTAGTAATGACATTACTTATGTATGGTGCCTATTTATTCTTAATTAAAGATAAAGAATGTCCTCCACCTAAGAAATGTCCACCACCTAAGAAATGCCCTGAAGTAAATCAACCACCGGTTCAACAAAATGTCGCTCAACCTAATGTAGATAACTCTCAACCTAAAGTGGATCCGTCAAAACCACCCGTTAAAACTCAACAATCGGGTTCAGGAACTGTTGAAGGTTTTTCATTTTGATTTAGTTTTTGATTTATTTGAACTATGTTGAGGTTTTGAACTAGGTTGAGGTTTTGAATTAGATGATATTATTTTATTAAATGTTTCATTATTTTTTAATACTAAATCATATGTATAATAACCGATTATTACTAAAACTAATAATCCAATTACCCAATATTCTTTCTTTTCGACTATTTCACTAAATGGAAAAGATTCTATAGGATTTATTTCCTCTAATGGTTTAATTACTTCTTTAACATTATTCCCTAATTTACCAACTTCATCTAACGTAATCATAGGATCAAATACACCTTCACTCATTTTTTATATATTAGTTAATATAATAGAAAATGGTAAATAAACTCGTTGAAAGAACTATTAAATATTCATTATGGGTTCAAATAATTACTACCATAATTTCTCTAGATGGTTTTAGACATTCAGTAAAACCTGAAAATAGTATTTTAAAAGAAATATTATTTATTGAAACCTTTGTTCAAGTTGTTGAAGGTTTCTTTTATTCTAATATTATAAGCGGACTACATGATATTAAACTAATGACACCTAGAAGATACTTTGACTGGTTTATAACAACACCTATTATGTTGTTTTCCACAATGATATTCTTTAAGTATAGTGAATTAAAAGAAACAGGAACGCTAAAACAATTTTCTACAAAAGATTTTTATGAAGAAAATAAAGAAGACGTACATAAAATTGTGGGTTACAATGCTATGATGTTACTATTCGGTTACCTCGGTGAAACAGGTAAACTAAATAAAATGATAGCTATACCGTTAGGTTTTGTATTCTTTTTCCTATCATTCAAATTAATCTATAAACGATATGCTGTAAAGAGTAAATTAGGATTATTATTATTTAAGATATTATTTACTGTATGGATCTTATATGGTGTAGCTGCTATGTTACCAGATGTTCCTAAAAATATATGCTACAATACCTTAGATATATTCTCTAAGAATTTCTATGGTTTGTTCATTTACTATAAAATTAGGGAGTTAAATGGCATAAACTAAATGGCATAAACTAAATGGCATAAACTAAATTATATTTACTATGGTTCTATTACATTTTCTCCATTATAAACTATCGTAACAGGTGCCACAGGTTTTTGAATAGTAAATATTATCACTAATAAATAATATAAGTATCTATTCACATTAATTATTCGTGTAGAAGTTAAATACTGTCTTTCTCGTCCTTTTAATTCAGATATGAACTGAGACATCTTATAACAATATTTAGGATTTACGTAACCCATACCACTCATATCAAATAAAAAAGTAAATTCCTGTTTATCTTCATATAATTGTCTCCACTGATCTATAAATAATGTAAAATCATTTTCATCATTTATAACACCATCAAAAGTTACTTTAACTTCAGGAAATTCCATGTAATCATAATTTGCGAACATTTATTAATATAAATCATTTATTTTTAAGAATTTTAATCTCATCTTCTAAGTATTCTATCCTCTCTAGCAACATATAGGCCTCTATCAAATTCTGATTCTTGTATCTATCAATGTAATCTAAGACCTTGATAAATACATACATTATCACTATAAAGCATATACAGTACATAATATCCATAAATTTGATTTGTTTTTGTTTCTTTTACTATTATAAACGTTAACTAAATCAAATTTAAATAAAGAAACTAGACACAACTAAACAACTAAATACTTTTAACTAAAACTTTAACAAATACAAACTTAAACCATGTTGTCACATCCACCATTGCAAGATATGCCTTTGCGTCTTAAGGATAATCCTGATTATTCTAGTCTATTTTCATATGAGGCCTGCGCTGTGGCGGTCCAGTATTGGGTTTTACGACCCCAAAAGGAAAAGAATAGTTGATTTCGGTAATTCAAGGGCATGTGGTTGTAATCATAATAAAACATCTATCCATGCTGAACAATTTGCGATAGAATATTGTCGTAAAAATGATAAAAGAAATAAGTATGAAATTTATATTAGTAGATATGCTAGAGACGGTCATATTAAACCGGCATATTGTTGTCATGCTTGCACGCAACTTGCTAAAAAATATAAATTTGAAAATAGAATATTCACATTAGAAAATAATAAATTTGTATCTGCTTTAGTTGATAAACCAATTATATCTCTTACTTACCAGATTAAATATGGTATATCTTACTAATAAGATTAAATATATTTAAGATCGTTTATAAATTACCATACCTGTCTTTGTTACAGCACGGACATAGGTAATACCGTTGTAAACGAAACTTTCTACCCCTTCACCGTTATTAGCTTTCCTGGCCTTTTCTTTCGCTATCATGAATTTATTCATTTTTTTCTTAGTTTGTCTTTTCTTGGGCTTAGAACGACTTTGTTTAGAACGACTTTGTTTAGGTTGTCTTTGTTTTTGCTTAGATGGTCTCTTATTAGAACGCGCTTTTCTTGGCATTTATAATTATACATAGATTTTAATTTTCTTTTTAGTTAAAATAACCTCCTAAAGTGTATATTAAAACTTTTTTATCTATGCTTATATTATAAATGGGAAAACGCGTTAGAAAATTAACTCGTAGAAACAAAATTATGAGGAAATCACTTCGTAGAAATTCTAAGGTATCAAGGAAATCTAAGATATCAAGGAAATCTAAGGTATCAAGGAAAAATAAATCCACTAAAAAACGTAGAGTTAATAGGAAAACTTTAAGAAGGTATAAATTAGGTGGTTCGCAAAAGCCTGGTATGGATGAACAGGGAGAACAGGGTATGGCGAAGCACGCAGTACCAGATTATTTAGATGTAATTTATCATATGCTTAATAATAAAGACAATGATTTAACAGAAGAACAAAATAGAATAACTTCTAATAATTTACATGATAAATTTTTAAGTATACTGAATGGTGCAGATCCGGAAAAAAGAGACGATGAAACTAAAGGGGAGATGAGCGATGAAACTAAAGGGGATATGAGAAAGCGTTCTCTTTTAAGATTATTAGTTGATAGACCAGGTATCACTGATATTGAACTTTATAGATTAACTAATTTGAAGTAGGACGCTGAAGCATCCAATAGTAACCCACTGACAACGGTTTAAAATTATTTTTTACTAATAGTTTTCTTATCTTTACAACAATTTTGCATATCATAAGAACAATGACCCCATGCTCCTCTAACCTTTCTTAAGCCACGTTTATTCTTAACATAATGACATTTGCAACATTTTTCTTTAGGTTTATGTTTAGCCAAAGTTTTCAGACGACGTCTCTTTTTTTTACTACATTTCTTATATGTCCTTTTCCACTTCTTATCATATTCTTTCATTTCTTTTTTATGTGTTTTTTTGAATGCTTTTCTAGAAGCATCTATTGCTTTCCATCTTTCTTTTAAAGGAAGATTCTTTAAGGTTGGTGGTCTTTTATACTTATACTTTTGCCACACGCTTTTACCCACTTCACCAACACAATTTCTATATTCCTTACTTATTTTTGATGCTTCTTTTTTGTAATTAACTTTCTTTCTCTTAGTCATTATACTATTATATATTTTATTTACCCTTGATTTGTTTAGTCATTTGTTTATCCTTCTTATTACTACAATCATCGTATGCTTTATTCATACGAATATTGTAAGCATCTATTTCTTTTTTATGTTTTTTACGATGTTCTTTTACTTTCTGGTTTGTATATTTTACTCTTTCTTTTAATGACATTTTTTGATATGCTTTACTCGTGTTATTACGTGCCTTTATAGGATATTTACCTATTTTATGTGATTTTATACATTTACCGTAATCTTTTTTTATCTTATCTGATGAAATAAATCTACTTAATTCACTAATTAATTCTTTATCTGTTAATTTTTTAAAACCTTTCACTTTATATAATTTAGCATATCCTTCTAAGGTATCTCTATCTAACCTTTTTAATGTTGATCTTTTTAATGTTGTTAAAACCCATTTAGAAAGTCTTCTTTTAGGTCTGCTTCGTTTGTTAGAACTGCTACGTTTTTTAGAACCCACACGTTTAGCCATATACCTATAGCATATATTTAATTACAGGATAACTTGCGTCCATAGCTATACCACATTGTCCTTCACTTGAAACTGAACCCTTTAATAATCTCATGTAACCATCTTCCCCCCATTCAGATGACCATGAATTTTTAATTTTCCAGTAATCTAATCCAGAATCAACATCATAACCGTAACCTACTAGTAGAACACCGTGATCTAATTGGTCACCACAATCAGGGTCATCATATACACCAGATTTATATAATTGAAATGATCTCTTGTTAGCTTGAATAGCTACTGATATAGGTTGTCTTATTAATGCTTTTTTTAGTTGGTCTTCTGATTGAGGAACATTATAGTAAGTATTTATATTGATTTTCTTACCACAGGTTGTATTTTGACACATACCTTGTTGAGCTGTGTATGAATAATTATTATCTAAACATATACCATTGCTAATCACGTATTTGAACGCGCTAATCATAGATCCACCTTGACAACCTTTATTACCGAGGTATCCAGAACAGTCTATTAGTTCTTGTTCTGAAAAATTGTATAGATTTTTATGTTTAATGTAGTATTCACCTTCAATCGCTTCAGTCGCTGAGAAAGACCAACAACCACCACAGTCTAATTGATTTTTAACTGATGTCACCGCACCCTTTTTAGTCCAATCTACATCAAATAAGTCATCGTTTAATTCGGATAATATGTTAATATTTTTATTATCGGTAGGTAAATAATGATTATAAGTTGAATATTCATCTGTATATGTTTTATTCACAAACTGATTCGCTTCTAACTGATAACTATGATTACCTAAATTATGATTATTAATATATTCAATGTTATCATAATAATTGCTTATAGGTAAGATAGATACAATTAATTTAATTAAATTCATTTTATATTATAGAATATATTTTCTTTAATCTATTTCATCTAAAGTAGATATATCATCTTTTTTCTTATCTTCAATTTGTTTTATTTCATGAGGATTATAAACAAATGATACTACCCATGCGCCGTATAACCACATTGAACCCATCAACCAACTAAAAAATGAGTATGTTACGTATAGGCCATGGATGTTCCTCATTACTATATATATTTGCCATAAGGTATAAGGGTTATAAAGCATTAATGTTATGTATATTATAAATTATAATAATTAGACGATCATTATATTTGTAAATAATTATATTTGTAAATAATTATATTTGTAAATAATTATATTGTATATAATTATAAATGGGTAAAATTATAAATTCTAATTCAGGGAAAAAACATTATTTAAAGAAGAATAAACTTAACCATAAAACTCTAAAACGTAAAAATCAAAAACGTAGAACTCTAAAACGTAAAACTCTAAAACGTAAAACTCTAAAACGAAAAACTCAAAAACGTAGAACTCTAAAACGTAAAACTCAAAAACGTAAAACTCAAAAACGAAAAATAAAAGTAATTAGAGGTGGATTTTTACATTTATTGGCGGCAGCTTGGTTTGTATATCAAAATTTTCACCCATTTATAGACAAATTATTATCGTGTATAATATATCAATGTTCAACTGAGGATGCCAATTTAATCATGGGTGAACAAAACGATTTTGATATAAAAGAAAGTTTTAATACATTCAGTGGCTTGGCTAAAAATATAATAAATATTATCCGTAAATTGATTATACATAGCAATATATTAGATGTTGTTAAGTTATCATTAAATGGTATAAAATATTTTATTATGAAACAACTAGTGGATTGTGCTCCGGATGGTTCGAATATAACTAGTTGTTTATCTAAAGTTGAATTACCTAAAAGTATAACAGATATTATAGATTTTATAAATTCTTTCAGCAGTGGTGCCGCTGTAGATTCTTTAGAAGACAAATTTAAGGAAAGCTATCCAATATATGCATCAATATTACTACCTTTATTTGAAAATGCTACGTTTTTATTACGTTTTAATAGAATTATTAAACAAGTAATAAATAATATAGGTGTTTCTTTATTAAAACATATATTTGGTAAAATAAATTCAAGAGATACAAGTATAGTTGATAATTTAACATTATCTGCTTTATATAATGAACGTTATTGTAGTGTAGGTATTCCCAGTGATAATGAAATTACACTAGCAGGTTGCAAATCTAAAATAGCTAGTAATTTAAAAACTATAACAGGAGGTTATAGACTGATAAATACCGGTTGGCTAAATAAAGTATCAGACACAAGTATAATAGGGGTAGTAACACCTACTGGAGGCGTTATGGGATTAAATTTTAGGGAACATCCAGAACACAGAAACAACTTATATTTATTTTTAGAAACTATGGGTGAAAATCCACTCCAACATATCGGTGAATTACATACAATGCTATTTGAAGAAAATTTTATTAATGATATATCTACAGGTGCTTTAAGTTTTGCTGATATTAACCGTGTTAAAAGTTTATCACGTAAATTATTAGCTAGGACTAGGAAAAGAAGGACACCGCGTAATACGGGTGGATCTTATCTAGATCAATCAGTAGAAGCACTACAAACTACAGCTCCGCCACTAACTACAGCTCCGCCACTAACTACAGCTCCGCCACTAATTAATTTAAGTTTTACATATAATAGTCTTATTACAGATGAAGGATCAACCTATTATATTTATTATATGAATATATTTGGTATTGAAGTAAAACTTACATTAAGATATAGTGCAGTTTTACAAATATCAAATAATATATATGATAAATTAAATAGTATTAGAAATGGTCGCCCAAAATGTACGTACTTACCAAGAGTTTTTACGGCTGGAGATGATGTTAAAAAAGGTTATATTGATAAATATTTTAGAGAAATAATTACTTGGTTAGGTGAAGATGAAACTGATTATCTCTATTTATTATTTATAACATTTGGTATTAGTGCATTACTAGGCCATGTAACACCTGATTATGAAGATGACAAAGAAACAATTAAAAATAATATACACTATATTGAAATGTTAAATTATAATGATAATTTAACCGGTAGATATCCATATAGTACTGATATTAGCAAGCATGTTGTATCATATAATGGATTTTATCATATTAAAGGCTGGTTACCCCTCAAACATTCAAAATTAAGAGAATATAAAGCACATTATGAGCATATTATATCAAAATTATTGCCAGCATCGCCCCATGGACGAGCACCACCACTGTATGGTGTATTCATAACATTTTTAGAAAATCAATTCCATTACAATAGTGGGTCTATAGAGGGTATATTTAATTCCAAATATAAAAGAATAGCCAGATTAGATGATACTGAGTTTATATTGTTATATGTAAGGTTACTTTCATTATTAAAAATATTTGTTATGTATTTTGTAACATTTAAAGGCACAGATCATACACTCACAGATATAGAAAAAGCTATAAAAAGTGAATATAAAGTAATGTATATGATAGCATTATGTTTCAAACAGGTATCTTTGTATCATAGGGATCTAGATAGTGTGTTACAAAGTTTGGGGTATTTTAGACCCCCAGGACAAGGTAAGGACAGCTATAATATTTTTAATCATATAAACAGTAATATGAAATATAAAAACTTTTTATTGGAACCTATATTTGCAAGATCAACTGTTAATGATATACATTTATATAGCGTAAATAATAGACCAGAATCTAGTGTAAAATTATCCGGTACATTTGGGGTCGAACAGTTAGCCATCCAGTTTCCGTCTAGTATTAATTATGGTATATTAGAAAATATGTTGTTAGGTGATAACAGGGAGTATGAATATATATTAATTTAAAAATAAATAGAAGGAATATGCCAACCACCCTTTTCATCAATACCGATTCTAATAAAATCTAATTCTTGATTATTATTTATCAGATTATACATATTACTTTCATAAACTGTCACTAAATGTTTTAGTTTATCATAGATATCATCTAAAAAATACTGTCCTTCATCTAAAATTTTATTAATACAATCAATTTTTTCTTTCATAGTTGGTTCTTCATCTATTTCTAGAGCATAGAATTCCCAGAATCCATTATTCATTAATTCTTCTTCTAAACCAGACAAAACTGTAGGCGCTGTGAACTTACAAATTAATCCAGGAGTTGTCACTAATTTCATGTATAAAGAAGAATTATTCAATACTTTTTTTGACCAACTATTATCTAATGGGATAGTCATTATATAGGAATAATTACTTTCTTGTAAAAAAGTTATATGGGGAATTACACCGTAATAATACATTGTTTCTTCGTTTTCTAAAGAACATTTCATTTCATAAATATATTTTACAATATCTAAATTAGGTATCAGTTGATATAACCATAAAAAAAATTGCTGTTTGCTGGTTAAAGCATATTCTAACATAAATATTACTAATGTATCTCTTATTCTTTAATTAATCATCCTTCTCACATACTTCTGTATAATTATAGCAGCTTTACACCTATCATAGTGGGAATACATAGTGTGGTATAAATTTCTCCTCCTCCTCCTTGTATACATATTATCTTCCTCAACTGGTTCTGGTTCAGGTTGAGGAACTATAGCATCAACTACATCACCCGAAAAAATCTTATTAAAGGCTTGCCACTGCTTTTCATAGTACCGGGACATGTTTGTTATTGTTATACTTATAGATTAAAAAATCTAATCAAATTTATTAAAAGATTTACTTGATTTACATTAATTATTGTCTAATACTCTGATGAAACTCCATTAGGAGTTCACTTAACTCTTTGTACTTCTGTTCATTAATCTTCCCCACCTCAGCATTATCTTCTATCATTCCCAGAATCTCATGAACCATCTCCTTCTTATGCAATATCATGGTACCAGACCCTACATCAGGTTCAACGTGTTCTCTTCTCGGAAAGTCTCTTACACGTGAAGAAGCATCTGTGGGAACCGAAGGCTCCACCCGTTCCACGATGGTCCGCCAGGCTGAGGGTAGTTCCTCACCTTGTTCTTGATTAAAGCATTCGTAAACATGTCCTTCACCCATTCCAGAAACTTCACCATCCATGAGTCTCTCATAATGATCAACGCAATCTCTGCTAGCCGTGTTGGGTCCAGGCATTAGGGGCATTGTCCAGTTGGACATTTCATGAATGAAAGAAAGATACTTAATGAGAACCGACCAAGTAATTCCTTCCAAGCAGCCACACAACCCCCGGAGACTGGGTGTCCATGCCCACCACCAATTACTCTGGTCCATCCTACTACCGTAACGGAATTCTCTATGATCTTCTGTCCCTGTAAAGTTCAGTTCCCTAATTCTCTCAAGAAACCACCCCGCCTTAGGTCCAACTTTACCCCACCTCTCCCCTATCACAATATCCTCATCTGCCCATGGTGTATTCACATCACTAAGTCCGATCGTAGCAAGTAGTTCGCGTGTTATTGGTTTATGTATGCCCCAAGTCCAACCAGGACCAAAGTAGGGGGGCACTCGGTATCCAGAATCTCTGAAGTGGAATCCCTTGAGATCTTCAGCAACAAGACTAGACCCCATAGTACCTATCCCCTCAAATTCCACCACAATGTCCAAGATGATCTGCCTCCAAGTGGAACCGAATCGGTGTCCCGTGTCGTAAAGAGCTTGGAGGATCGCATCATTCAGTTCCTTTGTAATTTGAGTCATTGTAAATTGTTTGTTAATAAAAGATCTTATAAAAATCAAATTTATATAAAAAGATAAAAAAAAGTATATCCTACCAACAACGCTTGCAAAACAGAGGTCACCACTCTCCTGCCGAAATTAATCTGCTCGGGAGTTTAGGTGACATGATTATCTCATTCTGATTAGAGAAACTCTAATCCCCATTAAAGGGAACCACACTGAGGTGGCTATTAGCTCCGGAGTAACCCCGGTTTAAATTGGTAGGTATTGTTTGAGTTCGGGTAACCCATAAGGCAGACCCCTCACACTACCATTGATCCACCCCTTACATGTGTATAAGAGGTATAGGTTCAAATGATAATGCCCCTGAATCATTTTATTCCTCAGAGATCCAATATTAAGGACACATGCTACATAGTCCAATACTCAGTTTCATCATACTTTTGCGCCCATAATCACAATTAGGTGTTGTATATTTGCCTATACATATAGGAATGTCCCCGACCGCCGTGGTCAGCAACCTACTCAAAGATTCATCACCGGCACCACACATGTTTGGTGTCTAATCCTTTGTGTCTCTGCTTAACTCTTTCAATAGTTATGGATGTGTAGCAGACTGTTGTAACCCTAAGACTCCTCTTTCCGGGGTTCTAAACAGATATTGACATTAAAGCGGGCACAACCCGCTCTCTATCAGATGACATCATAGTTCATAATTAATAATTTAAATTAAATTAAAGGGGAAGTGTAAAGTTCTACAAAACGACTGTTGTTTTAATTCTTTAGTTGTTTAAGTCATAACAACTTAAATCAAATTTATAGGAATATAGATATAAGATAAAAAAATATTTTTTGTCTTTATGAGTTTTCTGTATGTTTTTTGTCTTTATGAGTTTTAGTGTGTTTTTCTTATATGAGTGCATACTGTGGTAGGGGCAAAAGTGTATCTGGGTGGTCCGGCAAATGTTCGCGAATCCAAGCTGTCACAGCGAGGTGTTGGTTCGCGGTGAGGCGGTAGTTGATTGTCCTTACCAACCGGTCACCAGTATCACAGACCGCATTGATCTGTGCTTCGTGTGGTGTGTAGTGGTTATGCCACACCAAGTCATCTTCCTGTGGTATCTGGCGCACATTGTTTTCTACGGGAGCGTAGAAGGCGGTGTAGAAGTTCTTCTGCTGGTTGCTGAGGTTCTGCCAGGTGGTCATTTCGCTTAGGAGTAGGGAAGACTGTGTAGGTGGTGACTGTGTAGGTGGTGACTGTGTAGGTGGTGTCTTTGTAGGTGGTGACTGTGTAGGTGGTGTCTTTGTATCTCTAATAGCAGTATATTTGTTTGTTGGTTACTAATTATCTCAAAGAAATCAAATTTATTAGGAACAAAGAGTAATTTAGCGAAATAATATACTCTTCTCAATAAATTTGATTTCTTTGAGAAATATCTAACCAACTAAGAAAAACGCTTTAACTATGGAATTCGTGAAAATCACTTTCCCCACTGCAGAAACTGTCTATGACGCTGTTGCGGTAGCGGTAGATGCTATCCCGAGTGTACAAGTTATCCCGAGTGTACAAGTCTCGGACGAGACGACGATACCATTTACAGAGCAAATGTCTGCTCTGTGGTCTTTGGGAAAAGATCTGGTCACTTCAGTCTCCTCCAGACCTGTTCATTTTAGAAAGGTTGCGTTGGAGGAGTGGTCTTCAGAAGTCCCTTCCAACGAAGAACCGTAGATAGAACATGAATTATAAAGACAAAAAACATACAGAAAACTCATAAAGACAAAAAACATTCAGAAAACATAAAAGACAAAAAATTTTTTATGTTCTTTTTAAAAAAATTTGATTTAATTGAGAAGCAGTATAACAACAAAACAAACAGAGTAACCTTTACCTTAAGAGTAACACTTTCTTAAAAGAAGTTTGAGCTAAGTCTTAAGGGTGGATGGCTACGTGTGTTGGTGCTTTCGCTGATTCGCAGAGATTTGAGATTGATGGGGTAGGTGTCGTTAGGCACAAGCGTGAGGGTGAAAGCTATGCTGACAAAGTCATAGATGGGGTTGCCTTAGACACAACCCTACATTTTGACTCACAAGGATATATGTATTATGAAGAAGAATCTGTTGAATCTCCTGTGAAGAAGGTTGCTACCATTCAAGAATCTACTTCTGAAGAAGTAGGTTCAAAGAAAAAGAAGAAGAAGATGAAGAAGAACAAGAATTTTAAGACAAAACCAAAGCACTCTTGGCATAAGCGCTTGTCAAAAGTTGCTTTGGAACTTGGTGATGTTTCAGCACAGACTGAAATGAACGCACAGATGGAGTGGCAAGGTTTCTGGGATGATAAAGAAATACGAGAAAGACAAGAAGAACAAGCTTACTGGGAAACTTGGGCTGAAAAAGTTCGTGAAGAACCTGGAACAATAGCATACGTTCAACTGGATGTATCACTAGACTCTTACTACAGACCAGTATACCATATTGACGAAGGTGGGGTAAATAGGGACTATTCTAACCCCCACGGTTGGTTCATGGAACAAAAAGATCCAGAGTATAACAAATTACCCTTTTCAGGTAAGTCTGAGACACGTTCATTCTTCACTTACTGGGATGAAGATATGGAAACGTATATGTGGATTCCTTACAACAGGTGGTCTGAACTCTTTGATTATGAACCTACGGCAGAAGTTTTGAAGGGTATATTCTGGTTGTCTAAAGAAAGGAAAGAAATGGAACCAGGTTATTTCATTGGTGGTCCAAAGGGTCTATCCTATCATTTGGATGATCTACTATGGCAAGTTCTCTGGCAACACATGGATTTCTTGAGAACAGGTAAGTTCCGTAATTGTCATTACGATTCAGGTTCTGAAAGAAAGCGATCTCTTTGTAGCGTAGGAAAGAATTTCATATACAATATTCAGATTCCTAACATCACCTTTGAATAAGCAAATAGATAAATTTATAGATTAGTTTAAAATTTTTTTATCTTTATTTAAATAACACACACAAAACCATGGCAACTGTTGACCACAGTGACAACATGTATTTTTTTTAACTTTATCTTTATTTATACTTTTTAGTTGTATAGTCTTTGTTTTATCTTTTTTATTTAAAATTAGATTCGCTATGTAAACGTTTAACATTTATTAATACTTATTATAATTTAATTAATCAAATTTTGATATTATTGTGTAATTCATCTAAATAAGTTTTTTGTTCAACAGTTGCTTCTTTTCCACATTGTTCATATATAGCGTTGATACCATTTATAATTTGATTGGGTAATTCTTTTCCATTCCATGTAGCCCACTTATTTATATATCTAGGATTCAATGCTGTTTCAGGTATAGATTCACATATTAATTCTTCTGCTGTAGTAACCGTTTCACCTTTATCTTGTCTTGCTTTGTATAAAGCCCACGCACCCAAACACATACAGTGGTGTTTACCTTTTCTGGTCTCAGACCACGGGCCTTGTCCTGTATTTTCAGAAAATTTATGCGTTTTATCTACTTTTACGCAAATTTGATGGACACCACCATCCATTTCATCACAAAAACCATCGTTACTCCATGAACCTCTGTTAGATCGTTTATGTTCTCTACGACATTGTTTTAACTTTTCACCATAAATATTTTTAAGCTCAGTATGTTCATTTGTAGAATTACTGTTTTTACCGTAATCCACTTCTTCATAATCTTCAACAAATAAATATTCTTTTAATGGTTGATTCAAACATATTACTAAAAGAACAATCAAAAAAAAGAACACTTTCCACATTACATTATAATGGATAAAATTTATGGATAAAAATTAGGTTTATGAATAAATTTAACATTGTATTTTTCAGTTATATGATGATCAACTCTTCTGGTAGGTGATCCTAAAATGTAGGCATACATTCGCGCTTTTCCCCAAGATGAAGCAGTTTGATTTGGTCTTGAACCGGATGAATAGTAAGCGCCTTTACCTTTTTTAATAACTGCTCTTAATGCTTTTTCGGGTATTTTAACAACTTTTGAAATCTCTTTAATTGAATGAGCATCTGGATATAATTTATGAAATTTCGCTGTCCACCCAGATTCTTTTTTTTTATAACTTTTTAGTTTGGGTCTATCGTTATACTTACCTTTTGAATATGCTTTTTTAAGTTTTCCTAATGCTTTTAATTGCTTTTCTCTATCTTTCCTTGATAATTTTGCGGTATACTTTTTAGGGAATTTATTTTTACGATTTTTAGTTTTACGGTTTTTAATTTTAGATCTCATAATATATTAAATATTATATTTATTTTACGACTAATTTATGTGTATTTATCATTTTTTGTTGTTGTTTGTCCATTAAATTTTCTAACCGAATTAAAGGATTAGGTTCTATCCAATTTAACTTTTCTTTTTTACCATCTTTAAGTTTAACTAAATCATATTTAGGTTTTTTATCTTTGATATCACCAAACCGTAGGACACCATAATACCTTTTCATATCCAGATGCTTATTACAATACTCTTCACCATCCTTCTTGCAGTGATCACATTGTAAACCTTTAGACCATAACCTAGCTTGACATTTAGTTTCATTATATTCTTGAATATTAAAATTAAATACTTCAGGTTTCACTACATAATCTATTAGTGTATCCAAATTTTCTATAGGATAGCCTTTTTCTTTAGAATATAGTTCTAACTCACTTTTTAAATCTTTCTTCAACTTCAGGCATAAGATGTCCATAGTTTATGGTAAAATATGATATCTTTTAAATCAAATTTTCTATGTTTTAATTTTACTATGGTTCAAATTTTACTATGGTTTAAATTTAACTATGGATCATAATATATTTTCATTCCATCCCATACAACTAAACCAATACCAATTAATACTATTACATTATCTTTATGAGATATACCTTTACTTATAAGTATTGGTCCTATAATAAATGTTGCGATATATCTTACTATTTTATAGTATTTTTCTCTTATAGACTCCATTATAATTTAATGTAGATTAAAAGTTCAAACTTCTACATAATTCTATATATGCTTTTTTATCTTCAACTGCTAAATTAACGTTACCATTAAACTTTTTAATCATAATTGATGTTAGATTCCTTAAATGTTTGTTATATCCGGTTGATATATATTCTTGTTTAACAGATTCTATACTCTTCCAGTAATCTCGCGATTCTTTTAAATTATCATCTTTTTCTACGCTCAAAATTAAATTACTGATTTCTTCAGGGATATTTAATTCTAACATATCTACAATGAATTCTTTTGTTCTGTTCATAATCTATTTATAATACAATTATATTCTTTAAAATCAAATTTGATTTATTTATTATCTTTTACTATAAAAACATACAATTATGAGTAAAATGATTGTTCACACATGCTTCAACAATTCTTCTTACCACGGATACAAGAGTAGTATCCTAAAGTCTGGTATCTGTAAGTATACCAGGAGAGGTGAAAAGGAAAAGATGACATGGTGTGTCATGGAAATGGCGCGTTTCAATGAACATGAAAAGGGACAAGGTTTGGTAACTAATTTGATAAACAGACTAAAAATTTTGATTATGGAAGAATTATCATTTCATCAGGTAGGACAAATTTACTATCTCATTATGCTCCTTAATTGGTTTGAAGAAGATAGGAGTCAAATTAGGTACCTCTTTACTTTCGCTGAAGAAGTGTTTAAGTGTTTGAGGAACAGATATGTTAGTTATCAGAATGCTTGGTGGCGTTATGAAGACTATGTTGATTTGGATATCCCAATAGACAAAGTGGGTAGCTATCAAAAGAAAGGTGATCCAGAAGAAGTTTTGAAGGTGGGTGAAGCACTAATATATTACATTGAAAACAATGATGAAAAAATGTTTAGTTGTCTCAATGAGTTGCTGAGATTGGATAAAAATGGTTGCAAATCTGGCTTAAGGTTTAGGAGGAAAGACCCATCCTATCTCTGGTTTGAAATAATCAGAGATTATATGGAGGGGAATCAGACTCAAGCAGAAGTCATCTTTAATTTCGCATTAGATCAATTTAATAGGAAAGGAATGAAAGAAAGAGTAGCTTTCGCTGTCTGGATAGGTTTGTATGTGTGGAAAAGTGGTGAACTGACAACCGATTATACTGATCTTGAGCTAGAGGTTAGTGTTCCAGATGAAGTAGAAAATTATATTAGTAATATGGTTAAGATAGAAATGGATGAATATGTTATTAATGATTATCATGTTAATTCACAAAAGTTTGGCTTAGGGAAGTTTGCTGAAGAAGGTGCTTTGGTTATTGATGAGTATTTAGATTTTGATGATATGTCTCAAGAAAAGAAAAAGTTTTATATCAAAGAAAAGAAAATACGAGATAAACAAAATAAAGGGAAAACTGTTGTTAAAAAAGAAGATAAAGAACAGAAAGAACAGAAAGAACAAATTGAATTTATAAGTTGGTCTGAATTTAGTGGCATTGATATATTAGAAGAGGGTGTGTGTGGAGGGAAAGTGTGTTGTATATCAGTTGTATATAAGGGTAAAAAATACATCTTGAAAGAAATGAAAGAGTCTATGAACTATGGCCTAGATTATATTCTTGTAGATAAGTGTAAAGAGTTGTTTGGTTTAAGAGATATGAATATGCGAAGGATTAAGAGTGATCAAGGACAAGTGAAGATTGATCCTAAAGGAAAAAGTTATGTTGGAAATGTAAAGATTGGTAAAAGAGAATGTATCTATTGTATGATGGATTACTGGCAAAATATTGGTGACTTAGGGAAGAACAAAGATGTTATGTCTGATGTATCAGTAAAAAGGGAAGCACTAAAAATAAGATTATTTGATGGTTTATTCAGATCATCTGATAACATACCTCGTAATATCTTAGTGAATGATATGGACGAACTATTGAGCATAGATGAAGGTGATATCTTCGGAAAAAGAGAAAAAGTGTTCAATAAGCATGATTGGTTCATTAAACCTGAAAATTGTGATAAACAATTATTTAATGATGTATTAGATGAACTGTTAAGTGATAGTTTTAGAAAGTTGAAGGGAGTTGAAGAATTATTCAAATATTATCAGTTTATGAATTTTGATGAATTTAAAGAGAGATTTAACCAGTTCAGAGAAATCATTATGAGTGAATTGTGATTTAGTAGTTATAGTTGTTTAAATTTGATTTTTTATTTAAAAGGATAAATTAAATAATTATCAAACTAAACTATACAGAAAAATGAATCCTACATTTACTTGGTTCACCATCGGTTCTGAAGAGACTAAGCGGGGTGTGTGTTGTGGATCAGGTTCTCAACCAAAGAAACAAGTGATTGATATCATGGGTGCTCTAACACAGGATAGAAGCGTATTCCTTCATTGGCTAAACAAAGTGTATACAAAAGATACCGTTGTATCTTTGGGTGGAGAATTGAAGTGTGAAGGTGAAGGAAGACCTCCATCAAATTTTAGGAGTAAAGATAAAGAACTAAATGAAAATGTTGTTCACAATCTACTGGTTCTAATAATGAAGACTAAGTCTACAGAAAAACAAAGTGCTATCTTTGTAAATACGATTCCTAGGAATAAGAGACTTCTGTCATTCAATATAGGTGAAAGTGGTTCAATGAAAGTAAGAGTTGATCCAAAGTTCACATTGTATACGGAAGAATATATTACGAAAACTTTACATGAATTCTTGAGGAAATTTGGTATTGGAACAGAACAACTGTTAAAGATTCGTGAGTCTTGTAAAGGAGCGAAATACAACACTTATTTGGTTGATATGATTTCATTTCTCTATCAGATTGTAAATGTTAAGACAGAAGGTGGTAAGTATTTTGAAAAAGAATTTCGGATACCCGTGATATATAGGGAACACGGCAATCCATCAGAAATATATATGAACAGGGGAACCGATACTTCAACCGGATATGAATTTATGGTTCCAAAAGAAGAGTCAATAGAAAATATCTACATTGATTTTGTAGAAGCTATTTCAGAATACGACAATCCTGTAAAACGCGCAATTAGACACTATGTCAATACGCATTATGTACATAGGTGGACAGATTTCGATGTAAATGATACAGATGATGCTTTCACTATTCTAATGATTCTGTATGCTTACAGGTGTAAACCAGAGAGGTTGACTAAGAACGAAGATAGAATAGTGAAATCAATTGAAGAACAAATGGAGTTTTGGTTTGACCAACTTTAGTAGTACAGTATAGTGTATTATAATATTAGTATAGTGTATTATAATAGTGTATTATAATATATAATAATGTATAAATGTATTCAGATAAATATGTTTTAAAATTATTTTTAGGATTAATTTTTTTACAGATTTTTGTTAAATTCTTAAAAAAACTTTTTAAAGAAAGCAGACCAATTAAATCAAATACCTATGGTTTACCCTCAACTAAAGCAGCTACATTAGTATTTATTGCTACTTATTTGATTCTAACTAATAAACTTAGGGATTCTACTATAGTAATAATAGTAATAGCATTGCTTTTACCATTATTTATGAAATATTATAGTAAAGAACATTCTTTAAAACAATTGTTTATAGGTGGGTTAATTGGTTTATTATTTGGATACTATTTACCGGCATTTATTAAAATTTGATCCACGTTTTTAAACGACCCCATTGTTTCATCATAATCATCATCATCTAGATAACCTTTTATGTCGTTAAATTCGTTTAGCGCTTCATCATACGGTCTTCTAGTTTTATTTTCCCTTGCTTGACGAAGTTTCGGTATAATGTCGTTCATGAGCCTTTGCTCGGCGTACTGCTGATTGGCCCCGCCAAATAATTTAGTATTCTTTCTATTAACTCTTCTGGTTTTCTTTCTATTAAGTCTTCTGGTATTCTTTCTATTAACTCTTCTGGTATTCTTTCTCATAGTATTCTTTCTATTAACTCTTCTAGAAATCCTTCTAGTATTCTTTCTTTTAACCCTTCTACCCATTTTATATTATAACATAGATTTTATTTTGATTTAAAGTTTATGATGAATATCTATATAGAATTGAAAATGTATTTAGAAAATGATATCAAACTTGATTTCAAAGATGTCTTAATTAAACCGAAACGTTCTAATTTGAATTCACGTTCTGATGTTAATTTAGAACGCGAATTTACATTTAAACATTCATCATTTAAGTGGCTTGGAGTTCCTATTATGGTATCGAATATGGATTGTACCGGAACCTTTGAAATGGCTGCAGCCGTTCAAAAGCATAAAATGTTTACGTGTATTCATAAATATTATAGCGTTGAAGAGTGGCTTTCATTTAAAACTGCCTTACAGTTAACCGATAATACAGATGTCCTTAACTATGTAGCAGTCAGTTCGGGTTCAAAAGAAGAAGATTATGAAAAGTTACAATCTATTTTAAAAGCTATCCCTGAAATTAATTTTATTTGTTTGGATGTGGCGAATGGTTACACCGAACATTTTGTATCATTTGTTATGCGCGTTAGGTTAGCTTATCCTGATAAAGTTATTATTGCTGGTTCTGTTGTAACTAGGGAGATGACGGAAGAATTATTAATTAAGGGTGCTGATATTGTGAAGGTTGGAATAGGTCCTGGTTCAGTTTGTACAACAAGGAAGAAGACAGGTGTAGGGTATCCTCAGTTAAGTGCTGTGATAGAATGCGCTGACGCAGCACACGGTTTAAACGGACACATCCTAAGTGATGGTGGTTGTAATGTACCGGGTGATTTTGGTAAAGCATATGGTGCGGGTGCGGATTTTATTATGAGTGGTGGAATGTTCAGTGGTCACAAAGAATCGGGTGGTGAAATAGTAGAAGAAGGCGGAAAAATGTTTAAAGAATTTTATGGTATGAGTTCATCTACAGCAATGCACAAGCATTCTGGTGGCGTGGCTGCTTACAGGACTAGTGAAGGGAAGCGTGTTCTTATTCCTTACAAGGGTTTAGTAGAAGGAACTGTTTTAGATATTTTGGGTGGTATCCGTTCAACCTGTACCTATGTAGGTGCTTCCGAGTTAAAGCATCTATCTAAACGAACAACATTTATTCGTGTTAGTCAACAATTGAATGAAGTTTATGGTAAAGTATAAATTTATTCTTGTTAAGAGGCCACTGATATATTTAAATCTCTTAGTTTCCCTTTAACTTTTTCGCGCACTGCTTCCAAAATACCTTGTTCTACGAGGTAATTCTGAATCTTTACATCATTCCTCGCCAGTTCCGCTACAGTAACTGGATCTGGTTCTTTTTCATGGGCTTCTTTATACTTAGTTTTAGCATCTTCTAGAAGGTCATGTGGGTAACCTTTATGTATTTTTAATTCATTATAAATAAAAGCATTAATCATTGTTCCACAGTAATTTGAAAATCCCGATATACCTCTATTAGCACAATAAGTTAATTTAGCTGCGATATTATTTATCTTCATATTTAAATCTTCTATTCTGTGTTTTTCTTCACTGCTTAACCACCACCACCCCATGATATGTATTATTTCACCTTCTAAATCATATAATTTGTTAACATTATAGACTATTCTTTTTTTTTTATTTTTTAATGATTTTATTGATTCTATTTGTTGTTTTTCTATAATCTCATCCCTTAAATTATGTCCACTATCCGTAGGTATACTGTTTTCGTCTATTATAATAGGATATAGAGGTATATCACTCATATCATCCATTATTTTTAAATTATGAGAATCAACTGCTTTTTTAAAATATTTAAATTTAGCAATATTATTATCATAATATGATAAACTATAAGTACCACGTTGTACAAATTCTGTACCATTATGATATATTACTCTGAATACCGTATAATCATCTTCTGAAGGTGGTAGTAAAAAACCGTAATGAATATCTTCTTTTGTAAGTGTATGCGAATATTGATAGTTCCACCTAAAATTACTATTTATATGAATATCAAGATACTTAGGCAAGGCTATGTATATTGGTTTTATTGTTGGGTCATAATTATAGGTACTTAGTTCTAAGAATTTTTTTACTTCAGTAAGTAGTTCTTCAGGGTTTGAAACATTTGTCTTTATAGATTCTAATTTTTCTATAAATGATTTGTGTTCTATAACCTTTTGATGAGCGACACTATCAGTTTGCAACTCTAATTGTTCACACATGTTGTACAATTTATGAAGGATAATTGGGAATATATTATTATATCTTTCTATATACAGCCAGCGAAGTGCTGACTCGGCTTTTTTGTAGAGATGGGTGGCCGGCTTCAGGATAGGCTTGAACGGCATCCCCTGCAGGGAATTGCTAGTAGTTATATATGTTTGTATTTCTCTCTCCAACGGATCATTTATAGTATCCAGCGCCTGCGATTTTTTAATATCATCTATATATTTATTAAAAATTTCATCATCTTGTATATAATGTGTAAAATATTCTTTATATTCTTCTATTAATTTATCTTCGGACGCACCCGCATCTGTAATCGGGACTGTGGCGGCACCGGGGGCCAGCATCTCGGGTATATCAATTATAAGTTTTAATTTAGATGAAATATCATTATTTATATTTTCAGATAGCGTAGCGGCCTCTGCGTAGTTGGCCTGCCGGCGCTTTCCTCTTATCACACTAAGCCACCATTTAAGCATTGAACTTATTAACTCTATATAATTATCAGTAATTTTTACATCTATACCTTTTAATGATAAAAGCATAACATCTTCCTTAAAATTTACATTTTTTGGAGGATCTTGACGTTCATTCCATTCATCTTTGATTACACCCTCTATAACATCATTATAAATTTCATATACACTTTTTAGTTGATATTTTCTACACATAAAATCATATAAAATAATAATTAATGAATATGTATCATGTTGAACAGTATTATAGTTAACTTTCATGGAATAACTTGGCGTGTAGAGTTCACTGCCCCGCCTCGATCCCGCACGAGCATTACCAAAATCAATTAAATAAGCTTGTTTTCCACTTATTATAATATTATCAGGTTTAATATCGTTATGAAAAATTCCTAAAGCATGTATATTTATTAATATTTCAGTTAATTGTTTCATATAGATACTTAAATCTAAACTAGAAATGCATTCTTCTTCTGTAAATATCTGTAATACATCGCCTGGCTTTAGCCCGACCGGTATCACATAATTAATAACCTTGCCTGCGCTTGTTATGCCGCCTATTGATTTCCCAGGTTTATCTCCCACCCTCACAGTCACGTGTTTCATCTTTATTAGTTTTCCAAGAGTAGGTCCATCTATGTAACTCATTACTATTACACCTCCTGGATACTGTCCACCTGTATACGGTACATAATCACCATTTTTAAACTCCCAGTTTTCTACATAGTGACAAACATTTTGAATATTTCTATCTGTAAGTAATTGTAATATTTCAATTTCATCTAAAAACATTCGTTTGTCATACCCTTCAGGATCGCGGAAATTGATAAATTTCATTGCATATTTTTCACCTTCTTTTACACCTTCTTTTACACCTTCTTTTACACCTTCTTTTTCAGCTAGGTATACAGATCCGTTACCACCCTTACCTAGTTGGCGCCCGATTTTCCAACTCCCTCCATATTTTATAGAGTTTTTATGTGGGTTCAAGCATTTTATAATTTTGTAACCATTTATGAATTTACTCTTATTTTTAACGCGATTAGTATTTCTACGCTTCGTATTTCTACGCTTTGTATTTATACGCTTAGTAACTCTACGTTTCGTATTTCTACGCTTAGTAACTTTACGCTTAGAATGTTTCCTACCCATATATATATAATATATATATATATATATATATTTTACGTTAAATTCAGTATAAAGTTTATAAGATATAACTATAAAATGGACAATACATTTGAATCATCAATACAAGTTTATGGTAAAGCGTAGATTATTCCCGTTAAGCCGCTAAAGGTATATTTAATGCCGATAGTTTCTCTTTAACTTTTGTATGCGCTTGAGAAATCATTTCATGATCTACAGCTGGGTGGCGTGCTAGTTCCGTCACAGTAACTAGGTCTGGGTCTTCCTCACGCTCTTCTTTATAACTAGCTTTAGCTTCATCTAGAAACTTATGGGGATATCTTTTATCTCTTATTAATTCATTATAAATAAAAGCATTAATCATAACTTCACAGAAATTTGTATAATCATCCGAACTTTTTTCAGTACAATAAGTTAATTCACTTACAATTTTATTTATATCTTCATTTAACTCGACTATCCACTCTTTTGGAGCTCTTGACGATCCACTAACGATATTTTTTACTCTTTCTTCTAAACGATATAATTTATTTACTTTATTGACTATTCTTTCTTTTTTATTATTTATTACATATTTTATTGCATATTTTTTTTGTTGTTTTATAATCTTCTCTTTGAAAGTTTCAGGAATACTTTCTACGTCTATTATAATAGGGTATGTAGGTATATCACTCTTGGTGTCTATTATTCTTAATCTATCTATTTGTAAAGTTTGTAGCTTATCTCCATAATCATCAATCTCATAATATACCATAGTTCTAACATCAAAAGTATTAAAGGTATCATTGCCATCATTGCCATTATAATATATTACTTTTGATAAGCGACCGCCCTGCTCCATCCTTGGTGGTAATAAAAAACCGTAATAAAATTGTTGTTTCCGATAGGATATACTCACATCTGATATACACATAGGCAAGGCTATGAATATTGGATCTATTGTTGGATCATGATTTAAGTTATTTTTGAGCAAACTTTTTGCTTTATTGGCTGAGGCTCCGGGTCGTGCGGACTCTAATCCAACTATAGACTCTAATTCCCCTATGAATAATTCATGTTCCAACATCATTTTATATGCTCTACTACCAGTTTGTAATTGTAAATTTTTACATATAATGTACAATTTATGTAATAACATTATGTATATATTATTTAATAGTTGTAATTTTTCAGCCGGGTCATTCTCAGCTTCCTCCCACCTAGATGTGAGCGCCCATTTGGGGCGGCCCAGGGCCGTTTCGTTTTTTGCGGCGGTAACCCCTGCTTCAATGTATTTATACATAATTCCATCATCTTCAATATAATATTTAAAATATTCTTTATATTTGTCTATAACTTGTTCCCTCGCTATAAGGTTTAATTTATTTACAATATCTTCCATTATTTTTTCAGACAGCATTTTAGCAGACCATTTAAAATGCGCAATTTGGGTCATGGCTCTGCGCACAGGTTCCGTTAGCCATGCAACAATTAATGGTTCTACTAAATCTATATAATTATCTGTAATATTTATCTTAGATGTATTTATTTTTAATAATCTTAGAATTTCTAAATCTTTTCCATGTTGTGGCACACCATTCAAACTACTTACTATTCCTTTACAATTCATAAAAATATATAAAATAATAATTAAAGAATATGTATCATATTGATAATCGCGTATGCCATCCGTGTCACTTGGGTGATAGAATATAGCGCCACATATTTCCTCCACAGCATTTCCTCGATAGCTAGGGTTTCCAGCCACGGGCGGAGGTTTATTTATATCTGCGCAACCAAAATCAATTAAATAAGCTTGCTTACCCGATATCATAATATTATCTGGTTTAATATCATTATGATAAATTCCCAAAGCATGTAAATTTTCTAGTGTTTCACTTAATTGTTTTATATATATACTTAAATCTAAACTAGAAACAACATCTTTAGAGGTTTTAGCATTGTATAATAGTTTATCAAAACTAATACCATCTATGTAATCCATAATTATTACACCGCCCGGCACTGTACCTCCATATTCGCCACTTTCAAACTGCCAGTGTTCTTTATAGTGACAAACGTTTGTAATACCTTCTAGCATTTTTAAAATTTTAATTTCATTTAAAAATAAACTCTTAGAATCCGTCTCGTCGAATAATATTTTTTTCATAGCATAGAGCTTACCGTCTTTTGAATTTTTAGTAAGGAATACTTGACCAAACGACCCTTTACCTACTAGTTTCTCAGTTGATGGTGTTGGGTAATCTTCCTTATCTCCACCATATTTAATAGAACTTTTATGAGTGTTCAACCGTTTTATAATTTTGTAACCATTTATGATTTTACCCATATGTTTCTCACGTTTATTTGCAATTTTACGCTTAGAAATTTTATTTTTCTTACCTTTACGTAATGTATTTCTAACCTTTGTATTTCTACGTTTCTTAACTCTACGCTTAGATTGTTTCTTACCCATATATATTATATATATTATATATATTATATATATTATACATCATAAAAATAAGTCATATTCAGTCTGTAAAAATACCTTCCAACCTTCTTCTACTTCTTCTACTTCTTCTAATTCTTCTACTTCTTCTACTGGCGGTGGTTCTCCTAATGGCGCTGTTTCAACTGGTGGTGCTCCTATAAGATCCCTTTCTAAATCTAGAGCTACAACAATATTTTTCAAAATACTTTTAACAGTATCCGTTTGCCCTGTTCCTAACTCACGTACTTTATTTTCCAAAAAGTTTCTGAATAGTTTTTCAAGGTAACATCTTTCTCTCAAAGTTTCCTCAATTTCCCTAATATTATTTAGTTTTGTACTTAGACCTTCATCAGAATCCCTAATTTCAACCATTAGACTTTTTTTTTCAGCTATTAATGTTTCTCTAGATTTATTATCATTTATTATTATAGTCCTTAATATTTCAATTAAACTAGCATCAAGTGTATCATATAATTTTGATAGATAAATATCACCTAACTGTAATAATATATCTTTGGGTAAATTTAATAATATATCTTTGGGTAAATTTAATAATATATCTTTGGGTAAATTTAATAATATATCTTCGGGTGTATTTATAGTCCCATTTATTATATTTATTATAAATAGTTTATAATCTTCAGAAACATTATATCTATTAGTATACTTTAATGATAGAATTATCAATTCATCTTTATTTTCTAAATCAAAATAACCCTTACGATTAAGATAGTCTTTTAAATTAGTTTGGTGGTTTCCCTCATCATCATCATAAATATTTATAAATTCAAACATAACCATAGCTATTGAGTAAATATCATGTTGATTATTACAAATGTGTCTTGGTTGGCGGCACCGTGTGTCTCTGGCACATTTTATTTTTTCATATGGCATAATATAAGGACTACCACGACAAGCGCTAATACCTTCAGTCATAAGCCCTAAATCAATTAAATAAGCATCATCTTCATATATCATAATATTATCAGTTTTAATATCATTATGAAATAAATTTATTCTATGTAATTCATTTAGTGCAATAGATAATTGTATAATATACTTCCACATATATATTTCCCCTAAACTATCATCTTCAATTAGTTTAGCTAAACTATCATTACCCAAGTAATTCATAATTAATATTCCATGGTTTCCATCTTCAGTAAGCCTGTGCTCAATATATTGAACAATGTTACCAATACCTCGCAACTTTTCTAAATAAGATACTTCTTTTGAAAACAAACTTTTTCTGATTGCCTTACCATTAAAATCCATTATTTTCATAGCATATAGTACACCTCTTTTTTTAACTAGATATACACTACCATAATTACCTTGCCCTATATTTTCTCTTTTATTACATGTAAAACCGTTTATTGAGTAATCTTCTAATACACTTTTACAGGTCACGCCACCATATTTAATAGAACTTTTATGATAATTCAACCGTTTTATAATTTTGTAACCATTTATGATTTTACCCTTATGTTTCACAAGTTTATTTGTATTTCTACGCTTTGTATTTCTACGCTTTGTGTTTCTACGCTTCGTATTTCTACGCTTAACAACTTTACGTAATGTATTTCTACGCTTAGAATGTTTCCTACCCATATTTATATATATATATATATATATATTTTACGTTAAATTCAGTATAAAGTTTATAAGATATAACTATAAAATGGACAATACATTTGAATCATTAATACAAGTTTATTTGGCGCAAGTGGATTCTGCGTTGAAAGTCTCAGATCTTTTAGCGAAGCACGACAACTCTGAAGAAATAACAGTTGATCATATTATAGGTGGATTAGTATTTAGGTTAATGACACCGATGACCAATGAAGAATTAGCAGATTCTATCAGTACAGCTAAACAAATCATGGAAAAAATAGATGATTCAGATTCATGTTCAGAATCAGAATATGATGAAATTGATGAAACTTATGAAAAAACTGATTTTGGTTCGAGAAAAGTTGTTAGACCTGTATGTAACTGTGAAATATGTAGTAAATTAAGGGTTTGTCTTATTAACTACTGTAACCATGAATGTAATGATCCTTTAGCACAGAAGTTTAAAGATTCAATAGATAGCACATGTGAAAAACATAAAATCTACATATAGATATATGGATCATTGGATAAAATTTGGTTTAGCAGCAGCAATAATTGTGGCGATATCTGATTTATTAAGGAAATATTTAGTGGGTAAGATGGATCCGGCACTAACTGTATTGATTCCTTTAAGTATCGCGGGTCCATTAGCTATTATAATATTATTGACAAATGGTTATAAAAATGATATTAAAAAGATTGAAAATAAAGATTTATGTTTATTAGGTTTCATAGGATTGATGGTTCCTGTAGGACATTATATTATCACTAAAACTATTCAAGGCATCCATAATCCGGGTTATGCGAAAACAATTGTATCATTAAATATATTGATATCATCTGTATTATCATTGTATTTTTTCAAAGATGCTAAATTAAATAAATATACAGCGTGTGGAATACTCTTAGTCTTAGGTGGGTCGTATTTAATTACTAAAAAAGCGTAAATTTGATTATTTATTTTATAATTTTATTATCTTTAAACAATGTCTCATTCAGTTGAAAGACCTGTTCAGCTCGGACTATGTTGTATGAATATGACACTCAAGAAACAGAAACCCCCTGTTTATGCGGCAAGGAGGATAATTGTTAAACAAATTAATAAATTAGGTATAGAAGAGTTAAAAAAAAGAACACTTCTTAATCTGGAAGATTTGTTGAAAATGTTGAAATGGAATGAAGAAAATGGTATTCGTGTATTTCGCCTATCATCTGAGATGTTTCAACATAAGAATAACCCCAAAGTTAAAGGTTATACTTATGACTTTGCTATAGAACATCTTAAACAAGTGGGTGATTATGCTAAGTCAGTTGGTCATCGTTTAACATTTCACCCAGGACAGTTCAACAACCTTGGTTCACCATCTACCAAAGTAGTTGAGCAAACATTTAAGGATCTCATTTATCATGCCGAAGTATTAGATTTGTTAGGATATCAGTATGATACACCATTAGGTAAAGATTCAGTGATGGTTATTCATGGTGGAGGAGTTTATGGAAACAAAAAAGAAGCCATTGAACGGTGGATTGAAAATTACTATAAACTCCCTCAAATAGTTAGGAACAGATTAGTCTTAGAGAACTGTGAAAAATGTTATTCTATTTTAGATTGTTTGGAAATATCTGCGAAAGTATCCAGGAAGTCTGGTGAGTTTCTACCAGTTGTATTGGATACTCATCATTTTGAATGCTATAAAAAATTACATCCTAAAGAAAATTTCCACGATCCTAGAGAATATATGCCTTTGGTAATAGAATCATGGACAGATAAAGGAATAAAACCAAAATTCCATGTATCAGAGCAAGGTACAGGTAAGATAGGTCATCATTCAGATTACATTGATATTCTACCTGAGTATCTCCTAGAAATCCCCGAAAAATACGGTATAAACATAGATATTATGATAGAAGCCAAGGCAAAAGAATTAAGTATTCATAAATTGTATGATAAATACCCGCAGTGTAATTGTTTGGTTGGAGAATAGATATATTTATTTAAATTTGATTTTTTAGTGTTATGAGTTAACCAATAGTTATTTATTATGCCCTGTTCTATATGTTGTGAACATGGACATAATTCTAAGGGATGTTGGTATGTATGTCTTCCGTTATATTACGATAATAATGATTTAAAAGTTAAAAATACAATAAGTAAAATGGATGAAGGGGTAAAAAATGATAGAAAATATGAAGTTATTGTTGAACATAATGAAAATAAATTTAATATTCAATTAAATAATAACTTATATATGATATCATCAGAGACCGTAAAAAAAATTAAATTTATTCTAAAAAACAGATTATTCAATAAAATAAAGGAATGTGTTTTAAAAAATATAGATGTAGAAACAATACATTCATTAAAAACAAATAAAGGAAATACACAAAATACAGAAAGATTATCTATTAATTTCATAAAAAAATGTTTAGAATCATTGAATTATTCTTATAAAGAAGCAGGTTCCCAACAATCAAAGGATTTTAGAAATATAAATAATATAGGTTTAAATATAGAAGTTAAAAAAACAGATTCAACCACAGTATATTTTAATGACACATTACCAAGTCCTGATATATTTTATATAATAATTTTTACTGGATCAAAATTCAAGAAAAAAGAGAATATTTCGCCTAAGATAATATTTATAAACGGATATGAATTATGTAAAAATGATTTATATCTATTAATGGAATATAAAAAAGATATGGAATATATGAAAAATAAATGGGCAAGGAAGGGTTCCAATGAGAATGCCTGTAAGTTTAAACATTTTAGTGTGTATCCAAGACCAACTTATAAAACTGATATCCATTATTTATTTGATAGTAAATATACATATAATTTATTTAATTAGTTCTTCAACAATCATTTCTATCAGAGGAGGTGGAACAGCATTACCTATCTGTTTAATTTGTTTACCTACATCACCCGACAGTTTGTAATCTTCTGGAAACCCTTGAATTTGTTTTAATTCAATGGCTAATAAACACCGTAGATAATTACCATTTTTATTTTTTAACGGTACAAAGAAACGTGGACAATGAGCATATGAACATATAATTGTATTTATAGGTTTTCTAATATCAATGATTTCGCCACCAACATCTAATCTTCTTCCAAAATGTAATCTATGGGGTCGTGCTTTATCCTTTCTAACATAATCTCTTTTTTTAGCTAATTGAACTAAATTTGGATGCGGGTTATTTTCTTCTTCTTCATTTTCCATATCAGTTAGTATACATTCTTTTGGTAAATCATTAAAATCAAAATCTAAATATTCGGGTTCTATCTTTAATGCTCCTTCCATATTAAATTTAATTATATTTTTTAAATCCCCCAGTCTATTATCACTTTCTTCTGGAAATTCAAATTTTTGTTCCAAATCACTTCTAATACCCACAATAATTAATCGTTCTCTATTCTGAGGAACACCTATATTTAATTTACTACACATATATACTCTGTAGTATATATCATATCCTATTTTATTAAATTCATCTTTAATAATATCTATATATAAATCACCATCTACGTTTTTTCGTGATAATAAACCTTTTACATTTTCGCCAATAATATATTTAGGATTTATTAGTCTGGTAGACCTTAAAAATTCTCTAAATAAAGTGTTCCTGGGGTCATCCGGTAATTTTTTACCTGCGTGTGAAAACCCTTGGCAAGGGAAACCCGCAAATATTAAGTTAACCTTATCTTTGTATTGTAAAAATTCATCATCACTTGTTTTAGTTATATCTCCTCCACCAAGTAATTTTGTATCAGGAAAATTTAATTCATGCGTTTCTTTCATTTCTTTTTCCCATTCTGAATAAGCTACCAAATTCAAACCAGCTTTAACTATGCCCAATGAATCACCACCCATGCCTGAAAATAAACTAATTGCTTGAATAGTATTATCATTACCGTTTACATTATCACTTACATTCAAGTTAACATTACTAATACATTCATCAATATCCATATCTCCGTTGTATACTTTAAGCAAGATAATATATAATTCCAAATTAATTTGTCCGACTAAATTTTCCAACAATTTCTTATTTCCTTTCATTTCAAAATAGTTTTGCCATAGATCTTCTATATACGTTTTATCTAATAATTTTGATATATTCTCTTCATTTTCTACGTTTAATTCTCTATCATATGTCATATTTATTGGATCCAGTTTTAAGGATTCAATATGTTTCCAAAATTTACCACGAGATTTAAATGATTTGCCTGTTAATGGACATATAAAATCTTGTTTAGTGTAACTACCTTTAATAGAACCATCTTTAATAGAACCACCACATACAAATATTTTATCATTATCGGATACAAGTAAGCGTATTTGAACCATAGTATTTAATATACGAAAGATAATTTTAAATCAAATTTATTTAAAAAGTAATAAAATTATTAACTTAAATGGAATTTTATGAACACTTTAGATATTTTATGAATAGTTTAATGGATACAATTTATGAAAAGAGATATGTATATGAGTAGGTATATTTATATTAAATGAGCTATTTTATTTCCTTCTTTAGATAGATACCTGATTACATATTAGAAATCCCTGAAAAATACGGCATAAACATAGATATTATGATAGAAGCTAAGGCTAAAGAATTAAGTATTCATAAATTGTATGAGAAATACCCCCAATGTAATTGTTTGGCTGAAGAATAGATATTTAAATTTTGTATAAATTTGATTTTTGTTATTTGATGATGATAATAAATAATTAACAATATGGAAGTCGCATCAACAACCGATGAAATGGTATTGAAAAATAAAATAAAAGAATTGGAAAAAAAATTAAATGAAGAAAAAGAAGAAAACAAAGGATTAAAAGAAGAAAACAATAAATTAAAAGAAGAAAAAGAAGAAAAAGATAAAAAATACGAAAAAGTTATAAAGTGTATTAAGGGTGAAAATAGTGGAAGATGTGAGGTTGGTAATTTTCTAGAAATTGATGATATACCTGATAACATTAAAGGGAGTTTACGGGATTTAAGGATTAATATCAATAGCGTATTTCCAATAGATATAAAAATCCCCTACAAAAATGATGAACCATGTAACAATCAATCCCTTGGTAATCAAATACCAAATGGATTAGAAAAAAAATTGACAGAAAATGAATCATTATGTATTACTTTTAAAGGGTGCGGTGCAGGTTATCCAGATAGGAAGGTATTTGTAAATGGTATTGATACTGCATTACTTTGGGAGTGGAAGAGCATGTATAGTCGCGATGGTAAAGGTGTTAGAGTATGTATTACTAAGTTTCCAAATAATTGTATTCCAAAACATTTCAATGATTGTGATGAAAAGTTTCACCTTTGGGTTTGTTTGGATTATGAAAAAAACGATGATCCTATTAATAAGAATACAATCATAACGGTTACCAAATTAACTATCAATAGCATTTCTCCACAAACTACCCTTAATACAAAATTTGAACTGAGCACTACCGAGGATCTAATTAAAAGTGAAATAGAAAATGGAAATATTGTTGAACTGTAAATTGCTAAAATTACTCTTATCTTATATTCTAAATTTGAATGTTTTTTATGGTACCAACCCAAACACTATTTAAAGACGTACCATTATAATATAATATAATATAATAAATAATGTCGGACTACGTTAAAAATATTAGACACGTGCTTAATACAGAATTGATGCAATTTACTTTAGGTAAAACTCAAAAAACTATAAATAGTATAAAACAATCCCAGCAAGAATGGATTGAATACCTTCAAATAAATGATGATACTATTCCTGGAACACGTATTATCCCTATAATATTGACAAATAATAGTTTAGCAGAAACGGAACAGTGGACTATACGTCTAGGGGAAGAATTAGATGGTTTGAAGGTAGTTATTGTTTCTAGTAAAGAAACGGCTGATTATTCAAACTCATCCGAATTAATTAATTATATGAAAGAATGTGATTTAAATGACTTACCAAGTGTAATTGTTATGTGTACTAATGGAACTAGGATTAATACTTGTAGGGAAATATTTAAAGCATTTAGTCATTTTAGTCATTCACCTAGAAAGGATATTATTATTCGTTTTGATCCTGCTTTTGACGAAATAGATAAACAAACAGGTCTTCTTAAAGTTTTCTTAAAAGATATTAACAGACGACAATACATGACAAGCAACAATGAATACGAACTCATAAATAAAATATTATATATTACTGCCACACCTACTAAAGGATTATTTAATACAATTAGAGGTTTTGGAGTCCCTGATTTCGAAAACTTAGATACTGACTTAGAAAAAGATTTTCCCCGTCCTAAACATGAGGATTTAGTGAGAGCATACAAAAGCATGAAAGATGATGCTATTATCTATATTGAAAGCGATTCTATGCCTGTAGAATATGTGAAGGAAATATTAGAACACCCAGAATATATTGACTTGGATGAAAGAAAAATTATTTTCGCACCAGCTGAAAATAAAGTAAGTTCACATGAAGAAATGACAGAAGTATTTGCTAATATTGGTTTTACAGTATTACTACATAATGGTAAATTTAAAGGTTTTGTTGAACCGAATGGGGCAAGAACTCCATTAGAAGAATTTAATAAAGGACATTTTAAACAAAAACCCCAAATGATGGATACCCTAAGGAAATGGAATCAATTAAATCCCACTAAATCATTGGCAATAACTGGTT
>Ga0206127_1000831_pt1 | contig 36179 bp, 33 predicted proteins | sample Helgoland_Spring_6_FD_148646 | JGI IMG/M metagenome (GOLD analysis project Ga0206127, IMG submission 148646) | Pelagic subsurface seawater microbial communities from Kabeltonne, Helgoland, North Sea - Helgoland_Spring_Bloom_20160419_1 | ecosystem: Environmental > Aquatic > Marine > Epipelagic ...
CGGACATTTGACAACATTTCTTTATACTTCTTCTACACGATAATAGCTTTGATTAATAATTTTTATTTTATTGACGTTAAAATGATTTTTCTTATATATTTTATAATTTCTCTCCAGATTTTTTCTATATAGGGAAACTCTATAACATTTTCATCTGTCTTTTCTTTTTTGTGTACCGCTTTAGGGGTTTATCTCTTCGCGTTTTATTTTTACCTATTGTTGTTCTTGAATTTTTCCGTCGCGTGGATTTCAAGTGAAGAAGAGCGCAAAGAGGATTGGGATTTGTATGCGGTTAGATACTTTATAGTTATTATTTTATATTAATAATAATATATAAGATGGTCATACATACATTAACTTACGATGTGCGGCCAGGGCTGCACACCGGGTTGAAGAGCTATGTAACGGACGACGCCAGGCAGCGCCTTCGCGATTCAGCGCCGGATGCGACGCGCACACCAGCCCATCTTATGCACGGCCTGCACGTTGGTGCGCATCAGCCAACGATAGCGGCGCCTCAGGCCCAGGCGGCGGCGGCGGCGGCGACGGCGGAGGTCATGGCGAGGGACCTCGCGCGCCGGCAGACCAACGAGCAGGTGAAGATTACGCAACAAGTGATAAATTATCTAGATTGTATTAAAGATGGCACGGCCCCCGCGAACATGATAGGATTGAACATTTTCCCGCTCGGACAGCGAGTCTGTAATAACGGCAACACGTGCAAACATCTGCTTCACCAAATAGAAAACAGGGTTATTTACGCACACAAAGATAACATAACTAAAACGTGGTGGCGCAAACTCAAACCCGGACGCAACAGCCAAGCTGAGTTAAATAACTCCAAAGTATACGATCAAATATTGTGGGAAGCTGGTCTTGGTCCTAAATATTTTTGCATGACTGCGGACGGAGCAGAACCTAAATCCATAAACACATTTGGTTCATATATAGATCCTCTTGAAAAAAATAATGCTGATAAAACTTGGCCCGACGTGGGGGGTGAAGTAGTAATCGACGAGGCGGCGATGCAATATATGGGTTTTCCTAATTGTTCCTTGTGGGCTAAAACAGGAGGGAACAACACGTTTGAGTTTGAAATGAGTATTGGAACAGGGCAAAGTTGCACAGCGCCGCTCAAGAAAAATCGGTGTACGATAACGCACCTCGACCCCTCCTTTAATAAATATTTTGCAGGTAATAAATTTAAGAATGCTGCCGTTGGTGGTCCTGGGGCAGGTCTTGCGACTAATGAAAAAGTAAAATTGATTATGGTGAAAGAATGGGGTGATAAGATGCAATGTCTAATATATTTATTAAAACAAATGAGTGGAGATGTCAAGACATCTGTAATGTCTTCTTGTGATAAAGTCGTATATATTCTGTGTTTGTTATTAAAGGTCCCTTTTATTTATACTGGATATGATGATGATAATGATGATGGTCGCCCAGAATATAAACATTATGCAATATCACATTATCAACCAAACAACGCCGCACTGCCCGACCCTACAGCCGTCAAAAGAACCCTACTGCTGGAAGCACGTGAAAAGGTCACGGATAATAATATTAATTTTACGTTTTTTCTCGAGGGTATAGATGCCGATGATAGGTTTTTTTTACCTGACGGAAAGATTATGAATTTCACTTTTGGGCCCGATGGAAAGAACGCTTTTATAAAGGGATGCAACGCTGATATTTTGGCGCTCACCAAGCGCGCCACCGATGAGCTGGATGAAAAGATTCAGCAGTTGCGCGGGGGCGGCGGGGCGGGAGCGGGCGCGGGCGGCGGGGCGGGAGCGGGCGCGGGCGGCGCGCTGGCGACGAGCTTCGCGGAGATGGAAATGACCCAATGTCGACTAGAGATTGCAGATATAAAAATAAAATATACTGTTGTTCCTTTTATAAATGTTAAAAAAGGTGGTGGGGAAAAGGACTACGCGTTCACGCGGACTCACTGCTACACTCTTAGAGCAAGAGATGGGGCAACGAACGTTAGCCAATATTATTTAGTCAATAATTATTGTACACAATACGGGAAAGGCGGGGTGTGTGCGGGGGGAGAGCGGTCTGTTGTGAGAGCACCATTTTTTAAGCTAATGCAGGGGGAGGGGAAGGAGGGCGCCAATCTCAATCTCCTTTCTCCTCCGCGAGGCGCACCCGGCACCGTGATACAGCAGGGCGGATCAAAATATAAACAAGTTGGAGGTGATCCATATAAAAGCTTCCGCGGCGAGCCCCAGCCCAACCTCGCCGCCGAAAGCATAGGATGGATTCCTGACCCGAGGGAGAGGGGCACTTGGGAAAAATATACGGTGAGTGGCAAAGACGGCAAGCCGCCTTTGGTGAGTGATCTTGAGGCAAATCTTATAGAGGGAATAATTGCTTTTTGCGAGGGGGTCGGCGACTATGACCTGGGTCTTTTTGCGTCTTTATATACTACAACTATATATCAAGGTGTTTTAACTGCTGCGCTCCCGCCGGTGGAGGCGAACGTGGTGGTGGTGGCGGCGGAGGCGGCGATGGCGGCGGCGGCAGCAGCAGCAGCTGGACAGCCGCCGCCGCAGACGCCGCCCGCTAACCTTTTTCCGTTTCCTGAATATGAACGTGAAAATCCAATATATTTTTTTGCAGCATTAATTACATTTTTCGGAAGTGATGGTCCTCTGGACGGTGGCGACCGACCAGAAGAGACCAAACAGATGCTGCGGCTGCTCCAGGAGGTGCGGGGAAGGCATAATGCCGCCACCGCCGCCACCGCCGCCGCAGACGCCGCCATCGCCGCCGGCGGCGCCATCGCCGCCGCCGGCGGCGGCGCCGCCGCCGCCGGCATCCCGGATTTGGGTCTGGGTCTGGGTCTGGGTCTGGCCAACACCGTGGTCGAGAAGTTAATGAGGGAGAGGGATATGGTCGCGTGGCAAGCGGGCGCGGCGGTGGTGTGGGACGAGGTCGCCGACGCGGTCGCTGCCCGACTTCAAGAGCAGCGCGTGCGGCAGGAGAAGCTTGGGGACACGAGCTTCGCCGACGCCGCCCGTTCTCAGTCTCCGCAAGGCGCACCCGAGAGGCGGGAGCGGCTGCGGCGGAGCCCGTACCACCGCCCGCTTGCCTCGCGGCCAGCCCTCGCCGCCTCGCTGCTCTCGAGCGGCGAGCGCTCGCAGCTTAAGCCATACTTCGTGGAGCGCGGCGCGATGGTGGCATCGCCAGAGGGGCGCCCGGCGGCGACCCAGTCCATGGAGCAGCTGCTGCAGCGGCAAGAACGAATACAGCAACACCGTCAGCTGCAGCAGCAGCAGCAACACCGTCTGCTGCAGCAGCAGCAGCAACACCGTCTGCTGCAGCAGCAGCAGCAACACCGTCTGCTGCAGCAGCAGCAGCAGCAGCACCAGACGTTGGTGAACCAAGGCGGCGGCGGCGGCAATGTGGGCCGACGAAAAAAATCAAAAAACAGGCGGAGAAAATCGACACACAAGAAAATCAAAAAGCGTAAATACACAAGGAGGAGGAGGAGGAATTACACATCAAAAAAAAGGTCCCGTAAACATAATCGTATTAAAAGAAAATATAAAATTCACTTAACTAGAAAACACAAAAAATAATCCGGATTATATATAAAATTCGACTACTTAAAGACCCTTTTAAAACATTTTTATTTTATTGACGTTAAATGATTTTTATTATATTTTTATAATTTCTCTCCAGATTTTTTTTTCATATATGGAAGCTCTATAACATTTTCATCTGTCTTTTCTTTTTTGTGTGTCGCTTTATGGATTTATCTCTTCCCGTTTTATTTTTTACCCATTGTTGTTCTTGATTTTTCCGTCGCGTGTAATGAGTATTAATCACTATGAGTTTTATCAATAATTATATTTTACATATATATATATATATATATATATGTCGGTTTGGTATTTAACTACCCCAAACGTTAAGGAAATAATAACTGGCGAACACGCCGCCGCCGTGCTGAGGGAGGCGCGCGGGCGCCTCGCAGCCCCTCCCGTGGTCGAGGCGGACCTACAAGAGCAACTTGATATCTTGTCGATGAAGTCGGAACCGCTGTTGTTGAAAGATCTGCTTGAGATCTTTAGGGTTGTCGAATTGGCGGCGGCAGAGGCAGTCGCTCAATACGAGGCCAATAACGAAAATCCGGACCCGCGAATCTCGTATTACTTCGTCCAACTTGAAGGGTACTATACGCGGAAAGCGATCCTCCTGGCAGGAGGAGAGGGGTCGGGAGAAGTGAAAAATAACTTCGATGTCCTCCCACCCGCCTACTATAAAATTTCTGAGCCCACCCGCCCTCCTGCTCATTACACACTTCCAGGAATCATAGAATACTGTAAGAAGGCATACGATATTTTGGAGCAAAGGATGTTTCGAGCTCGCGGGAACATGAAGTATAACATAATAAATATGTATATAGATTTAGATGGCGACGCGGGTAAGATAACCGAGCTCTCTGCGGCGATTGATAAGATGGAAGAGGACTCGCTTCCATCGCTCGATTTGGTTAAATCCTTTAAGAACTATCGCACGATGTATGATTATTTTATGACAGCGAAGTGGTGGTTTGAAAATTACAGCGACCATTATGTTGAGTCTTCCTGGCAGAGCAAGCAGCTGCTTAGGCTAGCTCATATTTTTTATATATTAAAAGTTCCTTTGCTTTCACAGACCAGCAGCCGTATAGCGTTGCTAGCTTCCGACATGTTAATACCAAAGTGGGAAGTTGTGAACACAAGCATTAATGCGATGCAGAAAAAAGAGAATTGGGAGAAGCACTACAATGCGGTCGAATCAGAAAGGAAGGTGGAGGAGGAGAAGGAAAAGCAGGCGGCGGCGCTCCGCGAACAGCAGGCGCCGCTGTCGGTTGATGCTGCTGCTGATGCGAAGGCTGCTGCTGATGCGAAGGCTGCTGCTGATGCGAAGGCTGCTGCTGATGCGAAGGCTGCTGCTGATGCGAAGGCTGCTGCTGATGCGAAGGCGGCGGCGGCGCTTGCAGTCCGTGTCGAGCACCACCGCCAGAACCGCGCCGCAGAAGTGAAAAATGCGATGGACCGGGCGAGCTTGATGGAAGAAGCCTTCAAAAAGCTGCGGAAAGATGGGCCGGAAGTTCACGTCCCTGCCGTCGAGCTGCAGGCGGAGGGCTACACGGGGGCCCACGCGGACAAGCTCGGCGTGTTCGAGCTGCACCAGTGGGTCGTCAAGGGGCGGCCGGCGTACAAGAAGCCTGGGGAGGAGCTGTACCTCTTCTACACCGCGGATGGCGCGTGGATGGTGGGCGTCCGACTGGAACACGATGTCGGCTACTGGCGGGTGAAGAGCACGGCGAGGACGCCCACCGCCATCACGGAGCCGTGGACGGTGTTGGGCGAGGGCGTCGGCGGTGTGAGCGGCGTCGGCAGCGCGTGGGTCGAGGTGCCCGCCGCCAAGATCATCAAGCTCACGCTCGACGCTGGGCAATGGAGGGTGCCGCCCACGCCGCCCACGCCGCCCACGCCGCCCACGCCGCCCACGCCGCCCACGCCGCCCACGCCGCCCACGCCGCCCACACCGCCGCTCGCGGCCGCCGAGGCGGAAGCGGCGGCGGCCTCGGCCAGCGCGGCCGAGGCGAAGGCGTACGGCGACGTCGCGCTGCAGGCGGAGGGCTACAAGGGGATGAACGCGGGCAAACTCGGCGTGTTTGAGCTGCAGGAGGAGGTGGTGCAGGGGCGGCCGACGTACAAGAAGCCTGGGGAGGAGATGTTCCTCTTCTACAGCACGGGTGGCATCTGGAGGGTGAGCGACGACACGAGAGCGAGGTACGGCTGGTGGAAGGTGGAGAGCACGGCGAGGACGCCCAGCGCCATCACGGAGCCGTGGACCGTGTGGGGCGAGGCGCGAGGCGGCCCGCGCGGCGTTGGCACCGAGTGGGTCGAGGTGCCCGCCGCCAAGATCATCCAGGCCACGGAGGCGGTCAAAGCGGCGGAGCAGAATCGAAAGGGGTGGCTTCGGGGGTTGTTGTGGGGAGTCGGCCTGAGCGGCGGTGAAAGAAAAAAAAAAACTAAAATCGACGTGCATGCCGACGGAAGCGCGCGGTTCGATGTGCCCGACACCAAGATCATCCCAGCCGCGCCTCATCAAGGTCGAAAAAAACCCGGACACAAAGGTAGAAAAAGTCGAAGAAAATCCGGACCCAAAGGTAGAGAAAGTCGAAAAAAACCCTGGCACAAAGCTAGAGAAAGTCGAAAAAAACCCGGGTTCAATATTATTCAGAGGGGCGGCACCAACGATACTGACCTCGTGCGTTTTTTTGAATGGTTAGGTAGCGCCCTTGACCCGAGTGCTTTTTTCAACGACTCTTCTCACGACGGTCTGACTAACCGGCCGGGGAAGGAGAATGAGGACTTCGTGGCTGGACTGGGCGGCAATGCGGTGGTGGAAACACTCTTTAAAAGGTACGGACATTTTTATCACGCGGGCGGTGGAGAGATTAAATATAGAACTAACGAGGAGAAGGAGCCAGATTTTAAGGGGTGGACTTATCTTGTCGATGCGTTCAACTCCGTCGACAAGGTTATGCCATTCTATCGGAAATCGCGGACAGAGGGGGGCAACGCGTGCAGAGACTACATAGAACAGATTAATTTATCTAATTTTTTTGATGCGGCGTCGGTAGGGGTGGGTGGGCGCTCTAGAGCTTTTATTTGTAGCGAAAACTTCGGCAAAATGCATTTGCCAAGATTGCTGGGATCCGATAATCAGAATATCCAGTCCGTGCAAATATTTTATGGGATACTTATAGTATTTATGAAGTCTATCATCGAAAACCAAGATGATTGCATGCTCGACGCGATCAACAACTTCAATGACAAGGCGTTAGATGAAACCGTATGGAAGTGGCTGGAGAACGTAAGGCCCTCAGAAATTAAAGATGGGAAGACGCTTTTGTTTCAGAAGAATGACAAGGAAGGTACTTCCCTGGGGGAGTGGGAGGCAAGGCAGGCGGTGTGCGCCAAATATATTGAGTATTATTCTGGCGTGCTCTTGAGTCGCAAAGCAGCGCATCTCTTCAACACCCCCACCGTCGAAAAAGCGGTTCGCGCTGGAGCTAAACCACGAATGGGCGAGGATGCTCCTCCATACAACCGGGAGCGTGAGCCGTGGTATGTTAAGGTCCAACCAAAAGGGAAGACTGCTGATGACAAGGTCCCGAAGTTGACGCTATCGGTTCTGATTGATGATTTTATAAGGGTCGTCAACGAGGCGGAACTGGGCGAGGAGGCGGAGCTGACGAAGGAGAATCCCTTTTATCTGAAAGAAATTCGCGCGATGATAGTTATCATATTTTGTAGAATACTAAAATTCACCGGGGATACTTCGCATATTGCTTCTGCTATTATATTGATAGATTTGGTAGAAACTCCGTGTGCGATTCTGACGATTGACCGCTTATTAGGTAAGTCGATCATTCAAGCGATTGAACAGTGTAGAGTTGGGGTGGATGACGTCTTCGTTGAAAAGCTCGCGGCGGCCGACGGCGGCGTCGCCTTCAAAAAACTGGCTGGTCTAGTTAAGCAAAATCTAACGTGTGTTATGAGAGGAAACCAGGGTATCCACCAGGTTGTGAAGAATCTATCACCGGTTCGATTCAGCGCTTTCCAGCAGGCGACCACACGCAAGGAGGATGGAGAAAGCTACAATTCATTTGTATATAAATCGGCGGGGGACGCGAACAGCGATGCTTGCAAGGCATTTAAGAGAGCATATGACCTAATTGGCCTTGCTCAGGAAATTTGCAGTGACGCGCTCGTCGATCTGCATCCCAAGGCGCAAGACAACGGCAAGGACTGTTTGATGCCAGTGGGCGACGTGCTCGTGAAGGAGTTGGCCGAGGCGAAGAGGAAGGTGGAGGAAATCGACGAGCACTTCCGTACCAACGAAAATTGGCCGGATAACTGCGAGGAAGCCGAATGGCCCGAGATCGTGAAAAAGGCGGAATTTATTGTGAGCTGCCGAAGAGGATGGCAGATGAAGGCGAAGGAACAACTAAAGCGCAACGACCGGTGCGGGTTGGAGATTTGTGTTGCTGGCACCGAGACCGGCGAGCCGACGGAGAGGGTCATCAAAAAGAAGCCCTTCCCCGCCGCCACGTGGGAGGATGAATGCAAGCGTCACCTCGAGAAGGAAGCTAGCCCGGAGACCCCTCCCCGGTCGCGCACAACCCCGCTCGCCGGTGCTCAAGCACCCCCCGTCCTGCACGCTCTGAAAAACCTCTGGAAGCAATATCCTTTTCGTGTGGTGAAGAACAATAAGGGCAGGCCGGCCGTAGCCGGCGGAGTTCGAGGGCCAGCTGTCAAAGAGGCGAAGGGTGCGCCGAATCTGTCTTCGGCATTAAATATGTTTTCAGAATATATGAAACAACAAAAAACTACGTTGTCGCCGATCGCAGCAGAAGTCGAAAAACATTACAAATACAACCAGACACTTGGCAATTTCATAAAGAGAAAATGTTTTATTATCAAACACTCTTATGACTTGGCGCTGAAAAATTTTAACCTCTCGGATAAAGAGGGGGGGCAGGGTATTGAAAAAATTGCCGAATATCTTGTATCTACCAAAGGCCCAGAGGCGGTGGCAGCGTACGGCGGCGATCCGGACGAGCGCTGGAGCTTCGAGGGGTATGTGAAAATGCAGGGGGAGGCGGCGGAGGCCGATGCGCTGGCGGCCGGCAAGAAAACTGAAATAAGTGAGGCGGCCGGGCAGAGGATGGAGGACGACATTCAAAAATATAAAACTTTGGTGGAGGAGGTAATTAAGACGGCGATTGAAGTTACTTTGTTGTTGGAGGAGGGGAAGAGCGGGCAGCACGGTGGTGCCAAGGAGACCCGCAACTGCAACTGCAACGTCTTCGTGGAAGCGTGTTGGCTCCTCAATCCACCGGAGCCCGATGTGATGAAGGGGGTGGCGGGGGAGGGGATGATAGAGCTGCTGGCATTGCGATTGAGCGAAGGGGACGCGGACTTGCACCACGGCACCATCGACGCAGCGCGCGCAGCAGAAGCATCCTTCCAAGAGGTTGCGGAGGAAACCATCCGCGATGTGATGAAGGTGTATGTTGATGAAGTAGAACGCGCCAAGAACCCGAGCGTCGTGAAGGAGGAGATTGAGGTCGAAACCCCTTTGCTTCTTCTGGGGCCGGGGAAGATGAAAGCGCAGATAAAAGAAGAGGCTATGGAGAGAGAGGTGGTGAGGGTCATTGACACGTTGTGGGAGTCGGAGGTCGGAGTCGCTGCTCGCGGCAGGGCTACTGCTGCTGCTGTGGCTGTTGCTGAGGACCCTGAAAAATATATTAATGGAATCAGCAAGCTGTTAAAACTTACCAGCGCTAAAACTTTTGCAAACAAACGGAAAATTCGGCGTGAGGAATGTGCGGAGCAACGCGCCAACTCTTGGATGGTCTGGAGCGTGTCTCTGGGCATTCCGGAGATGGTGGCTGAGGTAGAGGAGGAGGCGGCGGCGGAGGCGGCGGCGGCGGCGGAGGCGGCGGCGGCGGCGGCGGCGAAAAAAATCTCCGATGACCAACGGTTGGCGAACGAGAGGGCCGCGGAGGCGGAGGCAGCAGGAGCAGCAAAACGGGCGAAGGTGCTGGAGCCGTTGCGGGCGGCGGGGGCGGCGACGTTGGCGGAGCTGGTGAAGCGGGGGAGGGATGAGCAGGCTGCTGCTGCAGAAGAAAGAGCAGCAGCAGCAAAATCAGCAGCAAAATCAGCAGCAAAATCAGCAGCAAAATCAGAAGCAAAATCAGCAGCAAGAGCAGCAGCAGCAGCAGCATATGCAGCCGCGAAAGAAGCAAAATCAGCAGCAAGAGCAGCAGCAGCAGCAGCATTCGCCGCAAAAAGCCAGGCGGATATTGAGGAAAGCGCCAAATACCGCGAACAACAATGGCGCGAACAAGCGGAAGCCCGTGCGGCGGCGGCGACGGCGGCTCAGCTCGGAGCGGCCCGGGCGAAGGAGGCGCCGAAGTCGGGGCTGTTCTGGCGCGAAGAAGCGGCGCGGGTGCACGCGGAGGCGGAGGCGCTGGCAGCGGGGTTGAGCCAGGAGGAGGTGAAGGCGGCGGGTTTGAAGGCGTGGAAGGCGGAGGCGGCGCGGTTGAGCGACGAAGCGAACAAGATGGACGAGCTCGAGGAGGCAAAAAGAAAGAGAGAGGGAGAGGAGCAGATGTGGAAGGCGATGAGGGAGCGAGCGAGGGAGGCGGCTCGAGCGCGCCGGCGCGAGGCGGAGCAGGCCGAGCGCGCCGCGCTCGAGGCCGCAGCGCAGGCCGAGCGCAATCTCTATCCGGGGGAGAGCGTCTTTGGCAGGAGGGCAAGGATGCGGCGGGAGAGGGCAATGGAAAAAGCTATCGACGAGGACCTTCAAAAAACGCTGAGAGCGATCGATCAGCGCTCGCGAGAAAATCAAAAGAAGAGGCTGCAGCAGCAGCAGCAGAGGCATGCCGGCAGCGACTTCCCCTCCTCCTCCTCCAGCTACGGGAGCGGGCAGGGCCCGGCGGCGGACTTTGAGCGGGAGGAGCAAAAGGCGGCGGCAATGCGGGTGGAGGAGGAGAACATTCAGCCCCCCAATTGGTGGGAGAATCGTTGGGGAAAAGGCAATCGCGTAATTGGCCCAGGTCAGATTTCACCATCGGAACGTTTCGTCGGTTTGGACCCGCACTCCGTGCGGCCGCAGGACAGCGCAACCAAGCCCATCAACTTCAATAATCCCCCCTTTTTCGCCCCCCCCAACGTCGCTCCCGCGCCCGCGCCCGCACCCGCCTCAGCTGCGGCGTCGGATACTGCGGCGGGTGCGCCCGCGCCCGCACCCGCCTCAGCTGCGGCGTCGGATACTGCGGCGGAGCAGCGGTGGCGCGAGCAGATGCATCTGCAGCAGATGCAGCAGATGCACCAGCAGCAGCAGCAGCAGATGCAACAGCAGCGGGCGGCTCGGGCAGCAGCGCGGGGACGACCTATGCAGCGAAACCCGTGGGATCGACCTCCGCAGGCGCCTGCGCCGCCTGCGCCTGCGCCGCCTGCGCCTGCGCCGCCTGCGCCTGCGCCGCCTGCGCCTGCGCCGCCTGCGCCTGCGCCGCCTGCGCCTGCGCCGCCTGCGCCCTTCACCATGGGGGTGCGGCATTGGCACCTTCCGGGCACCGCCTTTGGGCAGGGGGCCGAGTTTATTGAAGTACCCACCTTTCCCCCCGGCAAGCCCGCGCCCGCACCCGCCGCCTACGCCGCCTACGCCGCCGCCGGCACGCACGCGGGCGTGCGTGCCGGCGGCGGCAAAATAAAAAAACCAAAGAAAAAAACTAGACGCAAGATAAAAAGAAAGCCAAAAAAATCGCGGATAAAAAAAATTAAGAAAGCATACACATCAAAAAAAAGGTCCCGTCAGCATAATCGTATTAAAAGAAAATATAAAATTCACTTATCTAGAAAACGCAAAAAATAATCCGGATTATATATATTAATCCGACTACTTAAAACATTTTTCTTGTTTTACTATTGAACTTTTTCCTCCTCTGTTTTTTAGTGTTATTATTACTACGTCTTCGTTTCTTCATCTCCTTTTTTCTTTTCATTTTTCTTGTTTTACTATTGAACTTTTTCCTCCTCCGTTTTTTATGCATTTTAGTTCTTTTTTTTACAGCGCTAGCACCCCGTCCATCCCTCCGGTACGAATGTGTGCGCGATTTATCCGCGGGTGACTGGGCGCGGCTCCACTCACCTGACGGTGCACGTGAGTGTGTGCGCGAATGATGTGACTGGGTCTGCGTACCTGACGGTGCACGTGAATGTGAGGGCGACTGCCTGTCCCGGGAACGTGTGCCCGATTGATGTGACTGGGTCTGCCACCGCGCACCTGAAGGTGCACCGTCAGGTGCGCGTGAGTGTGTGCGCGAATGATGTGACTGGGTCTGCGTACCTGACGGTGCACGTGAATGTGAGGGCGACTGCCTGTCCCGGGAACGTGTGCCCGATTGATGTGACTGGGTCTGCCACCGCGCACCTGAAGGTGCACCGTCAGGTGCGCGTGAGTGTGTGCGCGAATGATGTGACTGGGTCTGCGTACCTGACGGTGCACGTGAATGTGAGGGCGACTGCCTGTCCCGGGAACGTGTGCCCGATTGATGTGACTGGGTCTGCCACCGCGCACCTGAAGGTGCACCGTCAGGTGCGCGTGAGTGTGTGCGCGAATGATGTGACTGGGTCTGCGTACCCGACGGTGCACGTGAATGTGAGGGCGACGGCCTGCCCCGGGAACGTGTGCCCGATTGATGTGACTGGGTCTGCCACCGCGCACCTGACGGTCCTCGTGTTCCTCTTGTGCGGTGTAGAATTTCCCCTTCTGTTCTCTTTGAGGTCAACAACTGCTCTCCAAGAGGAACTAGATCGGCTGATGAAATAGGTCCTTCGCCACCACCACCTTCGCCGCCTTCTTGAAATAAAGCTTCTCTAATATTTTGATCGGGGTCCTTCACAATATTTGTAAACCTAATATTACGATATCTACCTAGCTCCAGCTGCTCGGCAGGCCTGTTTAGGAGGGTGTGTTTATATAAATAATTTCCAAAGGAGTCAGCATTCGTATAATCACCGACAATTTTTTCTTGAATATTTTCGGGCGCGGGATCGTCACCTGGGAGATTTCGAAGCACATAGTTAAAGTCTCCTATTATTGAAACAACCACGCTCTTATCTTTGGGGAAGGGTCGGGGTTCGATGTCTTCTGGTCGACCTATCCACTGCATAATCAAGTCCTCGCCCCCATCAATTTTAAAATAATTAAGTATGTGCTTAGTATAACTAAGTGCCTCTCCGTGCCTTATACTATGTGTGTTTTGAATGACAAATGTGACTTCATCAAATACAAGTATTAAAACTAGATTTCTTTCTAAACTATTCCGGTCAGGAATTCTTTGCTCAAAATAAGGCGCTGGAATGTGGAGCTTATCGGGGCGAGTGAGCATCTCATTATATATAATGTATGGGGTGCCGCCGGTGAATTCTAAATATTCTTTTTTGTAATATGTTAGCAATCCTGGACCACAAGACGACCGCATCCCAAAACTATGTAATATCCCCCACGCAGCCACATTAAGACGCCCACTGTCTTCACCCAACAACCGCATGGGTGCCAGTTCGTCGGCGCCTGGCTCCCAGTTGTACTCCTGAAATAATAATATATGGGTATTGGTTGATTCAAAGAGGAGGCGGTTGATATAATATTGTAAAGATCCCATAATACGTTTTCTTAATTTGGCATCTTCAATGTGAATAGTTGAATTTACCATAATATTCCAAGATATTGCATTAAGTATAGTTCCTCTAATATTATATGAAACTGGAAATGGTAAATGGTCACTTATATCAATCAATTGGAGAACGTCGGACGGGATGCTATCCAGCACCTGGTTGCCTTCGGCGTCCATATGAAAAACATTAAGTATATCGTCTCTAAATATATCTTGCGGGACGAGTGCTTCTGCTGCTGCTGCTGCTGCTGGTGGTGGTGGAGGTTGTGAGGGGGTGGACATATATATATATATATATATATATATATAATCCGACTACTTAAAGACCCTTTTAAAACATTTTTCAAAAAGTTTGCAGCTTACCTTTTTCAGTATTATACATTAAATAACATATACCCTTTTAACACCATAAATAAACTTTTTGAAAATTTGAGGTGTTTTCATTCTCTAATTTATTTGTTTTTTTTATCATTTTTTCTTTGAAATCTACCAAAATGGATCTGTTAAAAACTTCAAAAATTAAAAAAAATGCGGTCCTTACCATAAAGCTCTAAAATGAAAGCGTGTTTTTTTAGCTCCTTACCATAACTTTTTTTAAAAAAATGGTTTAGAAATGATTTATTTTATATATCTATAAAATAAATGGAACTAATTGGAACTAATAATCTTGCAATTTCGACAACTAATTATTTTTGCAAAAAATGTCAATACAAAACCAGTAACAAATATTATTTTTCAAAACATTTGAGGACACCTAAACATTTGATGGAACTAAATGGAACTGCAAAAAGTGCAAGAAAATCGCTCCTATATAATTGCGAATTATGTGGCTTCTCAACCAATAACAAACATAATTTCACAAGGCATAAAATGACACCTAAACATTTGACGACCGCTAATCTTGCAAAAAGGGCAACTAAAACAACTAATTCTCGCGCGGGAAATAAATACGAATGCGAAGATTGCGGGAAGCAATATAAGTATCAATCTGGTTTATGGAAACATAAGCAAAAGTGTAATATTTATATGCAATCCTGCTCAAACACTGAAAATACAATTATACAATCGGACAATGAACTTATTAAGATTATAATGGAAGAAAATGCTAAGCTGCATGAGGACATTAGAACGCTTATCCCGAAAATTGGTAATAATAATAGCACAAATAGCAATAATCAGAGCTTCAATATTAATTTCTTTCTCAATGAAACGTGTAAAGACGCTATGAATATGAAAGATTTTATTGAGAATATAAAACTCACATTAGAGAACGTGATATACGCCTCCAAAAACGGTGTTCTAGATAGCTCCCGGAAACTTATTGTGCAAGGTCTACAAGATCTAGAATTAACCGAGCGACCCATACACTGCACGGATGTGAAGAAGAATACAATGTATATTAAAGATGAGGGTTTATGGAATATGGATAAGGAAAACGAGAACTTAAAGAAAATCCTCCAAAACGTCTCGGTGAAACATATGAAGGGTATCTCCGAATGGATTATCAACAACCCATACTATATGAACACGGAGGGAGGACAACAAGAGTATGTGCAGATGGTTAAGAATATTACACAAGATATTTCCGGATGCAAGAGAGATTATAAATTAACAATAAAAAATATATGCGAGGAAACACTAGTCGATTGATTAGTTCCTTTTAAAAGGTTCTCTTTTCCAATCGAAGAATTATGTCGCGATTATTCATCTGTATCTGCTAATGAATGATTCAGCTTCTCCTCTATTTCAATCTGTAATTTTTCTAGAAAAACTTTTATCTCGGCGTTATCTTTTTTTGCTTTTACAGCGTGAGCTTTAGCCATATCACATTTTTCTTTCTTTGCTGCCTTTCCACGGGCCGATTTGTCTAATCTGGACGGGTCGGATGTTGACAAACCCTTTGTTTTATTGCAAAGCTTGGAATACTTCTCAGCAAAATCTTGATTATACCCCCCAAAACTTGTCATTATTTTTAGAGCGTCTTTATCTCCGCCTTGAGCCCCTTTTTTTATTTTATCAAAAATATGCTTTGCATTATTTACTTGCATAAACTTTTCACTAACGTGATGTCTATATGCATAATTATAAACGCGTTTAAGTAAATCCTCAGATTTTGCACCTCTCGCATCAATACAATCTGTTTTAAGATTATATAATGTCGGCAAATTTTCTGGACCAGGCGAGGAAATAACCTTCTTCGTGCTATCAGTAACAGGTTGGTAAAGGTTATATATTATACATACTATTCTGGGGATTCCTTTCATTTTTTGTTCGATCTCAGAATTTTTTCCAGACGCCGACGAAGCGATTTTTTTGGCGTCTCCTAGAGCATTCCCAAGCAGCTTCTTCGCGGACGCACCAACCCCGGTTTTTTTTGTTTTTTCTATTTTGGAATCTCGATTTGTCATCATTTGTCCCGTTCTATACATCCCTCGTGGAAATTCTATGAATTCCCTGTCTTTCGCCAATATAATATTTAGTTCGTTTTTCGCCTTCTCTTCTAACGTTTCATCGTATTTAGATGCGGGGAATATTTTTCTATACAACTCAAGCTCCTCTGGAGTGTTTCTCCCAGTTAATAGAGTGTTTTTCCCAGTTATTGAACCGGAATTCGAATATAATGATTTAATCTTCTTCAGTAAATGCAGGTGGAGCTCTTGCTTATCTAATTCTGTTTTTGGAAATGCCTTTTTTTCTTGTTCAAACGTTAAAAGGCTGTCGAGAATAAATTTTGTCTTCATTTTTGTAGCATTGTTAATACCAATTTGTCCGTACTTGGCATCACTGCCTATCGCACCAAAGGTGAGCTTTGATCCTACACCCGCCAGCACGGCTTTTTTACTTTTCATATCGTAGGCGGTCATTTGTTTTAGTTCAATACCAACAGTTTTTATTTCGTTATATAATACACTTTTGTATTTATCAATTGTGTCTAATTTTCCATCAATAAATATTGGTGCCGGCGACTCAATATAACTTATATATAGCATCTCTTTTGTTGGTCCCATATATTTTTCAACGAACTTGTCGCTTTTAGGCTGGACGAGTGGGGCGCCTCCATCGTTGGTTTGTTGTTGTTCTTCTAGTGCTCCTGATGGTAGTGGTGGTGCTGATGGTGGTGCTGTTGTTTCTGGTGGTAGTGGTGGTGCTGTTGTTGCTGGTGCTTCTGGTACCGCCTTAAACTCATTCACCTTACCATCGAACACACTGTCACTACTTCCTGTCTCGATGGTGACATTTTCACTAGCATCATTGAACGCGGTGGGTGCCGTTCCTATATCATAATTGGACATTTCTACCGCTTTTTTTAATCCGGATAATATATATTTGCTAAGTATAGATATTTCATTCTCACCGTATCCGTTATCCCCAGGGTTTTTCTTAGCAAAAACACCAAATCCTAATTTTCCGGCTTGATCCCCACTGTATATGATTGAGTCATATTTACCGGTATTAAGTAATTTAGTAATACGTTCTAAATCTTCATTAATCTCAACTTTGTGTTCTTCCTTCAGGTCGTTTCCGCTGAAAGCATTACTCCACGGTGTGCCTCCAGATGCTCCTGTTGACACACCGGCCGAACGAATACGTATCGGGTCAGAAACATTCATAAAGTTATGTGTTCTAACAGCCGCGGAGTTTGCTCCGGCGATGTTTGTGTTTCTATCAGCCACGTTATCATTAAATATAAAAAGAGTTTTGTTGTAGGAAGGGTCGCTGATCATATTGGAAAAATTGGTGGCGGAATCGTCGGGAACGAAGATGTGGGGGATAATATTAATTTGTGACGGTGCCGCTGCTGCTGCTCCTGCTGCTGCTGCTGGTGCCGCTGCTGCTGCTCCTGCTGCTGCTGCTGGTGCCGCTGCTGCTGCTCCTGCTGCTGCTCCTGCTGCTGCTCCTCCTGCTGCTGATTGTGCTTCACTAGCTGCTTCTTGTGCTTCACTAGCTGCTGCTTGTGCTTCACTAGCTGCTGTTGTGATTAAATCTGTAAATTCTGGTATATTAAATAGTACCTGTAGTAAGGCATTATAAAAGCACGTATTTCCTACGCTATTGCTTATTGCTACTGGAGGCTTATCTGTCTGCTCTGCTCGTAAAGGTCTTTTGTATATTACATTTGATACCGTGTTTTTTGGGAGGTCATCGATTTGGTCCTGGGACCGAGTTTCGAGCGTGTTGTCATTAATATAATACCATATTCCTTTGTGATATATGTAAGCGATAAAGTGTCCATCTCCAGCAGCACCACCACCACTTATATGTCGAATAATTGCAAATTTATCGTAATCAACTCCGTCACTTTTAAAAGTCTGGGCTGTAGTAAGATTAACTTCATCGTTCCTGTATTTTTGTGGGGGGGCTGTGGGCTGGTCGGGGTTGAACTTGTGGAGCTTAATGTTGATAAATGCGTAATTTTTGTCTGGCGTATATGTCACTTTTGTATAATATTTTTTGCGTCCATCACACACTCTGGCGGCGTCGGTTACGTGCTCCCATTTTCCTACTAATACTTCTTCAACAGTGTTAAACTCTGGGGCGGGCGCCGTCATGGCTAGTTGGACTACCTCCTTCTGCGTCCAAAAATCTGATTGTTGCCGCAAAACTTGCACGTCCTCAGCACAGTGACCAAAAATTTTTTCTTTTATACCAAAAATATTGTTAACTTGTGCGGAATACACATCTGTATATTTTAGTATAATTTTTGAAAATAATTCGTGTGCGTCTTCCTGATTTCCCACCGCAAGTTTGCACGCCTGTATTATTTCTGCTATCCTGCGCTTGTCGGCGGCGGAAGAAAAGTTGGCGGCGTTACCACTCTGTCTGTTGGTATTGTTATATATATCGTATAGTGCTTTTATATTTTTAAAAAAAGTCTTATCACCGTTTAAAGAAGGTGCTGCTGCTGGTGGTGCTTCGTGACGGCGAGGCGGAGCTGGGGCGGGCGGTTGGACGACGCGACGCCGTTCACGCGTGGGGGCCAAGGTGCGTTCACCCGCTGCTGCTGCTGTTGCTGCTCTTTCTGCTGCTGATGCTGGTGCTGCTGCTGGTGCTGGTGCTGGTGCTGGTGCTGCTGCTGGTGCTGGTGCTGGTGCTGCTGCTCTTTCTGCTGCTGATGCTGGTGCTGGTGCGCGCAGGCTGAAGGCCGGGTTACCGGAGGTTTGCCTGGCTAGTCCACCCAACTCTTTGCCTCTTCCTGCTTGTGACACGATCGTCCTTGGCGGCAGCTTGTACTGGGCTTTTGTCATGGCTATGCCCACGCTGGGCGACCCGGCCTCGTGGACACGCCGGGGCACTTTCAATTGTTCTTCCGGGATTCCCGTTGTTAAGCTTAATTTTTCACGGTCATCCATTAACCATATTTTTACAATATTTTCAAATATAGCATTATAGTTTTTGCGTTGAGCGTGAGTCGTTGTTTCGGGAATGTACTTATTACTGAGTGCAGTTACGAGCGGTCCTATACTAGTGTTTGCGGATACTATCCTAGAAAGGCTTTCGGTCGGGTCCTCGAAGAGCTTGAAGAATTCGGGGTCAAAATTCTGGGCGGCGCTGGAGAGGAAGGCAAAGTGAACTGCCCCAAAACCTTCCCACAGAGCCAATCTAAGAGATTTAGTTTTTTCGGTCTCTTGGGCCATAATATATATATATATATCCTAATACATTATTCTAAATATTGAATAACTTAACAAAAATAAATAGTGCAAACATTTAAAGAGAGAATTAAAGTATATGTAATGAACATAACAAACCATCGTATCGTAACGTTTTTTAAGGAGCATCCAAATTTAGATGCGGAAACTATATTTCTGCGATTTATTGATATTATGGAGAATCTACAAGATAATATGAATAATACGATGAACAATACAATGGTTGTTGATATACTTGATAAACTAAAACAGATGAATACGAAAATAGATAGCGTATCTTCTAGTGTTAATAAGATTACCCAAGATACACAAGACCAGTTTACTCTTAAGATGACTGAATTAAAAAAGGACTATATCGCCGAAATGAATATGGTGCTAACGTGCAATGTTTCAGATAAGATTGCGCCTCTACTAAAAGAACAAAACGAGGCCCTCTTTCATAAAACAAATGCGATGATTAAAGAGGTTATTCCTAATAATGAGTCTTTGGTTACGAAGGGCATTGAGAATATGGTGAAAGGTTTCCAGGCGAATGTGAACAAAGAAACACAAGATTTACTTTCTAAAACAATCGATCGGGAAACATTCGGGAAATATATGGGTGAGTTCAATCAGCAGATTAGCGGGGTGATGTCTCATTCACAGAATCTTTTGAATGAGGCTATATCGCGTTCTGGAGAGAAACTAGAGAATAAAATTAGTAATATACAAGAAATTTCAACAAATAGCAATCATAATACGGTCTCACTACATAACTCTGTAGGAGACCTTCTGAAGAAATTCGAAAACTCGAGCGCCAAGGGTAAAATGTCGGAGAACCTGATTATAAATATAATGGAATCATTATATCCAGCGGCTCAGATAGAATCGGTGGGACAAACCAAGGAGACGGGCGACATCATTTTGGTGCGTTCGCACAAACCAAAGATTCTTATAGAAAATAAGCTATGGAATAGGAGCGTGGTTCAGGCGGAAGTGGTGAAGTTTATTAGAGACGTAGAGACACAAAATTGTTGCGGTGTGTTTCTCTCACAGGGAGGAAAAATTACAACAAAGGAGAATTTTGAGATTAATATTCATAATGGGAACGTCTTAGTATATGTGCACGATGTGAACAACGACCCTGATAAGATTAAGTTGGCTGTGGATATTGTGGACCATCTTAAGTGTAAATTAGACGAGTTTTCTACGGTGGGTGATGTGGATAATATTTCAAAAGAGATGTTAGACAATATTAATATGGAATACCAGAATTTTATGATGAGCAAAACTTCTCTTATCAAAATAACAAAGGAATTCAATAAGAAGCTGCTGAAACAAATCGACGAGATAAAGCTTCCGGTGCTTGACGATTATTTATCATCGAAATATGCGTTTTCTTCCAATAAATTTGTATGTGAATATTGTAATTTTGTCGGTAAAAATCAACAATCCAAATCGGCACATCTTCGTGGTTGTGGAGAGCGTAAAAGAATTATGGCAGAAAAAGGTGGAGGGAAGGAACAGGTGATTGTATGCGATACCTAATATAGAATGAGTATATAGAATGAGTATATAGAATGAGTATATAGAATGAGTATATAAGTATAAATATAAAATGTAAATATAGTTTATATGAATAAGAAGAGTAGAGGGGGTGAGATCCCGATAGTATATAAAATAGTTTTTATGGGTGACAGTGGGGTGGGTAAGACATCTCTCGCCACGCGTATCGCTTGCGACACATACAACTCTCACGGTGACGCGACAATTGGTGCAAGTTATTTTTCAAAATTCATAGAAAAAAACAACAGAAAATATAGCTTTAATATATGGGATACTGCGGGGCAGGAAAAATATCGGTGCTTGGTCCCGTTATATTATAATAATGCAGATGCAGCAATAATAGTATATGATATAACGAATAATATAAGCTTTTCTGAAGCAAAGAAGCGGGTATCTGAATTGCGAAAAGAGACTTCCATATCAGTAATACTATTTATTGGTAATAAAAGCGACTTGGAAGATAAGCGACAAGTTTCTATGAAGGAGGCGACAGAATATTGTGAAGAAGCTGATATTCTATTCGATGAAACATCTGCGAAATTAGACGTAAATGTTAAGAATATACTTAATAATATATTAGATAAGCTCCCTTCGCAACCAGAATACACAGATGAATTGGTTTCGATTCTACCTTCGGATAATCTTGGACAAAGATATTGTTGTTATTAAATATATTAAATGGGATTTGCTAAAAAGATTGTAATCGTATGTTTAATTTCTGGTATTGTAAAGCTTATAATGGAAATAGAAATATAATATAATAAAATATAATATATAATGGACAGTAAACATTTAGCTATTATTGGTGTTATTTCAGGTATTATTTTAATGTTGTTGGCCGGCCATAATATCTCAGACGGAGACAAGGATTTTTGGGTAGTTCTAGAGATGCTTTCGGGTATAGGATTATTTGTATCAAGTATTACAAAAATAAACTAGTTTAATGTATAATACATATTATAAATATGTATTATAAATATAATGGAAAAACAAGAGCGCCCGTGGAGCTTTTATATAATTTATAATAATAAGTGCACATATGCTGGTGTGTCGCCGGACCCCGTTAGACGACTGCGACAACACAATAGTGAAATAAAAGGTGGGGCAAAATATACTACATCAAAGGGTCCGGGATGGAAACACTTTTGTCTTGTTTCCGGGTTTCAGGATAAAATCCAAGCTATGCAGTTTGAGTGGGCGGTGAAACACGTTCCGCCGAGAAATGCTGGCGGGATATATAATAGAATACATAAATTGCACCAGGTGCTGTGTAAAGAAAAGTGGACTTCGAAAGCTCCTCTTGCAAGTGGTGTGCCTCTATGCGTGGAGTGGTGCGAACCAAACCCGTGTTTGGATATGTCGCTTCCGGAGTATGTTACCGCTTAATAATTACCGGCCTTTTCCGGTAGACGCGTCTGCTTTCGTTTTATTTATTGGCGATTTAATAGGAGTATATGGTAATTCCACTTTAATCATCGTCGTCTCGTGTAATAATTGCGGGCTTGGCTTTAGTTTTTTTATTTTAGAAGACGTAAATAAATTGGTGTATATATCCATACATATGTTATGATAAAATATTTAATATCTTTTAATTAAATATTGCAGAAAATTAGTATTTATATAGATGACTTACTATTATGGAGCAGTGCCAATCACTATTATTTAGATTAAGTATCTGTCCGCGGTCATCATATAATTTAATGTGTAGCCGGGTAATAGATACCGGACGGAAATAGTTGCGACCGTTCGGATGTAATAGAGAGCCTCCCCATATTAATAAAGGGTCGGTTGGATGTGTTACGGGAATAATTGCGAAGGAGTTCGTGATAGCGGGGTTAGGGACGTTATAGTTTTTTTCCTTCTGTGTTTCTAATATTGAGCTTATTGTAGTTAGTTGACTGTTGGTTAATGTGCGCGAAAAATTAGGATTTTTTTGTATAGAAGGATACATAGGTCTGTTTGGGTTTGAAACACATTGGAGTTCGTCGTGTGCGGCGGCGGCATAATAATTCGGCATAGAGACCTTTTCCTGTAATGACGCCGACATAACAATTGTTTTATTCATATGATTTTTATTAAAATCGTCGACGGCTAATACTAAATATTGGGAACCATTTATATCGAGAGGAGTATCTGCCACAGCAAGCGCAGCAGCTCCACCACTTGCGTCCAACGCAATATAGGACTCGTTGTCCTCATTTATTTTAACCGTTGTGCGAAAACCCATATACCACCCTAAATTATTATTCTTATATGTTGTATTTACGCAAGTTATTGATTTACCACACGAGAATCCTCCCGGTTTAAAGAAAATAATACGTAGGGCCTTTTCTGTTTTATTTGTAATTGTGACATACTTTGACCCGTCCTCTATAGTAATGTCTATACAATTCCCAAACTTCTTATTTAATTGCTCAAGGAAAGTCTCCCGGGTATATGTCCCGTCGGCAATATGGTCACAGCAGCTGAATGAACTTGGGAGCATATCGGAGAAACTACTATCACATACACCACACGAAGGGTCTACGTCACCTGAAAAGTCTATGGTTTCTATTTGTAAACTAGTATTTCCTTGTTTCTGTGAGAACGTATCCCACGTGCTAGGAATGCTAATCGTATTTAACTTAATAGAAACTACGTTGGTTAACGTTGATTCTAGTTCTACAATAAAATCTGTAGTGCTTGAACCGAGGTCTTTCCTATGGCGGGTATCTATTAGGACAAGTCGCTGTAAAATTTGTTTGTCGATCTGCCCCATATCGTCTAAAAGAATAGAAACAGGCTTTGACTTACGTATATTTTGGTCTTTTGATTCTTTAAAAAAACTAGCTGCACCCTCAATATTTTTTATGCAGGTTTCCTTCTCTGGGGTTGATAAATTAGCGGCGTTGTTAATTTTTTCTTCGAGACTCTGTGCTGCTTGGTCGGCGGCTGAGGCGTGTGCGTCTGGTGATATTCCTAGAACATCGGCGGCAACTTGTATTGTCCATTCTTCGAGGTTTATCACTTCTGTGGGCTTTTCTGGGTCTTCCTTATCGCAATAATGGTCGGGCATTTATATATATATCAATAACTTATTTAAGCTGTTGCGTCAAGATGAAATATTTCTTTCATTGCCGTAATAAAGTCAATATGTGAGTTTTTACTGATCCATTGTGGAACCACTTTAATCCCCTGTCCGCGTTTAAGGTGCCGACTCCCCTTGAATACCAAGACATCTAGGATTCTGATTGTTTTCTTTTGTTCTTTTGTTAGCTGTTTACGAGAGACCCTGTGGACGCTTTTATACGTATATCGATTGTAGTTTCCATCACTATAAATTTTATGATACTTTCCAATAACAATACGGTTTTTTACTAGACCTATTCCTTGTATTTTATTCTTATCATTATTCATCTCTAATACAAACATTTGTGCATTTGGCATATAGGAATCAGATACTCGGACGGGGGTGCCGTACACACATCCCGACCAGTCGTTCTTTTCGCGCCATTTACAATTCTCGGCCCACGTTGCGGTGTTAAACCTTGTTGTAGCTAGATAAAACATTTATATGGATATTATAATGGTTACTTAAATATTCAATTTTATAGATAATTATTGCACATTCCAAGATATATATTTTTTACCTACTCCGTCGAATAATATAAGATTTCCCATATTTCCGAAAATATGTATTAGCATATGCCATTTGCTGGCCAAATCAAAGTTGGGATTTTTTCGACGACCATAACTCCTGGCGTTTATATAGCACAATATACAAGCGATGGCGGAAGCAGTATACATTGTGCGTGCGATGAGTGGTAAATCTTGCGCAGTAACTAAAAGTTGGTAAGAAATAAACCCGTTTGCACATACCATATCGGTTTTTCGGCGGAATCCGTCAACAGGATTTGACCAATATAATAAGGATGTTAAAAGAACAATGATTGATCTCGCCAATCCAAAATATAGCTCGTTATGCCACGCAGAATATACAGAGATAATTGTCGTTGATGAACTCCAGAAAAGACGAGAACTGTATTCTGGATTTTGTGAGACTTGATTTTTCATACAACACTTATAGAAGTGTATAAGCAAACTTTTATATTACTTGCGTTTATAGAATAAATCGAGATGATTAATTGTTGTATATAGCCTTTATTGCGAATTATTATATTTTTCGTTAGTATAAACTGTCGAAATAATTTATTAATATATGTTAATGAATTATACTTATATGACCATTATAATAATTTTAATTATATCTTGCATAGCAATATTTTTGTATCACTATAATCGAAAACCACAATATAAAGGTAGGGGATATTGCGATATTACTGCTGAATATGTTATGCCTCAAATATATGAGAATTTTGTTACAAATGATGAGATAAATCATTTAATAAATTCTGCAACACCCAAGTTTATTGATAGCACAGTTCTTCACCCCGAAGGACCGAGTCAGGATGATGGTCGTAAAAGTAAAACTGCGTGGTTACCCAAAACCGATCCTGTTATTTACAATATTATCAAGCGAGTTTGTGACATTGTAAAAATTCCTGTTGAAAATGCCGAAGAAATGCAAATTGTTAAATATGACCCCTCCGGGTTTTACAATGAACATTTTGATTCTTCGTGTGAAGATAACAAAGAGAGTGTTGAATTTGAAAAATTCGGTGGTCAGCGACCGGTTACTATGATTATCTACTTGAATGATGATTTTACGGGAGGGTTTACATCATTTCCAAAATTAAAACAGGAATTTCAACCAAAAAAAGGGAATGCATTACTTTTCTATTCATTGCAAAAACACGGTAATAAGGGACATCCTCTTTCTTTGCACGCGGGAATGCCTGTTCTAACTGGACAAAAATATATTGCGAATATTTGGTTGCGGGAAAAACCATATAAAAATATTATTACTTAATTATTGGTTACATTCATACGGTTTTTTATGATAAGCTTGAATATTCTTTATATCCAGTTCGTCAAAGCCGAAATACTTGGCAATACTAGAATCATTTATATCTTTTGGGAAATCATCTAATTGGGTAATATCCGGAATGAATTCAAACGCATATTTCTCGAGATATTTCATTCTATATCTGGCGGACTCAAATAAATATAGTGCGGTCTTCGTAGACAAGAAGTCTTTTATTTCCCGCAATTCTTTTATATTTCTCTCTACAACTATATAATTATCCCTATTTGATATACCAAAATCCCCTTCCTCATCCAGATACGGGAACCCATACATCTTATGAGCCAAAACCAACTTTGTCTGACCCGAATATACTTGCCGTATATTACTATAGTTTACTACTAGTTTAGGTCTTAGCTTATCCAAAATGCACGTTTTTATGTTTTTATATGGATGCGTTTTTGAAGGAGATGTCGAAAACAAAGATTTTTTTGAAGGCATATTCGTTTTGATTACTTTTATATTTCCCGCCTTTTTCACGAAAGATTGAAGTTTATTAATAATGGATGATGCAAACAGCGGGATTGCATCGCCCTCTTTAAACGCGTAATTAACATACATTTGCTTTTGGTTATCATACAACGCTATACTATGATCCGTTGGTTTTTTCTCAAGGGTAAAATAGCACGTGGGGGTTTGGGCCTCCTTGTTGAAATACTTGTTTGTTTCTGTATTGGTTAGGCAACAAAGCTTGTGTATTTTGAACTGGGTTAGGTAGTGATATGTCTTTTCTCTATCAGGCTTCATCCAGATGGAAGGTATAATAAAAAGTAGATGTCCGTTTTGTTTCAAGAGAGAAATAGACTTTTTAATAAAATCAATCCAAATGGTTCTTCCATCTTGGGTCTTTTTTTTAAGTTTATTGGTGGGCACCTTTTTAATCCCGTTAAAATTATATGGAGGGTTTCCTATAATATAATCAAGTGGAGGTAATTTAAAATCCGATAGAAAATCTTGATGATAAATATTGGCGTCTTCTCCAAAAAGTGTTTGTAATTTGGTTATGTTTTCGTGTCTAATTTCTACCATATAAATCATATTTTGGATGATATGATTGTGCCTTTTTATTGCATTGGGAAATTTCTTCTCTAACCCTGTATTAAGCTTGTGGTAGAGAAACATACTAAAAAATCCTGTGCCGGCACCGGCGTCCAACCATTTTTTATTTGGATCACTAAATAGCTCGTCGTTAAATAGTGAAAACATCTTTTCTATTAATGAAAAAGGTGTGAATATCTCTCCATATTGTTGTTTCATCTCTGGATTTACTTGTAAATTTTGTGAATATGTTTTAATATCTACTGTTTGAATGGACATACTATTACATTAAAGTAAATAATTGGAGATTTACGTTAATGTTTTACGTCTTGTAGGTTAGACTTCTGGTTTTATTTTCCTACTTTTGAAAAAATAAATAATACAAACAGAGCAAATATTATTCCCATCACGAATTGAAATTTAATCCAGACATCACTGATTTTTTGAAGTCTTCGAATATTAGCATTATCTGATGACGCCATTTTTTTATTAGCATAATTGGCAACGAGAGCTACAACAATAAGTATAATTATACCAATAGGATTTGCTTCCATATATATATATATATATATATATATATATTATCTTTAAAATGCCTACTCAGGAGAATGTTCTCATTCGTTTTTTAGTTTAAGCCTTCGTCGTGTTAGTTGACCTGATTTTATTTTCGTGTTAGTTCGCGAACTCTGGTGGGATTTTTGCCTCATTATATCCAGATTATTTTTTTTTGCTAATTTTAATAGGGTGGTGCTACGTTTAATAATATTATCGATGACCTTCTTATAAAAAGGGCGAAATTTCCCCCTATTTTTTTTCATTTCGTCTATTGTAAACCAAGCAATCTCTGATTTCTCGAATAATCCATTTTTGCCAATTTTATCGGGTATTTTTTTTTTGATAAAATGATGATGGTTGTTAAAGTATATAGGCAGATTTTCATCGTATTCTGTTACAAATACGTATGTTTTAAGACTCTCTGTGTCTATTACGCCAATCATATTTTTTTTTACTCGGTCACGAAGAATACTGTGACAACCCAAAAACCCGTCCAGTTCTTCACACCCTTCGCGAATTGCTGTTTCAAATTGTGTCTCGTTACCCTCTCGTCCGCCGCCAAAATCACCCCATTTACTATCTTCTACCTCTCTACCAAAGAGAAATTTTAATTTCCCGTTAACTATAGCGACCGGTAATATTCCTCCTCCCATATGTGTTAAGAACATATATTTATTATCTTGAAATAATATATTATGTCTGATAAAAAACAGTTTGTTACCTCAAGAAATCCTCTTAATAAATTGAAAAGGTATTATAATCCAAGGAAATTGAGTTTAGGCACACGGCTGGAGATTAGAAGAAAGAAATGTCTAATTCGACAGGCTAAAATATTAGTAAAAGAGGGTATGAGAACACCCACACCTGCGTCGATTACCGACAGCCACGAAAGCACGATAATGCTGGATGGCCTAACGCATATATTGGAGAGCTGTTCCGAGACAGAAGATGATTACACGGATTCATCTGATTACACAGAAAATGTTGACGCAGAGGATGACGCAGAGGATGACGCAGAGGATGACGCAGAGGATGACGCAGAGGATGATGTGAGTCGCGAATCTTCTATTGAAATGGAAGAAGCGAGGCTTCTTGTTGATGAAGAGGCAGAATTAATAGAAGAGTAATAAAAATATTTGTTATAGGTCTTTATTTTAGGTGCGTTATTTAAAGCTTTCTTTCTGAAAAAAAAAAACAAAAAAACCCCCCTTTATAGGTTTTTTTTGTTTTTTAAATTTTTATAGGTTTTTGTTTTTTTAAATTTTTATAAGTTTTCTGTTTTTTAAATTTTTATAGGTTTTCTGTTTTTCCGTTTTAGACCATCTCATCCTCCTCATCATCGAATGCGTCAGCACCCCCACCACCCCAAGCACTCTCATCCACCGGCGCAGCCGCCGCGCCACCCCCCCACTCGCAGAACTCATCATCAGATTCCTCCGCGATGACCGGCTTCACCACCGCAGCCTTCTTCGTCTCGATGCCGCTGCCAATCATCTGGGTGAACTCGATGTTTCCCATAAGGAAGACGATGAACTCCTCCAGCGTCGAGCTCGCCTGCGAGAGGCCACGCTCGCGAAGAACCACGGAGAAGTATTGGAAGTGCTCGTGGTTCGCGTTGATTGCCTTCTGGTTGTCTGTGAGATACCACTTCGCCTGCGTGGACACCTCGACGCGAGACCGAGCGTTAGCGTTGCGGAAGATGCCGCGCATCATCTTGGAGTGCTCGAGCATCTCCTCGCGCCTCGTCTTGAAGATGTTTTGGTAGGTGGTCTGGCGACTGCCCTTTCCCAACGCCCGCCTGCCCTTCGCAATAGCCCGGTTCACGTTAGCGGTGATCTGACTGCTCCAGCGACTCATCGTGTATTAGGTTGTTGTTGTTAGTTTGTTGTTAGTTTGTTGTTATTGTAATTCCGTACTGTATGCCTAAATCAAAAAAAACATTTCAATTTTTTTTCATTTTTTTCGTTTTTTTCGTTTTTTTCGTTTTTTTCGTTTTTCGAACTCAGTGCATCCCTCCAAACATTAGGTGTGATATATGTTCAATGCGGGCATGTGTTTCCGGTTGTAATTCAATTAATACCATAATTAGAGCTACGTGGAGTGTGTACTCATTCGTTGTGTTTGGTCTAAACTTCGAGTATAACATTCCTGCAAATGATGGGAAGGCTAGAACCAATTTTCTAATATAAAAATATGCGATTACTATAACAAATATTTCAAAAATTAATCTAATAATACTAATCGTCAACCCACCTGCATCGGGCTCTTGGGTATGCATATCTTTTCGTTGTTTGTGTCCAATGATATCATTAAATGTATAATAAAATTTATTAATACAGTAACTGACAATAATTGTTAACACTACAGAAATAGCAGTATATTGAAACATTTCTAAAATTTTTAACCTCCGGATTTTGTCAACAGAAAAAAGCTTGTCTAATAACTTAGAGTTCATTATATATATATATATATATATATATAAATATATATATAAATATATATAATTTACAAACTATTTGCAAATTGCTTCCACTCATTCAGTTGCTCTGACTCGCTCATAAGGTCTTTATCTGGCGAGATCTTATGAATATCCTCATCATTTGGATCGGGTGTCTCATATACCAACCCGCTGCGATGCGAACGGGCGACCTTGTTCATTTCAATAAAATGCAATACTTGCATAGAGTTCCCCATTTATATTTCTCTTTATAAAAATTAGAAAGAATCAATTTTTCGAATAACGAATATAAAATTGATACGACTATATGTCAAATTTATATTAATAAATGTTTTCTAAAACTACAGAACTATCGTTTCGACGCTTTGAAAAACTTGCAAATAGGGCGGGTTTCATCATTCTTATTTATATCGCATTTACCCTCTCAGCATCCGTAGTCAAAGAACTACAGTATTATGATATTTATGCGGTTATGTATAAATATGCTATGCATATGGTATCATTCTTCATATATATTCTCGCAGCTTCTATATTTGCGCTTATGAGTGCCGGATTTATATTTGAAGATAACGAATTAATTGATATAAGTTTATGTTGTCTAGTGGATTGGATGCTTATATATTGGTGGCTTTCATATGTAGGCTGTTTATGAAATAACGCAACCTTCTTTAATGTCTCCTAGGTGCAATCGGAATTCCTTCTTCCATTTATCTATTCGACTGATGGGAATATTATTATTGGGGGCCTGCGATGTGTGTGCAGAAGGCTTTTTATACATCAATAAATCATCACGTTTTTTCACACCAACACAAATATTGTCTTCTATCACGAATTTCTGCCATATTTCATCCCACATAGGCTGTAATATATCGAATGGCGCTATATCAATTGGATAGTTTTCATTTAGGTCAATCTCATCGTAAAAAACTTTGCATTTATCAGCGAAACGTTTACCGGTGTCATAAGAGATGACTCTGTCATTTTTATATCTTGTTCCCAGTATTATCATCGGAATTTTAACGTGGCGGTTTGACAAATTAAAATCATCTATCCATCGCGGCAAGTTCGCAAAGGAGTCTGGATTAGAGGTATCATACATTAATATTGCCGCAGCGACGCCGCCATAATAAGACCGCGTAATACTTCTAAATCTGGGGTCACCGGATGTATCCCAAAAATGCACCTTTATATTTTTTCCGGTTGGGGACGCGATTAACCGTGCATTAAAATCCACACCTATTGTTTGACGACGATATTGATAGTCTTCTTTAAGAATATACTTGTTTAGAAAATTAGTTTTTCCAGTGGAACTATCGCCGAAAAGAACAACCTTATATAAATACTCGTGGCTCATTATATTATCATATTTTAAGAAAATTATTTTACCCATTTATCTTATCCGTCTCGTTTATCTTATCCGCCGAGTCAAGCAACATCATCGCCATCGCGGCATAATTATGTAGGTCAATTAAGGTATCGCGGATTTTTTCATCGGAAACAAGTGTAATTTTATTTGTCTCAATTGTCTGGAGTCGCTTTATTTTATCCCCTATACGAACAAGAACACCAATCGCCCCATATTCAGAGAACGCATCGCCGTAATCTGCGTTTTTCCTTTCAAAAAGCTCTAGAGCTTCCTTCTGTATGTTTCTATATGTTTCTGACCATTCGGACATTATTATATATCATTATAATCTATTTAACACATTTCATTATAAATAATGATATTAATTACAGGAGCTGCAGTTACCCAGCTTACTTGCGTAATATTTACTATTCATACTATACTTGTTTTTGGAAAAATTAATGAGGTCTTTCATAATGTAATTTGGCTTATACGCTGGACACGCCGGAGATGTAAAATGTCTCGACCGGTCATACGTATATTTCATATGTGCTGGGATTCCGTTGTTTACCGGAAGATATTTATCCTTATTACAGCACGGCTTCTCATATGTGTAAGGTATGTTTGTTTTTACACAGCAGGGTAACGGATATACATACGGGGCTTCATTTGGACAAGTATATTTGTATTGTTTTTTACAGCCACAAAATAATGGGGTATTGCAATCCTTATTTGGTATAATATACACCGGAGGGTCATTTGGACACTTAAATGTATAATTTTTATTACACCCAAAATGCATTGTCTTATAACGATATGTCATTATATACAAACATAATATAATTTATTCAAGGGGGCGTGTAGCAATTACAGTTCACTCCGCAATTTCCGACACCAGAGCAGGGAGGACACGGGTCGATTTTTCCGCCGCCCGCATCGGCGTATTGACAATTTTGAATACTTCCAACAACACCATATATACGTGCGTCGGCATTGGTGTTTTTGAGTTTGACTACTGTGCTCCCGTCACAACAATCCTCCAATATAATATTTCCGCAATTAATTATATTACAACTGTTATCCAACCTTGCGCCACATTTAATGTAGATAATACCGGCGTTATATATATTTCCTTTATTCGTAAATTCGGTGTCTTTGGGAATAATAAGCATTGCACCATCGTCAATGCACATATTCCAATCTGTATTAAGGGTCAGTTTCCCCACCGCCGTATATTTTCCACTACCTTTATTTCCCGAACACGGTAGTTTAATATATTTTTCGCCACTGATGTGTTTCGCGATCGGCACTTCACCAAATGGATATTCGTTAAACGCATCACCCTTTTCATTACTCCAATTATAATCACCCCAAGTCGTCTTTCCGCAAGATATTTGTTTTTCCATCTCGCGGAAGTCAGTATCAGGCTTCGGACAACAATCTCCGCAAGGATTGCACGGGAGGATTGGGGGAGGACACGCTGGAGGAGGCGGAACATCACAAGTGTAGTCTTTGCACTTTACACAGTCCGCGTCAATAATATTATAAGTCCTCTGTTTATTGCCTCTATAAGGCGTTTGGATGTCTTCAGCGGGTTTGGTGAGCATATATCCTTTCTTTTTCGCAAGATAACGTGCGTAAGAATTATGTTTCACGTCGACACCTTTTCCACCCGGATTCATCGCGCCCGGTCTTAGTGCAGTTTTGGTTCTCTTTGTCGAATTTCCACCGGTTGGAACGTTAAATTTTCCAATACTTGGAGAAAAACGGTCACTAGATTGATTCTGTTTCAAGTTAAGTTGTGGGGTGGTGGGGGGATTCGTGTCCCACCTAAGTTTTCCGGCAGCATCTCTATTATCAAATACCGCGATAGCTACCCGATTCATCGTAAACAACGAGGACGAAACGCGGACTTGATTCCAAATTCTTTTTTGCTGAATCTCTCTAAATGATTCTTTGCACGAGTCACACCCGCCACCAACCGCTGAGCAAGAAGGACCGCAGCAAGCGTATTTCCGACACGGTTTGTCTCGACATTCGGTTGTGACGCAGTTAGATGCCCCGAAACAATTTCTACTTCTTGTATAGCAATTGCCGGAGCTGTTCGATTTATAAAACATATTCATCGCACACATAGGATTATTCGGTTCGTTGCAATTTGAGCAGTGTGCCATTATATAATAATAATAAGATAAAATTGATTAATAATTTTATTTTATTTTTTCATACATATGCAGTGTAAATTTTGTAATCGTGAGTATAAAATTAAAACATATTATAACCGACACGTAATCACGTGTGAACTTCTATCGAAAACTTCGAAGGAGATAAGGGACGATCAAGAATGTTCTGCGGATACGCCGGATATCCGTAGTTTATATGATATTGTATTGGAAATGAATAAGCAGATTCAGGATTTGCGTAAGAAGGTGATCGTGTTAGAAAAGGAAAAGAAGGCGAAACACAAGAAAATCAATATTCTAGATTGGCTCAATTCTCAACCACCGCCGCCGACCACGTGGAAATTGTGGACGGACTCTATTGAAGTTACTAGGCAGAATTTGTTGGAGACTTTCAAAGCCGATATGGTGAGTGGAATATTTTCGCGAATTGAAGAAAAATACGACGAAGATAAATGCGATAAGCTGCCTCTGCGGGCATTTGAACAGAAGCCAAATATATTTTATGTATATCAAGAAGATGAGTGGATCGCCATAAATCAAAAGGTATTCCAGAAAAATATATCCCATTTGCATAAAAAATATATGATGGAGTTTATTAAATGGCGAACTGATGCGGAGAAAGAACTTGGTTCGGACGCATTCACCGAACAGTTTACCGAGAATATTCATAAATTAACGAAAGACCCGATTGACCAGGTGGGTAAAAAAGTTATGAGCAAGTTGCATAATAAGATTAAGATTAATATTAAACATATGATTCATTATGAGTTTGAATAATATGTTTAATTATGTATATTATTTTTTACCGGAAGCTCTTCGGATACCTCTATAGTAGTATATTGTGATACATATTATACAAATTGCGAACACAACCGATAATATTTTAGAAATGTGTTTATCATCTGCGTGTTCTTTCGTATCTGTCGTATTATACATCGCTTGTGAGACTATTAATATGTAAAATGATATACACATAATAGAAATGCCGGCAGCAGCCATTGCTAGCTGCTTTATTTTTTGGGAGTCTTTCTTTTTAATCGCAGAAAATAACCCCGCCCCTATATTGGGAAGTCTGAGCAATGATTCACTTACGAATAAAGCACCTGTTCCTGTGCTTAGACTATTTGTCGCTATGGATTTTTTAGAATAAACGCTATAAAACTCTGGAAACATCGCTACAAATCCGGTTGCTGTAGCAAGATATTGGAGATTTTCGAATAAGTCTCCCATTTATAATACTGGAATATTAAATAATTATTTTTATATTTTAGCTAATCCATTTATTAGGTATGCGATGGCAGATACAAATGCTAATGTAAATATTGTTGCGAGAACCTGTGCTATTTTTTTATCTTCTCTTTCCTTTTCGGTTGTTTCTTGTTTATATAATGCCATTAATACCAATGTAATGTAAAATGTTACTGTAACGAATGTGCTACCAAGAGATATTAGCGTGAATCTCCGAATACTCTCTTTATTTTTTGATTTTATTGCCGTAATAAGACCTCTAAAGATGTTGGGTAATCTTCCTAAACCTGCAAATACTAACAACCCCGTGCTAAATATCGACAAACTATTAAGCGGGTTTGATAAACCTGTCTCGTGTCTAGATTCAACATTTTTATAAATTGCGGGTACTCCTGATGTGAATGATACCATCGTCCCCAACATATGCATATATTCGATGAGCTGCATTTATAAATAGGCAATATTAAAATGTTTTCCTGTCGCATTAACCATAATCATTGTATATATCGATATATGAGGATGCACAAACACACCCCATATAATATATTGTCGGTCTCACCGCCGCCACCATACCGAAGTCTTTTGCTACACGAGTGATAAGGACAATCTCCTATACAGCATACGCAAATTTTAGCAATGCACATAACGCATATTAATAGTAAGATAATATATATATTTTTTGCATATATGCTTCCCATCAGTAGGGTTATCGCGTAGAAAACGTGGGTAACGAATAACATATCCTTATAATCGAAATACAGACTTATTATAGCGACGAATTGAAGGGTTAATATAAATGTTATAAACGGTTTTTCAAATGTATTTAATTGTTGATGCGTTAATATAAGCGAACACGCAGTCGCCATTCCCAAAAACAGGGATAATAGAACGTAATTCATATATTATAGTAAGATTATATCGGTTTAATTGCGTATATGAAATTATTATATGCAACTATATATATAATGGCAAAACACAGGAAATCGCGTGCACACAGGCGTTCTACTCGCAGACATTCTTTAGGGCGGGGTAAAAAAACAAAAACTACGGCCGCCGCCACTCGTAGAAAGAACGCGACGAGACAGCGTCGCGCTCGCGCGTCAGTTCACCGCGCGAATGCTGCAATTCGCCGCGCACAAGAAAGAGAGACGATGCGCAGACTAGACCAAATGCGGCGGGACCGGCATATCCACGGTTCTCGGGCACATCAGAAATGGGATGAAGCGAGGTACGAAATGGAAGATTACTTAGGATATTAATTATATAATAAACTCATTATATAATGAATTTATACCGACGATTGTCTTTTGAGTCGTTGCCCTCCTTCCTCTCATAGCTGCTTTGCGCTTTATTTTTAGGATCTAATGAAATTAAACTCTTACTACATTTTAGTTATAGATTTATTATCGAAAAGTAGTATAGATGGTTGTTTCAACAAAATACCGAGGTATCGCTACCCTTATTTTATTGGTGTTAGACGGCATTTGGATCAAAGCTTTTATGGGAAAGCAATACAATAAGCTAGTGCCCGCTATACAATCCAGTCCACTTCAGACGAATACTACTTCGGCTGTGTTAGCCTACGCATTAATGGTCATTGGACTTCATACCTTTGTTTTACCCAAATTAAGCACCGACAAACCTTCGGTCAGAGAATGCTTGATGAGCGGATTTGTTTTTGGTATAGTTGTCTATGGTATCTATGACTTTACCTGTGGTGCGGTCTTTAAAAAATGGGATTTCAAGCTCGCCACACTTGATATTTTATGGGGCGGCTTGGTTTACTTTTTAGCTTGTTATGTGCCTCAGTTTTTTTTATAAATTATCTTTTCAGTAAAAATGATTACCATACCCTAAGAAAAAAACCATCCTCACCGATGCATCCTTCTTGTGCTTCGATTGTGTCTGCTTTGTCTGCTTCGCTTG
>Ga0206127_1000832_pt1 | contig 36147 bp, 33 predicted proteins | sample Helgoland_Spring_6_FD_148646 | JGI IMG/M metagenome (GOLD analysis project Ga0206127, IMG submission 148646) | Pelagic subsurface seawater microbial communities from Kabeltonne, Helgoland, North Sea - Helgoland_Spring_Bloom_20160419_1 | ecosystem: Environmental > Aquatic > Marine > Epipelagic ...
CATGGTAGTGTCTTGCTAAAGTGGAGAAGGGGTGGACTATAGTCAGTTGTTGCTTGAGAATACAGAAAGTATAAACCCGAGTCGTCTGATTTCAATAATATTAATGAGAAAAATCTGATACTTGAGTGAACTTCTTTCAAAGACAATGTTCTGAACACTGTACGAATGATAGTTATTTCCAGTTCACAAGAACTTATGAAAGAGGCAATGGTCTACGGAATATGGGACTACTTGGAAGAAAGTACAATAACTCAAAGCCGGTTGCTGAAAAAAGCAACGATCGGCGTTTGGCAACAGGGGATTCAATGATCAGCTCGCAGGAGTCAGATCAGCAGTTGGTAGAGCGCGTGCAAAAAGGTGATAACACCGCCTTTGATTTGTTGGTTCTTAAATATCAACATAAAATATTTGGCTTGATATCTCGCTATGTCAGAGACTCAGATGAGATTCAGGACGTTGCACAAGAAGCTTTTATTAAGGCCTACCGCGCGCTGCCAAAATTTCGTGGAGATAGTGCGTTCTACACATGGCTGTATAGAATTGCTATTAATACGGCCAAGAATCATCTGGTTTCGAGAAGTCGGCGTCCGCCAGCTACTGATGTCGATGTTGAAGATGCAGAATACTACGAATCCGCATCATCTCTGCGCGATATAGAGAATCCAGAAAATGCCCTTTATGGAGAAGAGTTGAAGCAGGTCGTTGAGAGTGCTATGAAAGAATTGCCAGAGGATCTGCGTACAGCGGTAACATTGCGGGAATTTGATGGTCTCAGTTACGAAGATATTGCCGACGTGATGGAATGCCCCGTAGGGACCGTTAGGTCCAGAATATTTAGAGCGCGTGAAGCGATAGACAAGCGAGTAAAACAGCAAATTTTTGGTGCTGAATCGGACGATCATCTGACGCTGGTTAAAAATTAAACCAGGCAATGAGTGAAGGCAAATAATTAAATGATAAAAGAGACAGTCGATGAGTGATCAATTGCGGGAGTCTATATCGGCTCTGATGGATGGAGAGGCAGATGAGTTGGAGTTGCGACGAATCATGTCGACGGACAATGATGAATCTGTAAGGAGTACTTGGGCTCGCTATCATTTGGTGAGGGAAGTTATGCAGGACAATGATACCGGTGCGTATCGTCATCTCGACATATCCAGTCAAGTTAGCATGGCAATTGGTCACAATAATGGCCGGCTGTCCGAAGAAAAAATTGATCAACTGGAATCGGTAGTCGCCCAGAAAGTTAGTGATGATCAGCAGAAAACAAGTGTCTGGTGGCGCCCGATGGCTGGATTTGCAGTCGCTGCATCGGTGGCCATGGCCGTTATTGTTGGCGTGCAAACTTTGGAAACGAATGCGACCTCAGAGCTTGCCAGTGGATTCCCGGTCGCCAGCAAAGCGCCAATGACAAGCAGAGTATACCCTGTTGCGGGCGCTAGTATGCAGGCGTCAGGAGGCGCTAGTAATGCGGTGCGGTATCAGTCGTCAGAGCTTCCCGGTGATATCGCAGCAAGCCGTGCGGCAGCAGACTTGGAGGCCCGCCATAGGCTCGAAAGATACATGTTACGGCATACCGAGCGTGCGGTATTAAATAATGGTCAGGGAATGATCTCCTTTGCGCGGGTTGCCAGTTTTGATAAGAAATAAACCGATGAAAATCTATTCACAACATCGAACTTACTCATGATGTCAGCGCTGAGACATTTGCCATTGAGTACTATCGGGCTATTTGTGTTCGCGTGTCTCATCATGCCGGCTGGTGGCCTGGTCTACGCAGATGATAGCCCTCAAATTGCACTGAGTCGCATGTCGCATAGTTTTCGTGAGCTCGACTATCATGGGACTTTTAGTTTCCAGCGGGGAAGTTCTACTGAGTCCTTTCGCATAGCTCACTCTGTTATTGACGGTGAAGAGTTTGAGCGGCTAGAATATCTTGATGGTGAAAAACGGGAGATCGTTCGGCGAGGCCACCATCTGAACTGTATTCATCCCGGCCATAAATTACTCCGTTTTTATCAGCAGCAGCAGGCGCAGCTGGGTTCATCAGCGAATGCAGGTGTTGGAAGTTTTTATGAGTTTGCGGTCAATGGTACCGGTCGCGTTGCCGGTAGAGAAGTTGTTAACTTGCAGATCATTCCCAAGGACACACATCGGTTTGAGCATCATTTGTCGTTGGACAAAGAAACTGGACTGCTGTTGCGTACTGAGTTGATCGGTCCGGGGAAGACTGTTCTTGAACGGTTTCAGTTTGTAGAAATTACTATTGGCGAGCCTCTTGCCGGTGAGCAGTTTGTGGATGCTGGCGCCAGTTATCAGGCCTATCATACGGAGCCTTCGGTGACTGCCAATGTGGCGGGAAATACTGTGGGAGACGGCTGGACAGTGCAATGGATGCCTACAGGATTTACGTCGACGGTGGCTAATGTAAAGTTTGTAACCGGTGATATAGCGACTTTTACCGATGGGCTGACCGTTTTTTCGGTATTTCTTGAGAGTGATGTTGACTTGAACTTAGTGCAGCGAGGGCTTGAAGGAAGAGCTCAGAAAGGCGCGACAACGGCCTATACTCGCTTACTGGTGTTAGCTGACCGGCCTCATCGGATTACGGTTGTTGGAGAAATTCCTGCCCAAACGGCGCAGCAAATAGCACAATCTGTTAGGCTGGTCAGCTCTCGTTAGGCTAAATGGGACCCGCCTTCGGCGGTTTCCTTTGGATATCCCCGCTATGATGAAAGAAACAGGCCGCATTGCCGCTATTGAACCCGATTGTTTGTGGGTAGAGACAATACGCCAAACGACGTGCAATAGTTGCTCGGCACAAAAAGGCTGTGGCCATGGCATTTTGGGGAAAATTGGAAGTGGCAAGAGTCATTATGTGCGCGTCTTATTAGGGGGTAGTTCTCCCGAGCAATTTGTTGTTGATGACGATATCGATATAGTTATCCCAGAGAGTAGTTTGGTGGCTGGAGCTATGGTCGTCTATCTTGTCCCTATTATCACCATGCTAACTGCGGCTATCACTGTTTCTCAGTGGCAGTCAGGGGATTTTTGGGTCTTTTCTGGCTCAGTTGTGGGTTTTATAGCGGGACTTGGCTTGGTGAGATGGCATGCACTTAACAATCGGAATAATCAGAATTACCAACCTGTGGTGCTGGTTGGGCAAGAATTTACTAAGGATAAAACGCTGAGTATTGTTGAAATCCAATAAAATTGCTGGTTTTCACTTATTTCTGTAGGTTACTCGTGCATGAGCGCTTTTTGACCCCCCCTTTTCATGGCGCCCTTGTAGGCTTTGCTGTAAAATTACGCGCTTCAATTCATTACCCGGTTTCTATCCTGCGTGAGTGACATAACACTAATCCGTAACTTTTCCATTATTGCCCATATTGACCATGGTAAATCGACCCTCGCTGATCGGTTTATACAGACCTGTGGCGGTTTAAGTGCCCGTGAGATGGACGAGCAAGTGCTCGATTCCATGGATATCGAAAGGGAGCGGGGAATAACCATCAAGGCCCAAAGTGTCACCTTAAACTACCAGGCTAACGATGGAAAAACCTACCAGCTAAACTTTATCGATACACCCGGGCATGTCGATTTTTCCTACGAAGTTTCACGCTCGCTAGCGGCCTGTGAAGGTGCGCTGTTGGTGGTCGATGCGGCGCAAGGGGTAGAGGCACAGTCGGTCGCCAATTGTTATACGGCGATCGAACAGGGATTGGAAGTACTGCCCGTGCTCAATAAAATGGATTTACCGCAAGCTGACCCCGATGTGGTAAAAAAAGAAATAGAAGAAATCATTGGTGTTGATGCAACCAATGCGATTCCAGTTAGCGCAAAATCCGGGATGGGTGTGGACGCGTTGCTTGAGCAGTTGGTCGAACTGATACCTGCACCCGAGGGGGATCCTGATGGAGCCTTACAGGCGCTCATTATCGACTCATGGTTCGATAATTATTTAGGCGTAGTGTCGCTGGTAAGAGTTAAGAACGGCGTTCTTAACAAGGGCGAAAAAATCATTATGAAAACTCAGGGTAAATCGCACATTGTTGACAGTGTCGGTATATTTACGCCAAAGCGACAGGAAACTGGTTCACTGGCTGCTGGGGAAGTTGGCTACATTGTGGCGGGGATTAAAGATATTCAGGGAGCACCTGTCGGTGACACTATTACTCACACATCAACACCTGACGTCGAGCAATTGCCGGGCTTTCAAAAAATTAAGCCACAGGTTTATGCCGGCATGTTCACGGTGTCATCCGACGACTACGAAGACTTCCGGGAGGCATTGGCGAAATTAACGCTAAATGACGCGTCTTTATTTTATGAGCCCGAGTCTTCCGATGCGCTGGGGTTTGGTTTTCGGATCGGCTTCCTTGGCATGTTGCACATGGAGATCATTCAGGAGCGACTAGAGAGAGAATATGATCTTGATCTTATAACCACCGCCCCGACCGTTATCTACCAGGTCGAGAAAAATAATGGCGATGTCATTATGGTTGACAACCCGTCGGCCCTGCCCGGTGCGGGCGATATCAATGAGATTCGCGAACCGATTGCCGATGTCAATATTCTGGTGCCGCAGGAATATCTCGGTAATGTCATCAGCTTGTGTGTTGAAAAGCGTGGCGTACAAAAGGATATGCAGTTTCTCGGCCACCAAGTGTCTCTTTCATATGAAATACCCTTAAATGAAGTAGTTATGGATTTCTTCGACAGACTTAAGTCTGTCAGTCGGGGTTATGCATCCCTCGACTACAGTTTTGCTCGCTTCGATAGCGCAAATTTGGTGCGATTGGATGTGTTGATCAATGGTGAGCGAGTTGATGCTCTGGCGATGATCGTTCACCGTGATCATGCACAGTCAAAAGGACGCTCTTTGACCGAAAAAATGAAAGAGTTGATTCACCGGCAAATGTTTGATGTTGCCATACAGGCAGCTATCGGAGGACAAGTAGTGGCTAGGCAAACAGTAAAAGCTCTGCGAAAAAATGTCACCGCGAAGTGCTACGGTGGTGACGTTTCTAGAAAGCGAAAACTGTTAGAAAAACAAAAAGCGGGTAAAAAGCGAATGAAGCAAGTGGGAAGTGTAGAAATACCACAAAGCGCCTTTCTTGCTGTACTAAAAGTAGACAGCTAGCCCATTTAACGCGTAACCGGACAAACAGTATATGGTCGACAAAATACTCATCGCTATCTCATGTATTTCATTGCTGGCCTGGTTCATTCAGGAGAAATTTGCACGAGCTTCCCTGCAGTCTAATCTCAATGCGTTAATTGACAAAAAACAGTCGCTGACGAGTGATCAGTTGCAAGACGAGATCATGCCTGCGTGGAATGATGTGCTGTTCAAGGTCGTGGCTGTCATATGGATCGCCTGGGCTATCTCCGTGGTGATGGTAAAAGACGGTGATTTTGCGTTTGTACTGGTTATGCTGACACTATTCTCGGGCTTAATATGCGGTCTTGATGTCATTCTTTTCTCAAAAGCTCGAACAGCTTATGCTGACTCTAAAGCGGTGATTGATTTTCTCGCAAAATATACGGAAGAACAGCGTCAGTCATTATCGCTGTATATCAGAGAGGACATGATTGTTGGCGAATACGCCAAATCCTTCTTTCCGGTTTTAGCATTAGTTTTACTATTGCGCTCCTTTGTCATTGAGCCCTTTCAAATTCCTTCTGGGTCAATGGTGCCGACGCTGTTGGTCGGTGATTATATCTTGGTCAACAAATATACTTACGGCCTGCGGCTGCCAGTAGTGGGGACAAAAGTAGTCGAAATTGGCGAACCACAACGCGGTGACGTTATGGTCTTTTTCCCCCCCCATAAGGATATCTATTTTATTAAGCGAGTTATTGGGCTTCCCGGGGACACAGTCAGCTACAAGAACAAAGTACTGTCAGTAAATGGCAAGCAAGTCTCGCAAACACTACTGGCAGAATTACCCCCAATTAGGCCTATTGTTGAATTGATGTCTGAGGATCTTGCTGGCGTCGATCATCTGATACATAAAAATAAGCGCGCGGTTCGCAATGATGATTTCAGCATTACGGTTAAGCCTGGTCATTACTGGATGATGGGTGATAATCGCGATAACAGCAGTGATAGTCGTGTTTGGGGACAGGTTCCAGAGGACAGGATTGTTGGAAAAGCCTTCGCTAGATGGTTACATTGGCCGACGTTTACTGATGTCCCAACCTTCAGTCGAGCTGGATCTATCTATTAAAAGTTAAAATTGTGACCTTATTAGCAAGCAAACTGATGAAAATTCACTAGACTAGGCTTAAGCGTTCGTAAACTGGGGAGCAAAGGCGATGAATAACCAACTGCGGCAAAAGGGCGCATCTTCGTTAAGTATTTTGTTTGTTATGTTAGTCGGTGCCTTTGTATTGACCTGTGCCTTGAAGCTGATCCCCGTTTATATGGAGGGATATACCTTAGATAGCGCGATAAAAAAAGCGGTCGATAACCGAGAGTATGACGGTTTAACCACCGGTAAAATAAGACGTAAGATTTCGAAAACGTTTGAAATGAATATGATTGATGGTATTAGCTACCGCGACGTCAAGATCAGCCGAGCCAAAGGTAAGACAAAAATTGATGCGACCTATGAAAAACGGGTGCCATTTCTTTTTAACGTCGACGTTGTGATTAAGTTTGACAAGTTTATTTACGAATACCAAACCGAACAGTCAAACTAAATTCAAATAGAAAATTACAGGAAACTCATTGGGTAATAAAAAAACCACGCATCACCTCTTGATTCAAAAGTTAGGCCATGAGTTTAACGACCCGTCTCTGGTGGATTTGGCGCTTAGTCACCGCAGCGTCGGGGCGAAAAATAACGAAAGGCTTGAATTCTTGGGTGATTCTATCGTTAATTTTCTGATGGCTGAGGCACTGTTCCAAAAATTCCCTGAGTGCCGTGAGGGCGAGCTGAGCCAAATGCGTGCTCAGTTAGTAAAGGGTGAGACTCTTGCTGAAATTGCTAAAGAGTTCTCTGTTGGCGAGCACTTGAATTTGGGTCCGGGTGAACTAAAAAGTGGCGGCTATCGCCGCGAGTCAATATTAGCAGATGCTGTGGAAGCGCTGATAGGCGCTATTTATCTTGATGGCGGCATGGCGGCATGTAATGAACATGTTCCGCGTTGGTTCGAGTCTCGCCTCGATCTCATTTCGCCTCGGAACGGTAATAAAGATGCTAAAACACGGCTGCAGGAATGGCTACAGGCACGAAAAATGCCGTTACCGCAGTATGTATTGATAAATACGAGTGGCAGTGACCATCAACAGCAATTTACCATCGAGTGCGATATACAACACTTGCAGCAACGTTTCACTGGCGACGGGAGTAGTCGTCGGGTGGCAGAGCAGGCCGCCGCAGAAGAAGCGCTGACAGCATTGCATCAATCCGAATAGCCAACGGACCTAGCCGGGTCCAGATTAAAAAGAATCAGTTATGACAGAGCAGACACACTGTGGCTATGTAGCCATCATAGGCCGTCCAAACGTGGGGAAATCAACACTGTTGAACCATATTTTGGGACAAAAAATCAGTATAACGTCAAGAAAGCCACAAACGACTCGGCATCGAGTTTTAGGGATAAAAACTGAAAATAATACACAGGCCATTTTTGTAGATACTCCGGGTATCCATAAAGGTACCGAGTCTGACAAAGCGATTAATCGCTATATGAATCGCGCGGCAAGCTCGACAATTACCGATGTCGACGTAGTTGTGTTTGTGGTCGAAAGGGGAAAGTGGACTGACGGAGATGAGTGGGTATTAGAGCAAGTAAAAAGAGCGGAATGCCCGGTTATACTGGTCATCAACAAAGTCGATCAGATGCAGGATAAATCGCAATTGCTGCCTTTTCTTGAAGCCTGTCAGCATAAAATGAATTTTGTCGACATAATCCCCTTGTCGGCATTAAATGGAACAAACCTGACTAATCTTGAGCTAAGCATACAAACGAAGTTGCCGATGGGAGGGTATTTATTCCCAGAAGATCAGATTACCGACCGTAGTTCACGATTCATGGCAGCTGAGCTGGTTCGTGAAAAAGTGATGCGGCAACTGGGCGAAGAGGTGCCCTATGCGATGACGGTAGAGATCGAAGACTTTAAGGATAGCGGGAAAAGTTTACACATTCACGCTTTGATCTTGGTGGAGCGCGAAGGACAAAAGCGTATCGTCATCGGTAATAAAGGGAGTCGCCTGCGGTCTATAGGTCAGGATGCGCGGCTGGAAATGGAAAAAATGTTCGAACGCAAAGTTATGTTAAAATTATGGGTGAAAGTGAAGTCTGGATGGTCTGACGATGATCGTGCTTTACGCAGTCTTGGATACAATGACTTCGACTGAATTCCCGGTTACAAAATGGGAAAAAACCTCACAGGTATAATGCGACAATATGCGTATCGAATCCCAGCCCGCTTATATACTTCACACACGGAACTTTAGAGACAGTAGCCTGATTGTCGATTTTTTGAGCGCTGACTACGGTCGCGTCAGTGGTGTGGTAAAAGGCGTTAGAGCAACGTCCAAAAGTGCAAAACAACGCCGGGGTTTGTCACAACCATTTGTTCCTTTACTAATTAGCTGGAGTGGGAAGTCTGATTTAAAGACAATCATCCAAATGGAGCCTCGTGGTGCTCCGTTGCAGCTGCAGGGAAAGCGGCTTTTCAGTGGTCTCTACGTCAATGAATTGCTATCCAGACTGCTACAACAAGACGATCAACACACCGCTATTTATACCTTATACGAATGGATAGCAAAGTGTTTGGTGGGTGATAGTGAGATCGATATAGTGCTGCGACAGTTCGAATTACAATTGATGGAGTACTTAGGTTATGGGCTGGATTTTACTCAAGAAGCAGAAACCGATAACCCAATAATTCCGGACCGCTATTATGTTTATCGGGCTGGCGAAGGATTGTTTGCTGTACCGGATGCGGAGCTTGCATCGCGCGGGCATTTGGTGAACAGAACATTTCAGGGCGAGGACCTACTCGCTATTGCAAGCGGAGCATTCACCGATAATGCTCGTCATGTCGCTAAGCTTATTTGCCGTCAAGCCCTCCGCCTCCATCTTGGTGAAAAACCCCTTAAAAGCCGTGAGTTATTCCACTAAAATCCATGGTAATACCCGGCTGTATTCGAGGTTATCGGGGCATCGCGACGCTAGCCGCATTGACGTTGTCAGTGTATGATCTTTGGGCCGGAATGTACTCAGTAGACATGCGCCGTAACATCTTAAACAGGTCCAATGCACATAGGTTTGTTGTTTTATGGAATTCCCAACGATTGAAGATTATGTGGGCGGCAGTCCTCTTGTTAGATTGCAGCGTATTAACGGCACTACGTCCTCTAATACTATTCTCCTTAAGCTAGAGGGTAATAACCCGGCCGGTTCAGTTAAAGATAGACCTGCGCTCAGTATGATAAATCGGGCGGAAGCGCGCGGTGATATTAAAGCAGGGGACACGCTAATAGAGGCGACAAGCGGCAATACTGGTATTGCACTAGCGATGGTGGCAGCAATCAAAGGGTACAACCTAAAGCTGATTATGCCATCCCACATGAGCCAGGAGAGAAAATTAGCGATGGCTGCATACGGTGCAGAGCTTATCGATGTAACCCAGAAAGAGGGCATGGAAGGAGCCAGAGATTTGGCGTTGCAGATGCAAGCTGATGGTCAGGGCGTCGTTTTGGACCAGTTTGCTAATGTGGATAATCCAATGGCACATTACGAGGGAACGGGGCCTGAAATATGGCGTCAATCGCAAAAAAGAGTTACCCATTTTGTCAGTTCTATGGGGACAACAGGCACGATTATGGGTGTGTCGAAATTTTTAAAAGAGCAAAATCCCAACATCGAAATTGTCGGATTGCAGCCCTGTGACGGATCAAGTATTCCGGGGATACGGCGCTGGCCAGAGGCGTATCTTCCTAGTATTTTCGAACGCACGCGTGTTGACCGGGTTATAGATGTCGATCAGCGGGATGCTGAAGTAATGATGAAGCGACTTGCGGCAGAAGAGGGTGTTTTTTGCGGTGTGTCGTCCGGAGGGTCCGTTGTTGGTGCTCTGAAAATTGCCGAACATGTTGAAAATGCAGTGATTGTTGCAATTATCTGCGACCGTGGTGATCGCTATCTGTCAACGGGTGTTTTTGATTCAACGTTACAGAAATGATCCCTGTGCTTTGGATGCGTTAGTTTGTACAAAATGTAATACAACAAAATAAGACGTTAAGATGGTTAAAGTTCGAGAAGAACATCCGCAAAACGAGGACGGCTCCGTTGATATTAATCGATGGTTAGCGCGTTTTCCTGCTAACTCTGGATTTGACATCCCTATCCTGCAGGCCGCCTGTGATATGAGTTATCAGGCTGAGCAGCGGGCTATCGCTGTGTCAGATAAAGCGTGGGATGAACATACCAGCAGCTTTAGAATTGGTTTGGAAATGGCCGATATCCTTGCCGACTTGCAGTTAGATCAAGAAACATTGATTGCCGCTATTTTGTATCGCGCCGTTCGTGAAGAAAAACTGCAGATTGAGCTAGTAGCGAAAAATTTTGGTGAAGAAATTGTTCATTTGATCAACGGCGTTCTTAGAATGGCGGCGATGAGCAGAGTGATTACCGGTGATAATCCCGTTCTGGGACAAGCCGAAGCTCAGAAGGACAATATCCGTAAGATGCTGGTCGCCTTAGTGGATGATGTGCGAGTTGCGTTGGTGAAATTGGCTGAGCGCACATGTGCCATCAGAATGGTAAAGAATAATCCCGCCAAGCGTTATCGTGTTGCTCGGGAAGTGCATGATGTTTATGCGCCATTAGCTCACCGTCTTGGGATCGGCCACATTAAGTGGGAGCTTGAAGATTTATCATTTCGTTATCTTCAGCCAGTTGCTTATAAAAAGATTGCCAAGTTGCTGGATGAAAAGCGGCTGGCTAGGCAAAGCTATATTAATGAAATTGTTGGCCGATTGAATACTGGGCTAACGGACAGTGGCATAGAAGCAGATTTGTCGGGACGCGCAAAACATATCTACAGTATATGGAGAAAAATGCAGCGCAAGGGCATTGGTTTTTCTCAGGTTTATGATATTCGCGCAGTGAGAATTTTGGTGCCAGATGTAAGAGATTGCTACGCCGCGCTGGGCTTGGTGCATGGCCTTTGGAGAAACATTCCCAACGAATTCGATGATTACATTGCTAACCCTAAAGACAACGGGTATCGGTCTTTGCACACGGCGGTTATTGGACCCGAGGGAAAGGCCCTGGAAATACAGATTCGTACGTTTTCTATGCATGAGGAGGCAGAGTTTGGTATTTGCGCCCATTGGCGTTACAAGGGTAGTGATAATCAAGGAGGAAATAGCTACGAAGAAAAAATTGCCTGGCTGCGGCAGGTGTTGGACTGGCACGAAGAAACGGATGCCGGTCCATCTGATGTGGCGGAACATTTTTCGCGCGCGCAGGATCGCATCTATGTGTTTACACCCGAGGGGCACGTTGTGAATCTTGCTCAGGGCTCTACGCCGCTGGACTTTGCCTACCATGTGCATACCGAGGTAGGGCACCGTTGTCGGGGTGCCAAGGTCAATGGGAGAATTGTTCCGCTCACCTATCAGCTAAACACCAGTGACCAGGTCGAAATTTTGACCGGGAAAGAAAATGCACCTCGTAGAGATTGGCTACAAAAAAATCTTGGCTACCTTAGATCGAGTCGTGCGCGAGTAAAGGTCCAGCATTGGTTTCGACTGCAAGCCAGAGATGAAAATATAGCGGCTGGACGGGCTTTGTTGGAAAAAGTGTATAAACGCTTGGCACTAACGAGCCTGGATTACAAATCGGTCCCTACCTATTTTGGCTACCAGGCGGTTGAGGATATGTATGCTGCGGTCGGAGCCGGTGATATTTCTTCGACGCAAGTTGTTTCTGCTGTTCAGCATCTGTTTAATGAGCGCGCAGACGAGCCTGTATTATCACCGACAATAGCACGCAGCGATCCGCGTCATGATGACGCTATTATGATTCGTGGGGTGGGGAATTTATTAAGTCATTTCGCCGGCTGTTGCAAACCACTGCCTGGCGATATGATTATAGGTTATGTGACAAAGGGGCGAGGAGTCAGTATTCATCAGCAGGATTGCAGTAAATTATTGCAGCTGGAGTTTAAAGAGCCGGATCGTATTATTGAAGTAAGCTGGGGTGATGCTCCAAAAAGTACATACCCGATAGATATTGAGATTAGAGCCTATGATCGCAGTGGGTTATTGCGAGATATTTCAGCGATGCTCGCTAATGCCCGTATTGATGTTGCTGCAGTGAATACTGAATCAGACAAAAGCAATAACACGGCGACGATGAGATTAACGCTAGAAATTACAGGGTTGGACGCTTTGAACGTTCTGCTTGCGCGGATTACACGCCTACCTAATGTACTATCGGCACAGCGAGTCGTTGAGGGATAGCTTTGGCAAACTACTCGCTGGATGATTTGTTGTACCTAATGAGCCGGCTGCGAGATCCGCAAGACGGATGTCCATGGGACTTAGCCCAGAATTTTTCGTCGATAATTTCTCACACAATAGAAGAGAGCTACGAATTGGCAGATGCTATAGCATCTGGTGATACAGAGCATATGTGTGAAGAGCTAGGCGATGTTCTTTTTCAGGTAATTTTCTATGCTCAATTAGGTGCAGAGCAGGGACATTTTGATTTTCCTACCATCGTCTCTAGGCTGGTTGAAAAGTTGATTCGTCGTCATCCTCACGTTTTCCCCGACGGCGCCTTGCAAGCGCGGATGGGGTTTCAAAACGGTTCGGCGGATGCGATAAAAAAGAATTGGGAGAACATCAAAATAGCGGAGCGTCAGGGAAAGCGGTTAAAGGGCGTGTTGGACGATGTTCCCTTGGCTTTACCCGCAGTTACCCGGGCGGCAAAAATGCAGAAGCGAGCGTCGAAAACAGGTTTCGATTGGACAGATGCAGACGGCGTTTTAATCAAGTTACAGGAAGAAATAAGTGAGTTAGCTGAGGCGAGGCTCACCACCAATAAGAGCGAGATCGAAGGCGAAATAGGTGATATTTTGTTCACGGTCGTTAATCTAGCGAGGCATTTAGAGGTGGAGCCTGAAAGCGCTTTGCGGACTACCAATAAAAAATTCGAAGCTCGTTTTAGCTATATCGAAAAAGCTCTTCAGGCGCGAGGGAGTTCGACTGAGGCTGCCTCTGTCGAGGAAATGGATGTATTATGGGATGAGGCGAAAGAGCGAGGCCTTTGACTGGGGTGCGTACGATTTCTATGATTCAGGGATCTTCATCTTAACCTACTGATAAATAATGGGTTTTTTGGTCGCTGCGATTTAATGTGACGGGTGGGCCGAGCGGGCGTGAAATATGCTCCAGCAGACACTTGAGCTTAGCGGGCGACCTGTGTATCGTGTTTCGCCTTTCTGATGGTATCGGGAGATTTATGGATTCTCAGCAATAAATCGAGCCATCCGCTTATTATGACAACTTACTCAGGAGAAACGCCATGCGTGCAATTTTGTTAGGGCCGCCAGGTGCAGGTAAAGGTACCCAAGCCCAGTTTATTTCAGAAAACTATGGTATTCCCCAAATTTCCACTGGTGATATGCTTCGCGCTGCGGTCAAAGCAGAAACGGAGATGGGCTTGAAGGTAAAAGCGGTCATGGATGCTGGTGACCTAGTGTCCGATGACATCATCATTGGAATTGTAAAGGAGCGTATCACCGAGCCAGATTGCGCAAGTGGATTTTTATTTGATGGATTCCCGCGCACGATCCCGCAAGCCGAGGCACTTCAGGCTGCCGGTGTTGAAATCGATATGGTGCTTGAAATTTCGGTAGATGATGAAGAAATTGTCACGCGAATGAGCGGGCGCCGAATTCATGAAGCTTCGGGACGGGTTTATCATGTTGTTTTTAACCCGCCAAAAAAATCTGGTGTGGATGATGAAACCGGGGATCAATTGCTGCAGCGGGAAGACGATAAAGAGGATACTGTGCGCACACGGTTAAAAGTTTACCATGACCAAACTAAGCCGTTGGTGGCTTTTTACCAAACATTAGCAGAAAGTGACGGTCCACAATATCGCATGGTAGAAGGTGTTGGATCCGTTCAGGACATTCGTGACAAAGTAGTTGCTGCGCTGAGTTAATGTGCGAACGAGTAGCTACTTCTACAACCCTCTGCGGGAGGGTTGTAGACACTGATTCGTTTCGCCCGAAACGATCTAAACCAACGCCTGTACAATAAAGCAGCGCTAATGCTCTAGTCTAGTTGCTAGCTGTTCTTCCGGCTAGCCACCTTCTCGGTAAACAAGGTCTAGCATTTTAGTGTAGCCCCCACGACTACTTGAGCAATGCTTTGTTTACAGTCGAGAGTAATGGCATCAACCTGCATTGTAATACTCGATACAGCATGCAGGATTAGCGTCGGACCTTTTCACACCACGAGTCCTTTATCGATGAAATTAAATCACCGGCTCTGTCTGGCAGCTAAAATAATAGCGGCAACGTGGTTGCTTTTAGCGATACCCTCCGGAATCTTGGCTGTTATTTTTGATACTGACTCTTATGGATGCTGATTGCGTTTGCAGTTGTTACAATAAAGCCTCGACAGTCATTATACGTACAGACACAGATGACGCAGCCAATAGAAGTTGATTAATAATGACTGATGTGAAGTCCAGTGACGAACTGTTAGCTGCTGGCGGCCCTATTGATCGACAGTGGCCTGAATTTGTAGCTCGTGAAGGCCAACAGCAGATGGCCATTCGCGTTCAGCAATCAATAGATGACCAAGTATCGTTGCTCGTAGAAGCGCCCTCAGGATCTGGAAAGACATTAGCGTACCTTGTACCGATTGTGATGACAGCTCAGCGAGCCATAATATCGACGGCTAGTCGATATTTACAAAGTCAGCTATTCAAACATGACTTGCCATTGATCCAGGGGCTCCTAGGGAGCCACAGAAAGGTTGCTCTCTTACAGGGTCGAAGCAACTACTTATGCCCTTACTATCTGGATAAAAACACACTGAGACTGCGGTCTGAACAAGAGAGCAGCGGTGGCTATGATGGACAGAGCTATCAACAGCTGACTCGTCTGTCACAACGGTTTCGGAACACTGGTATCGGAGAGCTGTCGCTGTTGGCTCCTGAATTAGCGCCTGGTTTACTACCTCATGTTACTAGTAGCCGGGACGACTGTCTTAGTACTCAATGTCCCGATTTTTCACGTTGCCCACTGATGACAGCAAGGCAGCAAGCGGAGGGCGCTGATATCGTCATCGTCAATCACAGCCTGCTTTTTTCAGATCAAGTTATGCGTAAAGAGCAATTGGGGTCATTATTGCCCTCTGCCGGTGTGGTGGTGGTGGATGAGGCGCATCGTATTAGTGATTTTGCCCAAACAATTGTAGGGCTGAGGCTGAGCAGTGGAACATTAAAGTCATTGTGCCGAGACGTTTCACGCGCAATTCAGGTCGGGGCGCCAGAACAGCGCTTGATACTGAGTCGGCTGGAAAAATTGCAAAGTGGGTTATCCAAATTGGACGCTCACATACCCTCAGCGAAACCTTATCACCGGCAGCAACATGTCGATGTCATTAATCAGTTATCAATAGCGCTAAGGCAATTGCGACGTGACCTAAATATAGTTAAGCAACGAGATTACAGCTTTGTTCAGCTGGAAATACGGACAGGATTGATCGTCGATAGGCTGAATGAGATAGTCTCTTATAAGGGTTTGTGTTGGGTTCAGGGTCGGGAAAATGGGTTTGTTATACAAACGATACCTCTAACAATATCACTACTAATCAAGGAACTATTTCAACAGAGCCCGTGTAGTTGGATCTTCACTTCGGCCACCTTGACGGTCAATAGTAGTCCCGACCGATTCAAACGTGTGCTGGGATTGGATGCGGTTAACTTCTATCAGGCCAGTAGTGATATCGATTTCCAGCGACAGGCAATGCTGTATACGCCGAAAATTCCTGTCGATCCTAGGAAGGACGAATTTTATGATTACTATGTTGAGCAGTTGTTGCCTTTGCTGGCAGCGGCAAAGGGCCGTGTTTTGTGCCTGTTTAGTAGCTATCGAGGTCTAAATGCCACTGCGTCTCGGTTACGCCGCAAAGGTAAGGCTGTGTTGATTCAGCGTTCTCCGCGAGACCCGCGCAGAGTCGATAATTATAAACTGGTCGCTCAATTGAAAAACCAGCCGCAGGGGGTTTTATTGGCAACGGGCAGCTTTTGGGAGGGTGTTGACTTGTCAGGCTTCCCTTTGTCAGCTGTGGCCATTGATAAATTACCTTTTGCCCACAGGGACGATCCACTTATACAGCTTCGGTCACAGGAGTTGTCAGAGCATGGTGTAGACAGTTTTTCCGAATATCTGTTACCGGATGCTATTGTGCGTTTGCGGCAGGGTTGTGGCAGGTTATTGAGGCGAGTCAGTGACCGAGGCGTTATAATGATCGCCGACCCACGATTGCAGAGTCAGGCCTACGGGCAGGATTTTATGGCTAGTTTACCCTCCATGAGGCGGGCTGTAACCGTGTCAGAGATTGAGAGTTTTTTTTCCGAGAGTAAGAGTGAATGAAATTATTAGCCCTGGATTGTTCCACTGAGGCCTGTTCAGTGGCATTGCTGGATGACAGCAGTGGAAATATATCCATCGATGAAATATTTGAGTTGGCACCTAGACAGCATACGCAGCGCATCCTGCCATTGGTCGAGCAATTGTTAAGTGATAGTCATGTGAGTTTGAATGAGCTGGACGCGATCGCCTATGGCCGTGGTCCCGGTTCCTTTACCGGACTAAGGATCTGCCTAGGAGCCGTTCAGGGACTTGCTTATGGCGCAGAGCTGCCGGTAGTCGGGGTGTCGACGCTTGCAGCACAAGCCCAAGCCGCTCTAGACGACGGTAAGGGAATTGATGGGCTGATCCTTAGTACACTCGATGCGCGTATGGATGAAGTCTACTGGGGGGTATTTCAGTTGCAACATGGGATGGCGAAACTGCTGGGCTCAGAGCGGCTGACGGCACCTGAGCAGGTAGAATTGCAAACGACTGCTGAAGCCGAGGGTGACTTGATGGCGATAGGCAGTGGCTTTAATTACGCTTCCAGAATGCCTGTTAATCAGCGCGTTGATTTATGGCGCGGAGATCTTTTACCAACGGCTAGCGCTGTTGCAAAACTGGGGTACGTGGATTTTAATAACGGTGCAGCACAGTCGGCTGCAGAGGCAAGGCCTGTGTATTTACGCGATGAAGTCGCGTGGAAAAAACAGACGCAGCAGGGTTAGAATGAGTCGGCTATGGTGTGAGGCTTAGTCTATTGTTAAATGGCTATTCACTATTTGTTCTAGTCTGCCTATAATGTGGATCGTTGGACTGACGCAGATTGCCAGGTGATAGTCGGTTTTATTTGCCAGCGACTTACTAGCGTTACTAGGTCTTCCAAAAGCTATCGATAGCGTCATTTAAAAACATTGAGTAGTTATCTTGCAGATTTCTGGCTTTCCCCTCATTACACCCTCGGCCCCACAGAATCGGCGTTCAGACAATGTCGAACGCGGGCAAAGTGATGTCGCCATTGAGGTCGATAGGGAAAGTAGCGAAGACCGACAAAGCCGATCATTGGACGAAAATCGTGTTCTCGCGGAAGATTTTCTTCAACAGCGAGTCGAATCAAGCCGGGCTACTGATTCGATGCAATTTCGACAGCAAGTTGAGCAGAGCGACTTACCGCTGAATACTCAAAAGGCGCTGCAAACGTTTGCGGAGAATTCGCCATCGCCAGAGCAGCAACTGGGGATTGAACTAGTGGGTGTCGACACCTACGCTTAGTTTTTCTCGCACGCTCCCCTTGATGATTCATTGATACCAAAAGAGACATTCATGGATATCGAAACATTTAATTGTGATTTGCTTGAGTTTCTGGCTGCGTCGCCCACGCCGTTTCACGCAGTACAGCAGATGGAGATAAGACTGTCACAGGCAGGCTTTGTCGTTTTACGTGAAGCTGACGATTGGACGCTTCACGCAGGTGGACGATATTGTGTAATAAGAAATAGCTCTTCAATTGTCGCTTTCACGCTGGGCGAAAAAAGTATCCTAGACCAGGGGTTAAGAATGGTTGGTGCTCATACCGACAGCCCTTGCTTAAAAGTAAAGCCACAGCCCGAACTATTCAAAAAAGGTTATTTTCAGTTGGGTGTAGAGGTGTATGGCGGGGCTTTACTTAATCCCTGGTTTGATCGGGATTTGTCTCTTGCGGGACGCGTTAGCTTTCGAGACACATCGGGCAACATTGGCAGCGTCCTGATTGATTTCAAGCGGGCTATAGCTACCATCCCGAGTCTGGCTATTCATTTAGACAGAGAGGCAAATAGCGCTAGAAGCATTAATGCGCAAACAGATATACCACCTGTAGTCATGCAAACAAATGATAAGCAGACAAGCTTTCGTGAACTACTATTGGCCCAGATACGGCAGGAGCACCCCTCATGTGAGGCATGCAAAGTCCTCGATTACGAGTTGAGTTTCTATGATGCGCAGCCAGCTGCCATCATAGGTCTGCACAATGAGTTCATCGCCAGTGCCCGGCTAGACAACTTGCTATCTTGTTACATTGGCCTGCAGGCTATTTTGGCTGATAGCACCGAGTATCGCGTGTTGGTGTGCAACGATCATGAAGAGATCGGTAGTCAGTCTGCTGCGGGTGCTCAGGGGCCCATGTTGAGGTCGGTAATAAGTCGTTTGTTGGCCAATGAAAAAGAGTTTACTCGTACGATCGATCGCTCGATGATGATATCGGTCGATAATGCGCATGGTGTTCATCCTAACTTTTCCGATCGCCACGATGCCAATCACGGTCCTTTACTCAACGGTGGGCCGGTAATAAAAATAAACGCCAACCAGCGTTATGCCACAAACAGTGAAACGTCGTCATTATTTCGTCATTGGTGCGAATCTGCTGATGAGCCGGTTCAGGCTTTCGTAGTGAGAACTGATATGGGGTGTGGAAGTACCATCGGGCCAATTACAGCCAGTGAAATCGGCGTTCAAACGCTTGATATAGGCGTGCCTACATTTGCGATGCACTCTATCAGAGAGCTGGCCGGCAGCAGTGACGCTTACAGTTTATACAAGGTGTTAGAAATGTTTTATCGTACTGAAGATGTTGCGGTTGATAGGCATTAGAAATCGGTGACACTTTTGATTCGGGCCCTTGAGTTAAGGGCCCAGCGCTTCACTATTTGTCGACAACTATGTCAACGTCCTCAGCTTGAGGGCCTTTGTCTCCGTCAACGACAGAGAACTCGATTTTTTGTCCTTCCCTAAGTACCTTGCGCCCATTTCCGCTAATCGAACGAAAGTGGACAAAAATTTCTTCCCCTGAGGCTCGTGTCACAAAACCGTAACCCTTACTGACGTTAAACCATTTCACTGTACCAATTTCACGACCCTTTCTGCCGGAGGACTTACCGGAAGATTTACTGGAAGGCGTCGAAACAGATGGTTTGATGCTTGGGCTAATGAATGCGCCTAGTGCGGTAGCAATAAAGATTATAACAAAGCTAACGGGATTAATGATGGCGTTAGAATCTGGGTTGCTTATAAATTCTATGGATGCCGCTGCAATTGCAGCAAGAGTTGCGCTGAGGATGATTCGATATAATGTGCTCATTGGTCTCTACTTCTAATGATAATTTGAATGTATCGTAGTGTGACCCTCGTACGAAGGCCGATTCAGCCTATATTGGCCGGTAGGTATTCTATCACTAATCGCTGTCAGAAGTGGCGCTAATGATACACAGTTGCTAAGCCCATCTTAATAGACTGTCTGCAAATACCGTGCTCTAACAAGCAAATAGTACACATCGTTATTGCTACAATTGGTCGACATTAGGGGTGTGTTATCGGTTTCGATGTGATTCATAACCGCACTATTCTTGTAATAACCATTCTCGGAGCGACACATCCTGTTTGGCGTGAGCGCAATGAGGATTGCTTTTACGCAGATTCATCCATGGGTTTTGGTCTTGTTGGTGATGGTATGGGCGGATACGCCTGCGGTGAGTTGGCGAGTGACTGGGTAAAAGCTACGGTTGAAAAAGCGGTCGCTAATCATGAAGACTCGCGAGTGGCCATAACCAGTGCGCATACGGTGTTAAAAATTTTGCTGCCGAGGACCCCGCTCAACAAGTTACCGGTGATCGCGCCAGAAATAATACCCAGTTCGGTAATGCGGGAGGCGAAAATGTGTAATGGACGGGCAAAATAGTCGTCGAACGAGACGCCTGGGGAATCTCCTGCCACGGACAGAGGACCTCCGGACACGCAAGAATGGTGTCATGTTGCGGATGTAAATTTCATAGTGAGTCAGACGCAGGAGAGTGACCGTTCCTGATCACTACTCCGAAGGTCCTATTAGCCTCCAGCGCCGCAGCTGCTACCGGTATTTTGTTAGCTCTTTAAGTCGTACTGTATAGCCTGCTTACGGTTTACAGTTTACAGACGTCTTCGGCTTGCAGGCCTTTCGCGCCCTCGACGACGGTGAATTCTACCTCTTGTCCTTCGTCTAAGGTTTTGTAACCTTCCCCTCGGATAGAGCGAAAATGGACAAAAATATCCGCCCCTTCGGTTTGAGCAATAAAACCAAATCCCTTGGCGTTGTTAAACCATTTGATGGTCCCAGTTGTACGATCTGTCATACCTATCATCTCCTTTATCGCTACTAGATGAGTGAGCTTGCTGATTGTAAAGTGACAAACCGGCCGTGAGAAAGCAGCATGAGAAATGTAAGGTGCGTATTGACTGCAGGTTTTATATAGGCCGACATGGCAATCACCGTTAACCAGTTGACGATGTCGTTAATTTTTACCGATGAATATCACGGCCGATAATCTCAGCTTGTATTATTATTGATCGATAGTAACGCCAGACAAATACCTCTGTCCACTGCTACAGTGCAATTAACGACAGCTGGCGATAAGAGACTGTTGCAGGCAACATCGTAGCAAAACCACCAGCATCATCCGATGATGCTGGTTTGAAAGACTACAGCGTAGAGATTTGTTGTGATTGTTGTTCGAGTTTTATTAGAATCTTTTGCTGGGCAGATTGCTTCTCCCGCTCCTTTTCGACGACATCAGCCGGCGCCTTGTCGACGAATTTTGGATTGTTGAGTTTGCCCTCGATGCGATCGAGGTCTTTTTGCAGCTTATCGATTTCTTTACTGAGCCTCATCAATTCGGCGTCCTTGTCGATCAGGCCTGCCATTGGCACCAGAATTTCCATCTGACCAACCATTGACGTTGCTGACATGGGTGAATTTTCACCCTCTTGTAGCCATTGTATATGATCGATTTTAGCCAGAGTCATAAGAAACTGTCGATTATCTTCCAGCCTTCGAGCGTCTTCTTCACTGCCATTTTTAACCAATATGGGAATGGCCTGTGCCGGTGAAATATTCATCTCGCCTCGAATATTACGGACGCCAATAATGACGCCTTTTAACCATTCGATATCAGCATCTGCTTGAGCGTCTATGAGCTCGGCATTGAATTCAGGGTATGGCTGTAACATGATGGTATCGCCTGATTTCGCCGACAGAGGTGCAACACGCTGCCAGATTTCCTCAGTGATGAAAGGCATAAACGGGTGCAGCAATCGCAAGGTAGTTTCGAGTACCCGTATCAGTGTCCGGCGAGTGCCTTTTTTTAGGCTGGCAGGGGCGCTATCGTCCCATAGGACCGGCTTTGATAACTCCAGATACCAGTCACAATATTCATTCCAGATGAACTCATACAGCGCCTGAGATGCCAAGTCGAAACGGTATTGCTCCAGTGACAGGGCAACTTCGCTTTCGGTGTGCTGCAACCGGGAGATAATCCATCGATCAGCAAGGCTTAATTGATAGTCATTGTTGTTGTCTTGCCCGCAATCATGTTCTTCCGTATTCATTAAAACATAGCGGGCTGCATTCCATATTTTGTTACAAAAATTCCGATAGCCCTCTATACGTCCCATATCGAATTTGATATCCCGGCCCGTTGATGCGAGAGAATAATAGGTGAATCTCAATGCGTCAGTGCCATAGGCGGCAATACCCTCTGGAAACTGCTTGCGAGTAGCTTTTTCGATTTTTTTGGCCATTTGCGGTTGCATCATGCCACTCGTTCGCTTACTAACAAGTGACTCTAGGTCAATGCCGTCGATCAGATCGATAGGGTCGAGAACATTACCCTTGGATTTAGACATTTTCTGGCCGTCTGAATCTCGAACTAAGCCATGTATATAGACTTGACTGAAGGGTATCTCTTGCTTGAAATGAAGCGTCATCATAATCATCCGAGCAACCCAGAAAAAGATAATATCGAATCCGGTGACCAGCACACTAGTCGGATGGAACGTCTTTAGGTCGGGGGTATTCTCTGGCCAGCCAAGTGTCGAAAAAGTCCATAGAGAGGAGGAAAACCAGGTGTCTAACACATCATTGTCTTGCTGCAGCGGCAGATCGCCCAGTTGATGTTTTTCTCGTACTTCATTCTCATCCCGTCCTACATAGATATTACCTTCACTGTCATACCATGCAGGAATACGATGTCCCCACCATAATTGACGAGAAATACACCAATCTTGGATGTCTCGCATCCAGGAAAAGTACATATTTTCATACTGCTTGGGGATAAATTCGATATCGCCATTTTCAACTGCTTTGATGGCAGGTTTGGCAAGTGTCTTAGCATCGACATACCATTGCTCGGTGAGGTACGGTTCTATAATGGCGCCGCCACGATCTCCGCGAGGAACTTTCAGCGTGTGGTCATCAATCTTACCGAGTAATCCAAGAGCATCTAAGTCTTCAACGACTTGTACCCGACACGCAAATCGATCCATGCCCCGGTAGGGTATGGGAGCATTATCATTCATTTCCGCGTTATCAGTGAGCAGGTTGATCATCGGCAAATTATGACGTTTCCCCATCTCATAGTCGTTGAAATCATGGGCAGGCGTTATTTTTACGCAGCCCGTGCCAAACTCCATATCGACATAATCATCGGCAATTATAGGTATTTCTCTGCCGGTTAGAGGAAGTGTGATCATTTTTCCGATCAGGCCTTGGTAGCGCTCGTCCGCAGGGTTAACAGCAACGGCGGTATCACCGAGCATAGTTTCAGGCCGAGTAGTGGCAACAGTTAACTGGCCGGAGCCGTCGCTTAATGGGTAATGGAAGTGCCAGAGGAAGCCATTTTCTTCTTCGGATACAACTTCTAAATCAGATACGGCGGTATGCAAAACCGGGTCCCAATTAACTAGTCGAGTTCCGCGATAGATCAACCCTTCATCGTAGAGCTTAATAAATACTTCTTTAACGGCGGCGGAGAGTCCTGGGTCCATCGTGAATCGTTCGCGAGACCAGTCTGTAGAAGCGGCCATACGTCGCAACTGCTGCGTTATGGTGCCGCCGCTTTGTTCTTTCCAATCCCAGACTTTTTCAATAAATTTTTCTCGCCCTAGCTTTTTCCTATCAATACCCTCTGCTTCTAGTTGACGTTCGACCACCATTTGCGTCGCGATGCCGGCATGATCAGTGCCAACTTGCCATAAGGTATTGTCACCTTTCATTCGATGATAGCGTATCAATACATCCATGATGGTTTCCTGGAAGCCGTGCCCCATGTGCAGGCTGCCAGTGACATTGGGCGGAGGTATCATAATGCTGTAGGGCTCGCCTTCTCCGCTGGGGGCGAAATAGCCCTCACTTTCCCAGTGTTTATACCAAGAGGCTTCGATCTCAGAAGGTTGAAATGTTTTATCCATTTTTGATAGCTACTTTGTATTTAGATTATGGGAGGCTAGGCGGATGTATTGTTCGCGCAATCGCCTAGTATACAAGACTTATCGAGCGACAGAAAATACTAGGGGCAGAGATTGCTTGATTATCATACTGTAGTCTTAATTGAATTTTTCAGCTAGACGCTTGATCATTTCGGGAGAGCAGAGTGATAGCCGCTTACGCAGTTCGTTTTCTACTGTTGGGATCACTTCATCTACAACTTCTTGGATTAGCAATTCAAGGTTAAAATTGTCATCTTCAGTGTTATTGATGTCGTTTAAATGGATGCCTGATTCTACTGAAGGAAAAAACTCCTGTTGCTCCTCCTGGTATTCCTCAGACTGGGTGGCGCCCAGTTCTTTAAATTCGTCGCCGCTGGCGGGCAATTGCTCCGAAGATAGATAATCTTCCGCATAATCATCGGGGAAGGCAAAGGGTTCTGCGGTAACGTCCCGCACCTGAAGCATTGGGCCACCATCATCCGCAGTCGCGTGCAGGGCATGCTCGTTGCTATCGGGGCTAGTGTCTAATTCATCTAAATTGGGTTCTGATAAGGTGCCGTCGGTTCCTAAGTCCCTAACAATGTCGTTAAGTAGCGGCACATCAATCTGGATTTCATTCTGATGATCGTCGAGGATTCCTTTAATCGACTGTAGTTCGTCAAGAAAAGCATTTTTATTAGTCGACGATGACTTAGGTGGGGGATCGTTGTTGTCCATAAAAAACCGTTATTGCCTGCTGCAATTAATAGTTGTGTTAGCGTCGGAGATCATGGGTATCTAGATGATAACCACGATTCTTGTAGAAACGATAATTTGCTCGAGTTGATTCTGTCACTGCGGAATCCTGAACTACAATCTCTGACACTCGCTCAAACCGACTGAAAAACTCCGGCACATGGTCCGAAAGATTGATTAGCAGGCCATTATGATCGCCAGACATTTGCTTGTCTTTTCCAAAGCCTATATGTAGTGGCTGTTCATCGGTACTGTTATCGTCTATTTTGTGAGGAATAAAACTCGTGTTTCTCCACGACCATAAGAGCTCATCCAGAGCCTTCGCCTGATCACCGTCACTGCCATGAATATAGATTTCGTTGCCAAGTTTGAACGCTTTTTCGGCCAAACGACAAGCGAACAAGTGTCTTTGCTCGCTGCTATCGTAGGGCAGAATATAAAAGTCTATCTTTGTCATGCTAACTTACTTTGGTTGATAAGGTATTGGGTCAGTAATCCTACAGGTCTGCCGGTGGCTCCTTTATTGGCTCCGCCATGAAACGACGTCCCGGCAACATCGAGATGCGCCCATCGCATCTTTTTGGTGAAGCGGGACAGAAAACAGGCCGCTGTTATACTGCCGCCCTCGGGACCACCAATATTGGCAATATCAGCGAACTTACTATCCAGTTGCGGTTGATATTCATCCCACATTGGCATGTGCCAAGCACGATCGCCCGAATCTTCGCCGGCGTTTAACAGCTCAGCAGCGAAAGCATCGCTATTGCTGTAAATTGCAGAAGCATGTCGGCCGAGTGCAACAATAACGGCGCCGGTCAGAGTTGCCACATCAATGACTGATTTTGGCTTAAAGCGTTCTGCATAGGTGAGCGCGTCACATAACACGAGTCGTCCCTCTGCATCTGTATTGAGTACCTCTATCGTTTGGCCCGACATACTGGTAACTACATCACCAGGTTTGGTCGCCGAGCCGTTTGGGAGATTTTCAGCAGCCGCTATAATAGCCACTACATTGAGAGGCAGTTTCATCTCTGCAATGGCCGCCATTGTGCCTAAAACACTGGCAGCCCCACACATGTCATATTTCATTTCATCCATCTTCGAGCCAGGCTTTAAACTAATGCCACCGCTATCAAAAGTAATTCCTTTACCGACCAGTGCGTGTGGCTCTTGGCCTTTCGCTGCGCCCTTGTATTCCATGACAATCAGCTTAGCGGGTTGATCGGTCCCGGCGGTGACTGAAAGTAGTGAGCCCATGCCCAGTTCAGCCATCTTTTTTTCTTCAATGATACGGGTTGTTAGTGTTTTATATTGACCTGCAAGGGCCTTTGCTTCGCTGGCGAGGTAGGTTGGTGTGCAGATATTCCCTGGCAAATTCCCCAATTCCTTAGCAACATTCATCCCGTTTGCAATAGCTTTTCCTTCGGTAACTGCTGAGCGCAAGATTTTATTTGGTTCGCAGGCAAGGGTAATTCGTTTAATCAGGGGTGACTTTCTAGGGTGGCTCAGGGTGCGAGTGTAACGGTAGTTTTGGTCGCCACCTATCAGGGCAACTTGGCCGGCTATCCAGCCACTGTCTTTGCCTGCGACACTAATATTGTCTAAAAATAAGGTGGCATCAGTGATTTCGTTCTGCCCCAAAGTGCGAAGGGCAGTGCCCAGCAGTTTGCGAATTGTTGCAGGGGAAAGCTTTTTCCCTTCACCACAGCCGAGCAATAAAATTCGCTCTGCAGCAATGCCGCTAACGGCTGGAATTAACAAGGTCTCGTTTAATCCTCCTTTAATATCTCCACGCTTAATTAAGGACTGAATAACACTACCGTTCATCTTATCGAGAGTTTTAGCAACCTTAGATAGCTTACCTTCACTTAATATCGGTACCACTAGGCACTGACTGCGCAGTGCCTCCGGATTGGCAATAGCTTTTAGTACAACATCCATAACAGGTTCCTTAAAATAACGACAAAACGGGTTTATTGATAGATAATGCCTGCCCATACTACAGGCACTTAGCAAAAACTCCCTAATAGCGGCTAGTGTAAAGGCTCGGCGTTAAGGTTTAAAGCGTAACATGTTAGGATTCTATCAATTGTGATTCTCTTCCGTTATTTGGCCAAGGAAATACTCATTAGTCTGTTTGCCGTCAGCGCAACCTTACTGGTTATTGTGATGAGTGGTCGGTTTGTAAAATATCTCGCCCAAGCTGCTGCAGGTAAGCTATCCCCCGATATTCTATTGAATATCATGGTTTATCGGCTCCCCAGTTTCCTCGAATTGGTGTTACCACTGAGTCTTTTTATCGCCATATTGCTAGCTTACGGGCGGATGTATGTCGAAAGTGAAATGACAGTAATGGCGGCCTGTGGACTCTCCGATAGACGATTGGCGGTTTACACGCTGGTACCGTCAATATGTGTTGCAGTGGTCGTTGGTTATCTGAGTCTATATGCCAGCCCTATTGGCATTGGCAAGGTCCAAGAAATCTTCGAGGATACGCAAAACTCTAGTGGCTTAGAATTACTGATTGAAGGGCGCTTTCGGGTCGACGAGCAGTCCGGGAGAGTCACCTATGTCGAGTCTCTGGATAACGACGTGGGCATAATGCGGGACGTTTTTTCTGCAGAGCAGTCGCTCGGTAGTGAGGGCGAGGAGCAGCTAACGGTGATATTCGCCGAGCAGGGAAATATTCAGATGAGTGATGACCAGCAGTCTCGCTATCTGGTATTAAGAAATGGTTATCAATCGGTCGGCCAGCCGGGGGGGTTACGTTATCGAATTAGTCAGTTTGACGAGTATGGTCAGTTGGTAAGAGACCCAGCCGTTCAGAAAACGTTGTATAAGAGAGCTGATGCGCGAACAACGGAACAGTTACTGAATTCAACGTTGCTTGAGGATAAAGCGACGCTGCAATGGCGCATGTCATTGGTGATTTTGGTCCCCGTCATTGCTTTGATAGCACAAGCGTTGAGTCGCACCAGTCACCGTCGCGGTCGCTATGTGAAAATGCTCCCAGCTTTTATTATCTACATTACCTACTTGGTGGCACTAAATGCAGCGCGAGATGCCATAGGAAAAGAAAAAATCTCTTCAGATTTGGGTATGTGGTGGGTTCATTTGGTGTTTTTAGGGTTGGGTATAACATTACTGTTTGGTGGAGATTGGTTGCGGCGATTTCGTGCGCCGACCGCGTCAACACCGGTAGCATCTTTACCATGAATAAATTAGGCCGCTACATATCGACTACCATTACTGCTAGTACTCTTTTAGTGCTCTTCATGTTGCTAGGGTTGGATGCGATAGCCGCGATTGTTGATGAAATGGGATATCTAAGCGGCAACTATGATTTTGTGGCAGCCTTACGTTTTGTCATTTATTCAGTGCCAGCTACTATTTTTGACCTCTTACCCTTTGCGGCCTTAGTAGGATGTTTGGCAGGGCTTGGTACGCTGGCTAGTGGCAGTGAGCTTGTTGTCATGAGGTCAGCAGGCGTATCTACCTTGCGCATCGTATGGATGGTTATGCGGCCAATTATCGTGGTTATGATTGCGGGCATGTTAGTTAGTGAATATGTCGCGCCTGTTACAGAAAGTATTGCTAAAAGTGAGCGGGCTATTGCCTTAAAAAAATCGCAAAATATCGTCAGTCGCGAGGGTTTGTGGCATCGGGAGGCGAATCGATTTATGCACTTTAATGCGGTGCAGCCAAACGGTATTTTGTACGGGGTAACCATGTATCAATTTGATGAACAGCATAAGCCGCAGAGCACGCTATATGCTCAGCGGGCTATTTATCAATCGGGTGAATGGTTATTGGAGGATGTCGTCGAAAGTATAATAACGGATACCCGGGTTAGAAAAATTGCCTCTCCGTCAAAACCTTGGTCGACAGAGCTGTCTCCAGAGCTACTTAATATTCTGATGCTAGATCCTATCGATTTGTCGATTGCGGGAAATGATCAGTATGCTAACTACTTGCAAGCGCAAGGTTTAAATAGCAGCCCCTATAGACTGGCCTTTTGGAAAAAAATACTGCAACCATTATCGACACTGGCACTTGTGTTGCTAGCAATATCCTTTATTTTTGGTCCTCTTCGGGAAGTTACGATGGGATACCGTATTTTTATCGGAGTTTTGGTGGGGATCGTTTTTCGCACCGCTCAAGATATTTTGGCACCCGCGAGTTTGGTTTACGGATTTCAGCCAATCTACGCGTCGCTTATCCCGATTGTTATATGCGCCGTGTTAGGGCTTTGGTTTTTGCGGCGGGCGCGATGAGTCGGTAAGCACCTTTATTTTTTTTTCGGCAACAATACCATACGGGTTTTAGATAATTTGTCGTGCCAGCTTAGACGATCTTTGTTGATAAGAATCCACCAGTAACCGGCACCAAAGCAGAGAGCTGATAGCAATGCGGCAAGCAGCCGTGTGATGCATTGACGAATGGTAGGGCCCTTGCCATCCATATCCACAAGCTGTAATCGCCAGGCTTGCATGCCCAGTGTCTGTCCGCGCTTGGTCCAAAACCAGCAGAAGAAAGTGACATATACGAATAATAAATAAAGTTGAAATGGCAGGCCGTCGGCCACCAGTGGCAAGGCGGTAACAATTTGCTCATTGGCTATGGGTTCTATTTGTTCAGCCCGAAAAAACACCGCGGGTATGGTTGCGGTGAATAGTACCCCGAATACCAGCATCGAGTCATAGACGATTGCCGCAAGACGGCGAAGCAGGCCCGCGATAGGAAGCGTGGCAGGCAGCGTGGCAGGATGATTTATCATAATAGCAAACATTAAAAAATTGAGCGTCGAGTCTAGCAGAATGTTGCCAATAATGCCTACGCACAAAGGCAGGTTGATGGTAGTTCTAGTGTGTTTTGGTGCTTAATGATGTTATCGCCACTGCTGGTCATACGGCACAGCCGTATCATCGATAGACACTGAGTATTAAGTAATGGTAATCAAATCGGAAACTGACGTTCGGCTCCATTGATGATAATGTGCAAGCAGCATGGGCCTATCTACCTTTGGTGATAGCCGGTAGGCCTGAATGTATGAATTTAAAAAATGACCAACTAATGGGGTTTGCATGCGCATACTGCTAATTGAAGATGACATCAGTGTCGCGGATTATATCGGCAAAGGATTACGGCAGAGTGGGTATTCCGTTGAACATTGTGCAGACGGAGAACAGGGCCTGGCGTTGGCTCAGAAGAGCGAAGAGTACGACGTTTTAGTCGTCGATCGCATGCTTCCAAACATGGATGGCTTGACAATTATCCAGACACTGAGGGCTGCTGACAATAAGTCGCCAGTGCTTATACTCAGTGCGTTAGGAGAGGTAGATGACCGAGTGAAAGGTTTGAAGGCTGGAGGCGATGACTATCTCGTTAAACCTTTTGCTTTTGTGGAATTGTTGGCTCGAATAGAAGCTTTGTTGCGTCGTCAAAAGTCGAGTACCAGTGAGACCAAACTTAAAGTAGCGGACTTGGAAATGGATTTGCTGGCGCATAAGGTAACTCGGGGAGGCGGTGGCTTTAATCTGCAGCCTAGAGAATACAAATTGCTGGAATATTTGATGAAGCATGCGGGCCAAGTTGTCACTCGCACAATGCTGTTAGAGAATGTGTGGGAATATCATTTTGACCCACAAACCAATGTTATTGATGTTCATATAAGCCGGCTTCGACAAAAAATTGATAAAGATTTTGATCAGCAATTACTGTCTACCGTGCGTGGTGCGGGTTATATGCTGCGGGATCCTGAAATTCAGTAAGGTTGTTAGAATGAACAAGGTTGCTCCTAGTCAATGATTATTAACAAAATTCTTGCCAGTTACACCTTTCGATTTCTGTGGGCTTATGTGATCGGCCTCAGTGTGTCCGTGCTGATCGTACTGATGTTGGTCTACGCTACCTACTCTTATGATTACTTTAAACAATTACAAGGCGCGGTAGCCGACGAAATTGTTGCGCTGGAAGAGGTTTATGAGAACACAGGATTTGGCGGGTTAGAGCGATTTATCGGTGAAAAAATTGAAAAAGGTGAGCTTAATCGGTTTTACTATTTGGTAGTTGATCAAGAGAAGAGAAAGCTTGCGGGCAATTTAGATGACTGGCCCATCTATCGTCGATATGACGATGGCTGGCTTGAGTTTCATCTGGAAATTCTGTCATGGAATGACCAAAAGCGAGAACTCCGGTTTATCGGTCGTTCAGAAGAAATTGGTGACGGATATAGGATGCTAGTGGTGCATCATCACGGCGAGTTTCGGGGCTATGCCGAGGCTATTCGCGGTGCATTAGTTCGAAGTATGATGGTCACCATCGTCTTAGGGACAATTGGCGGGGCGATCGTTGCGGGACTGAGTGTTAGGCAAATCGATAGAACCAATAAAACCTTGCAGAGCATTATGTCAGGTGATTTGTCGGACAGGATTGAATCGGCCTCTATGCGTGGCGAGCACAAGGAATTAGCGCTCAATATTAACCTTATGCTGGATCGGATTCAGCAATTGATGGAAGGGCTTCGGCAAGTCTCTGACAATATTGCGCACGATTTACGAACCCCCCTCACGCGATTGAGAAACCAACTAAGCGACATGCAAGACCAAGCTGTTTCTGATCGGGAAGATCGGGTGCAACCGCTGATTGATGAAGCTGACGGGTTGCTGTCGACGTTCAGCTCACTATTGCGGATCGCACAAGTGGAGTCAGGTAGTCGACGAGCAGGTTTTACCCGACTTGATCTGCGCATTATATTGCTCGATGTTATCGAGCTATATGAGCCCCTGGCCACAGATAAAGCGATAAGGTTCGTCTCGTCATTACAGGCGGAAGCGTTTATTAACGGCGACAGAGATCTTTTATTTCAGGCCTTTGCTAACTTGATTGATAATGCGGTCAAATACACGCCTGAAAATGGTTGCGTTAACGTTGAGCTTGGATCAGCCGGGGAGGAGGCTTTCGTAACCGTCACGGATAGTGGTCGCGGGATTTCAGCAGTAGATCAGGGTAAGGTATTCGAACGATTTTATCGGGTAGAAGTCAGTCGCAGCCTACATCCCGGCAACGGTCTTGGCTTGAGTTTAGTATCGGCGGTTGTGAAGCTGCACTATGGACACATAACGCTATCAAATAATCAGCCAGGGCTGAGGGTCGAAGTTCGATGGCCTCTTGTTGACTAGTCCTTGGCAACAGATAAATGATCAGTCTCTGGTGATACAGCGACGACAGGCGTATCGGTTTTTTCGAGTAAATTCACTCCGGCTTTAGCCACTGAAAGATAGTCAGTGTTGGGATTTAATGGGGTTCTCGTATCCGCTAATGCTTCCAGGCTCGAGCCGGCGGGTGCGAGGGTTAAGCCGTCAAAATCGACAATCAGCGGCGGTGCTGCTGGGTGTTTCTCGGTCAGCAAATCTTCGCCAACAGCGGCGACGGATAGGTGGCGTGTATCGGGAGCCTTGGGGAGTTTGGTAGTGTCCACTTCAGGTCCGGAGAAAACGGACACCATTTTTAATGCACTGGTATCAATAGACCGAATGTCTGGCTTCATGCGCTCATGCTGTTGCAACACATCACTGCCAGCGGGGGCAATCGACCAGCTTCCGAAGTCAGCCTGTTGTTTTCCTGCGGGAACGTTTTCGACGCTTCCGGGTTTTCTCGTCGGTGGTTCCCTTGTGGATTGCGGCTGATTGGTAGTCTCTGCTTGGATGCTCGAAGGTTTCGACGCTGGCGCTTGCTGATGTTTCTTAAAGGTAACCATGAGACCGGCCTGATGAAAAGCGGCTTTGTATTTCAACGCTTCATCCCGGTTAACTGCACGTTTTAAGGTTTGCGTCTTCCCGTTAAATATTCTGGCGATATTATCGGGTGAGCTATTGAACAGTTTGACTAGTTTAGTCTGAGCCAACTCTGCGCTAATACCTTCCACGAGTTGACCGAAAAACACGATGTCATAAAGCTGTTGGTCCATAAGTCCCTCTTAGCTAATTGATGCTATCGTAGTATATAAGATTTTGCGGTTTAGGAGCTAGGGCGCACTACACTATCGCCAGTCATGATTCGGGGGCGCTAATCCACCACACATTGAGCAATTCTCTGCACTTTGCCAACAAACGATATGGGTAGGTCGGATTAGGCCAATATTTGTTGTTAAAGGGCTCTGCCTGTGTTCTTTTACTCGGTACAGCGAAAGGGGTCGGAACATTATTTCGATGGAGGGGTAGGGTGTTCCTTGGATAGATCTATCTGGAATAATATGGGATAACAATCTACCTACTTCTTATCAGTGCAGCCCAGTGCCATCTTAGTGTTTGACTTGCCAGACTCGACCGATGTCTTTGTGGAAGCTGGTTAGCACGCCAGAATAATTGCGGCCAAGGTTGAAACAGTCAAGATGAATACCGTTGCATCCACAACATTAGGGGGTGATAGACGTCACTGAAAATAATTTGTCAGTCACTTGCTGAGTTATTGAGACGGCGATAAACAGCTGGCCGAATAGAAGCAAAAGGGCGCTGCCATTGGATTTCATGTAGCGTGTCGACACGGAATCTCTCCGATGCAGATCTCGTAGAATTCACCGAGGTATGTTTGGCTCAATACAACGCCAAAGGCCGCTTGCTGGACGTTGAGGTAACCGAAAAGTACGTTGATGGCCGACCCCAAAAATGTGCGGTTTGCGTTTTGACAGATCTCCGCTCAAGGTACTTTTTATCGGTAGATGATTGCGGCACAGGCTGTTTGGCGTTGGCCGGTTGGAAAATTTTGCCAATCAATACGCTCAAAATCGACTGGGCTTATACTGGCCAAATGGTTTCAAGCAATCAGGATGAAATAATGGTTAACTCCACGATCGCCAGATCACCACGAGCGGCATTGCGCAGTTGCTGATGATAAGGCCGGTGGGCAGAGCGGACTGCGTGTGCAAAAAAAGGTGAGTTTGATCAAAGGGATTGCATCCTGCTCGCGTAACGATCACACTTCGAGTTATCGAAATTTACCGAAGTCTCACACATCGATATGGGTAGAGAAATGTCCGTTCAATCTGAAATAAGTAATAAACTCCAAGCATTTTTTTCGCCATCACACCTCGATGTTGTTAATGAAAGTCATATGCACAATGTGCCGCCGAATTCGGAAACACATTTCAATGTGGTTGTTGTTGCGGCGATATTTGATGGTAAGCGCAGTGTTGCGCGTCATCAAATGATCTACAAACTATTAGCAGAAGAAATAGCGGGTCCTGTGCATGCACTAGCTTTACACACCTATACGGTAACTGAGTGGCAGGAACGGAACGCCAGTGTACCTGTATCCCCGGATTGTTTGGGCGGCAGTCAGTAAATTTGTTATAAATTACAGCGCTCGAATATCTTGTTTTAGACTATCGGGTAGGTATTGTTCCATTTGCTGTGGCGGGGGTATTCTACTTTTTGCCACTTCATTCCAATTTAACAAATTGTAAAAATGTCGAATGTTCTGCACATAATTCACTGGCTCATTGCCCCTTGCGTAACCATGCTTAGTCTCTTTGTACCAGCGTCGCTTTCGCAGTAACGGCAGGCTATCTTTTACATCAGACCATTTATCAGGGTCACCGGAACGACCTTCGGTTATTTTTCGAGCATCTTCCAAGTGTCCCATGCCAACATTATAGGCCGCTAATGCAAACCAAGTGCGGTCTGGTTCCTCGATTCTCTTCGGAAGGCGCTTTAGGATGGAATTGAAATAACGAGAGCCGCCTTTTAGACTTTGTTCCGCATCAAGGCGATTCTGGATGTTCATCTCTTTAGCCGTTGGCAGAGTTAACATCATCATACCGCGCACACCCGTTGGCGATTTTGCCCGTGGGTTCCAGTGCGATTCCTGATAACTTATTGCGGCTAAAAGGCGCCAGTCAATGCCATATTCGATGGCGACTGTTTCGATAAGCTCTCGATACTTAGGCAGTCGTCGTTGAATTGCCTGATTAAAAGTCAGTGAGCCAATGCGATTGACTTGTTCGCTATGGCTGTAGAAACGTTCTTCTAATTGGCGCAATTGTCCATTTTCATTGATTTTTTTAAAAAACAGTTGCAGGTCATTTGCTAGCGTTGGAATTCTAATTTCCCCTGGCATAGCCCAGGCTAGTTGTCCCGGCGGGCCGATCTCAAAAGCAATGTTCAGTCGGGGGTAGAATCCACGATTTGCCATATATTCGTTGGAGTCGAGAATCGTATAGTCAATTTCTCCCTCTGCCAGCATATCAAGCAAGTCGATGGTTTCTACGTCGGTAGCTGTTCTCCACTGAAGATTCTTATGTTCGAGTTTCAATCGGGTCAATATCTCGTCATGGCTACTGTTGGCCATGATCATTATCTTACTGTCGGTCAGGTCGGCGAGAGATTTGGGCCGGATACTGTCTGTGCGATAGACGACAAACTGCTTGATATCGAGATATCCCGGCGAAAAATTGAGTCGTTTTTGGCGCTCATCGGTGATGGTCAGGCCAGCCGCAGCGAGGTGTACCTCATTTCGCTCTAAGGCGAGGAAAATATCTTCTAGACTGTGGACGACGGTGACCTCAAGTTCGACACCAAGATATTCACTGAAAAGCCGAGCTAGTTCATACTCATAACCGGTGGGACCGTTGCGATCTTCGAAATACGAAGTCGGACCATTGCGCGAAATGATTTTCAGTGTGCCCTGCTCACGAATGGACGACTTATGGCTTTGTTGGTCGCAAGCCGAGACCAAGCTAGCCAAGATTAACAGCAGTATAAAGCGACGATACGGTCTTCCGTGTTTTGTGCTGCAAGCTAATGACAGATACATACTCATCATTTTATAGGCAGTCGCGGCGGTAGTCTTGGTATTTATTGATGATCTTGGCCTCAATTTAAAAAATATAGCCTAATCGGACTTAAGTCTCAGTTCAACTTCCAGTAGAATAGCCAGCTTTCCTGTTTCCTGACATTGCTTCTGCTAGAAGGCTTTTACGCAATATGCTGATTACCCGTGGCGCATCCGCTCTCTCTGAATTTCGTACTCATAAGCTGTTTAATACGCTTAAAGCTGCTATTCCTGAATTGAATGCGGTATCGGCAGAGTTTATTCATTTTTCTGAATTGCAGGGAGATCTGTCGCAAGAACAGCAGAGGGTGCTCGGAAGGCTTCTACAATACGGGCCAAAGGCTGCCGCGGTAGAGGCAGCAGGAGCGTTATTGTTGGTTGTACCGAGGCCGGGAACGATTTCTCCTTGGTCAAGTAAAGCGACGGATATTGCTCACAATGCCGGCTTAACTTCGGTGCTGCGAATCGAGCGGGGTATTGCCTACTACATTGATTCTCATACAGATCTTAGTGATGAACAATTAAAGTTGGTTAAATCGGTCATTCACGATCGTATGGTGGAATCGGTGCTGCCGGGTTTGGACGACGCAGCGGTATTGTTTCGGCATGAACAACCGACACCACTAACTTCAGTGGACGTGCTTGCGGGTGGGCAAAGCGCATTGGCGGATGCCAACGTAGCC
>Ga0206127_1000837_pt1 | contig 36038 bp, 34 predicted proteins | sample Helgoland_Spring_6_FD_148646 | JGI IMG/M metagenome (GOLD analysis project Ga0206127, IMG submission 148646) | Pelagic subsurface seawater microbial communities from Kabeltonne, Helgoland, North Sea - Helgoland_Spring_Bloom_20160419_1 | ecosystem: Environmental > Aquatic > Marine > Epipelagic ...
TTTTCTAACGCATGCTGGCAGAAGCAGGGACCACCCGTACTCCACTCTTGCGTCCACTGACCCAACAGGCTGGGCGCAAACCGGACGTTCGCTCCAAAATGCACTAAGGCCGGCAGAGCGGACTAAGTGAGCTTTCGCCGAATGAATCTGAAGGCCCGCTTTGGGAAATTACAAACCACGGCTCTGACCGGTTCCTAGCTGAACGGAATCACTCAGACACCGCTCAATGTTCACGTTTGGCGGCGCGCGTAGCGTTTGCAGAATGACGCAACTCCGTTCTGCGGCGTCGATCAGCGCGTTCAGATGAGGCTCTGACAAATCACATTCCGTCCTCAGATCGACCCTCATGTGCGCATTCTGAAACCCAACAGGCACACTGTCACCTGTCATGAGCGCCCCACGGACGTCTGCACCAAGACTGACCTGCACTTCAAGGTGGTTCAGCTTTATCTCCTTGAGGTTAGCAATCATGCGGATCGCCGTATCGAGGCAACTAGTCAAAGCAGCGGCGAGGAGTTCGCCGGGACACGGAAAATCGCTTTCGCCTCCGACCGCTTTGTGGACGGAAACGGGGATATCCAACGGTATTCCTTCGCCGCAAACGACATGGCCATGGATCGGGTGATTGGCGGGAACCTGAGTATCAACCGACTTTGCATGATCATATACCCACGCGGAATCCGGCGTGACATGATATTGCTCGCGCAATGGCAATTGCCGGTCGAAAATGTTGGTCGGCTTTCCTTCTGCGAAAGCATGAATGTGGTTCAGGTGATTGGGGTCCAGTGTCATTTTACCGCCCCCTTCCAAGTCCGGGAACAAACGCAGGCACCTCACGCTGATATGCGCGGTAGTCCTCGCCAATCTCGGCGATCAGGTCCTTTTCTTCAAGATGAAGCACAGCGATGACAATGTATCCCGTGGTCACCAATGTGAACAAAAGATGCCCGACTGACATGGTTGGTGCCGCCCAAAAGGCAATCAGAAACCCGGTCATAATGGGATGACGCACCAATCGATACAGACCAACTTTGATGAACCCCGGTTGTGCTGCGTCACGATCTTTCAGGTTCGCATAGATCTGCTTCAGGCCGAGCAGATCAAAGTGATCGATCATGAAAGTCGAGGTCAGAACGACCAGCCAGCCAACCCAGAACAGCGCGGTCAATGCCGTGCCGACAATCGTATTGCTGACGTCCCATATTGGTGTCGTTAGCGGTTGCCAGAACATAAAGATCAGGATCAGGGCAACGCATGTCATCAAGATGTAGGTGCTGCGTTCAGCGGCTTTGGGTATGATTCTTGTCCAGATACGTTTGAAAGCGGGACGCGCCATGATGCTATGCTGAAGCGCGAAGACGGAAAGCAGCGCCAGATTGATCATGAGTGAATTTGCGACCGGCCCCTGTGTGCCGGAATCAATGGATTTTGGCACCAGAATGTTGCCAACAAAACCAATAGAATACAGGAACGTTACCAGAAAAATGGCGTAGGCAGCGACGCCATAGATGAATGTAATTGAACGGCCCATGGAAAACTCCTTTCAGTGCGAAACCACCCGTGAAATCGGGCTTGCCTCAATGATGCGCGCTTAAATAGGTGGGAGATACTTCGCATTCTGTATCAAACCACTACATGATCCGTAGTAGCCAAGTCGCCCATGAGCACTGTACGCTTCGTAGATGGATGAAAAATCGAAGAACATATCTGGCAGCCTATGCCCGGCAATGGCATCCGCAGACATCTTGGGGGACAAATGGACCCTATTATTGCTCCGCGAGATGTTCCTAGGAACGACGCGGTTCGGACGATTTCAAAAGGCCATCCCTAGGATGTCACCTTCGATCTTGAGCAAGCGGCTCAAGACGCTTGAAGCCGCTGATATTATCATTCGAAAGGCTGCGCCATCTGGTCAGGCGACTGAATATAAACTAACGCGCTCTGGCAGAGAACTTGGGCCCATTGTCGAAAACATGGCCGTCTGGGGAATGCGGTGGCGCAAACGCAGTATCGCGGCGCAAGATTGTGATGTTGGCGGGTTCATGTGGGATTTCCACCGAACGGTGAATACCGCAGGCTTGCCCGACGGGGAAACCGTGATCCTCGTGCAAATTTCCGACCGCACTGATCTCAATTCTTGGTGGGTGATTGCAAATGGCGATGCGACCGACCTTTGCGTCGACGACCCGGGGCATGAGGTTGATGTCTATTTGACGGCGACGCTCGCAAATCTGATTGCGCTTTGGTTGGGGGATGTGGATCTGCAATCGGCAGTGGGTGACAAAACCATCTATTTGGACGGGCCAAGGCATCTAATAAGTACAGCGCAGGATTGGATGGCACAGTCTCCACTTGTTGGGGTCAGGCCTGCTTCTTTGGCTCGATAATTTTTCTTGGCCAGCTTTATTCCCCAACCGTTGGTCGAAAACCGACATTCGCTGGGAAGCGGAAAATTGCTGGACCGTATCAAAAAAACTGCTGTTATTCGTCGCACGGCTCTTCGTCGTCCAGCAACAGGCGTGCTGCGCTTCCTGCGGCGTCGTCGTATTGACCGCTGCGCAGGGTCCACAAGAAGCCGCAAAGGCCCAAGGCACCCAGAATGATCGAAACAGGGATCAGGATAATAAGAACATTCATTTGATGAACCTAACCCGCATTGCATTGGCGATTACGGTGATGGAGGAGGCTGACATCGCGATTGCGGCGAGCAGGGGGGTGGCATAGCCCAGAAGCGCGACGGGAATTGCGATGGCATTGTAACCGGCGGCAATCGCAAAGTTCTGTTTTGACAATTGCGACGTGCTGCGGGCGATCCGGATCAGCAGCGGGAAGCCGTCAAGGCTTTCGCGCAGCATCACCACATCCGCCGCGTTGCGCGATGCGTCCAGCGCGGATGACGGGGCGACGGACGCATGGGCGGCGGCCAGCGCTGCGGTGTCATTCAACCCGTCCCCGACCATCACGACATGGTGGCCCTCGTGCTGGAGCTTGCTGAGGTAGGCGTGCTTGTCCGTTGCACTGATCTCGGCCTGGATGTCTTTCACGCCAAGCTGAAGCGCCAAGGCACTGACCGCGTCCTGCTTGTCACCGCTCAAGATCTGGGAGGGGACCCCCAGGTCACGAAGGCCGTTCAACGCGGCCTCGACGCCTTCGCGCGGGGTTTCCCGCAGGGGCAGGGCGATGGCAGGGTCATCCCCGACTTTGAGGCCAAGTCCGTTGAAGGAAGCGCCGATCCAATCGCCACGGCCAAGCTGGACGGTTTGCCCTTTATACAACGCCTGCATCCCGCTTCCGCCGACCTCTGCAATGTCGGTCAGCGGTGCGGCAACGGCAGTTGGCAGGGCAGCGACCAAAGCGCGAGAAACCGGATGGTCGGAGGCCTGTGCCAAGCCCTTAACGATGGCGGCTTGCTGGGAGGTCAGGCTGTCAAGCCGGGCATTGGCCCCCGCCAGTGTCAGCGTTCCGGTTTTGTCAAAGATCGCAATGTCGACTTCGGCCAGGCGTTCAAGCGCGGTGCCGGATTTCACCAGAAAACCCATTGAATACAGCCGCCCGATCGCCGCTGTGGCGACCGCAGGGACGGCCAGCCCGAGGGCGCAGGGGCAGGTGATGATCAGCACGGCCACCGCAATATTCAGGGCATGGCGGACATCGCCGTTGATCCAGACCCATGCCAGAAATGATATGAAGGCCAGCAGATGCACGGCGGGCGCATAGATGCGTGCCGCACGGTCGGCCAGGTTGGTATAGCTGTTGCGGCTGTTTTCGGCCATCTCGACCAATGTGGCCACGCGCCGCAGGGTGGTATCATCCCCAACGGCTGTGGCTGTCATTTCGAACGGGGCACCCAGATTGATTTCCCCGGCCTGAACCTGTTGGCCTTGGGCAAGGGTGATGGCGGCGGATTCACCGGTCAGAAACGAGCGGTCCGATATGGCTTGGGTACTGTCGAGTGTTCCATCAACAGGAACGCGCACGCCCGACGGAATAAGCAGCCGATCCCCGACGGCAAGCTCCGATACCGGGGTCTTGACCGCTTCGCCGTTTTCGATCCGTTGTGCTGTGCGCACTTCCAGCGCTGCCAGTTCTTTGGCGGCAGAACGCACGGAACTGCGGGTGTGATGATCCAGATAGCGACCGATCAGCAAGAAGAAGGTCAGCGACAGGGCCGCGTCGAAATAGGCATGGGCCCCGCCGTTCATGACTTCGAACAGTGACATCCCAGTGGCCAGCAGAATAGCGAGCGAGATCGGTACATCCATATTCAGCCCGCGCACCCGCAATGCAGACCATGCGCTGGCAAAGAACGGTTGCCCGCAATACAGCACCGCCGGTAGCGAGATCGTGGCCGATATCAGATGGAATAATTCGCGGGTGGTATCAGATGCACCGGACCAGATCGCGACAGAGAAAAGCATCACGTTCATCATGGCAAAGCCGGCAACGGCCAGCCGCACCATAAGGTTGCGCCCGACAGTATCCTGACGGGTCTCCAGCAGCGTGGCATCAAGCGGATAGGCCTCGTATCCAATCGATTTCAGTTCGGCGACGATGGTGTCGGCATCAACATCCGCGCCATGCACCGACAGCTGTTTAAGCGACAGGTTGACCCGCGCGGTGTCAACTTGGGGCAGGGCATTCAGCTTGCGTTCGACCTTGCCGATACAGGCGGCGCAATGGATCGTCGGCAGTGACAAGACCAGCGCAGGTGCAGCATGGTTTTCGGCGTGTTTCAACGCCATCGGGGCCGCTGCACAGCCCGGACATGCCGCGACCATTGTCATTTTTGCACCTTAACAATCACCCGCTGCTGAAACAGCGTCCCGTCAATCGCCCTCATTTTCAGGCGCAGATTCCAGTTTCCCGCACCGGCTTTGACATCGGCGACAAAAGCCTGGCCGTTGAACCTGAAATCGGGGGTCTGGTCTGCGGCGACACTGGTCGCACGGCCAAAGATGGCTTCTTCGATCACGGGGGAAACCGGGGCATCGCCCTTGAGGATGGTCAGCACCAGATGATCGCCGTTCAGGGTTGCCGCGACATCCCAGTCCAGCGCCAGCTGTGTTGCGCGGTCAACATCAAAGCTTTGCGAGGCAACATAGGAGTTTTTGACCTCGAGGCCCGGGAAGGTCCGTACGGCGTTGAAAGCCAATGTCAGGTTGACGGCGATGATCACACCAAAGGCCATCGCGAAGCCGGTGAAAACATGCCATCCTTTAAGTTCGCGTTGCATTTAATTCCCCTGTCCGTTGAAAGTTGTCGCCTTTGAGGCGCGTGTCTGTGCCGAGGTGTCTTCCACCCAAAGCCGCAGGTCGGTTGCCGCAGACTTGGCTGCCGGATCTTCCGGGCGGGCCGTGACATAGACACGCTGCAAAACGGTTGTATCTGCGGGGATGCTCAAAGTCAGGTCCTCTGTCCCCTCAAGTTCTATCCGCAAGATTTCGTCGCTGGTTAGTTTTAGCCTGAAATCGCGGGCCTCGCCGGATTTATTGCGCAGACGTACATCATAGATGTTGCGGATCGTGCCATCTGAAAGGGTCACATAGGTCGGGTTGCGCACAGGGCTGACCGTCAGTTCGATTTCGGATCTGATGAACAACGCATAGACAAGCCCAAGGCCGATCAGCAGCCAGACGACTGTGTACAGGATCGTGCGGGGCCGCAGGATATGCCTCCACAACGGTTTTACGGGTTCGCCAGCACGTTCGGCAGTTTCGTCTGACAGGGCCAGATAGTCGATCAAACCGCGCGGCTTGCCGATCTTGTCCATGACATCGTCACAGGCATCAATGCACAGCGCACAGGTGATACACTCCATCTGCTGGCCGTTGCGGATGTCGATGCCCATGGGGCACACGTTGACGCAGGCCATGCAATCGATGCAGTCGCCGGTTTCGGCAACAGGTTGAATGACGGGGGCTACCGGTTTTGCCGCCTGACGATACGGCGTGCCGGGATAGCGCGCCTCGCCGGGGCCAGCTGCTTGTGCATCCGCCTCGATCTGGATGGCTTCGGCTTTGCTGCGGCGGCGGTTGTTGCTTTTGCCGCGGGGTTCGCCGCGCCAGTCGCGATAGGCGACGGTAATGGTATCAGGGTCCATCATCGCGGCCTGAATGCGCGGCCACGGGCACATGTAAATGCAGACCTGTTCCCGCAGGAACCCGCCAAAGATAAAGGTCGTCGCGGTCAGAATTGCGATGGTGATATAGGCCGCCGGATGTGCGGTCAGGCGAACCAGATCAACGGCCAGTGTCGGCGCATCGGTGAAATAGAACACCCAAGCCCCGCCTGTCGCAACAGAAATGGCCAGCCAAACTGCCCATTTGGTCAGGCGCAGCCGCCATTTGCGCAGGTTCCAGCTGGCTTTGTGAAGCCGGACACGGGCGTTGCGGTCGCCTTCGATCCAGCGTTCGACAAGAATGAAAAGATCGGTCCAGACGGTTTGGGGGCAGGTATATCCGCACCACACGCGCCCAAGCGCCGATGTGAACAGAAACAGGCCAAGCCCCGCCATGATCAAAAGGCCCGCCACGAAATAGAATTCATGGGGCCAGATTTCGATCCAGAAGAAATAGAAACGGCGGCTGGCAAGATCAACCAGAACGGCCTGATCCGGCAGGCTGGGGCCACGGTCCCAGCGAATCCACGGGGTGATATAGTAAATGCCAAGGGTGACGATCAATATCGCCCATTTGAAACGGCGAAAAAATCCGGTGACACGCCGTGGGAAGATCGGTTCGCGCGCTGCGTATAAAGAGGGTGGAGTCGTTTGATCAGTCATATGTTTATTCCTGTTTGCCCTCCCGACCTAGCTGTCCTCAGAACGATAAACCTTGATCTTGATCAACAACATCCCCGAAGCGACGCATTTTGCGAACAGGTGCGCTTTCGGGGATGTGAGCCAGTTATCAGGTAACTGGTTGCTTTCGCGTTACTCTCCGCCTCCCAAAGAGTGCACGTAGGCGGAAACGGCGCGAACATCGGCCTCGGTCAGGCGTGGACCCCAGGCGGGCATCACACCAAAGCGGGCGTTTTTCACGGTTTCGGTCAGGGCATTGCGGTCGCCACCATAAAGCCAGATCGCATCCGCCAGATTGGGGGCCCCTTGTGCGCGGTCCCCGAGACCGGTTTCACCATGACATGCCGAACAATTGTCAGCAAAAACAGTGGCCCCGGCTTCAGCAAGCGTGGCGTCAAATTCGGCGTTAGACAAGGACACGACATGTTCGACCACGGCGGTGATTTCGTCCTTTTCAAGGAGTTCGCCAAAGGCTGGCATCTGCGAATACCGCGCGTCAGCGTCCTGTTCGTTTCGGATGCCGTGGCGCACGGTGTATTCGATGTCTGCCATCGCACCGCCCCAAAGCCATTCATCATCCAGCAGGTTGGGATAGCCTTTGGCCCCTGCCGCACCCGACCCGTGACATTGCGAACAATTGGCGCGGAACACCGCACCGCCACGCGCAACAGCATAGCGGTTCAGATCGGCACTGGCTGGCAAAACATCCATATCTGTCGCCAAAAGCGCGGTCGCCAGATCGGCGTTCTTGCTTTCGTGCGCGGTAATTTCAGCCGCCACATTTGCGCGGGTCGACCAGCCCAAAACGCCCTTGGTCGCACCGGACACCATCGGCCAGGCGGGATAGGCGATGGTATAGATGACGCCCCAAATGATGCAGAGGTACAGTGTCCATAGCCACCAGCGGGGCAGCGGTGTGTTCAACTCTTCGATGCCGTCCCAGCTGTGGCCGGTGGTCTCGGTGCCTGTGACGTCGTCAGTTTTGCCCTTAGACATTGTCATCCCCTTTTTGTTTCGCGTGTTTGGGTTGGGTGTCGTCGCCCAAGGGTATCTTGGCCACATCGGTGTATATTTCTTCGCTGCCGGGGCGGAAGGCCCAGACGATGACGCCGGCAAAGAACAGGAACATCACCAACAGGATCCAACTGTCGGCAAGTTCGCGGAGGAAAGAATAGGTTTGCATTTCAGGCCTCCTTAACGGCTGGCATCTGGGGTGAAGGTCGAGAAATCAACCATGGTGCCAAGAATCTGCAGATACGCGATCAGCGCGTCCATCTCGGTCAGTTCCGGTTGGCCATCAAAGTTGGCCACCGCCGCACCGGGATAGCGTTCCAGCATGCCGTCATAATCAGCTTCGGGGTCGGCCTGGGCACGGAAATCCGCGCGGGCTTCTTCGATCTGTTCATCCGAATACGGAACACCGACAAAGCGATGGGTCTTTAGCAGCGCCTCGATATGGGTCGGTTCGATCGGGGTTTCCTTGAGGAACGCATATTTCGGCATGATCGATTCCGGCACCACGGATTGCGGATCGCTTAGGTGATCCACATGCCAGGCGTCGGAATAGCGCCCGCCCACACGTGCCACATCGGGGCCGGTCCGTTTGGACCCCCATTGGAACGGATGGTCGTACATCGATTCAGCCGCCAGCGAATAGTGGCCATAGCGTTCCACCTCGTCGCGCATGGGGCGGATCATCTGGCTGTGGCAGACATAGCAGCCTTCGCGCACATAGATGTCGCGCCCGGTCAGTTCGAGCGGCGAATAGGGCCGCACGCCTTCGACTTCCTCGATGGTGTTTTCCAGCCAGAACAGGGGGGCAATTTCCACGATGCCCCCCACGGTAACGACCAGCAGCGATGCAACCAGCAGCAAGGTAGGGCTTTTCTCAAGGATGGCGTGTTTGTCGATAAAGGCCATTGTTTCAGCTCCTTATTCTGCAGGGGTTGCGTTTGAGGGCAGGGCTGTGGTGACCGGTTTCGCACCGCGAATGGTCATCCACATGTTCCACACCATGATCAGTCCGCCAGAGAGGTAGAGAACCCCACCCAAACCGCGCACCACATACATCGGGAACTTGGCGGCAACAGTGTCGGCAAAGGAGTTGACCAAGAAACCCTGATCATCGACTTCGCGCCACATCAGACCTTCCATGATGCCGGTGACCCACATCGACGAGGCGTACAAAACGATACCGATCGTGGCCAACCAGAAATGCCAGTTGATCGCAGACATCGAATACATCTTGTCACGTCCCCACAGTTTCGGCGTCAGGAAGTACAGCGCGCCAAAGGTGATCATGCCGTTCCAGCCAAGCGCACCGGAATGCACGTGCCCGATGGTCCAGTCGGTGTAATGCGACAAGGAGTTGACCGCGCGGATCGACATCATCGGACCCTCGAAGGTGGACATGCCGTAGAAGCCGAGCGAGATCACGAACATCCGCAAGATCGGGTCGGTGCGTAGTTTGTCCCATGCCCCTTGCAGGGTCATCAGGCCGTTGATCATGCCACCCCAGCTGGGCATCCACAGAACGATCGAGAACACCATGCCAAGGGTCGCAGCCCAATCGGGCAGGGCGGTATAATGCAGGTGGTGTGGACCGGCCCAGATGTACAAAAAGATCAGGGACCAGAAGTGGATGATGCTGAGTTTATAGGAATAGACGGGACGGTTGGCCTGTTTCGGAACGAAGTAATACATCATTCCCAGGAAGCCGGCGGTCAGGAAGAAGCCCACGGCGTTATGGCCGTACCACCACTGCGTCATGGCGTCTTGGACACCTGAGAACACCTGAACGGATTTTGAACCCCAGAAGCTGACCGGGATCGACAGGTTGTTGACGATATGCAGCATCGCAACGGTGATGATAAAGCTGAGGTAGAACCAGTTGGCCACATAGATGTGACGTTCGCGGCGTTTGAAGATCGTGCCAAGGAACACCACCAGATAGGCGACCCAGACAATGGTCAGCCAGATGTCGACGTACCATTCGGGTTCTGCGTATTCTTTCGACTGGGTTGAACCCAGCAGATATCCGGTTGCGGCCAGAACGATGAACAGCTGGTACCCCCAGAACACGAACCACGACAGGTTGCCGCCGAACAGACGCACAGAACTGGTGCGTTGCACGACATAAAACGATGTACAGATCAGCGCGTTGCCCCCAAAGGCAAAGATCACCGCAGAGGTGTGCAGCGGGCGCAACCGGCCAAAGTTGGTAAAGGGCTGGCCCCAGTCAAAGTTCAGTTCGGGAAAAGCCAGCTGAAAGGCGATGAAGGTGCCGACCAGAAACCCTGTGACGCCCCAAAAGGCGGTCGCGATGACACCGGCGCGGATCACGCCATCGGCGTATCCCGTTTCGGCGGCAGGCACGGGTTCGTCAATGCCCCGCAGGACCCAGACAAACATGCCAGCGGCCACAGCCATGATCACAAAAGCGTGGAATTGATAGGCCAGATCATGGCCCCAGTTCATGCCCATAGCGGCAAATACGGCGATGAGCCCTAATATAATGAGTTTAACGTAATTCATAATGCACCTTCTTATTGGCGCAGCCCTGTCCGGGTTGCGCACACCTGTTCGCAATCATCGGGTAGCCGCTGGTCAGACGGCCTTCCTTGATCTGTATCAAGTTTGTCGAATCAACAAATCAGCGTATCACGTGTACCGCACATTTCGCATGGCGCACGACATGATGCGCGACCGATCCCAACAAAATGTCGGAGAACACCGGTTGATGGGATGCGATAACGATGCAATCGGAATTGTTTTTTTCGGCCCAGCTCAGAATTTCCGATCCGGGACGGCCTTCGGTGGTGGCCGCGTGACAATTGGGAAGCGTTTTGGCCAGATCTTTCAGCTTGGTTTTGACGGTATCGCGGGCCTCGGTCATGAAATCCGTAGGGATGTAGTCGGAGACATAGACCGGGATCGATTCGATCACGTGCAGCAAGGTGAAATGCGCCCCTTCATCAGCAAGCGTGCGGGCGGCCTCAAATGCGATGTCAGTTTTCTCGGGGTTATTCAGAATAACGGGAATCAGGATATTGGAATACATCAGATTATCTCCTCTTGGGTTCAGAGGAGATAATCACTTTGATGTACCTATAGCTTTGATGCAGATCAAGTCGGCCAATGTCAGGCAATGTGCCCGCTAGACCAGCATACCGCCGTCTGAATCGTCGCCCGTTGCCAGATGCAGCGCGGGGAAATCGACGACCTCGAAACGGCGCCGGTCCGAAAACTGCAAAATGCCTTCTTTTTTCATCGCGCCCAGTTGCCGGCTGACAGTTTCCAGCGTCAGGCCAAGGTAATTGGCGATCTGTTCCTGTGTCAGGGGCAAAACCAATGCCTGTTGGGCAATCTCTGCGCCGCCCAGATGCTGGCGTTGCACAAGCATATGAATAAACGTCGCAATTTTTTCGCGGGCGGTTTTGCGGCCCAGCAACAGCATCCATTCGCGGGCGACATCCAGTTCGTCCAATGCCATTTCAACAAGACGTTGGGCGACATGCGGGGTCGACGCAATCAGCGCCTCAAAGGGTTTGCGCTGGAAACAGCACAGCGTCACATCGGTGACGGCAACCACGTCAAAATCAATCTGGGACCGGCCGGGGCGACCGATAAAGTCGGATGGCAACAGCAAGCCGACCATTTGTGTGCGGCCGTCTTCCATCGTTTTGCCCAAAGTCGCCACACCTTGAACCAGCGACGCGACAAAGGTCAGCGTATCGCCACGCCACAAAATGGGATCGCCCGCCTTAAAGGTCTTATAGCTTTTCAACTGCTCCAGAACATCCAGCTCGTCGCCGCTGCAATGGGCACAAACCGCGCGATGCCGGATCGGGCATTCGCTGCATTTCGTGCGCGAGAGTAAATCGATTGTCATAGTTGATCTAAATCAAGGAATATTGTCTGCATCTTTGCAAGTTACCCGTATGACACAACTTAAGCAACTCCGCCGCTACGGCATCTTTGATGCAAAAGTGCCACGCTATACCAGTTACCCGCCCGCCAATCATTTTGGCGCTCAGGTCGGGCAAGACGACCAGTCCGAATGGCTGCGCGCGGTGCCCGATGGTGCCAGTGTATCGCTGTACGTTCACGTCCCGTTTTGCAAACGCCTGTGCTGGTTCTGCGCCTGCCGGACCCAAGGCACGACAACGCTCCGCCCGGTCGAGGCATATGTCGGAACGCTTTTGCAGGAAATTGATCTGGTGCGGGCGCGTCTGCCCGGTCGGGTATCATTGTCACGTCTGCACCTCGGGGGCGGCACGCCAACGATTTTAACCCCCGATCTGATGGCGCGGTTGCTGGATAAGATATTCGAACATTTCGACTTCGGTGATGGTTCTGAATTCTCGGTCGAGATCGACCCGACCGAAGCATCCCCCGCGTTGCTGGACACCTTGCTGGAATATGGCATGAACCGTGCCAGCATCGGCGTGCAGGATTTTGACCCGCGCGTGCAAAAGGCAATCGGCCGGTTGCAGTCGTTTCAGCAAACGTCAGATGTGGTCCACCACCTCAAGTCGGGCAATCTGGACAGCCTGAACATGGACCTGCTTTATGGTCTGCCCTTCCAAACCCACGAAAGCCTCAGCATGTCGCTGCAAGAAGTGATGTCTTTGCAGCCGGATCGTCTGGCGCTTTACGGGTATGCGCATGTGCCATGGATGTCGAAACGGCAGGTTTTGATTGATGAATCCGCCTTGCCTGATCCCGAAACACGATTTGAACTCTCTGAACTGGCGCGGGTCTTGCTGACCTCGGACGGCTTTGAGCAGATCGGTTTCGATCACTTTGCCCGCCCCGGCGACGGGCTTTCCATTGCCAAAGAAAACGGTCATCTGCGGCGGAATTTCCAGGGTTACACCGATGATACTGCCGAGGTCCTGATCGGGCTTGGTGCATCGGCGATTTCCAAATTCCCCCAAGGCTACAGCCAGAACCAACCCGCAACGGCAAAATATGTCGCCGCAATCGAGGCGCAAACCCTCGCTGGTGCACGCGGTCATGCCCTGTCTGACGCGGACCGCTGGATTGCCTTGGCCATCGAACAGATGATGTGCGGATTTCAGGTTGATATCGCAAAATTGCAGGCTGATTTCCCAGCCTATGCGCCCGTGATCTCGACGACATTCGCGCAGCTTGCGACCACCTTTCCGTTGGGTGTTGATCTGGATGGCCAGCAGATGAAGGTAAGGCCGGGGTTCGAACCTTTGGTGCGTATTCTGGCGGGGCAACTGGATGCGTTCCAATCCCCCCAAGTGGCCCATAGCAGCGCGATCTGATCTTAGGGAAATTGCAGCAGCGACTTGCGCAGGCGTCCGTGTACGCCCTTTTCCTGGTTCACCGACTGGGTCACGGCAAAATCCGCAGCCAGTGAACACAGCTGATAGGCTTGTGTTTCGCTGATGCGGGTGCGTTCGCAGATCATCGCGATCATTTCACGCAGGGCAATTTGCAGCGCCGTATCCAGACTGGCGTGAAACCCCATCGAGATAATCTCCTCCGCGGTTTCCGCCCGTGGCAGGGTCATCTGCGCACCGGCCCCTTTCATCACCTCAAAGCGGAATGTGCCGGTCAAAGCAGTCTCTAATGCGGTAATACAGACCTCTCCGTCGCCCTGGCAGCCATGGCCGTCGCCGCACGAAAACAACGCGCCTTTGGCGTGGACGGGCAAATAGAGCGTGGCCCCTTCGGTCAGCAGTTTCAAATCCATATTACCGCCATGCAGACGTGGCTGGATCGACGTGACCTCGCCCCATTCGGGGGGTGGTGCCACGCCCATCACGCCAAAGAACGGGTTCAGCGGCAAGACCGCCCCCCAAGGCAGGCGCGCTGTTTTGTTGGCCCGATCAATCGGAATATGCGTGATCGTTTCGGTCGAGACCGGAAATTCGCCGGGCAGGGTGCCCGCCGTGGGGCGCACAACGTTAAAACCCCAATCGGCCCCAAGTGCTATCTTTTCGATGGTGATTTTCAACACGTCACCGGGCAGGGCCCCGTCAATCGCGACAGGGCCGGTCAGCAAATGCGCCTGCCCTTGGATATCTGCCGCCAGTATCGCGCGATGTTCCGGTGCAACCGTCATGCCGGACCCTTCGGGCGGCAAAACGACAGCGCGCCCCGAAAACGTCTGAATGGTGACCCGGTCCCCGTCTGCGATGGTCAGAATCGGCGGATGATCTGACCAGAACCGCCCCCAATGGACGGTGTCAGGGGTGGCAGGCAGGGAATGATCGTTCATTATCGGGGCCTTTTGTTGCGCGTGTGAACCTGACTGTCACGCCTGAGCCGGCTGCGGTAAAGGGTTTTCCGGCGCTGTCTGATCCTCGGCCACTTCGCGCAGGGGGGGCGCTATGGATATTTGGACGGCGACCCTATCCGTTCGGATAGGCTGTCTCAGAACAAACCCGATTCGCGTGCGATCAATGCGGCCTGGGTGCGGTTGGCGGCACCGACCTTGCGGTACAGTGTCTTCATATGCAGCTTGACGGTGGGCTCTGTAATATCAAGATCGCGGGCGATTTCCTTGTTCGATTTCGCCTCCGTCAGCCCTTTTAGCACCTGCAACTCGCGCGGCGACAGTTTTTCAGCCAGCGGGTGGTCTGGGGTATCTTCGATTGCGGTCATGAAATCGATCGGCGCGTATTGTTCCCCCATGGCCATAAACTTGACCGCATTGATCATGGATTTGGCAGGAAGCGTCTTGGGCACAAATCCGGCGGCTCCTGCTTCTAGCGCTTGTTCAGCGATTTCACGGGTGGCTTCGCCAGATAACAGGGCGACCCGCTGGCCACCGTTCATGGCAATTGTGGTGCGCAGACCGTCCAGACCGTTCATGCCTGGCATATTCAAATCCAGCAAAATCAGATCATATGGGTCCTGTGTCTCGATAAGCTGGTGCGCCTGGCTCAGATTAGCGGCCTGACTGACGACGATGTCCCCTTTCGCTTCAAGAAACATCGCCAATGTATCTCGAAGCAGGTCATGGTCGTCAGCGATAAGTACGCGCATTCCGGTCTCCTTGGTTAATAATACACGTAAACGGTGATTGCGACTGTTGCACGCTAAAACTAGGGCGCATTCGTGGCAGGCCCAACACCTCTTTCGGTTAGGTCTGTCGTCCTTCGGGTAGAACCCAGCCCCCTAGTGGGGTTCTGTTAACCAAAGCGTCATCGTGCTGTGCCGCCGCTCAGTTGAGCGTATGAGAGCGATCCATCGGGCTGAGGACAACTGAGCCCCTCAGGGATTTCCCTGATGACACGCGCCAACTTTCACACTGGACCGCCCGGAGTTGGAAGCAGAGCGGATCGAATTCCTGCGCAACTGCACCGCGCCCCTGCGTCAGGTTGCCTGAAGGACGAACCTATCCGAAAGGATAGGTTCGTATCCCTCTGCCCATTCGCGCGGGTGGTGAAGCCGTGCGATAACGCGCATGGTCAGGAAGAGGATCCTTTTAATGCTGCCGTCGTTCTTGAAAGCCCTGTTTTTTATAACGATTTTCAATGTGCCGGTATGGGCAGACGATCTTGGCGCAGCGCAGGGTGAAGTCTTGTTGACTGTGTCGGGTGCCATCGAAGTGACAAATGCTGACGGCGTGGCCCAGTTTGATCTGGCTATGCTGGAGGCGCTTGGCAATACAGTGATCGATACGTCGACCATCTGGACCGATGGCACCCAATCTTTTCAGGGCGTTCCGCTGAATGTCCTGATCGACCACTTGGGCATCAAGGGTGAAAACCTGCGGGCCGCCGCGATCAATGACTATGCCGTTGAAATACCTACCTCTGATGCGGTCGCGGGTGGCCCGATTATTGCCTACAGACTGAATGGTGATCTTATGTCCGTCCGCGACAAAGGCCCGCTTTGGATTGTGTACCCTTACGATCTGGATCAGGAATATCGCAGCGAAGTGATCTATTCGCGCAGCATCTGGCAGCTCGACCGTATCGAAGCGTTGGACTAAGGATATAGGAGAGAGCACCTCGGTATGGTGCAACCGATGCCGGGAGCCTCGCCAATGTCACGCTTTGCGAAGATTTCTTTGCGGTTTAAAGTAGCGTTTTTCGTGCTGCTGGGACTGATCGGCGTTGCATCGGTTGTCTATCTTTCCACAAATGTCACGCGCGACCTGAAGCTTTTGAGCTCTGACAGTTCGGACAATGTCCAGTGGACGTTGGCACAAGCCGAGGTGGAGTTCATTGAATTCCAGCTGCATCTGGCGACGATCAATTTGGAAGACGCCGCTGACATCAGAACGCTTCGACGTGAATACGACATCTTTTACAGCCGCATCCGAACCCTCAAGCAGTCGTCGATCTACGCCAACCTGCGCAAGCAATTCGATTTCTCGAACAATCTGTCCCTTGTTCAGCGTTTTCTGGATCAAACGGTCGAGATCATCGACGCAGATGACGCGGAACTGGTCGCGCGCCTGCCGGAACTAAGCGAACGCGCCACTGGCATCAGGCAGAGCGTCCGCCGGCTGTCGAATTCGGCCTTGGATTTCTTTGCGCGCGATTCAGACGAGCGGCGCAGGAGTGTCGCGGTCACCCTAAGCCAGATGGCCTTTGGTGTTACGGCTCTGCTGGTCGCTTTGCTGCTTTTGTCGCTGTATCTGAATTTCCTGAACCGCGTCAATATTCGCCGCCGGGCCGAGGCGATCGAGGCAAGCGAGCGTATGAATGTCGTAACCAGCACTGCGCTGGACGCCGTGATTGTGGTGGACACCCAAGGCAAAATTCTCGATTTCAACGCAGCCGCCGAACAGATTTTCGGGTATCCCGCAACAGAAGCGATCGGTCAGGGACTGGGCCCATTGATTGTTCCAGATCATCTTCGCGAAGCGCATGAACTGGGTATGAAACGCATGCGCAAGTACGGTGAGAAACGCGTTGTCGGCCAGGGCCGTGTCCAGCTCGAGGCCAAACGCTCGTCGGGCGATGTGTTCCCCGTTGAACTGGCAATCCAGTCGGCGACGACCAAAGAGGGCGAGATATTCATCGCCTTCTTGCGCGATATCTCGACTCAGGTGGAGGCCGAGCGCGAACTGGTCAGGGCGCGTGACATGGCGATGGCCGGTGAAAAAGCCAAGACCGATTTTCTGGCCACGATGAGCCATGAAATCCGCACGCCCTTGAACGGGTTGATGGGCAATCTGACCTTGCTGAGCGACACCAAGCTCAGCGCGAAACAGGCCCGCTATATCAAGAATATGAACACCTCCGGCAAACTTCTGATGAGCCATATTTCGGATGTTCTGGACATTACGAAATATGACGCGGGCAAGCTGCGATTGCGCCCTGTGGCGATGAACATCAGCATGTTGTTACAAGATATCGTGGATAATCAAAGCGGTGCTGCCTTGGCGAATGGCACCACATTGGAATGGGACTGGGTGGGGGCACCCGCAAATTGGATTTGCGCAGATCGCGACCGCATCCAGCTTATCTTGATGAATGTGATCGGCAACGCAGTCAAATTCACCCGCGACGGGCGGGTCGTTATCCACGCCGAAGTGATTGGCAACTTGAACAACACGCCGGAATTGCAGATCGTTGTGTCAGACACGGGCATCGGCATGACCGAAGAGCTGCAGGCCGAAATATTCAATGACTTTACGACCGGCGACAGCTCTTATGATCGCGATGTGGGGGGCACGGGGCTGGGTCTGGGGATCGCGCAGCGGTTTGTTCAGGCGTTGGGCGGCGATATCGACGTGGCGAGCACCTTTGGTGAAGGCAGTTCTTTCAGTATCCGCTTTCCCATCGTTCCGATCGAAGCCACTGATGACCACGCCAAAAAGCGCCGCGATTTGCAGTTGGCCAATGGCCGCAAGATTTTGCTGGTGGAAGATAACGAGATTAACCGCCTTGTCGCGCGTGAACTGTTGGCAGCCGCAGGCCACGATGTGACCGAGGCGCATAATGGTCAGGAAGCTTTTGAAGCGGCCCAGGACACGCGCTTTGATCTGATCTTGATGGATATCAGTATGCCGGTCCTGGACGGGCGCGGTGCGACCCGTGCAATCAGGAGCGGGGGCGGCGTGAATGCCAAGACCGCCATTGTGGCACTGACCGCAAACGCCATGGCCGAAGAACAAGAGGCATTCCTGTCCGACGGGATGAACGATATCCTTACCAAACCTCTGGTCCGCGAACACCTGTTGCATCTGGTCACCCGTCATTTCCAAGGTGACGACATAAAACCCCAGTCAGTCGAGGCCGCAACGTCGGCTGTCGCGACGCAGAATCTGGCTGATTTGCGCGAGACACTGGGCCTTGAACGGATGGCGTCCGTGCTTGACCGTTATGAAACCGAGATCGCAGATGCGATTGCTGCTTTGTCGGGTCCAACGGTCGGGACCCTCGATGAGACAGCGCAGCTGGCGCACCGCTTGGCCGGATCCTCGGCGGCTTTGGGCGCGGTGGAAATGCGGGCGGCGCTCGTCGAGATCGAAAACGCTGCGAAAGCAAACGATCCGGCGCGTCTGCGCAAAATGATCGCGCGGCTTGCAGCTGTCTGGGCCAATACCCAACCCATGCTGCGCGCTGACCGGCGTGACACGCCCAGGGATGTGGCGGGGCGCTAATTTTCACAGTGCAATTTTCCCGAACATGCGACCAGCTTTGCCATGCGTGAAAGCGGCTTTAGGTGTCTGACAACATTGCAAAACCGTCCTGAGCGATAGGGTTTAACGCCGGATCGGTGAGCCAATTTTTGACGGTCCAACCTACCTATGTATCAGTCCCCCTATCCCAACGGATAGAACGCTAGTCGATTGTGTTGGCGACCTGTCCTGTGGCGTCCGTTAAATGCGTCAGGGCGTTGGTTAAAACGGGTCTAACAGATTTGATTGGACCCTACACATGTTGGCAGAAGCACACACAGCTTCAAGGATTGCGCAAAACCTTTTCGCCCCTGGCGTCTTAAAGGTTACAGCCAAGGCATCGCGCCTGCTGGTGCAACCGCTGTGCGCCATGTCGAACATGCCCATCCGCAATACGGCGTTTGTTGCGCCTGGCGGCTGTGACCGTGGTCTGGTCCGCTACGAAAATTTTGATTGGTTGATCCGTGTCGTCGTCAAAGGCACACGGTTGACCGGTTTGGCGTCCCTCCAGACGTGGCATCGCACCAACATCGGTACTCTCTCGACCGATCTTGGTGCGATCCTGTCTGGCCGCACCCAGGCGATTAGAACCTCCGCCCACTTGGGCATCCGGTTCGCGGCCCTGCGCCAATTCTCTTAATCCTGATCTGCCTGAAAGGTTTCTCCGATGATACGTGCTTCGACTGCTGTTCCTGCTTTCAATGTTTCAGCATTGCTCGGTCAGGCCGCGCGTGGGCACGTCTGCGTGCTGCGTCAGGCGAACTGCGGTCTTGCTGGTCCACGCAACATCGATATTTCGGTGGCGCGGGGGGCGATTCTGTGAAGCAAACCAAGATCGTCCATCTTATCGACGACACGACAGCCGGTGGCGTGATGCGCGTACTGGCGCACATCAAATCCGCACCTGCACTGTCCCGGAATGCGACCCATGAACTGCGCTGCGTGTCACGCGACAGTCGGTGGATCGGCCAGATCAAGGCCGATATCATCGTGTCGCATCTGGCGATCAGCTGGCGCGCGCTGCCGATGTTGACGGCTTTGCGGTTAAGCCATCCAACCACGGCTCTGGTTCATGTTGAACACAGCTATACTTGCGGTTTTGGCAAGCATAACGTCAACCACCCGCGGCGGTTTTCGGCATTGTTGCGGGTCTCGTACCAGTTGTTCAACAAGCTTGTTGTCGTCAGTCACGCGCAAGGTGCATGGTTGGTCCACACCAGAGCAGTGCCCAAGCGCAAGTTGGTTGTGATCCAGTCTTGTGTCGATCTGTCGGCGTTTCGCAAGATTTCTCCACCGCGCAACCGGGTGCGGGTCATTGGTGTGATCGGACGGCTGGACTGTCAAAAGGGCTTCGACACCTTTATTCGTGCGTTTCGCCAGACGATTAACCCCGGCTTGAGCCTGTATATCTATGGCGAAGGGCCGGAAGAACCCGCCCTGCGTGAACTTGCAGGGACGGATGAGCGGATCAAATTCATGGGATGGGCGAAAAATCCGGTACACGCCATCGCATCGGTCGATGCGGTTGTCATGCCCTCCCTCTGGGAATCCTACGGCCTCGTTGCAATCGAAGCATTGGCAGCGGGGAGGCAATTGGTGGTCAGCGGGATCGACGGACTGTCCGATCACGTCGCATACGGGGCGCATATTGCTGAAACCCCCACTGTAGAAGGCTGGCAGATGGAAATACAGACATTGACCCGGCTTGATCTCGCGACACTGCCCAAGCCCGCGTCGTCTTGCGATCACCTTGAATCCGTTTTCAATGCACGGTGGCAGTCATTGATCGCCGAACTGGCCCCGCAATAACCCGCAGGCTTGACGCCGGGGCTGGCGGCTGACACGACATCGGCGCAGCCATATGTCAAGGACCCGTCATGCCCACACGCGCCATCATGATACAGGGCACAGGCTCTAACGTGGGTAAATCAATGCTGGTCGCGGGGCTGTGTCGCGCGGCTTTCCGGCGCGGCATATCGGTGGCCCCATTCAAGCCGCAAAACATGTCGAACAACGCCGCCGTCACTGCTGATGGCGGGGAAATTGGCCGCGCCCAGGCTTTGCAGGCCATGGCGTCGGGGCGCGAGCTGTCGGTGCATATGAACCCGGTCTTGCTCAAGCCGGAAACCGACACCGGATCGCAAGTGGTCATTCAGGGCCGTGCCCAAAGCCGGCTTGAGGCGCGCGATTTCGGCGGTGCCCGTGGCGTGTTGCTGAAACCGGTGATGGAAAGCTTTGGCATCCTTGCGAAAACCGCTGACCTGATCATCGTCGAAGGGGCGGGCAGCCCGGCCGAGACAAACCTGCGCAAGGGCGACATCGCGAATATGGGCTTTGCCCGTGCGGCCAATGTGCCGGTGATCCTGGCGGGCGACATTGATCGGGGCGGAGTGATCGCCCAGATCGTTGGCACCAAATCGGTGATAGACCCCGATGACGCCGCCATGATCGCGGGTTTCCTGATCAACAAATTCCGCGGCGACGTGCGCCTGTTCGATGACGGATACGACGATATCATCCAGCGCACCGGCTGGGCCGGCTTTGGTGTGCTGCCGTGGTTTTACGGGGCGCATCTGCTGCCCGCAGAAGATGCCGTCGATCTGGCCCGCGCGCGGTCGGATGGGGCGTTTCACATCGTCTGCCCGATGCTGTCGCGCATCTCCAACTTTGATGATCTCGACCCCTTGGCGGCAGAGCCGTCGGTGCGGTTGACCATGATCCCGCCGGGCACCCCGCTGCCCGCTGATGCCGATCTGGTGATCTTGCCGGGCACCAAATCCACCCGAGGCGATCTGGCATTTTTGCGGTCGCAAGGCTGGGATATCGACCTGCTGGCCCATGTCAGGCGCGGCGGGCATGTCTTGGGGATTTGCGGCGGGTATCAGATGCTCGGCAAGGTTGTGGGTGATCCGGCCGGGCTGGAAGGGCCGGCGGGGCAAGACGCGGGGCTGGGTCTGCTCGATGTCGAAACCCGCATGGCAGCGGATAAAACCCTGACCCGTGTTGCCGCGCTGCATTGCGCCACGGCGGCGCAGATCGACGGCTATGAAATCCATATCGGTCAAACAACAGGGCCCGACTGCCAGCGCCCGTTCAGCCGGATCGGCACGGCACAGGACGGGGTGCCGGATGGGGCCGTTTCACGAGATGGCAAAATCGCGGGCACCTATCTGCACGGGTTGTTTTCCAACGACGGGTTCAGGGCGGCGTGGCTGGCGCAGTTCGGGCTGGTCGCGGCACCGGTATCCTATAGCCAAACGGTCGAGGATACGCTGGACCAGCTTGCCGAACATATGGAGCAACATCTGGATGTTGCAGCGCTTTTGGATTGTGCCGGATTGGTCTGAAACCGGACCAATAGAATGCTTGCATCTTGGTTTATTCGAGGGAATACACCTGCAACTGAAACTGGAGACTAAATAATTGGAACGTAATCTGACCCTCGTTGCCTTGTTTGCCGCGCTTATCGCTGCACTTGCGCTGATCCCTCAATTCACCCTGGCCTTTGGTGTGCCGATCACGGCGCAAAGCCTTGGTATCATGCTGTGCGGAACCGTTCTGGGGTCCAAACGCGGTGCCCTTGCGGTTTTGTTGTTCATGCTGCTTGTCGCGATGGGCCTGCCCTTGCTGGCCGGTGGTCGTGGCGGTCTTGGCTCGTTCATGCTGCCCTCGTCGGGCTTTTTGATCGGCTTTCCTTTTGCTGCCTTCGTAACCGGCCTGATCGTTGAAAAATGGCAGGGCCCGTCGCTGGCGATCGTTGCTGGCGTTGCATCGGTTATTGGCGGCATCGTTGTGCTGTATATCTTTGGTATTGCCGGGCTTGCCATCGCGCTGGACAAATCCGTGCTGGAAGCCGCTGCACTGGTCACGGTCTTTATCCCCGGTGACATCATCAAGGCGGTATTGGCCGGTCTGATCACCGCCGCCCTGTTCAAGGCACGCCCTGCAAGCGTGTTGTCGCGCGCCTGAAACACTGTGAAAGCGCCCTGATTACGGGGCGCTTTCGCCTATGTCCCAGAACAGCCCTGTCATGATTTGCAGCCCGCTTTGACAGACGGATTGCAGCGCATGTTCGTTCGGGGCGTGCTGGTTGCAGCCTAGATAGCTGTGGGGAATCCAGACCGTGGGCAGCCCCAGAATATCCGCAAAACATTCATTCGGCAGTGAACCGGCAAGGTTTGGCAGCACATGCGGTGCCATGCCGGTCGTCTGCGTGATCGACGTTTTGACATAGGTGACCCAAGGATGGGTCGGGTCCAACCGCGTGGCGGGAAAAATCTCGGCGTGGGGGACGATCTGCACCTTTTGCAAACCCTGTGCATCCAGATGGTCGCGCAGGGCAGGCAGCAACGCTTCGGGGTCGGTACCCACCACATAGCGCAGCTGGCAGGTCGCCCGCGCCTTGCCCGAAATGGCATTCACCGGCGCATCCGGCACGCCGCTGGTCATGGCCAGCACTGCAAAGGAATTCCAGCCATAGGCCCGCTCTGCCGGGGTCAGGGTTTCCTCGCCCCAATCCTCGTCAACGGGGGGAAAGCTGCCTTCGACAATGGGCAAGCCGTCCAGCGCATCGCGGATGGTCTGGGTCAGGCTGTCGGGCCGCCACTGCGGAATGCGCAACTGCCCGCGTGCATCGGTGATCGACGCGATGGCATGACACAACAAGATCGCCGGATCGGCCAGCAAGCCGCCCCAATTGCCAGAATGATGCGCGCCTTCGCGCAGGTCTACGACGAGATCAAAACTTGCACCGCCGCGTGCGCCCATGAACATCGTCGCCCGATCCGGTCGTAAACGCGGCCCGTCCGAGGCAATCAACACATCCGCCGCCAGCAGGTCTTTGTTGGCGCTGATAAAGCCCGCCAACCCCGGTGATCCGATTTCTTCGCTCATCTCGAAGATGACTTTGACGTTGAACCCAAGGCTGCCGCGCGCGGCCAATACGGTTTCCAGCGCCTTGAAGTTGATCAGATGCTGAACCTTGTTATCCGCCGCACCACGGCCATACAGACGGTCGCCGTCCTCGGTCAGCTCGAACGGGGTTAACCCTTCGCGCCATTGGTCGGTTTGCGCGCGGGTCACGTCGCCATGGCCATAGGTCAAAACAGTGGGCAGGGATGGCTCTTCGATCCGCAAGCCCACCAAAAGCGGCCCGCCGGACGGGTCGGGGTTGTCATGGATCTGGCAGGCAAAGCCCATCGCGCCCAGCCGCGGTTCAATCGCCTCGTGCAGATACCGCGCCAGTTGCGGCTTTTGGTCGGGCGTCTGGCTTTCCGTCTGAAACGCAACAAGCGCAGCGAGGTCTGATTTCAGCCGCCCGCTGTCAAAATATGCCTGTGCATCTGCACGCGCACCGTCGCGGGGCGTGCCTTGGTCAACTGCGGGCATAGACATCCTCATAGCGGATAATATCGTCTTCCCCCAGATAGCTCCCGGTCTGGACTTCGATCAACACCATCGGCACCTTGCCGGGGTTTTCCATGCGGTGAACGGCCCCCAGCGGGATATAAACCGACTGGTTTTCGCTGATCAGCTTTACGCTGTCATCAACGGTGACCCGTGCCGTGCCTTCCACGACGATCCAGTGTTCGGACCGGTGGTGATGGCTTTGCAGGCTCAGCGATGCACCGGGGTTCACCACGATGCGTTTCACCTGAAAGCGGCCCCCGATCACAAGGCTCTCGTACCAGCCCCAAGGCCGGTAATCGCGGGGCAGTTGCACGGCCTGACCCGACCCCTTGGCCTTGAGCGCATCAACGGCTTCTTTCACCCGTTGCGCTTTGGATTTGTCAGCGACCAGCACCGCATCCCCCATGGCAATGGCGACGATATTGTCCAGCCCGATGCCGACCAGTTGCAAGCCGTCGGTCTCAGACCGCAGCAGCGTATCGGTACAATCAATCGCGGTGGCATTGGCGGAACAGACGTTGCCCTGGGCATCGGGGCCGGATTCCATCCAGACGGCATCCCAGCCCCCCAGATCGGACCATCCCGCCCCAAAGGGCATGACCGCCAGATTATCGGCCTTTTCCATGATCGCATAATCGATCGAGATATCGTCGGCCTTGGCCCATTCGTTAGGGTCCAGACGGGTAAAGCCAAGATCGGGATCGGCCTGTGTCAAGGCATGGGTGACAGCGGTCAGCAAGGCGGGCGCGTGTGTTTCATAGGCGGCGATGATGGCATCGGCGGTGAATAGGAAAATACCGGCATTCCACAGGAAATTGCCTGCCGCCAGCATTCTGGTCGCGCGGTCTGCATCCGGTTTTTCAACAAAGCGCGCCAACGTCTGCGGTATGTCTGCCCCGGCATCCGCACCCGCCGCCAGCTCAAGATAGCCGTATCCGGTTTCGGGGCGTGTGGGCGTGATGCCAAAGGTCACCAGATCGCCCGACTGCGCCCGCGGCACGGCAGCCTGCACCGTGGCGGCAAAGGCGGCGGTGTCGGGAATGACGTGATCCGAGGGGGCCACCAGCATCAGCGCGGCGGGGTCGGTCTTGGCGATCCACAGCGCAGCGGCAAGGATCGCAGGCGCTGTATTGCGGCCATCGGGTTCGATCAAGATACCCATCGCAGCCTGTTCGACCTGCGCCAGTTGCTCGGTCACGATAAAGCGGAACGGGTCACCGGTGACAATCACCGGGGCTGCATATTCCGGGCCGGACAGACGCCGGGCCGAGGCCTGAAACAGGCTTTCGTCCCCCATCAGCTTTGCGAACTGCTTGGGGTATGATTTGCGCGACAGTGGCCACAGGCGCGTACCAGAACCGCCACAAAGAAGGATAGGATGGATCATGATGCAAACCTTAACAGCGATTAATCTAACGAGACATTAATAAAAATAGATCCGGTCGCCCCTGCGGCATCCCGCCCGCCGCATCGGCAGGGGCGGGATACGGTTGAGAGCATCAGACCCGCAGATCGGCCAGCGCGTCGACGGCTTCGGGGATCGGATAATGATGGTTGCCGACAAACAGCCCGTTCACGTCAATATACTGCGCATTCGGCAGGGTCCCGTGGATCACATGGGGGATATGCTCCATCACCGGGTTCTTGGTGAAATTGCCGGCCACGATGGGGCGACATTCAAACCCAAGGCTGCCCAGCTTGGTCACCAGCTCACTGCGCGTGATGCCGACATCAGGGCGCAACAACAGCGAAAACCCGAACCAGCTGCTTTCCCCGATTTCTTCTTGCAGGGTAAACAGCGGATGGTTCGACAGCCCCTCGACGAACAGCTTGGCATTGTCGCGCCGTCCCTTGATCAGATCGGGCAATTTCTTCAACTGCTCTTGGCCCAAGGCACCCGACATTTCCAGCGGACGCAGGTTGTAGCCGGGCAGCACAAAGTTAAAGCTTTCCTCGAAGGGATCATCGCTTTTGGTGCCTGTCACGCGGTTTTCTTTGGGCAGGTGCCGCGTCCAGCCATGTGACCGCATCGACAGCATGATGTGGTACAGTTCTTCGTCGTCGGTGGTGACAAGCCCACCTTCCATCGTGGAAATATGATGCGAGAAAAAGCTGGAGAAACTGCCCACATGGGCGAATGTTCCGGTCTGCTTGCCGCCGAAAGTCGCCCCCATAGATTCGCAATTGTCTTCGAGCAGCACGATTTTGCGGTCGCCGATGATTGCCTTGATCCGGTCGAAATCATTGGGGTTGCCCAGCAGGTTCACAATCATGATCGCGCGGGTTTTGTCGGTCACCGCCTCTGCCAGTGCATCCAGATCATAGTTCAACGTGCCGCGGTCGATATCGACGAATTTCTGCACCAGACCATATTGGGCCAGCGGATAATATGTGGTCGACCAGCTTACCGCAGGGACGATGATCTCGTCTCCGGCTTTCAGGCGCAAATCCTCGTTCTTGGAATAGAATAACGCGCCCGTCATCAGCAGGTTCGCAGAGGAACCGGAGTTCACCATAACAGCGTATTTCGCCCCGAAAAACGCGGCGAACTGTTCCTCAAAGCTGCGGACCTCGGGGCCCATTGAATACATGTCTGACTTGATCACCCGTTGCAGGGCATCTTGCTCGGCCTGATCCCAAGACGAGGTGGCAAGAGGAAAGCGCGGGCTCATGATTTTGATGTCTCCAGATAGTATTGATAGGTCTTGGTAATGCCATCCTCGAGCGAGGTTTGCGGCTGCCATCCCCATGCGGTTTGGCGCGATGTATCGGATAGCTTGCGGGCCATGCCTGTGGGTTTGCTCAGATCATGGGAAAAGCTGCCCTGCCATCCGATCACCCGCGCCACGGTCGCGTAAAAGTCGTTGATGCTGTGGTCATGGCCGACGCCGATGTTCATCAGATCGGGGATGTTTTCGATGTCATCCGCCGCCCGGAACACCGCATCGGCCAGATCGGCAGAATACATGAATTCGCGCCGCGCCATCCCGTCGCCCCAGATTTCGACCGTCGGATCGCCCGCCAGTTTGGCATCATGCACCTTTTGAATGATCGCCGGCAGCAAATGCGACACTTCGGGGTCAAACTTGTCATAGGGCCCGAACAGATTGCAGGGGATCAACGTCTTGTATTGAAATGTCGGATCTTCGCGGCGGATATACTGGCACAACCGCAGCGCAAAAATCTTGGCGATGGCATAGCCCTCGTTGGTGGGCTCAAGCTCTCCGGTCAGCAGCAAATCCTCGCTTAGGGGATTGGCGGCGGCACGCGGATAAATGCAGGTGGAGCCCAGATTGATCAGCTGTTTCACGCCAGCCTCATAGGCCCCCATGATCACATTGCGGCCAATGGTGATGTTACGATCCAGAAAGGCGACAGGTTGTGCCATATTGGCACTGATGCCACCGACCTTGCCGGCGGAATGCACAATCAGATCGGGCTGCTCTGCCTTGATGAAATCCGCCACAGCGGCGCTGTTCATCAGATCAAGCGCGCTGCTGGACGGGGCAATGATCTGCCAGTTTGCGGCGGCTGCGTGATCCTGAACATTCCGGCCCACCATACCGGCCCCGCCGGTAAGGAAAAGTTTTCCTGCCATGGATTAATCCTCGCGCGCGATGAACGCATCAAAACCGTGATCGACCAGCAGGCGCGCACGTTTGGCAATTTTCAGATCGCTTTTCACCATCTCGGCACACATTTCCTGCGTGGTGATCTGCGGCTCCCACCCCAGTTTGGCCTTGGCTTTGGCGGGCGAGCCGAGCAGCGTTTCCACCTCGGCGGGGCGGAAATATTTCGGGTCGATTTTCAGCACCACATCACCGGGTTTCACGCCGGGGGCATCGTCGCCCTTGATGCTGTCCACGATGGCGCGTTCATTGATGCCGGTCCCCTCAAAGCGCAGGGTGATCCCCAGCTCGGCGGCGGACCATGTGATGAACTGGCGCACCGAATATTGCACACCGGTCGCGATCACGAAATCTTCGGGTGCGTCCTGCTGCAACATCATCCATTGCATGCGCACGTAATCCTTGGCGTGGCCCCAATCGCGCAACGCGTCGATGTTGCCCATGTACAGGCACTGCTCCAACCCTTGCGCGATATTGGCCATGCCACGGGTGATCTTGCGGGTCACGAACGTCTCGCCACGGCGCGGGGATTCGTGGTTAAAGAGGATCCCATTGCAGGCATACATGCCATAGGCCTCGCGGTAGTTCACCGTGATCCAATAGGCATACATCTTGGCCACCGCATAAGGGCTGCGCGGATGGAAAGGCGTGGTTTCTGTCTGCGGGGTTTCCTGCACCAAACCGTAAAGTTCGGAGGTTGACGCTTGGTAAAAGCGCGTCTTTTTCTCCAGCCCCAGAAACCGGATCGCCTCCAGCAGACGCAAGGCACCGGTGGCATCCACATCTGCGGTATATTCGGGCGACTCAAAACTGACTGCCACATGGCTTTGCGCGCCAAGGTTATAGACCTCGTCGGGCTGCACTTCGCTGATGATCCGCGTCAGGTTAGAACTGTCGGTCAGATCGCCGTAATGCAGGTGCAGCTTGGGGTTTTCCTCGTGCGGGTCTTGGAAAATATGGTCGATCCGCTGGGTGTTCAACGATGACGCCCGGCGCTTGATCCCGTGCACCTCATATCCCTTTTCCAGCAAAAATTCCGCCAGATAGGACCCGTCCTGTCCTGTAATTCCGGTGATAAGTGCGCGTTTGGTCATGGAGGCTCCGGTGCAGTCAATTACATTTCGTTCAACCCGACATTGGCCGAACAGTAGGTTGTTTTAAACAGGATACCGCTGTGGTGGCAAACCTATGGTGTGGATTCGCGCAATCTATTTGGCAAACCGGACGACCCTGCACCTGCGCACAGATACCGTGTCACCGGTATATAAGCGTCTCGAAACGATTTTCATGGGTGACCGACCCGCGATACATGCCCTCGCAATTGAACGGCATCGCGATATTGCCCTGTGCATCAACGGCAATCACGCCGCCCGACCCGTCGTTTTGCGCCAGATCGACGTTCACCACATGGTCCGCCGCATCGGCCAGCGACTGGCCGGCGTGGCGCATTCTGGCGGCAATCTCGGAGGCGGCGGTAAAGCGGATGAACACCTCGCCATGGCCGGTGCCAGATACCGCGCAGGTGGCATTGTCGGCGAAAGTACCCGCGCCGATCAGCGGCGTATCGCCCACGCGACCGGGGGCCTTGGCAGTCATCCCGCCCGTGGATGTGGCGGCGGCCAGCGTGCCATGCACATCGCAGGCGACAGCGCCAACCGTGCCGTGACGGCGGGCAGGGTCGTCATCAAGCGTGCCGTCGCTGCGCATCTTGAGCGTGGCTTGCAGCGCGTCCCAGCGGGGCTGGGTAAAGAAATAGGGGGCGTCCTCGAACGGCAGGCCTGCGTCGCGGGCCGTTTTCAGCGCGTTCGGCCCGATCAGCAGCACATGGTCGGTCCGTTCCATCACCGCACGGGCCGCGCGGATCGGGTTGCGCGGGCCGAAAATGCCGGCAACGGCACCGGCCCGGCGAAATTCACCTTCCATAATGGCGGCGTCCATTTCTTGTTGGCCGTCACTGGTGAATACCGCCCCGCGCCCGGAATTGAACAACGGTTCGTCCTCAAGCGCGCAAACGGCGGCGGTAACAGCATCCAGCGCGCTGCCTTGATCGGCCAGAACAGCATGGCCCGCATCCAGCGCGCGGCGCAGACCGGCGTGATAAGCGGCCTCAAGCTCTGGCGTCATGGAGGATTTCAGGATCGTGCCAGCACCACCATGCACGGCAAGGGAAAAGCGGGTCATGGGCAAGCCTTGGCTAAGGGAATAATCAAAGAAAAACCCCGCCCCCTAAGCTAAGGGGCGGGGCTGGATCGTTTAGCCGATGATGGCGTTCAGCGTGGCCGAGGGGCGCATGACCGCTTCGGTTTTGGCCGGGTCCGAATGGAAGTACCCCCCCAGATCAACGGCTTTGCCTTGGACCTCGGCCAGTTCGGCCATGATCTTGTCTTCGTTCGCGGCCAGCTTTTCCGCGATAGGGGCGAAATGCTTGGCCAGATCGGCATCACCGGTCTGTGCGGCCAAGGCCTGCGCCCAATACATCGCGAAATAATAGTGGCTGGCGCGGTTGTCGGGCTGGCCGACTTTCCGCGACGGCGATTTGTTGTTGTCGAGGATGCCTTGCGTGGCATCATCAACCGCCTTGCCCAAAATCCGTGCCTTTTCGTTGTTCTTTTGATCGGCCAGGAACTTGAGGCTTTCACCCAAGGCGCAGAATTCACCCAAGGAATCCCAACGCAGATGGTTTTCGTCGACCAACTGCTGAACGTGCTTGGGGGCAGACCCGCCAGCACCGGTTTCAAACAAACCACCGCCCTGCATCAGCTTCACGATCGACAGCATCTTGGCCGAGGTGCCCAGTTCGAGGATCGGGAACAAATCGGTCAGATAGTCGCGCAGCACGTTGCCGGTGATCGCGATGGAGTTCGCACCTGTGCGGATCGTTTCCAGCGTTTGACGCGTGGCCTTGGCGGACGACAGGATCTGGAACCTGTCAGCCACGCCTTTGGCTTCGAGGATCGGCTTTACATAGGCGATCAGTTCGGCGTCATGGGCGCGGTCTGCATCCAGCCAGAAGATGGCTTCGCAGCCTTCGGCCTTTTGACGGTCGATGGCCAGTTGCACCCAATCTTCGATCGGTGCCTTGCGGGCCGATGCGGCGCGCCAGATGTCGCCCGCTTCAACGCTGTGTTCGGAAATCACATCGCCATTGGCCGCGATCATCTTGACCGTACCATCGGCAGGAATTTCAAACGTGGTGGGGTGGGAGCCGTATTCCTCGGCCTTTTGGGCCATCAAACCGACGTTCTGCACAGTGCCCGAAGTTGTCGGGTCCAGCGCGCCGGTTTCTTTGAAATACTTGATGCTTTCGTCATAGACGGGGGCATAGGAATTGTCAGGGATCACACAGTTGGTGTCGTGTTCCTTGTTGTCCGGGCCCCAGCCCTTGCCACCGGCGCGGATCAGCGCGGGCATCGACGCGTCGATAATCACGTCAGACGGCACGTGCAGGTTGGTGATGCCCTTGTCCGAGTTGACCATATACATTGGCGGCTGCGCGGCCATGGCGGCTTCGACTGCAGCAACAATCTCGGCGTTGCCCTCAATACGGGCCATCATGTCGCCGATACCGGCGTTGGGGTTCACGCCCGCGGCTTTCAACTCATCACCGTATTTGTCGAAAACGGGCTTGAGGAATTCACGCACAGCATGGCCGAAAATGATCGGGTCCGACACCTTCATCATCGTCGCTTTCATGTGGAGCGAGAACAATGTGCCGTCTTTTTTGGTTTCTTCGATCTGCTCGGCCAGAAACTTGTCCAGTGCCTTGGCGGACATGAATGTCGTGTCAACAACAGTACCGGCAGGGAAGGTCACGCCGTCTTTCAGCACGGTCTCGGACCCGTCAGCGGCCACGTGCACGATTTTGGCGGCACCTGCCTGGGCGTCCGTCAACGTCAGGGATTTCTCGTTCGAGAAGAAATCACCGCCCGACATCGCGGAAACCTTGGTTTTGCTGTCCTTGGACCATGTGCCCATCGAATGCGGGTTTGCCATCGCGTATTTTTTGACCGCAATCGCCGCACGGCGGTCAGAGTTGCCTTCGCGCAGAACCGGGTTCACAGCCGACCCTTTGATCGCGTCATAGGCAGCGCGGGCTTTTTTCTCGGCGTCGGTGCTGGGGGCCTCGGGGTAATCGGGCAGGGCGTAGCCTTGGGATTGCAGTTCCTTAACGGCGGCCACCAATTGCGGCACCGATGCGGAAATGTTCGGCAGCTTGATCACGTTGGCATCAGGTGTTTTTACCAGTTCGCCCAGAAAAGCCAGATCGTCCGACTGTCTTTGATCGGCTGTCAGCGCGTCGGGGAAGGCGGCCAGAATACGACCTGCCAGCGAAATGTCGCGTGTGCCAACGGACACGCCCGCCGCATCGGCAAAGCTGCGAATGATCGGCAGCAAGGAATAGGTCGCCAGTTCTGGTGCCTCGTCGACCTTGGTATAAATGATGTCAGGTGTGTTCGTATCAGCCATGGTTTCAAGCCTTTCAGGAAGTTTGGTATGCGATAGTACACTAAAGCAGAAATATCCACCTCAACTGCGCAAGATATACCGTTAATTTAGGGAGGCGACAGCTGGAATTCCGGGAATGACGCTTGCTTACTGCACCCTGCGCCGCGCTATAGTTGCCCCAACTTTAAGGGAGGAGTGAGCGATGAATGATCAATCAGCGATGCAAAGGGGGACGGGTTTCGACATCCCCGATCCGGCTGATCTGCCCAGCTTGAAGGGCAAAGTATCTGAGACTGAATGGAAATTGCGCTGCGAACTGGCCGCGACCTACCGGCTTTGCGCGATGCACGGCTGGACCGATCTGGTCTTCACCCATATCTCGGCGCGGCTGCCGGACGAAGACGGGCAGGAACGGTTCCTGATCAATCCCTACGGCCTGATGTTCGACGAAATGACTGCCTCATCGCTGGTGAAAATCGATCTTGATGGCAATATCTGTCAGGAAACGCCGTATTTCATCAATCCGGCGGGGTTCACCATCCACTCTGCCATCCATGCCGCGCGTCATGATGCGGGCTGTGTGATCCACGTGCACACACCTTACGGTGTGGCCGTGTCGGTGCAAAAAGGCGGGCTGCGGCGCTATACGCAATTCTCGATGATCGTGAATAATGATCTGGCCTATCACGACTACGAAGGCATCGCGCTGAACCTTGATGAACGCGACCGCATCGTGAACGACATGGGCGACAAAAGCCTGCTGATGCTGCGCAATCACGGCACGCTGACCGTGGGGCCGAACTGTGCGCTGGCTTTCTTGCGGATGTATTTCCTTGAAAACGCCTGCAAAACCCAGATTTTCGCCCAAGCGGCGGGGGGTGAGGAACACCTGCACGAAGAAACCCAAGACATGGCCGATCTGGTGGCGAGCCAAGCGGCAGGTGCCTTTACACCCGGATCAGGCGATAATCTGGTCTGGCCGGGTTTGATGCGCAAACTCAAGCGGACCAATCCGGGCTACGACAGCTAAGAACCCCGCGCCGCTGCGCCGCCAACGGGTGGCGCGGCGCAATCATCGGCTTGGCCTTTGCGCGGCCATGGGTCAGACTGCGCGTGAATAGCAGTTTCAAAAAGGCACGTGACGATGAAATCCTATCCCAAAGTCTGGTTCTTGCGTCACGGTGAGACCGAATGGAACGCCGAAGGGCGTGTGCAGGGCCAAACCGAATCGGTGCTGTCGCCACGCGGGGTCCAGCACGCCCATCAGCAAGCGCGACTGATGGCCCCCATCCTCGCGCACAATCCGCCCTGCATCGTGTCGCCGCTCAAACGCACGCGCCAGACAGCTGATATCGCGCTGGGCGGGCGTGATTATGACATGGATGACCGCCTCAAGGAGGTCTTTGCTGGCGATTGGGAAGGCCATTTGCGCGCCGATATCTTCAAGAACCTGCCCGAGGGCATCACGCCCCAAAGCCCCCATATCGAATTCTACGCAGCCGCCCCCGGTGGCGAAGGGTTTGATACATTCCAAGCCCGTGTGCGGGATTTCGTGGCGACGCTGACACAGCCCACCGTGATTGTTGCCCATGGCCTAAGCGGTCAATTGCTGCGCGGCGAATTATGCGGGCTAAGCCGCGCTGAACTGGGACAACTGACAAACCGTCAGGGCTGCGTCTATGTGCTGGAAAACGGGGTCGAGACCGTGCTCGAGCTGGACGAAGTTGTTTAACGGCGGCGCATTATTTTCGGAAAGAGACCCTTGATGCCTGAAAAAACCACTGTCGCTGTTTTGGGGTGTGGTCTGATCGGGGCCAGTTGGACGGCGTTGTTTTTACGCGCGGGCCATGATGTGCGCGCTTGGGACCCGGACCCGCAGGTGCTTGCCGGATTTCGCGAAAGGGTGTCCGTGCCCTTGGCGCAACTGGATGAAATCGGCGGGGCGACTGGCCCCCAAGGCAGCTTGCACCTTTGCACTGATCTGGACGCAGCGGTTCAGGACGTGCGCCTGATCCAGGAAAACGCCCCCGAAAATGTACCGCTCAAACAAGACCTCTATGCCCGGATCGAAGCGCTTGTTGCGCGGGATGTGATTATCGCCTCAAGCACCTCGGCGCATCCGTGGTCGCATCTGTCTGTGGGCATGAAACACCCCGACCGCCTGATCACCGCGCACCCGTTCAACCCGCCGCATCTGGTGCCACTGGTCGAAGTCTTTGGCACCGATGACACCATCGTCGCATGGGCCGAGGCATTTTACACCGGCTTGGGATCGGTGCCGGTCAGGTTGAAAAAAGAAGCCGTCGGTCATATCGCCAACCGCCTTGCATCGGCGTTGTGGCGCGAAGCGGTGCATATCGTTGCCGAAGGGATTGCCGATGTCGAAGCCGTGGACAAAGCGCTGGTAAACGGCCCCGGTCTGCGCTGGTCCGTGCTGGGCGCGCATATGGCCTATCATCTGGGCGGCGGTGCGGGGGGCATGGCAGGCTATCTGGACCACCTCGGGGCCAGTCAGGAAAAACGCTGGGCAAGTTTGGGCACCCCCAGCCTGACCCCTGAAGTGCGCGATAAACTGGTGCAGGGCGTTACGGCCGAGGCCGCAGGGCGCAGCATTGCCGAACTGGAAGCAGAACGGGACGCGGCACTGATAGCCTTGGCAAAGCTGCGTCAGAAACCGGATTGATCTGATCTGATCTAGATTGCTTTGCGCGCGCGCATCGCTGCGGTGATCGTGCCGTCATCCAGATAATCCAGTTCGCCACCAATCGGCACACCTTGGGCCAGCGATGTCAGACGTACCTGCCCGTCAAGCTGGTCGGCGATGTAATGGGCGGTGGTCTGCCCGTCGATTGTGGCGTTCAGGGCAAGAATGACCTCGGTGATGTTTTCCGTCGCCACGCGGTCGATCAGACGGGGAATGCGCAGTTCCTGCGGGCCGATGGCATCAAGCGCCGACAAGGTGCCGCCCAACACGTGATAGCGCCCCTTGAACACGCCCGACCGTTCCATCGCCCAAAGATCGGCCACGTCTTCGACGACGCAAAGTTCGCCATTTGCACGTTTTTCAGAGGTGCAGATATCGCAGACATCGCTGGTGCCGACATTGCCGCAATTCAGACATTCACGTGCCGTCACGGCGACGGTCTGCATCATATCGGCCAGCGGGGTCAGCAGCAGGGCGCGTTTTCGGATCAGATGCAGCACCGCGCGCCGCGCCGATCTGGGGCCGAGGCCCGGAAGCCTCGACATCAGATCAATAAGGGCGTCGATATCGCGTGTGCTGCTCAAGGGGGTGGGCCTCGCGTGGGTTTCAAAAAGAGATTTTATGCCTTCGGCGAGGATTTAGAACCATTTGGAAGGATCAGAAGGGCAGCTTCATGTCGGCGGGCAGGCCCATCCCTTGGGTGAGTTTGCTCATCTCTGACTGGGCGCGATCGGTGGCTTTGGCTTGCGCATCCTTGATGGCGGCAAGGATCAGGTCTTCGACGACTTCTTTTTCGTCGCCGTTAAAGATCGACGGATCAATGTCGAGCGATTTCAATTCGCCCTTGGCGGTGCAGGTCGCTTTGACAAGGCCGGCACCGGATTCACCTTCGACGATGATATTGTGCATGTCTTCTTGCATCTGCGCCATTTTGCCCTGCATTTCCTGCGCGGCTTTCATCATCTTGGCCATGTCACCCATGGCACCCAAACCTTTTAACATTGTGACGTCTCCTGAATTTCGTGTCTTAGCTTATATGCGAATTGCGGGGGCGTGGGACAAGGGGCGGCTTGTCTGCCCCTTTGGTGTCGGGCCTAATCGTCCTCGAAAGGATCCCATTCGTCTTCGACCTCGGGCAAGGCTTCGGACACGGCGGCGGCTGCGATGTCTTCGGGGGTGCGGATCGACAGGATTTTCGCCCCTGGAAAGGTCGCCATCACGGCCTGCATCAAGGGATGGTTTTCAGCCTGCGATTTCAGCGCGTTTTCCTTGGCATCGCGGATTTCAGCGATGGTTTTCGCATCACTGTTGCCGACGATGATGACCGCCCAGCGGTTGCCCGTCCATTGTTGCAGGCGCGTGCCCAGACGTTGCGCCAGATCGCGTGGGGCATCATCGGTGGGTGCAAATTCGATGCGGCCGGGTTGGTAG
>Ga0206127_1000842_pt1 | contig 35925 bp, 29 predicted proteins | sample Helgoland_Spring_6_FD_148646 | JGI IMG/M metagenome (GOLD analysis project Ga0206127, IMG submission 148646) | Pelagic subsurface seawater microbial communities from Kabeltonne, Helgoland, North Sea - Helgoland_Spring_Bloom_20160419_1 | ecosystem: Environmental > Aquatic > Marine > Epipelagic ...
TCTTCCCTGCGAAGATTCCGTTCCCGTTCGTACATATCGATACGGGACATAATTTCCCCGAGACGATGGCCTTTAGAAACCAGCTCATCAAAGACCTTGGGGTCCAGTTAGTCGTCGGTTCCGTCCAGGAATCCATCGATGAAGGTGCAGTTGCAGAAGAAACCGGTATCAACGCCTCTAGAAACGCGCTACAAACCACTACCCTGCTCGATACCATCGAACGCAACAATTTTGACGCCTGTATGGGTGGCGCACGTCGTGATGAAGAGAAAGCACGTGCAAAAGAGCGCTTCTTCTCGCACCGCGATGACTTTGGACAATGGGATCCAAAAAATCAGCGTCCAGAACTTTGGAATCTATTCAACGGTAAAAAGCGCATGGGTGAGAACTTCCGTGTGTTCCCTATATCCAACTGGACAGAAATGGACGTTTGGCAATACATCCTCCAGGAAAACATTGCCATCCCAGAACTCTACTTTGCGAAAGAGCGCAATGTGATCTGGCGCAACGGTTCATGGCTCCCGGTAAGTGAATACATCACTTTACGTGAAGGCGATACGCCACAAATGAAAATGGTTCGCTTCCGTACCCTAGGTGATATAACCATCACCGGTGGACAGGAAAGTGATGCAGATACCCTAGAAAAAATTGTTCAGGAAGTTGCCTCTTCTCGTCAAACAGAGCGCGGTAACCGCGAAGACGACAAGCGCAGTGAAAGCGCCATGGAAGACCGCAAGCGTCAGGGATACTTCTAACCATCAAAGCACAAAAAATCCAGATGGAAAACAACTTCGATACCAATTCCTACCTCAATATGGAACTCCTTCGCTTCACTACTGCCGGTAGCGTAGACGATGGAAAATCAACATTAATCGGCCGACTCCTTTACGACAGCAAAAGCATCTTCGAGGACCAAGTCGCCCAAATTGAAGCAACCTCTACCAAAAGAGGGCTCGACCACGTTGACCTCAGCCTCTTCACAGACGGCCTTAAGGACGAACGCGAGCAAGGCATCACCATTGATGTGGCCTACCGCTACTTCGCTACACCGAAGCGTAAGTTCATCATTGCAGATACACCAGGACACGTGCAGTACACCCGGAACATGGTTACAGGTGCTTCTACCGCAAACCTTGCCCTCATCCTCGTGGATGCACGCAAAGGCGTGATCGAACAAACCAAGCGCCACACCTTCATTGCATCCCTCTTGCAAATCCCGCACGTCTTCGTGTGTATCAACAAGATGGACCTGGTAGACTATAGTCAAGAAGCCTACGATAGAGTGGTTAAGGAATACACGGACTTCGCTGCAAAACTCAATGTTCAAGATGTCCGATTCATCCCTATGTCCGCCCTTCACGGCGACAATGTAGTCACCCGCAGTGAGCACATGACCTGGTACGAAGGGGGCACACTCCTTCACAACCTGGAAACCGTGCACATCTCTGCAGACTACAACCTACGCGATTGCCGCTTCCCTGTTCAAACGGTCATCCGTCCCCACACCGACGAATACCATGATTTCAGAGGCTATGCAGGCCGCGTTGCGGGAGGAATTTTCAAAAAAGGAGATAAAGTGGTCGCCCTGCCCTCAGGATTAGAAAGCACCATTTCAGGCATTCACACTCTCACTGGAGAACTGGACGAAGCCTTTCCGCCCATGTCCGTCACTATCACTTTAGAAGATGATATCGACATCAGTCGTGGAGATATGCTCGTGCGCAGTGAAAACCGCCCAGACGGGCAACAAGATTTAGACGTGATGCTCTGCTGGCTTAATGCCACACCACCGCGTCCACGTGCGAAATATGTCCTTAAGCAGACTACAACTGATGCACGCGCAATGATTACCGAGATCCAGTACAAAATGGACATCAACACGCTCCATAGACTAGAAGATGACAAGGACATTAAAATGAATGATATCGCCCGCGTAAAGATTCGCTCAACCAAGCCCATCTTCGCAGACGAATACAATCAAAACCGAGTTACTGGGTCTTTGATTTTAGTCGATGAGGCGACGAATGAGACGGTTGCAGCGGGGATGGTGAGATAAACTTGTTTGTGTGCTTAGCCGCTTAGGCATGATTGCACTACTAATGTATCTTATAAGGTTATTGCTGAAAACAGTATGTCAGCATATCGTTGTATCGTTCAAACCGATCGATTTGAATAGTATTTATTATAAATCTCAATCTCGTTGTCAACGAAATTACTTCTTGATAGATTTGGCCTATCTAAAAGAGCGTTATTCTTTAAATATTTCAATCTCCCCGTGTCATTTATAAGTGCACTAATCGCTTCGGAAAAATGATTAACTTGGTTGTTTTTGTTACCGCTGACTTCGATAAGAATACCGTTAACATTATTTATTAAAAGTTCGTTAGTACCACGAGTGTCAAAAGAGACAATCGGTACTCCCATAGCTAAAGACTCAGTAACTACTATAGGAAGGCCTTCCTTTCTACTTGGGAAAAGTAACAAGTCCATCATTGGTAAATAGTTATATACGTCATCTATAAATCCAACGTCAATTATATCTTCGTGCTTAATTATTAATTCCTTCTCTTTCTTACTCAAGCCAGACTTATGTGCAGAATCAAACCCTCCTATCAACATCAACTTGATTTTGTTTTCGTGTCTCGTTGACAACTTTAAAAAGGTTCTTATCGCTATGTCAAAGCCCTTAAAATCAACAAATCGACCGATGAATCCAATCACGAACTGATCCGTTATATTAAAACCGCTTTTCAGCTCCTTAATTTTGCTAGGAGAAAACCTGCTACTATCAAATAAATCTAAATCACATCCTAGACCCTTCGACTTCAATAAATATGTTTTACGCCTGTAGAAACGACCTACAGATGAGAAGTCTGGAGAATTCAATACAAAAACTTGATCCAATTTGGCAAAACAAAAAGACTCAATTATCTTAAAAACAAATTTTTTTAAGCCTACTGATACGACAGAATTCAGTCCATGAAAAGTCCCTATGATTATATTATTTTTCCTTCCTGAACTAAGAAGTAGTGTGGTGAAAATCGCAGTCGTGAAGTGAATGTGTATTACTCTGGGGTCAATCGTCCTAATTAATTGATTAATTCTCCATGAACTTGAAATCTGCTCAATAATATTGAATGATCTCGGTATATCCAGAAAGTGAAACGTAATATATTTTCCGTCAAACGAGTATTTGCTATCAATATCAATGATTTTACGACTTGAGCAAATCACATGTACTTCTAGATTTTCACCTTTGACAATTTTATGCGCCAATTCGGCGAGGAAATTGATAAAACTACCGTAATCGGTAATAATTAGTAGAAGTTTATTGTTCTCGATTATCATACCAAAAAAATTTAATACGAGTAGATAGAGTCAATTCCATTAACATACTTAGAATTCTTAGTCATTCTAAAAGGTAAATTATTCGTAATATAATTTACATTGTCATCAAATTCATCATTATACTTGATTTCTAGAATTTTGGAGTGCCGATCATCAACTTTGTGCAGAAAAGAATTATCTCTTTTACCTATTTTAAAATAGGACTGACAATCGTCTATTGTAATCCTATAACTCTTATCATTTGAAATGTAATAACTTCTAGAATAACTATTCAATAAAACAGGTGAGACAGAATCCAGACTATAACGTTTATAAATGTAACTGTTCTCTAAGGGCCTGAAAAGGTCGGAGAGGTCTTCATTAAGATTGAACCCCTTTAATTTAAGGGTCTCCTTAGAACCTAATAACCCTTTTTTAATCTTAATTTCCAACTTAGGATTTTGGTGAGCATCGAATGGCTCACCATACCATCGAATACGTATTTTTATTCTGTCAGTAGCACCTTCTACATTTGCATGATAATTACTAAAATTAAAATCATCAAAATAAATGTTATTGATAGTTCTTCGTTGATAGCTATAATTGAACATTAATGAATTAATATTAACTAGAGCTTCAATTTCATCTGTATTCAATCCCGTTACTAAAAATTTTCTCTCGAATCGATATAACGGCTGACTATGCTTTACTTTATATTTCATATAATATTACCTACTACTTTTTCCGTATTTAACTCCATAAAATAGGTCTTTCACATTATCCTCATTTGAATATATTTCAATATCATCTACTAAACATACTGAGTTTGATTCAATTAAGAACCTAACAGAACTACCCATAATATCACCATTAGATAGCTTTAATAATCCAGGTCCAAATTTCGACTTTTTCTGAAAAGCAGTAAGACCAATTCTGTTGTTTTCCAAATAGTAATTAGCGAGCGTTATATCAGAAAGATCTTTACTACAAACCGCAATTTCAGAATTAAGTATTTCAATATTGGTGCCCCTAATTATACTTCTTTCACCTGCACTGAGAGCTTTGTCAAGACATTTATCAATAACCACATCTTCAATAAACAATGTGCTACCTGATATATCGATTGCATCATTTCCGGAATTAAGAAAAGTTGTGTTTTTAATTTTACCGTCACAAAAATCGGCATCTAATGCGTCAGCATACGAATTATTAAACCTACAGTTGTTGATTTCAAAATAAGACCGAACTATATTCAATAAATCATCGCCTGATCTATTAGACGATATGACACAGTTATTCATAACGATATCAGAATTATAAAAGGTAATTGATCCTGTCAAATTCCAGTCATTAGATGAATAATTAGATAATTTCGAGAATTCAACATAACTGAACGTTGATGTTCCTTCGGCATTGATAATAGCAATTCCTGTATTAGAGACGTCAGAAGATGTAATTACAATTGGAGACGCTTTCGTGCCGTTTAAATGGACTTCAGATCGCGAAATCAATCCCCCTGTTCTCCCAAATTCCAAATTAGTTCCAGCTTCAACATTGACGTTGTAGTCACTTGGAATCAAATAAGTCTCATTCCAAACATAACTGCCTTTATGAATCCTAATGTCATTATTTATGGTATCGACGGTAATACCATCTAACCCAAAAATCGAGCGTGACATCGTAGTTGGATTGGAAGCAGGGGACGCATCATTAACTTTTGAAAACTGATAACACGTTACTGAATTTTCCAATCCAATAACGCTACAACAAAAACTTAGATTACTAATTAAGCCTTTATCTATACTTACCGGCCATTTTTTCAAACTATTACGGAATGATGGCATAATAAATTCGTCTTTAGCCGGCCTTTGTATAATTGAGTCATTAATTAAGAGATAATTTATCCTTATCGGCAAGAAGGAATGATTTATGAATTTTGACGACCACGTGGTATCGTCTGTCCAAATATCTCCAGAAACCATTTGGTCGATTGGATGCAAAAAGGAATTAATTATTTTTTGGTTTTCATACAAGAATCGTTTTGGATAACTGTAGACGGGCGTTTCCTTGTATATAATTCTTTCCTTTTCGGACATTTCAAGCTCTACCGACTTAAAGAAGGAGTCTAAATAGGATGGGGATGAAACCCTTTCTAAGTTTTTTATGTATAGTCTTTGAAAGATTATACTTTCAAATAATTTCTTATGAAACTTTTTGTCATTTTCAGACAACTCTGAATCTTCATAAAGAGCCTTTATAAAAAGGTTTGTCTTTTCCCTTCCAATTAACTCATATCCATTCCGCATAAAACCAAATTCTCGTGAAATCGGCTCTATCAGATTGGTGATGGGATTATAGTAATATCTCAAGTTTAGTAAGAATTTTGAGTGCAATCCTGAGACCAAATCAGTGGTTACGTAGTCAATCGCAAACTTTTCTAAATCAAAAATTTTCTCTGGAGGGATTTCACCATTTAAAAAAGATTGCCACAGATTCTTTAAACTTAAGACTCGATTTTGAAGATTTATGTCCTTACTGATTTTCTTTTTGTTTAGAACCTCAATTTGCTGAAGACCCGGCTTAAATATAATACCATCCCTTAAATTATTGTTTTCTATCAAATCTGTATTATACGACTCCTCTACGGCAAAAACACCTTTGCTCTCACCATTAATCTTTACCGTCACAAAATCAAATCTAGGTACAATTAAACCCTCACGCTGCTGCATTCTATGAGCGACCCAATCAGCTAGATACCCCCTTGTATTTGGAATAAGTAACTTGAACTTACTCATCCCCATGATTGTCATACCATCCTTAACCTCAACATTAAAAGAGTTCCTATCCGACTCAATATGATCCAAATACTGACCTGTTAAAGACAATTTTACTTTATACTTTTTTCCCGAAAGTGTTATTTTCGCTGGAAACTCATGAGTTTTCAGATCTTCCGTTATGAATCCTGCCGTGTTAGCCGCAGTTATAAGCTCGTTAATTCTATCAACGTGCTTGAATTTTACATCTATTATGATTTGATCTGGATTTGAAGAATAGGACGAAAAATAATTCCTTAGAGAATTAAATTTGGTTTGAGACAAATCTGCGCCAAAATGCACGATATTATCTATTTTCTTGTTTCTATTTAGGTAAATTCCATATGAAACCATAGACAGACATGCAAAGCCGATAATGAAAAACAATAAGAGGAATTTAATCTTTTTTATAAATTTAAAATAGACCAGAAAATCCTTAAAAGCTCTAGAACCGTTAGAATTTTTCTTAATTATCATCCTATAATCCCTTTATTATCTAACAAGGTGAACTTAATACTGCTATCCAGTTTTTGTAATGCGTTTTTTAAGTCATTAACTCTATCAAAATTATCTAGCTCAACTGATAGAGATATCTCAATTAAATCTGCAGTCTCATCCATTCTTCTTAAATGCACATTTGCACAATATAACGACACCGAATCAACAATATCTTTACTACTCAAAGTCATAGGATTTGAACACAATATGGTTAGATAAAGGTTTTGATTATCATAATATTTTGAAGAAAACAACTTAGTTAATACTACTACTCCTAGTACTATGATTAGTGCAATTAACGTGATTAAAGATTGATTAGCTCCAAAACCTAATCCTATCGAAATCGCCAAAAATAAATAGACCAATTCTTCCGGCTCCTTTATTGCGGTACGAAATCTGATTATTGACAGCGCACCCACCAATCCCAAAGACAGCGCTAACGACGATTTAACGACAGTTATTATTAACATGGTTGTCAAAGATAGAAGAACAAAATTTCTAGAGAATTGCTTTCTATTCGAAATGGAATTTCCAAATCTAACGTAAACATATCCTAATAAAAAAGAGACCAAAGCAGCTAGAAACAAATTGAGAACAAAGTCAATAATTGAAATGTTTGGAATCTCAAATAATTCAAAAGATTGTAACTGTTCACTTAATATATTCTTAGAGTTTACGTCTGCTGGTAAAGAGTTGTCTATAGTCAGCGTATTAGTTTGATTCTGAGCAACATCAGAATTGTCTTCTGAACAATTTGATAATGTAAGAATCAAGAGAAACAGAAGCATTTTTTTCATGTTGTTGTTTTTTTAATTGTCGTTTTTAATTTGGTGATTTGTTATCTAAATACTGGCTCCATTAGATTTCTGCGAGTCAAAAGTAATTAAAACGTTAGGGATAAAAGACTTTTTACGAGAACGTTTTTATAGTCACAGACCTACGAGTATGTGTTCAGCTGCTCATTATTTGAAATACAAAACTCTTTACGTTCAAACAGTAACGACTTAGATAATTTAATTAGCAGTATGTCCTACTGATTTCCCTGATAATCATTTAAGTATTCAATTAGTCTCTTTTGGCCATTACTTGGCTTTTTAGCACCATAGAAAAAAGATCCACACGCACCATCGTCATTGGCAGCATCAGGAATAATTAATTCTAGAATCCTAACCCAAAAGAAAAGTAATTTGAAACCTTTACCTATCGCTTTACTTCGGAATAAGCCTTTCGCGAAGTTTTCAATAGACCATAGTAACGATTGACCTAAGCCGCCAATAAAGCCTATACGAATCTTGTCAAAGTCTTTAAATAGCATTCTGTGTCCTAAAACAGTATACCTGGTAAAGTCGTAAGCTCCTTCGTGAACATGCTGTAAAAATGGTGTTTCCGCATATACTAAACCTTTATTTTTCAACACACGATAAATCTCTGATACTACGCTATGCGGGCTCTCGACATGCTCTAGGACAGCTTGAATCAAAACAAAATCAAATACCTCATTTTCAAAAGGGGTGTTATTTGCATCACCTATAAAGTCAACGTAATCTGAATCGTATACATCAAAACTAACAATGTTGTTTTCAAACTTCTCGTAAAGCGCGTTCACACCAACGCCAATAGACCCACCTCCAATAATCAGTATTTTTGGATTAGACATTTTAGATAACTCCTCTGCAATTAAGGATATATTAGCTTTTGTTTTATTATTCACTCCATTTAAAACTAATTTAATAATCTCGCTCAAGGAGCTGCTCCAAACCTTCCTTTTTAGCTTACTTTTTCCGTGAGAACCTAATAAGACATTTTTAGAGAAAACTGAGTCTGCAAAATTTATTAAGACCGGTTTGTGATTAGGCAAAGTCTCTACTTGGCCATATTGTTTACAAGCCTTATTATTACATGCTAACTCATATTTACTATGCGTTTCTAATGCTTTTTTACATGCAGGACATATTAGATTTAACGAACTCAATAATTTCATAACTCGTAATTTTAAGATTTGTAAAGTTCTAACCAGTCTGAAACAATATTATCCATTGAGAACTTACTTGAAACAAATTCCAAGGCTCTTTTATGATCTGAGTTTTTTGTGGCTGTATCTCTAGACAAAGATAATATCATGGCTTTTGCAAGCAAATCCGGTCTTTTAGGTTTCACAAAATCAACTAAATTCTTGTCAAACTCATCTGCGATTCCGCAATTAGTAGCCACGACGGATCTTTCACAAGCCATTCCCTCAACAAGGACTAAGCCAAATCCTTCTCTCACGGAAGAGCTTACTACGATATCGGCAATGTTATACAATTCATCTGTGTCTGTTCTTTTTCCCAAAAATTTTACTCGGCTGGCTATATTAAGCTGTTCAACATAATGATCAAGTTCTTCTCGCATAGGACCATCCCCGATTATCACGAGCGACAAACCCGAAATTTCCTCAGAAGCTATAACAAATGAGTCAATCAGATTTGCGTAATCTTTTTCCCACACCAGTCTTCCTACCGCTAAAACCACTTTTGTTTCAACTGGTATCTCCAATTTAGTTCTCAACTCAACTCTTTTCTCCTCACTAAACTTGAATCTATCTAAATCAATTCCATTATAAACTATTTTTAATCTACTCGATGCTTTCGAATTGGAACGTGCAAAAGATTTTGCCGCATTGACACTTACAGCGGTAGAAAAATCTTCCAAGAAATCGGTTATCTTAAATAAGCTCCTTCGAAAAGAAGTTGTCTCTCTCATTCCGTGATGGGTGCTGATTAATTTCGGTATCCGAACAAATAATCTAGCAATTCTTGAGAAAACAATCGCGTGAAATAAATGCGAATGCACAACATCTGGCTTTAAGAGTCTGATCCTTGAAATAAATTTAATAATACAGCGAGGAACATTGTACACATTAATATTCAACTCCTCTAATTGAATTTCCAAATTTTTAGGCTTCACTTCAACTCCTTTCAATAACGAAATTATCGTAACTTCATTTCCGAGCTCGTATAGTTTGTCCGCCAAATCACATACTTGATTTTCAGCCCCTCCCATCCTTAAGCCAGTTATTACCATTATTACCTTCATCTTTTCACTATTACAATCAAATAATTCAATGCTTTTGCCGCAATTAATCGAATAATCATGACTAATACAAAAATATGGAGCCGCGCAGTACCTTTATGTTTATTTCGAACGTAAACTCTCATTGCCCTTAAATACCTATAGTACGTGGTGAACAGTTGAACGAACGACACCTTGTTCGACACGAAATCCACATAACACTTCGCGGCGCCAACTCGATTTAGTTTAATCCCTGAATCAATTAATAATCGAGAATGAAACAAATCTTCTGCATAAGCCTTACCCTTAAGTGGATAATAATTGTGAGTGATTAGATTTTTTTTTCTGTGTAATACACAGGCGCCAGGCAGCCAATCAATATTTTCAACGTTTCCCGGAACCTCAGGCAACCCAAAATTAACTCCTGATTTACTGATTTTCCCTGGCATGTAACCCTCATTTCCATTAATTATCAGCAATATAATTCTATCGATAATAGATAACGGCTTGGTGAAAACCATGAATTGGTGATATAGCCTGGTATCAATCTCATACAACATCGGAGAAACTGCGACTTGTTGTTTTTTCTGGATTTCGACTAGCAAATATTTTATACAATTCTCATCAAGAATTATATCATCGTCTAACTGCAAAACATAGGGACAACTAGCTGATAAAAAACCCTTGGCTCTTTGAGCAACTTGCCCTTTATCTTGAGTCACTATTACGATTACGTTCGGACAACTAAAGTGTTTGACTCGATCAGCAAACTCAATAGGTATACAAATCAAAATTTCGTGCGGCTTTATAGATCCCGAATTTAAACTTTCAATGGTATCCTTAAGTAACTCTCCCCCAAGTGTAGCTATTACGACTGAGACCCTCGTTTTATCGCTAATCATTTAATAAATTTATTCAGTTGATTTAAGATGCTAATCAATTAATTGCCGGCAATAATACGAAGACTTATATAATAACGGATATAATGAAGCACCTAGGGTAATTTGAAAAAAGGGGGCTTTCAATACCGGGACAGCTATTAAACAAAGCAACATAGTTAGAAGTAATACGCGATAAGCATTTAAATTATAATCATGCAATCGTGTCCTAATAAAAGTAGATTTTTTCCGATATACCCTGAATCCCACATAAAAAAGTACGATTAAAGGAACCAAATACTGTATCTCGAAAAAGTAGGAGACAAGAGATTCCGATGTTTCTGTATCGGAAGTAGTCTCCAAGTATGTAAGTTCATTACTCAAGTTATAGAACACTTGAGAACCGTCATAACCCAACAAATCCAGTACTTGAGTAAATCTAGAACTTAATTTAATCCAAAAAACCGATTCAGATAAAATATGTTCCACTAGTCCCGGGAATAGCAAATAATTTAATGAAATGGAAATAGATAAAAATACGAGTGAAACAACCCCTTTTTTAATTGAGTACTGCGTACTCAACAATAAATAAATAGTAAGTAATAAGTAAACCACAAGCACCATGAAACTACCAGATAAAACTGCAGCTAAAGAAACCACTAAATACGATATAGTTCTATTTGCTTGGCTAAGCGAAAAATGCAATGCCATCAAAATACAAATCAAAGAAGACAATATATTATTACTATATATCAATCCTGTAGGACGTGATTGATACATGCCGACTAACAAATTATCTGAATCAACAAATAAAGTGGGCAACAATGGAATATCCTTGAATACTTTACCGAAATCTCTAACTTCGTCATAATCATAAATATCATTAGGGTGAAAAAGCTCTACATTCCATGCATAAAAGAACGTGTGCACCCCTATTTTCTGAATTAGCATCACAGGGACAGAAATGAGAATAAATATGAGAAAATATTTATATAATACGACCAAATTACTGCCAAACCATATGGTGCCAGCAATAATGAATATTAGTCCGGAAAAGACATCACCTAAATTCGCTAAAATAATACTACCAGATAATAAACCGAGTGCCTTAAAAAAGAAGGAGATAACCAAACAGACTATAGCGGACAACGTATAGTTGTGATTAATACTAACCCGCATACACATTAATAATATAACATAATATAACACTTGGCCTATGTGTATATATGCTATTGTCCAGTCATTAGCCCCTAGCGTCAGATTCAAAATCATTAGTGTGAATACGATAGTTTTTTGAGTATTCATCTTTCAATCATTGATCTAACCCCAGAAGTTCTCTAGTGTTTTTCCTTGTTTGTAGTTCCACATAATCGCTTCGATAATCCGTAGTTAGTCCTTTCAAGTTTATCAATTCTGATATGGAAGTATTCTTAGCACGATTGATTTGCGCTAACAAATCATGCTCATCGTAACATATTGAATACAAGTCAGTTGAAATTTCCGAAGGAATTGGATTTTTTATCAGTTCTTTCGAATTACTAACAATAATGGTGTGCTTACCTAGAAAGATTGACTCAAGGGCGGAACTACTTGCGCTTGTTACAACCAAATTAGATGAAAGTATCGCCTCATGCATATTCTTGGTGGTAACACATCTATACATTCCACAGTCTGCCAGCGCGCTACCAAGTGTTTTTTTATTCGAACCGGGATGAAGCTTTACTCCAAACGATACATCACTAAAATTTTTCCTTACACTATTTACAAGAGAAAGTACAGTCAAAGCATCCTCTGTAAATATCGGTAATGCTAATAATACTGTGAACTCTGCCGGTTCAGCGTAATCACGATTCAAAATTAGTAATTCTTGGAATCTAAACGCAGGCGACAACATAAATTTCAAATTAGGACAAAATACAGACATTTCTGCAGCCATTTTTCGACCAATAATAGATATGCGGCCTGGTAGTAAATCTTTTTCTAACTCCAACCTAGACGGATAAGTTCCAACAACATTTGACGAACCATAAAAGCCGATATGTCCTACCGTACTAGTAGTAGTGAAATACCGATTAAACCCTAATATCATGCCTTTATTTATAGGCTGGTTTTCAAACCATTGCACGAGATGTTTAATTCGTATACCTTTTAGTTTCAACCTGTGGATTAGTTTATATCGCAAGACGCCTTCAGAAGTGCCTACATTCACAATATTATCATAATAAGCATCAGTAACCAAAGTAGATATGTCATAATTCATGAATTCAATTCGACCAAAATTCCTAAATAACCTAGTAAAACTAGTGATAGCGGCGTAGTAATCCGACGGTAATAGATACTCCTCCGGCACAATAAAATTGTCATCTACCCGTTTCATATTGCGGAATAGCGATATAAAATTATAGATACGATAATAGTATGCCATATAAAAGATAGATTCATTCTCCTTTGTCGTATTAAAGTTTAGAATACCTGGAAAATGTCTATCCACAAATCTATTCGTGTCGAAACTAGATTTATAAACAATCGTGTCTATTATCGTTATTGGAAATTGATGCTTATTAACTTTTCTAAAATTAAATAGACTGGAACATATATATCGAGCAGTATAATTATATGCTAAAAATATTAAAATCTTAACATTTTTTAGAACCATTTCTGCAATTCGTAAAGAAACAGTTTTACTATTATAAACTGTGATTTGTCCAGTTATGTTACGCTTAATAGCCTCGTAAAGAAAAGGATTATCTACTTTAACTGTTCTGATTTTCCCTTCGGAATAGAGTCTCTTTATCAACTCCAGTTTACATAATTTATCAAAAAGAGTACAGTCAATGGTATTTCTTGAAATTAAAGGGGTAAGAACAAAATTCAGTTGATCATTCGAGTTATGTAACATGTTTGAGACCAAATCTACATAATCGGGCCTGATCTCATCCGCAATTGTATCCAAAAGAAGTACATGATCTCTTCGCAAGTTGGCTTTCCCAGAAAGGTCTAGATCATAAGTCATTTTAGTATTTGTGATGTTCACAAGTCAATACAACCTTTTCGCCTGAACCATAAATCATCTCTGCGTCTCGGATTTTTTCCACAAACTCTGGAAATTCACGCTCAACATCAAGAGCTGTCTCATCAAAATGGGCAAAATCTGAATTCCCAAGTTTAATATGCTTTTCAATCATTTTTGCACCACTGAAAACAGCGAACATTGAACCGACATGACCAATATCATGACTGCTATAACCTGCTACTATAGATGGGGACAGTTTTGCATAATTACTAATTATCTTAAGATTAGTTGAAAATATATTTACTGGGTAAGACGAAATACAATGTAGCAAAAATAGCTTCTCTGTATCTTTTGAAACTTCCATAATGTAATTAACAAAATTTTGGTCTGTCATTCCCGTGGACACTACGATTTCTTTCTTAAAATTCTTAAAAACAAAATCAATATATTCTTTCTTATTAGAAATGGTTGACGGTAGCTTAATTCTATCCGGATTAAACTGAATAAGCCTGAAAAATGACGGTTTATCAAGAATACTAAAAAAGTACTTAATACCTAACCTCTTGCAAAGATCGTCTACCATCAATATTTGATTATCCGTAAGCTCCAATCCCAATCTATAATCACGAAATGTCTCACCAAAAGGAGAATTATATTCACTATCTAGCTTTTCTTTAGAATAAAAACTATCAACATCTCTCATTTGGAGTTTTACAGAATCCGCACCTGCTTTTTTAGCGGATGTAATTAATTGTATCAATCGTTCGCTGTCTCCGAAGTGATTAGTAGTGATCTCTGCTACAATTTCAACGTTAGAAGTATTCTTGCTAATTATTAAACCTGTTTTTGGGTCAATATCCGAAAAATCATCAAATCCAATAAATCTAACAGTTATATCTGTAAATAATTTCTTAAGCTTAATTGCAAGGATCTTTTGAGACTCGATATTAATAAAAGCCTGAATACCAGCTTCTGGATTCCTAGCTTCCTCCTCATAAATATAGCGAAAATCAAATCCAACTAAGTCCACAGTAGACCCGTGGTGAATTTGCGATATGTAATGCAAAAGCTGGTACAGGCCAAAAGACGTACTCCCTAACTTTAAAGTTTCAAGCCCAAATTTATCATTTATAAAGCTCTCTGTAATAATATTTTCAGATAGACGTACATCTTTCTCTTTAGACTTCGAGTAAAAGTGAACGTCAAAATTTTTATTACTCACGTCTTGGTTGTAACCATAATGATAATCATAGCCATGGTCATGCTCCTCATAATATTTAAGAGAATAACCTTTACCACACACCAAAATTTTCATTACTTATTCTCTTTATTTTTCGACTTTACACTAATTCGGAAGGAGCATTTATGCGGCAAATCCTGTGTTTTAATAATCGTAGTATCAATATTAACACCACCCAATGTGATTTCAAAAAACTCATTAATCATTAAAAGAAGATTAATCCCAGTATAGTAATCCCAAATTTTTGCCTTCCCACAATAATCATAAGATGAAGCTGCCCCGGTCAATAATAAGAAAAACATATATGAACTAGATCCTAGAATTCTATAATTCTGGTATGACGCCGACTCTTTATTTTGCTGAAAACCTAAACAAGATGTGCTAAGCAATTTTATAGGTGAGTGCTTAAATTGAAAACTACTAATATTCCTAGATGAGAGAATTTGATTTAAACATGGAATGTAAATACCGTGATATACAAAGTCATCGTATACAACACTTACCACTGATCCATAGTTGGATTGCGTATAATAATAGTTTTCTGTTCCGTCAATTGGATCAATTACGGCAAACTTATTAACCAAGTTGTATGACTCTAGATGACTTGATGGATTCTCCTCTGAAACAATATATATATCATCGAAATTACGTCTAATATATTTAATTAACTCCCTTTCCACCAATAAATCACAATCTGTCACCAAACTAAAATCGTTCTTAACGTAAGAGTCAGATTGCCCAACTATACATCTATCTATAATTTTGATGAACTGCTTTTCAAATTCTACTACACTTACCATAAATAGCTAACCTTATCTTTATTCATTACAAGCCAATCTCTAGACTTACCCAAGTCTTCTTCGTCATGAATATCAAACATACCTTCACAAATTATTGGCATTACCCTGTCTCCCAATGCGTTCCATGGAGAAAAATTGAATTTCGTATTAACATTTGCTGTCCTGATACACCAAAATGAATGATCTAAAAATAGAGGAGTCGGCAAATCTTGCCTGTTAGGAGACATCTCATACATATCACTAATTGCTGGCACCAAAATTTTTTCATCATCCAAAAAGAAGCACCGATAGGGGTTATATTCTAATTTCGCGTGAACAGGTACAACACTAGTTAAGCTTTTGTCTGCTTTTAGAGTATTTATTGCTCTGACAATTAATTCAGGATAAATAGTTGCCACATTCGCATGCTGGACAATTAATAAGTCTGAATCTCTTATGTCGTCAATCTTATCAAATGCGTGCCTTACCGCATCATCACTTTTTGAATTGTCTGTTGCTAAATAATCAGGCCTTAAAATTCCATTATACCCAAACTCCTTAGCAATATCTAAGTATTTCTGGCTATCAGACGAGATATAAAAAGACGAAATTAACCCAGTATTCTTAGCAGCCAACATAGGATAAGACATAGTTGGTTTATCTAGGATCGGCAAAATATTTTTGTCATTCAAAGTACTTGTCGCCTTTGCTAACAAAAGAGCACATATTTTCATTCTGATTTAGTTTAAACAACCAGTTATTAAATTCTTCAATTTTTCTCTCGCGGAATAATTCCTACCGAAATCAAAGGTATCGATAATTCCACTCCAATCTCCAATTGATTTATCCTTGGTTTTATTATTTGTTACATCTTTTATAATGCTCTCAAGCGAGTCATATATTATATTACTTTGGCTATATAAATAATCCCATCTAGTCGATATATAATTGTCCGCTATTAAAACCGACCTGACGCCATAAACTGCTGCCTCAAGAGAAGCGGTGCCTCCATATGAATGTCCGATACATAAATCAGAAGCTAGCGCTGCTTCACAAGCATATGTGTCATTTCTTAGAACTCCTGACTTTATTTCAATCAGTCTGCCAGTATTTATGGCCTGTTTTATTATCTTATTGTTTGGATACAAAATAGCTGGGCTGTTATAATTGAACTGGGTTTTTATTATGATACCCAATTCCTTATTTTCTAAGACTGCTGAAGCTAATGTTTCGATGTCATGTAAATGGTCCGTTTCATCATATAATGCCCATTTTCCATACTGAATATTTTCATCAAAATAGGATACGACATAATCTACATCATAATCTCTAAAATATTTTCTAATGTCGTCAGATTCCTCTGCCAAACAATCTCTAAGACCATTATATATATATCCTGTCAATAAATAATTCTCTGGCCTAATATTCTTATATGAGAATACATTCATATAAATCTCCGAAAAAACACAAAAGACATTAGCATTTGACATCATCAAAGGTGAAATCATATTCATATTAGAATATTGCAACGCTATTGAACTTATGGCAAGTTTTTCGGAAACTAGCAATAAAGCATCTGAATAGAGGGACTGCGGCTCATTGACTATGAAAACTTTCGTTTTTAAATCAATAGCTATAGCTGAAATAATATAGGATTTTAAAAGAAGTTTATTTATTTGTAATAAATGATATTTTTCCGCATAATTCTTTGAAAACCAATATTTAAAATTAGTCTTTCTAACTGCTGCCCAAACAAATTGTAATACTTCATTGTTTTTACTAGCCTTGAATGCGCTAAGAAAAACCGATGGATAAACTACATAACAGTTGTTTTGGCTTAATTTCTCTTCATCTGCTATTTGTGGAGAACTCCTGTAGCCAAAAGACAATATATAAGTACTATATTGGGCTAGTGAATTTAAATCAACCCAGTGTGGTTCGGCTCTTTTCTTTCTATTTAAACTGATTGTATCATTTTGTAGACATAACACAGAGCTTTGCGTTTCACTTGGCACAGATTTAGATCTACTCTTTAACGCGTGAAAAATAAATTTAGCTACACTAAGTTTAGATGAGAAAAATGAACTAAACAACTTCAGATATCCTAAAATATTACTTGAATAAAAAGATATATTCAAATCTGGAAAACATCTAGTTATTAAAGCCGAATCAAATATATAAGGTCTACATAGAAATATTTGGAAATCTGAATTAGACAATCGATTAACTGACTTTATAACCAGAATTTTCATTATCCATTTTTCAATATATAGCTGTAGGTATCTAGATATGTATAATTCAATTGTACCTTCTTTAAAGTTTTTGTCTAATGATAATATAGTATCACTCGAAAGGACTATTTCCCTAGAACAGTCAATCGATAATTTTCCTGCAATTTCTCTAGCTTTTAAAAACACATTTTCATTCTCGTAATCTAAATGTCCTGCAACAAATTTTACTCCGCTTATACTAAACCCAAGAAAGTTTAAAAGTCTAATTACTGATCTATTGAACCTCGAAAATTCGTCAATAACTATTATATCATTATTAAAAAATACTTTGAAATTCAGGATCAAAAATTGAATAGAAAAACAATCAATGTAAACTAATTTAGATGACCTAATATTTTTCATAAAATACTTACATGAGTACCATCCGAGATGATATTATTCATTACCATATAACCCAATAGCTGAATGCGTGGCTAAATTCGCTAGATCTCCCATTTCTTGACCATGGAATTCTTCTCCATCTAAATACTTTTTCACGATATTATTAACGTACTGTAAATCGAATATTTCAGGACTTAAAGACTTTATAAAATCTCCTTGATTTAAAGCTTTTTGAAAAACTTCTTTAAAAGATGATCCAAATAGAACTTCTCTTAAGTGATTGAATGTTGGGTCAACATCATAAATATATGAATGTGGACCTTCCTGTAAATGGTATGGATAATCAATTTTATTTTTCAACATCCATTTCAAAGGGTATTTTGTATTCTTAAAATCTAAACCTCTTCCCCAACTTTCTGGCATTGCTGAAAGAAAATCAATTATTCCTTTATCATGAAATGGAACGACACAATTTAAACCGTGCTTTTCAGCAGTATAAGCCAATGTAGATACGGTTGATCCTTGCCAGTGGAATGAATTATATAAATGAAGTAAATTTGAATACAAGGTGTCTCCAGTTAAATTTCCTGAAGCATCCCTCAAATAGACTTCTTCAAACTCACTTAAATATTTCTCGGCACCTTTTTTTGTTAGTATTTTGGAATTCTCGATAGAATACAGTGGTATCCTGCCCCCCCTTAAGAAAAAGTTCGATAAAAATTGCAGATGAATTTCCTTTTCACTCTCCTTTAATGGCTCAAACTTAGTGGTTTGATGTAGCTGCATAAATATTTTCCATATTGGATCATTTTCATGCGCACCTCTTACGATTTCTTTTAAAAAAGTAGGCCCAAACAAATAAGAGGCCATTTTATCGCTATACTCTCTGAAATCTTGAGATGGTGCATGATAAATAGTAGCATACTGAGAAAATCCTAAATTATGAGCACCATCACTCATTTCTCCTGCAAAAATTGTCTCTCCTCCTTTGGCTATCTTGGCGGTTTCTTCGGCCAATCTCCAATGGTTTACAGATGTCATATTAGCGAATTGATGCGAACGGAATAGAGTACTTGATCGCTTAATTATTTTATCTGCATCTTTTCGATAATCTAATTCAATAATATCAATTTTTACATCAAAATAATCAGCGATTGCTAGTGCTTTATCAATTTCAATTTGATTTATAACGGCACTTCTTTCTGAATATCTCATTCTTCCAATAATACATCTCGTTTTACTTTTTCCAAATAAATGAACTAATGCAGCTAATATTGAAGTTGAATCCCAACCTGACGAGAGGTAAACGATGTTACCATTATCACTTGCTCGAGCTCTAACTGCCTCCAAAAATAATTCAGAATATTCCTCAAGCTTATCTTCAGAATATTTTGGTTCTGTACTTTTGGGATTAAACTCTCTTTTTAGAATCTCTATATTTCCGTCTTTAATCTTGAAACCTTCATTTACACCCAATCTAGAAACCTCCTTATATAAAGTATGTTTTTTTGCAGGTCTACAGCCATAAACTGTTAACGTATGAGCCAAACTTAGTTGGTTAAATTCCCCTCCAGACTTTGCTCTGGGTAATAAACTTAGATCGCTTGATAAAATTACGTTATCATCAATCGTTTGTTGATAAACTTCAAGTGTTCCGAAATTATCAGACCATACCTCACTTAGACCCGTTTCAGAAATTTTAATGATAACAAATCTTCCCTCCACTTCGGAAATTAAATTAAAATTTTCAAGTATTTTTAACCTACTTCTATCCTGAGAGATGTTTTGAATTTTATTATTCTTTCTAATTCCAATAATATTACCCAAGATATAAAATTGATCATTTTGAGAGTTTTTCCAACTATAATATGGATCTGAATGATAAAGGGTTGTATTTCCTATTGAAATTTTATTGCTAATTGAATTAGGTGCATATGATTGCTCACCTTCATTGTTTGATTTTGAAATTAAAACAAAATTAATCATGGCTATTTATTTAAAAGATTAAATCTAAACTGAGTCTGTCTCCTTTTTTCAGGTCTTTATTAACGGTCTTACCAATTACTTCATAATAATATTTTGGATGTAATCCGAAACTTGGTCTAACTGATTTAATGTTCTGTTCGGTTAAAACCTCTCCTGATTTTATATCCATAGAGACATAAAGAGAACGACCATATCTCCTTCCTGAAATTTGCTTAGGTGAAAGTTCATAACTTTCAATTCCCATTACGCTCTCAGCTTTTCTGACTTCATCTACTAAAAGTTTAAATTCCTGTTCATTTATAGAAAAAGAAGCGTCTGGTCCACCGACCTTATCATTTAATTTAAAATGTTTTTCAATAACAGAAGCACCATTAGCAACTGCTAATATTGGCACCAGATTTCCTATTGTATGATCTGAAAGTCCAATTTTGACATCAAAGTCTTTAGCAAACTTTTGCATCATTATTAAATTAGCCTCTTCAATTGGTGCTGGATACGATGATGTACATTTTAATATTGTAATATCATTATTTCCTGCTTTTCTACATGTCTCTACTGCCAATTTAATGTCATCATATGATGCTATTCCAGTAGACATTATAATCGGTTTTTGTTTTTTTGATATGTATTCAATTAAAGGGATATCTGCTATTTCAAAAGAAGCTATTTTATAAATTGGACAATCTAGTTCTTCCAAAAAGTCAACAGCAGTAAAATCAAACGGCGTTGAAAAACAAATTAAGCCTTCTTTTTCTGCTAGATCGAATAATTCCTTGTGCCAGTCCCATGGTAAGGATGCCTCTTGGTAAAGATCATGTAAAAATTTCCCATCCCAAATAGTTCCGCCTTGTACCTTAAAGTCGTCATTTTTAGAATTAAGAGTAATCGTCTCAGGTTTATATGTCTGCATCTTAATTGCATCTGCCCCCGCTCTTTTGGCAGCCCTTATTGTCTCTTTAGCTACTTCTATATCACCATCGTGATTCGCTGAGATCTCTGCGATAATCATACATTTACTAGTCATACCTTTCAATCATTATTTTTGGAATATTCACTATGTACTAAGAATCTACTTTAATATATTCATTGAATCCCTTGTAAAACCTACTACCCGCTTTTGGAAGGTTATAAGCATCTAACTCCTCACCATAAAGATCCCTTATGGACCACACTAGATCATTGAAACCAAATAAATGTCTAAACAATACTGTACTTGAAAATCTAGGATTAATTTCAAATATCTTAGGCAAATTTTTACTGATTCTTAACTGGACGTTAATACTTCCCACTAAATTTAACTTAACAGCCAACGTTTCTAATAGAGATTTTATCTCATTGTTTTCCACGATCTGTCCATAACCACTGTAACCTCCCGTCAATTCTCTTTTAAAAATCAGTGTTCGAATTTCTCTTTGTCCACTTCTATAAAGTCCACAAGTAAATTCTCCCTTATCATCGCTTATAAACTCCTGTACTACGAAATCATAATTACCTTTCTTGGTATGAAAAAGAAACTCTTGCATAGAGTCAATCATGTGAATATCTTTGCTTCCTGATCCTGTTCTAGATTTTAGAATCACCGGAAATTTATCAATGTTCATTGATTCATGTGCTATAAATGTTTCAGGAAAGGGTAAGTTTTGATTCCTTAAAAATTCAGCAGTTTTAAATTTATCAAAACCAATTTCTAACGATAGTTTGGACGCCATAAGCATTTTCGCATTTCCAATCCTATCCACAATATTCTTTTCTGAAAAAAATCTTAATTCAGCCTCTGAAATTGGAATAACTAAATCAATCTGACGCTCATTAATAAATGACTCTAGATTTTTTAAATAATCTGGGTGTAGTACAGATAGCCCTAATGAAAAATTTGAGTAGACAAACTGTCCAGCATTTCTATCGGAAATATCTATTCCATATAATTGATTAACAAAGTCTAATTTGACTAGGATCTTTCCAACACTTTGTCCTATATCTCCACCACAGCCAGTTACTAAAATATTTAATTTTTTATTCATACACTTACTGTCTAACTAGTATATCACCTAAATATTTGATATCAGGATCTTTTTTCGCAACCTCCTTGAGTAAATTACCGGTACAGTAATCAGTACTTAAAAACTGAAAACATGAGTTATTAGTATTCAAAATACACCATGACGCTCTTCCACCATTTTGCCTTGATTGACCAACTGATCCTGGATTTAACAAAATACTATTTTCATTTCTAATCGCAAACGAATAATGAGAATGTCCAATCAATACAAAATTAAAAGTCTCAATATCACATTTTTTAAAGACCTCATTAGAACTGTCTGGGTATATATAATAATCACTCGACCATGGACTTCCATGCGACAGTAAGAACGATATCTCATCAACGTTTACTGATTTAGTCTCAGGCAAATCAAATAATAATTCTAACTGATCCTCAGTCAACTTGTTGATAGCTTCTTGATGACCGCTACCATATTTTAATCTTACCGCTTCACTTAATGTAGAATCTTTGACTAAATTCTCAAGAATCTGTTCGTGATTTCCTTTGATCATGTCATAACTCCATTGAGCTAGAAGATTCAGTACTTTATCTGGATGATAGTAGTATCCAACAATATCACCAAGAATCAATAAGTGCTCTACAGATTCCTTTTTGGCTTTTTCTAATACTGAAAATAAAGCCTCATAATTACCATGTATGTCTGATATTATTGCAATTTTCATTCTAACTAAGTTGTGCTAGTTCCCTGTCTAAAGCTTTTTTAAAGGAATTATTCAGAGGAAAAATACTATGATATTTATTACTATCAACAATAAAATCATAATTTGAACTAAAAGGCGTTTTGGACGACTCTTTAGAAAAGTCAACAAGCGACTCTACTTTGACACGCAAAAAATTACAGTATAATTTAATCAAGTTTAATTCACTTATCGCTTCGTGCGATACATTATAAACCCCATGCCTTTCATTGCTAACAAAATTATATATAGCATTCGCAGCCTCACTTGCAATAATATAACAGATTTTACTATTAATATTTACTGGATTTATACGACTTCCATTCTTTATTTTATTAAAATAAAATTGAGTCCTATTTGTGTAATCATTCGCACCCAATATAATTGGAAATCTAAGAATTACAAGTTTATCATTTGGATAGTTTTTTAAACAATAACTTTCCATATCTCTTTTTCCTTCCGAATATGTCACTTCTGGTCTATCCAAAATTGAATTGTCGTGTTCTAGCGGACTAAAGCTAACTTCTTTATATATGGAATTACAATCTATATCAGTTGGCAAGGCATAGGTATAAACAGTCGATATCAAGATTAATCTAGGCGTTTGAATTTGCTTACTTATTGAGTTTAATAATCTTTTGGAATCTAAACCTGAATAGTTTATAAAATCAATCACTACATCAAATTGATTATTTATAAATACTTGATCTAGATCTTTTTGACTTTTTCTGTCAATTTCAATGAAATTTTTGACTTCTATTTTTTTTCTTGAGGCAACAAATAAATTTATTTTACCTCTATCAAGCATTTTTATAAACTCTAAACCTAGATACTTAGTGCCTCCAATTACTAAAACATTTCTCATAGATCATAAAAATCAAGGTTGAATTTACTATGGATAATAATATCTCCGAAATTCCCGTTTAAACAAAAATGCTTTTTTAATACTGCTTCCTTAAGCCAACTTTCCTTTTCAAGGATAGAGTAAAGTTTCGGTCTTAAATCAAACGCGTATGTAAACATCTTGAATAATTTCAAATCTTTGAAAGCAACTTGTTCAATTAAACCTAAAAAAATCTTCCAATACATTGAAAAAAATTCATTCTCTAACTCCGTATTCATTATGAATGAAACTTCAGCATTTCTATCGACCCAATTAACGTGAACTAAACCTCCATACCCAATACAAGCTTCACCTTTTAAAAACGAAAACAGTAATTGGGAGGGTTGATCTTGATTAAATAACTTATTTACAATATTCTTAAAATAATTTTCTTGATCAATTTCGGTTAAAAGCTTCTCTTGTCTTAAATGATAGATTTGTTCGTTTCTCCATTTTAAGATATCCATACGATCTTTATACCTGATTGGAACTATGGTATATTCGTCTTGAGAAATTACCTGATTCTTTAAGATCTTATAACTATTCAATGGATATTTAATTTAATCGTTTGAATCCAGAATGACTAATAGGTCCATCTAAAAGTGAACTAATACTTAATTCTTCTGACTCACACTTACGGATGGTTTTATAAATTTCACTCAAAGCATTCAAATATAAATCTAAGTGTTCATCTGTATGTTCAGTGCAAGCATAAAAATTAGTGCTAGCCAAAAACCCTTTTTTGAGCATCTCTTGAGTAATTAACGTCTTGTAGGATAAAGCATTATTACAATTAAAAGAGTACGTTGTCATAGCCGCTATTCCAGAAACTGTGATATCTAAATTATTTTGTTTTGCAAGATGTAACCATCCTTGCTGCATTTTTATTCCCGTCTCAGTGATTTTTTTCCAAGACTCTTCTCGTTCCATTACCTTCAAGGCTGCAATAGCCGCAGTAGGCCCAATACGTTCAGTCCAAAAAGTACTGCTTATAAATGAAGTTTGTGCAGCTTCCATAATAGATTTTTCTCCTATTACAGCAGTCAATGCGTAACCATTTGCAAGTGTTTTGCCAAACATTGCCATGTCCGGCTCAACATTAAACTTCTTAAAAATCCCTCCAAAAGTCTCTCTAAATCCAGATGAACATTCATCAAATATTAAGACTATGTTATTTTTTGTTGCTAAATCTCTTACTTTTTGGAGAAAATTATCTTCAGGACCAAAGTTTCTTAAGACTTCCATTTTAATTACTCCTATGTTATTGTTTTCTACAATATCCAAAAGCTCTTCAAAATTGTTATAATGAAATGGAAATACACTGTTTTTTAAATTCTTAGGAACTCCTTTAGGACTCAAGCCTGGAATTAAATGAGAAGATAAATCATCTCCCCCATTATGATTTGCAGATAAATACCAATCATGCCAACCATGATAACCACAAATAGCTACATTATCTTTTCCAGATGCTGCTCTGGCAATCCTGATTGCTATAGAATTTGCCTCTCCTCCTGACCTGGCAAATCTAACCATATCTGCCCATGGATTAATATCAATTAACTTTTCTGCCAAATAAACCTCCTCTGGACAATTTAAAGAACTCATGTTGCCTTTTTTAACAGTTTCTAAAACTGCGTTATCGACCTCTTCATTTCCATATCCAAGTGAATTTGTTCCAATCCCCATGATGGACATGTCAATTAGTTTATTTCCATCTAAATCCCACACATTACAACCTTTAGCCTTTGAGAAGTAAGATGGCCAATAGTCTGGTAAGAACATTTCTGGTCGTTTAGAAAGTAACATAGTACCCCCCGGTATTAGTTCTTTAGCTTTTCGATATAATTCTTGCCCTTTTCCCATATCTACAAATACATTGTTTGATATCCTGACTCAGTCAACGGATATATTAATTCTTTCAGCTCTTTCTTACTATCTAAATACTTAATTAAATCTAAAACAGGTATTCGCGGCGCTAAGTGTTTAAATGCATTATAAAGGATTCTACAGACCACCAAATCTTCCGGATTATCTACAGTTAATCTCAAATCTTTCCTGATAAGCTCTTTTGAAGGCGTAGGTTTATCAACTTTAAACAGATTAAGATTTTCCCTTATATACAATGTACATAATTCCGACCTGTGCCTATCATCACCCATCAAATGCGATTTTTGTAATGCTTCCAATGATAATATTTCGAAGCCTGAACCATCTACAACGTGATCATAAAAGGTGGCGTCTAAGTTATTTTTGACATGATTACTCCAAAGATCTTCAACTGGTTCGAAAAAAAGGAACGGCGACTCACTTGTGACCCTAAAGATATCAGTAGCATTCGAACAAACACCACATTCTATTAACCTACTTAAGACATCAACTTCATCTCCAATTATATATTTCAATCCATTTTCTTCAGCTATTCTTACAAAAATCTCATTTTCTATTCCCTCTGAAATACCCAATACAACTTCATCAATGCATTGGATTGATTGTAAACAAGAAATTACATTATCAATAATTCTAATTCCGCTTTCAATATCTAAATTCTGAACTGGTTTGCCGTAAAGCCTCGTTCCTTGGTTTCTGCAAGCTAAAGCTGCTACTAACTTGTTTTTCATCTTAAAATGTCATGATTAATAGCTTCATTTTTTTCTAAGTCTTTCGTAAGCATTTTATTGTATACTAAGCTAATGTCATAAATCAAATTGTCAGATGCAGTTCTTTTTAAAACTAAATCCTCAGATGAAAGAACAGTACCCTTTTTGAGATCTTTAGCAGAAGTAACATGTCTTCTTATCATTTTTCGATAACCTTTTTCCGAGTTACTCATGCCAAAATCATCGGATTCAACTGTATTTCCTAATGCTAGATAACAATCTCTTATTGTTTTCGTGAAATCTAAAAATTCATCTGGATTTAAAGCGGACTCATGATCCTCCATTTTCATGATTTTGCCCAATGTTAAATGTTTTTCTATTACCGTAGCGCCAGCACCCACAGCTGTAGCTGCTAACGCAACTCCCAAACTGGATGTCGGATCAGGATGATCGGCAAATCCAATCTCAACATTATTATATTTTTTTTGTACAAATGAACTTAAATAGCTCACTCTAGAAATCTGGTTATCATTATTGGGAGTAGGGTACGATTGAAAACCAAGTAATAATATAATGTTTTTATTTTTCAAGATTGAAATAGCTAACTCTATCTCTGTATGATTTGAACCTCCTGCGCCCAAATAGATGTTCTTTATGTTGCTATCTGCAACCTCCTTAAGTAGTCCAATATTTGTCATATCCGTTCCATGCAGTTTTATACCTTGAACCCCGAGTTCTTGACATAAATTTAAACTTTGCGTCCCAAAGACATCAAAGTTCAACTCTATATTTAATTCTCGAGAATAGTCAAAGAGTTCCCTCCAACTATCATCCACCATTTCCAGGCTTTTAAATAATTTATAATGAAGGTAATCTGGGGTTGCTAATTCATCAGCATATACTAATTGCAATTTCGCAATATCTGCACCCGCACACGCCGCTGCGTTGACAAGGAGCTTTGCTTTCACTAAATCACCTTCGAAACCCTGCGCCAACTCTGCTATAATTTTATTTTTCATAATTCTCATTTTTACCAATTGGCAGGGCTTAAAAGATGCTGCTCTTTAACCTTAATGTTGCCAATCAACTGATTTATTTCTTCGTTACTTTTCCAACTTTTAATTACATCAATATTTTCTTTCATTTGATCCAATGAATCAACACCTACTATAACCTTATCTATATGCTTATTGTCATACACATAATTTAAAGCCAGCTCGCCTACAGAAATACCAAATTTTTTACATATCGAATTAATACAATCCAAATATTTTTCCAACGGCAATAATTTCTTAGGCAATCGCTTACTATCCATAAAATATAAGCCCTGTAAAAAAACTGACCGGACATGTATTTCAATTCCCAACTCTTTAAATTTTACAAAATAACTTTCAAATTTCCTATCTAATAGACTATATGGCAATTGAATAATATCCGGGATAAATCCCTTTTCCAATAGATAGTCAATTTGGGACGTGCCATATACTGAATATCCTATATTAGCGACCTTTTTGTCATTTTTTAACTTGACTAAAAGATTCCATAACTCATTGTTATCAATAAGATTATCTGCATTATGAAATAAGAAACCGTGCACTCTTTCACTATTTAATGAACGCAGAGAAGATGAAAATGATGCCGCCAATTCTTCACTGCTTTTGACATTTCTAGATTTGGTTATGATATTAAATCTATTACCGGCTAATTTTGATATTCTTTCCTCACAATTACCATAAGATATTGAAGTATCTAAGTGTGTAATATTGTTCTTTATTGATAAATCGAGGATTTCAGAGACATCTATATCATCAGGAATTCCATTTCTATTATTTATTCCATAGTGTATGCCAAATTGAACCGTACCTATCGCAAGCTTCATTTAATCGAGTAGTTTTGATTGAATAACGCCATTCTTAAAACATTAACATATTCACCATTTGAGCTGACATGATTTATTAACTTACCTTCAGTAATAAATCCCAGTTTTTCATATAGTTTAACAGCTCTACTATTTGATTCAATTACTCCCAAATTAATTTTTCGTAAATTCAAACTTTTAAAACAATATTCAATAACCAATTTTGATGCTTCTTTAGCAAAACCTTTACCCCATTCATTTTTATCACCCATCATAATGCCATACTCGCATAAACCATGTTTAATTTCTACTGGATCAATTTTTATGTTTCCAATATGTTTGCTTTCATTTTTTGTTAGGATTGCCCAAAATAAGATATCTTTTTTTTCAACCTCTGTTAAAAATATTTTTAATATATCTAGAGAGTAATCTCCTCCACTAGATAAAAATTTATTTACATCCGAATCATTCATCCAGTTCACATATTTCTGCGAAAGAAATGTAAGATCCAAGGGTTTTAAAATTAACCTATCAGACTCTAAAATTATTGATCTCATCACAATATGAGTTAAAAAATTGTTTGAAAACCTTTAAGATTATTATCATTATTGTTTTTGATAAATGTTTTTTGCCTACTTAAAAAATTTAAAACACTTTCAATAACAAAATTTTGCTCTTCGTCTGTTAACAAAGTATGAATCGGAAGACTTAATGCTTCTTCGTAGTATTTTTCTGACTCAGGATAATCTTCGTTATTATAACCTATTTCTTCATAAAATGGCTGACGAAAGACTGGTATATAATGTAAATTAACTAAAATACCTGCTTCACGTAAGGTGGTAAATAAATTTAACTTGTTTAGACCTTCTGATAAATTTTGAATCCTAATAATATATAAATGGTATGACGAATAGCTATTTTGGTGTTGATAAGGAGTAATTAAAGGCTTATCTGCAAAAGCAATATCATACTTTAAAGCTATCGCATGTCTCTTTGCTATAAATTCATCTAATCTGTCAAGTTGACTTAAACCAAGAGCAGCATTTATGTCGGTCATTCTGTAATTAAACCCTAGTTCAATTTGTTGGTAATACCACGGACCGTCAGATTTTTTCGTCATTTCGTTTTCATGTCTAGTAATACCATGACTTCTAAAAAGACATAATCTATTTGCAATTTTAGGATCATTGGTAGTACACATTCCTCCTTCACCAGTTGTTATAATTTTAACCGGATGAAAGCTAAATACTGTAATATCACTATACTTACAACTACCTATATATTCGCCTTTGTACTTTCCTCCAATTCCATGAGAGGCATCTTCAATAATTTTAAAATTGTATATTTTAGATAGCCTATGAATTTCTTGCATATCACATGACTGGCCTGACAAATGAACTGGAATAACGATTTTCGGTAATTTGTTTTGAGCTTTTGCAACTTCTAATTTTTCAATTAAAGCCTTTATAGAAATGTTATAAGTATTGGGATCAATATCTACAAAATCCACCTTGGCTCCACAATAAACAGCACAATTAGCTGAAGCAACAAATGTAATGGGACTTGTCCATACAATATCATCTTTCTTTAAACCAAGAGCTAAACACGAGATATGTAATGCTGCAGTAGCACTGCTCACAGATACTCCAAAGTCTGATTTCGTGTAACTTGCTATTGCTTTTTCAAATTTTATGGTAACTGGGCCTTGAGTTAAATAATCAGATTTTAATACTTTTACGACTTCTTGAATATCTTTTTCGGAAATGTTTTGCCTACCATAAGGAATAATATTTTTATTTCTTAAACCCTGATTTAGTTTTGGCCGCTGTTTTTTTAAGTTACTTATCTGTTCTTCTAAGCTCTTTATAAAAATACCTTCATTATTTAATTTTTTAGTTGACAGAGTCATGTTTAATGGCCTATCTACTAAATCTTTTCTACTGGACAACATAGAAGTTTGAATTAATTTATCATCTAAATTAAATTCTTTAGCTAGTAAATGCCCGAAATCTAGTTTTGAGACAGTTTCATTAGAAACAATATTGTAAATACCCGCACATTTCTTGTCTATTAGCTTATTGACAGCATCAGCAAGCTCGGAAACTAAAATCGGATTGTACTTTACGTCAGCAAAAAGAGAAATTGAAATGTTATTTTCTAAACTTGAGATTATGTAATCCGAAAATGACTTTTTATATGTTGGAGCCCATCCATAGAAATTGGTTCTAATGATTAACGCTTCTTCATTAGATTCAATGACCTGTTTTTCTCCTTCTAATTTTGTTTTAGCATAATTATTGCGCGGATTAGTTTTATCATCTTCATTGTTAGTAATCGTTTTACCATCAAATAAATGATCCGTCGAAATATGAACAAATTTTATGTCCAATTTTTTTGAAACCTTAGAGGCCAATGAAGCATAATTCGCGTTAACCTTTAAGGCTTGATCAAAATTAATTTCACAATTTTCAACGTCAGTATATCCTATGCAGTTAATTATTAAATCCAAATTCAATGAACTTATCTTTGCAGTTACATCTTTTTCTGATTCAAAATCAAGTTTAATATTTGTATAATTATCCGCCTCAGGCAATTTGCTGTGAACTCCTAAAAAAATCTCGCTATTGTTCTGAATGTGTTTAGACCAACAATGGGCCAAAAAACTAGAACCTCCTAAGAAAAGTATTTTCTTTTTCAATTTCCACCTAATTTAAATTACTCCAAGAGACCCTTTTTTAGATTCAATCCAACTCGATAACTCTTCTTTTGTCATCCATTCGGAATTATTATCGGAACTATAAATGAAGTCTTCAGCTACCGCTTTTCCATTTTTTATTCTATTTGGATCTTTCGACCATTCATTTATGGCAGGAAGAATTTTAAAATGCTCATCATACTCATAAGTGTGGGCGGCGTCTTCATAGCCGATCATTTGTTCATGTATTTTTTCACCTGGTCTTATTCCAATAACCTTTTGAGGAAGACTAGGAGCAACCGATAGTGCAATGTCAGTTATCTTCATTGAAGGTATTTTTTTTACATATATTTCGCCACCAAGCATATCGTCAAAAGCGTGCCATACCAACTTTACTCCTTCTTCAAGAGTGATCATGAACCTAGTCATTCTTTTGTCTGTAATTGGCAGTTCACCTTTTGAAATTTGAGACAAGAAGAAGGGAATCACTGATCCTCTTGACCCCATTACATTTCCATACCTTACAACAGAAAATGAAGTGCTGTGTGAATTTGAAGATGAATTGTAAGCCACAAATAATTTATCAGATGCCAGCTTTGTTGCACCATATAAGTTAATTGGGTTACTAGCCTTATCCGTTGAGAGTGCAACCACTTTTTTTATTCCTTTATCAATACATGCATCTATAACATTCATAGCGCCATTGATATTAGTTTTAATGCATTCAAATGGATTGTATTCTGCTGTAGGGACAATTTTAGTGGCAGCTGCGTGTACAACATAATCAACCCCGTCCAATGCTCTTGATAAACGTTCTTTGTCTCTAACATCTCCAATGACAAACTTTATTCTAGGGTCATGGTTTAATTCCGCTGCTAATGTCCATTGTTTCATCTCATCCCTAGAGTAAATGATTATCTCTCTAGGATTATGCTTTTCTAGAGTCATTGGGATAAAAGTTTTACCAAATGAACCCGTTCCTCCTGTTATTAATATCCTGCTATTTTTAAACATAATAAATTTTGTCCTGATTAATAATGATTATGGTTACTTTTTATTCAGTCTTTGGTATGTATTAAGATCTAAATTTTCAGCGTTTTATATCCATTGAATTTACGCTTATTTTAGACTCCTTAAATTCAATTATAACATCGCATTCAGAAAGCGTAGAGTGCCTATGAGCTATCATTATAATAGTTTTACGATTTTTAAACTTCAAAATAGAATTTATAATTGATTGCTCTGTCTCCGAATCTAACGAGCTCGTTCCTTCGTCAAAAACAAGTATATCGGGATCATTATACAAAGCCCGAGCAATTCCTATTCTTTGTCTTTGCCCTCCAGATAATTTGCCACCGCCTTCTCCCACATTTGTATCAATACCTTTACTAAGCGAATTGGTAAAATTTAGCAATTCAGCATCCTCAAGAGACTGATATATTTTATCTTCATCTATCATATTGTCATCTACGCCAAATGCAATGTTATTCCTTAAACTCGCATCCGATAAATGGATAGTTTGTGGAACGTAACCTATATTTTTCATCCATGCAGAGGCACTTTTGTGAATGTCCTTTCCGTCAACCGTTATGTTCCCTGAGCTTGGGTGTAGAAATCCAATTAAGTTGTCAATGAAAGTGCTCTTTCCAGAACCACTTTCTCCTATTATCCCAACAAAAGAACCAAACGAAATTTCCAAATTAATTTGATCTATTGCATTTATATCACTAGCTGGGTATGAAAATGATAAGTCACTAACTACTATAGGCTTTTTTAAATTGAACAGCGCGTCTTCATCGACTATTTTATATTGATTGAGTTTACTTAACTCTTTAAATAAAAAATCGATTGATACAGACCCGTATTTTACAGCTTGTATATTTGTGAGAATCCTATTACAAGAGGGAATCAACCTAAAAGCAGCAAGTAAAAAAACACTTAATACAGCAACTAAATTATTGAGGTCTGCACCATTATTGATACTGAAAATTATGAAAACTGACAGCCCCAAAACCGCCGATAACTCAAAAAAGTGTCTAGGGAATTGCTGAATTACCTGTATTTTCTTTAAAACGTTGTAGTATGATGAGTTTCTTGAACCAAATAAATCAATGAAAAACAACTCTTTATTAAATAATTTTAATTCCTTAAATGCATTTAGTGATTGGATTAGAGTGAAAGTTCGTTTTTGATCATATTTTAATCTTTCCGTGCCAAGATTATAAATATATTTTTTGGTTGAAAAATAAAAAATTAGTGAGATGATAATTAATAAACCTAATACAGAAAAAGCTCCAGAGGGATCAACTAGAATTAGGGTCGTTATAATTGAAATACTTATTGCAACTTCCGTGATTAAAAATAGCAAATTATTAATAAATCCTGTGAACTGAAAAACTTCATTTGTAACATTTCTTTGCAAGTGCGCAGAATTTGTGTTAACACTTTCAATATAGGGCTGCCGTACATAACCTTCAAAAATTTTAGCAGAAAGATGAGCAGAAAGTCCTTGTGTATAATCTGCAACAACCCATGTAATATAAACCAATAAACTAGTTTTGATCAAATATATTGTTGCAAATGATATCATAACAAAAAGAATTATCTGAACATGATTTATAATTCCGTAATTCGATAAAAGCGATACAACTACAGGGTAATTATTAATAACTTGAGAATCTAGAATAATAGTAACAATCGGTAGTAATAAACCTAGACCCAAAGCTTCTAAAATCATTGATAAAAGCAGAAATAAAAATATAATGATAGTTTTATTTTTGTAACCTTCAGGAAAAATAAATTTTACTTTTTCTAGCATTTAATAGCGAACTTTATTTATTGTTTGACTTAATCATTCTTCCGAATTCATTTCCCATACCAGTAGAGAAACACTCACCATCTCGTCCTTGATTTCTGTCATTACCTTAATATTTACTTTCTTGCCAATTAATTTATACACTTTGCCGCTGAGTCCAGCGATGTACGCCGCGTCTAAGTCTTCACCTATGAGTAAACAATCAATGCTACTACCTGGAATGCCACGGGCTAAGCCCCCATAGATCCATACCTGGTTTAATCCAGGAAGGTTTTCTACCACGCGGTCTATTACTGCATCAATGCCTGCGACCTTTCTAACGATGGAGGTTATATCTGAGGTTAGAGGGTGTAGGGCGTTAACGCGATAAAGTTTGCGACGCCCTTGAAGAGTAGAACTGAGCATTCCAGCCTCTTCGAGGCGGTTAAGTTCTACCCGTATGCTATTGGTGTTTTCTTCGAGCTCTTTAGAGAGTCCTTGCAGATACCCGCTCAAATTTTGATTGAGAAAGAAGCGCGATAAAAGCTTAAGGCGGGTTTTAGAAGTAATAAGAGTTCCTAAGGGGTTGTTGGGCATGTGGCCTGTATATTACGGCTTCGGTTTGGTGAATAACATCTAGCTTTAAGAAAAGCTTGAATAACTGAGCAAACCAGCGGATATACACCAGGAGTTGCATGAAAAGTATAGCCTGAGTAACACGCGCGACTTAAATTTATTGGTTTCATCCGTAAAGATAAGAGAGATTTAGCCGAACAAAACTCAAGACAAGTAATTTTTTTACTTATTTACGCACTTTTGCCTCTATTGAGACTCTTTATCAGCATTGCTTTTGAGGGTTTGGAGATCGTTGTGAGTGAGATCTAGGCTCACTTGTATGCCAATCTCTTTTAGTTGAAATAACGCTTTGGACTCTGAGTTGTCTGAAAGAACGCGCTTCGCGTTCATGAACTTACCAGAAGTAATGCGTACCTAGGTCCCCGAAGTAATAGCACCAACGTGAATGCGATCGTGGCCGTAATAGCCCCGCCACTTTTAAATGGTCGCAATCTCTTGTTCGCGCACTAGGGCAGGACGTCTAAGACAGAAAAGATACTGTGCCGGGAAAAGAAAACACTGCATCCCGCCATTATCTTCGACATGAATAAAGAGGTAGCCTTTAAATAACGGCTCTTCAACGACCTTTATACAATCGCTGCACTTAAGTTTTAGTTTATATGAGGGGAAATAGAGATTGTATGCCACAGCAGAGAGGCTCTCGGCTACTTTTTACTCATTTCTGAGTTTTGTATATGCATGTGCCAAGAATCGGCATTACTGCTCATGGAACTAGTCTGCCATGATAATACTGGCCTCTACACGGACAATAAAAAAAAACACGAGCAAGAATCCTGTTATGATGGAGCCGAAGACTCCCGCTTTCGCTGCGGAGCTTTTGTCTTTTTGAAGTGGAAAGGTCGGCTCGTCAAAATATTTAAAAGGACCTTCTAAGTTCATGAGTTCTGCCTTAGACATCTCAAGGCCTTTAATATATTCGCTGTAAGCCACTTTAGACGCTTCTAAATCAATGGTCAGGCGCATTTGCGCCATTTTATCCACGGCGCTAATGAGTGAGTTATTCTGATCTTGGTATTCTCCTAAACTGCGAAGGGTAGAATCTAGGGACAATTTCAATGAGTCCACTTTCTTCTGGAAAGCGGCTACCGCGGCTAATCCTTTCTCTTTTTTCCAGTCCTTGAATTGACTTTCAGTGTTCTCAACGAGCAGCGTCGCTAAATCATACGTGAAGCTCTCATTTAAGGTGACCACACTAAATCCAAGCACGGCGCTCTTTTTATCATAAGACGTGCCTAGTACACCTTTATTAAAATCTAGCGCAGTTGTTGTGAGTAAAGAATCTGTATAGCGCTGATTAGTTCCAAACTTAGAAACAAATTCTTGCGCAAACTCTTCATCTTCTTCGATGGCCTTTTGGTAATAACGATCGATTAATCGGCCGTTTTCCAGCTCGGCAGTCATCGCATGAGTAATGTTATTCCTTGAAGTAATGAACTCCTGTACTGCGGCACTAGACGATACAGATCCGCCGCCCATGCCACCTAGACCAAAGCTCGATGCTAAACGCATGGCGCCACTAAGACCAC
>Ga0206127_1000844_pt1 | contig 35852 bp, 31 predicted proteins | sample Helgoland_Spring_6_FD_148646 | JGI IMG/M metagenome (GOLD analysis project Ga0206127, IMG submission 148646) | Pelagic subsurface seawater microbial communities from Kabeltonne, Helgoland, North Sea - Helgoland_Spring_Bloom_20160419_1 | ecosystem: Environmental > Aquatic > Marine > Epipelagic ...
GGATAACGGGATCAAGTTTTTCGGCCCCGACGGTTTCAAGCTGAGCGATGCGGTCGAGGCCGAGATCGAGGAATTGATCGCCAACGGGGTGCAAATGGCCCCCTCGGATAAGATTGGCCGGGCAAAGCGGATTGATGATGGGCGGTTCCGCTATGTCGAGCGGGTCAAATCGTCGTTTCCGCGCGGCATGCGGCTGGACGGGCTTAAGGTCGTGGTGGATTGCGCCAATGGTGCGGCGCACCGTGTGGCCCCCGAAGCCTTGTGGGAACTTGGTGCCGAGGTAATCCGGATCGGGGTTGAGCCGAATGGTTTCAACATCAACGACAAATGCGGATCGACCCACCCCGAGCAAGCGGCGGCGGCGGTTTTGCAGCATAAGGCTGATGTCGGGATTTGTCTGGATGGCGATGCGGACCGGGTTATCTTGATTGATGAAGCGGGCAATGTCGGCGATGGCGACCAGTTCATGGCACTGATGGCGTCGCGGTGGGCGGCCGAAGACCGTCTGGCCAATAATGCGCTGGTGGCGACCGTGATGAGCAACCTTGGGCTTGAGCGGTTCTTGCAAGGGCAGGGCGTGCAGTTGGAACGCACGTCGGTCGGGGACCGCTATGTGGTTGAACGGATGCGCGAAGGCGGGTTCAATCTGGGCGGCGAGCAATCGGGTCATATCGTTATGACCGACCATGCCACCACCGGTGACGGGCTGATGGCGGGGTTGCAGTTTCTGGCGGAGATGATCCGGTCGGGCAAGCCGTCTTCGGAGTTGCTGCGCAATTTTGATCCGGTGCCGCAATTGCTGAAGAACGTGCGCTTTGCCGCCGGGCAGACCCCGTTGGAGGACACGCAGGTCAAAGCAGCGATTGCGCAGGCCGAGGCCGATCTGGCCGGTCAGGGGCGTTTGTTGATCCGCAAGTCGGGCACCGAACCTTTGGTGCGTGTGATGGCCGAGCATGAAGATGCGGGCCTGATGGCGCGGGCGGTGAATTCGGTCGTCGATGCGGTCACGCAGTCGGTTCAAAGCTAAAGGAGCGCTTGCGCGCATTCGATTTTTTCCGGGGTGACCGGCGCTGCGGTGCGGTGCCGGTTCAGGTGTTTTGGACAAGCCTTGCTGTCGGATGCCTTCGGCGAGGATTTTTTACCATTTGGAATTCGGGTCGGGCTTTGGAATTAGGCCTGGGTTTTGGTGAAGAGCCTGCGGAAGGCACCGTATTGGCTGAGGCCGACGCCTGTCAGGATCAGGGCCAGCGACCAGAGCAGTGAGACCGGCAGGGGTTCGCTGAGGACCACTGCGCCGAGGCAGACCGACCAGACCGGAACCTGATAGTTGACCAGTGACATGAACACAGGCCCCGCGCTGCGCACCACCAGCACGCGCAGGAAATTTGCCGCCGCTGTGGGCACGAGGCCGAGGAAGGCGAGAACACCGAAAATATACGCGGAAGGGATGGGCGGGAGGCCTTCGGTTAGCAGGGCAAGGGGGATCGTTATTGCGCTGGCGATGATCAGCAGGATGGTCGCGAGGCCGATCGCGTCGATGGCGGGCAGGCGGCGCATGGCGATGGAGCTGAGCGCATAGCAGCTGGCGGCCCCGATACAGGCCAGACGGCACGGGGTTTCGAAGGCGGAGCCTGTGGTCTCGAAGGCCTGAGCGCCGATCAGAAGGGTTACGCCGATGAAGCCGATGACGAAACCGACGGTTTTGCGGGGTGTCATCCGTTCGCCGTCAACGAAGAAATGCGCCAGAGGCAGGACGATCAGGGCGACAGCGGCCATGGAAACGCCGGCAAAGCCGGAGGTGACATATTGCTGGCCCCAGGCGAGCAGGCTGAAGGGCACGGCGGAGCTGGCAGCGCCGATGAAAAACAGGGCGGTCAGGTGTTTTCGGGTCGGGGGGGCCGCAAAGAGCCGGAACCCGCGCAGGGACCAGATGGCGACCATGACCAGTGCCGCGAGACTGACCCGGCTGGCGGCGATCCAGAACGGGGGCATTTCGGTAAGGGCGATTTCGGTGACCAGAAAGGTGCCGCCCCAGATGAAGGCCAGAAGGGCGATCATCAGCCAGCTGCTGGCGGTGATATTGGGGGCGTCTTGCATGGGCTGGCCTTTGTAGAGCGAAGCCCTTGCTTTATGGCAGTCCCTTGGGGGCTGCAACAGGATGTGGCTTTGGTTTCGACCCTCGAGGGGCCGAGGGGGAAAAGGCCCGGAGGTTTATACCTCCGGGCCGTTCTTGGTTTAGTTCTTGGCTTTGTCGACCATTTTGCCTGCGGAGATCCACGGCATCATGTCGCGCAGTTTGCCGCCGACGATTTCGATCTGGTGTTCGTCGTTGGACCGACGCGATGCTTTGAGGGTGGGCTGGCCCACGGAGTTTTCAAGCATGAAGTCGCGCACGAATTTGCCGGACTGGATGTCGCTGAGGACGTCCTTCATGCGGGCTTTGGTTTCGGCGTAGGGCAGGATGCGCGGGCCGGAAACGTACTGGCCATATTCGGCAGTGTTGGAGATCGAGTAATCCATGTTGGCGATGCCGCCTTCATAGATCAGGTCAACGATCAGCTTGGTTTCGTGCAGGCATTCGAAATAGGCCATTTCGGGCTCGTAGCCGGCTTCGACCAGTGTTTCAAAACCCATGCGGATCAGTTCAACGATACCGCCACACAGAACCGCTTGTTCGCCGAACAGGTCGGTTTCGCATTCTTCGCGGAAGTTGGTTTCGATGATGCCGGAGCGACCGCCACCGATGGCCGAGCAATAGGACAGGCCGATTTCCAGCGCTTTGCCGGAGGCATCTTTGTCAACGGCCACGAGGCAAGGCACGCCGCCGCCTTTGGTGTATTCGCCGCGTACGGTGTGACCTGGGCCTTTGGGGGCCATCATGATCACATCAATGCCGGGCTTGGGTTCGATCAGGCCGAAATGGACGTTCAGACCGTGGGCGAATGCGATGGCGGAGCCTTCGCGGATGTTGTCGTGGACGTATTTTTTGTAGGTATCAGCCTGCAATTCGTCGGGCATGGTGAACATGATGACGTCGGCCCAAGCGGCGGCTTCGGCGATGCCCATTGTTTTCAGGCCTTCGCCTTCGGCTTTGGCGATCGAAGGGGAGCCTTCGCGCAGAGCGACGACGAGGTTCTTGGCACCGGAATCGCGCAGGTTCAGGGCGTGGGCGTGGCCTTGGGAGCCGTAGCCGAGGATGGCGACTTTTTTATCCTTGATCAGGTTAACGTCGCAGTCACGGTCGTAATAAACGCGCATTGGGGCGTCCTTTCGTATGCGTTGAAATCTGGGGTGGTTATAACGGATGGTTCGGGTGATGCCATTGTCGGATTATGAGTTTATTTGGCAAAATGAAGATGGTAATGCGTGGATTTGTAAAAATATGGAAAAATCATGCTTGATGATGAAGATCGGCGTATTTTGCGTCACTGGCAGGCGGATGCGGGGCTGAGCCCGGGCGAGTTGGCGGAGCGGACCGGGATCAGTTCCGGCAAGGTCGCGCGACGCATTGTACGGATGCAAGAGGCGGGCATTGTCGAGGGTGTGGGGGCTGTCGTTGATTGGGCGGCCCTGGGCTATGCGGTCGAGGTGTCGTTGCGCATTACCCTGGACAAGACACAAGGCAATGCGTTTGACGCGTTTCTGGTCGCGGCGCGCAAGGTGGCGGAAGTGATCGAGATCCAGACGTTTCTGGGGCGGGTGGATGTGCGCCTGTCGATCATTGCACGCGACATGGGGCATTATCAGGCGATCTATCGCGGCAAGATCCTGACCTTGCCGCATATCGCCGACATCGAGGCGTTGATGCATGTGGCGCGGATCAAGTCGGACGAGGCGTTGCCGCTATGATTGCCTTGGACGATATTGACCACCATTTGATCCGGTCGCTGGCGCGGGATGCAACGCAAAGTGCCGGTGCTTTGGGGCGGCATCTGGGCTTGTCGCAACCTGCCACATGGCGGCGCATCCGGCGGCTGGAGGAGGCAGGCATCTTGCGCGGCAAGCGGCTGCGGCTGAACCGCGAGGCGTTGGGCTTTGGCGTGACGGTATTTCTGGGCGTCAAGCTGGCCACCAAGGGGCGTGTCAGCCTTGAGGATTTTGAACGTGCGGTCAGTGCGATCCCCGAAGTGCAGACGGTGGAGCATGTTTTGGGGCTTTATGATTACCGTTTGCGGGTCGTGGCGCGGGATCTGGCCGATTTTGAACGGGTCTTGCGGCGGCGGATCATGACCTTGCCCGGGGCCGGCGCGGTGGAGGCCAATGTGCTGTTGAGCGAAGAACGTCTTGCGGGGCCTTTGGGTCTATGACTTTGACGGGCAGCGCTGTATCCTTGGGGCAAATATAAAGGATGTTCCCATGCCAGCTTTGCTGAATACTGTTGACCCGCAAGGGCTTGAAGAATTCTCGGTCGTGTTCACCGACCGGTCGTTGAACCATATGTCCGCCGCATTCCAAGGCGTGATGCGCGATATCAGTGCCATGCTGAAAGAGGTGTATAATGCCGATGCCGTGGCCATCGTGCCCGGGGGTGGGACATTCGGGATGGAGGCCGTGGCCCGCCAGTTCGCCCGTGATGCCGAGGTTGTTGTGGTGCGCAACGGGTGGTTTTCATACCGCTGGAGCCAGATCATCGAGAACGGCGATCTGACCGGAAACACCACCGTTCTCAAGGCGCGGATGCAGGGCAACAGCACGCCAGCGCCTTTCGCACCATGCCCGATCGAGGAGGTGGTCGACACGATCCGCAGCAAAAAACCGCAGGTCGTGTTCGCGCCGCATGTGGAAACCAGTGCCGGTGTGATCCTGCCGGACGCCTATATCAAGCAGATGGCCGATGCGGCCCATGAGGTCGGCGCGTTGATGGTGCTTGATTGCATCGCGTCGGGCTGTGCCTGGGTGGATATGAAGGCGCTTGGCGTTGATGTGTTGATTTCGGCCCCGCAAAAGGGCTGGAGCGCGTCGCCCTCAGCCGGGTTGGTGATGATGTCGGAGCGTGCGGTTGCGCGGCTGGCCGAGACCAGGTCGGACAGCTTTTCCATCGATCTGGGCAAATGGCACAGCATCATGAAAGCCTATGAGGACGGCGGCCACGCCTATCATTCGACCATGCCCACCGATGCACTGCGCGCGTTCCGAGATACCATGAAGGAAACCCAGACCTACGGGTTTGCACGGCTGAAAGAGGCGCAGTGGCGTCTGGGTGACGGCGTTCGCAAAATGCTGGCAGAGCGGGGCGTTGTTTCGGTGGCAGCGGACGGATTTGGCGCGCCGGGCGTTGTGGTCAGCTATACCACGGATCCGTCCATCCAGAACGGCAAGGCCTTTGCCGCCGAAGGGATGCAGATCGCCGCAGGGGTGCCGCTGATGTGCGACGAGCCGGAAGACTTCAAGACGTTCCGGCTGGGTCTGTTCGGCTTGGACAAGCTCTATGATGTCGATGCGACGCTGGCGCGCTTGGCGCGTGTGGTCGACAAGGTTCTGTAATTTCAGGGTGTTGCGGCAGGGTCTTAATCCTGTCGCATGCCCAACCCCATTTCCATCAACATTTTGCGCACCGGGGCCATCGCGTAAAGCGCGTTCAGCCCGGTTGCACGGGCATCGCGGGCGATGGGCCTGGTTGCCTGACTGGCACGGTTCAGCAGATCAATCCCCCGTACCCGCAGCATGATGTCGCCAAACCGCGCTTTCTGATAGGCATCCAGCATCTTTTGACTGCCCAGATCGGCGGGGTTGGCTTGGGCCAGTTCCAGCAATGTGGCAACGTCTTGGAGCGACATGTTCAGCCCTTGCGCGCCGATGGGTGGCATCACATGGGCGGCCTCTGCGATCAGGGCAATGCGTTCGCCGGACAGACGCGCGGCGTGCTGGGTGATGATCGGCCAGACATTGCGCGCGGTGACCAGGGTCAGCGGGCCAAACAGATGGCAACTGCGGGTCGTTGCTTCGTGCGAAAACGCATCTGCATCCAGCGTCATGCGGCGGGTGCATTCGGCGGCGCTGTCCATCCAGACCACGGCCGAGCAGGGCATCCCGTCATGGTCGGGCAGCGGCACCAGCGTGAACGGCCCGCCGGTGCGATGGATTTCGGTCGAGACATTTTCATGGGGCACAGGGTGCGTGACCGAAAAAACCACCGCTTTTTGGCCATAGCCGGTTTTCGTCACGCCAATGCCTGCGGCCTTGCGCATCGGGCTGTTGCGCCCGTCTGCGGCGATGACCAGCGGCGTGGTGATGCGGCTGCCGTCGCTCAGGCCCACGCGGGCTTGCGCGGTGCGGGTGAACAGCGATGTCGTGCCGGTGCCGGGACGGAAATCGACATTGGGCAATTCGGCCAAACGTTCCAGAAGGGCGCGGCGCAGCAGCCAGTTGGGGAAATTCCAGCCAAACGGCTGGTCCGAGATTTCGGCTGCATTGAATTCACGGGTGACGCGGGCTTCGGGGATTTCGCCGCCTGCATCGACAATGCGCATGATTTGCAAGGGGGCGGCGTGGGCTTCAAGGTGGTTCCAGATGCCCGCGGCCTCCAGCACACGGCGGGCCGGTTGCAGCATCGCCGTGGACCGCAGATCGGCCCCATCGGCATCGCCGTCGGTAATGGGGGGGGCGGGGTCGACGCAGATTACCTTGAAACCTGCGCTGCCAAATGCGGCCGCTGCGCAGAGCCCGGCAATGCCGCCGCCCGAAATGAGAATATCACAATCCATAGTCATCCTCGAAAGCTAGCCCGTGATCCGCCCAAGAAAAGCGCTGAGATCGTCGGTGTGAAAATGAATGTGGTCGCCGGTCTGCGGTTCGGGGGCGACATGCACCGTGCCCATGCCCATCGCATGGGGGGCGGCCAGATTGCGGGCGTCGTCCTCGAACATCACAGCTTTGGTCGCGTCCAGCTTGTCGGTGGTGAAAACATGCTCAAATGCGGCGCGCTCGGGCTTTGGCAAAAACTGTGCATGTTCAACGCCATAGATCGCATCAAACAACCCGTCCAATCCGCGCGCCGCTGCGACGCGTTCGGCATAGGGGGCGGTGCCGTTGGTATAGATAATCCGCCGTCCGGGCAGGGCGCGAATGCGATCGGCCAGCACAGGGTCGGGGGTGAGCACGTCAAAGGAAATATCGTGAACGTCATGCAAATAGGGGGCCGGGTCCACCGAATGTTCGCGCATCAACCCCGCCAGCGTTGTGCCGTAGGTGTGCCAGTAATGCTTGCGCAGGTAATTTGCGCGGGCATGATCCACACCCAGCGTGTCCATAACCCAACGGGTCATCCTGACTTCGATCTGGTCAAACAACCGGGCCGAGGGCGGGTAGAGCGTGTTATCAAGGTCAAAGACCCAAGTATCCACATGAGAAAAAGCGTGCTTTGGCATGAGCCCTAGCTACGCTTCGTCGCAGGCTTGCGCAAGATCGCGGGCTTGTACAAATGGACGCGGGGGATAAACTGCCCCAACCTTTATGAAAGTGACCCGATGACTGCCCCAAGACCCGGACCAACCGATGCTTATGCCATGATTCTCGAGGCAATTGATCTGGGCACCTACCGCCCCGGAGACCGTCTGGTGGAAAGCGAATTGGCGGAACGCTTTGGCGTCTCGCGCACACCCATTCGCGAGGCATTACAACGGCTTGAGACGCAATCACTGCTTGCGCGCGATGGCCGCAGTCTGATTGTCGCATCGTTGGATCACAACCAGACAGCAGAGCTTTATGTGGTGCGCGGAGAGCTGGAGGGGCTGGCCGCCCGCCTTGCTGCGCGTCATGCCACGGTTGAAGAGGTCCGCGTTCTGCGCGAGATGGTCGAAAATGACAACGCCCTGCGCGATGATCCGGTGGCTCTGGCGCGGGCAAACCGGCGGTTCCACAAACAAATCCATCTGGCGTCGCACAACAGATATTTGGTGCAGCAGCTTGATTTGGTGCACCGGTCGATGGCCCTGATGGCGACGTCATCGCTGGCGGTCGAAGGGCGGGGCCACATTGCGCAGGCCGAACATGACAAGATCGTGCGGATGATCGAACAGCGCGACGAGGATGGCGCAGACGAAGCGCTGCGCTTGCATATTTCGGTGGCCTTCATGACCCGCCTCAAGCAAGAGGCCGCGCGGCGCGAAGAAGAAGGCTAACCCGCAGGGACGGGTGTTTCCCCTTTGGCCTTTCGGGGCATTTCTGGGGTCACGCCATGTTCGGTCTTGTCCCAGTAAAACGGGTGAAAAATGAATTCATACAAGGCCTTATACGCCGCAAATGTGCCCAGCATAAAATAAATCGGCAAGCTGAATGCCCAAGGGATCAGATGACGATGCTCTTTACCCCAAACGGCACGCACTGCTATGGAAATATTCAGGATTTCCGCGAAAATGAAAAAGCAGAACAATGCGGTCAACATATCCGTGCCCAGGGTCATTTCGACGGGGTGGGTGACGCCCAGCAGGGTCAGGCACAGCGTCCACAACAGGGGCGCGCATAGAAATTGACTGACCGTGGCCAGAAAAAGCGTTTGCAGCCCTAGAAAACGCAGAAATCCGATCTGTTTTATCAGGTGAAGCGGATGGCGCATGTGGACGCACCAGGTGATCAGGAAGCCTTTGAGCCAGCGGGAGCGCTGCTTGACCCAGGGCCAGGCGCGGCAATTCGCTTCTTCGTAGGTGACGGTGGGCAAAAGGTCGGTTTTATAGCCGTGCCGCGCGAGCCTGACCCCCAGATCGGCGTCTTCGGTCACATTATGGGCGTCCCAGCCGCGCAATTCCTCGAGCGTGTCACGGCGGAAGAACAGGGTCGTGCCGCCCAAGGGGACAATCAGCCCCAACCGCGCAATGCCGGGCAGGATCACGCGCCACCACGCGGCATATTCGATGGTGAAACAGCGCGAAATCCAGTTTGTGCGGGCATTATAGTAGTCAAGAACCCCTTGAACGCAGGCGACATCCTTGGGGGCGTGGGCAAAATGCCGGACGATGCGGTCAATCTGATCGATTTCGGGCGCGTCCTCTGCATCCCAGACGCCGATAATGCTGCCTTTGCAGAAATTCAGGGCATAGTTTAGCGCACGCGGTTTGGTGCGCAAGTTATTGGCTTGCGGTACCACAATGACGTCAAACCACGCGGGCAAGGGGGTGCGGGCAATGGTCTGGTGGGTTATGTCGTCGCCTTCCTCAAGCACCAGCAGGATCTGGAGCAGGGATTTGGGATAGGTCAACTGTGTCAGCCGCGCGATCAGTGCCGTCGCGATTTCCTTTTCCCGAAGCAGGGGAACAAGGACGGAAACGCGGGGCAGGGGCGTTTGATCCGCAGGCTGTCGGGGTGGAGGTTCGGGCGGTGCCTTGGACAGGAATAGTTGTGCGAAAAATGAACATGTCCGCAAACAGACCGTCAAGATACTGGTGCAAAGCGCCCATAGGATGATGATGGTAAAGCCCCATGCAGGCTGCAACACCAGCATGATTGCCAGCAGGGCGAAAATGGAAATGGCCCATGCGCGTCTGACATTCATATCCAGCCGCCATGTCCGGCAGCTTTCGATCGGGGCCACCCGGATTGCTGCGTTTTGTGCCAGTTCCGCCCCGTAAAGTGCTGTAATAGAATGATATATCTGCTTTTCATCGGCGATGACGGGCAGCAGGGTGACGTCCTTGCGGGCCAATGCCGATGCCGCTTGGTCAAATTGATCGGGCTGGCTGATGGCAACCAGAATCGTATTTCCCAAGGACCGCCACGGGACGACGCTAAATTTCAGGCAATCCATCGCGTCGAGATGTTGGGCCATGGCGGGGTTTGGCGGGTCGATCCTAAGGTCGATATGCTGAAGATTGTATTGTGTCGCAAGCGCCGCGCAGACCTGCGCCGGCGAAACCACCCCTTTGGCAATCAGGCATTCGCCCAACGGCACATCAAGCGCTTGCTGGTCGTCCAGCGCACGCACGAGGTCGGCCTGATCAATCGCGCCGGAATTGACCAATATCCGGCCCAAAGGCTGGTGGGCCTGCGCCAGTGACGCAGGTTCGGGCGTTGTAAATTGCAGACGTAGATCGCTCACCCCGCGAATCCCTCCCCTCATAGGTCGGAGCAGGATGCCGCAGATTGCCTTAATCAGGTCTTAACAGGTGATGAACTAGACGGTCTGCGTTTCGCGTTCGGCCATTGCTGCTGCAAAACGCTCAAACAGGTAAAAGCTGTCTTGCGGGCCGGGGCTTGCTTCGGGGTGGTGCTGAACGGACCAAACGGGGCGGCCTTCCATCCGGATACCACAGTTGGACCCGTCAAAAAGCGACCGGTGCGTTTCGACAACGCCGTCGGGCAACGACTGCGCATCCACCGCAAAGCCGTGGTTCATCGAGGTGATCTCGACCTTGCCGGTTTCCATGTCTTTCACCGGGTGGTTGGCACCGTGATGGCCGTGGCTCATCTTGATTGTCTGACCGCCAAGGGCCAGTGCAAGCATCTGATGACCAAGGCAAATCCCGAAAACCGGAAGGTCGGTCTTGGCAATCACGTCTTTGATCATCGGCACGGCATAAACGCCGGTTGCCGCCGGATCGCCGGGGCCATTGGACAGGAAAACCCCATCGGGGTTATGGGACATCACATCGTCAAAAGTGGCGGATGCCGGCAGAACGGTCACATCGCAACCCGCCGAGGCAAGGCAGCGCAGGATGTTGCGCTTGGCACCGTAATCGACGGCAACGACCTTGTATTTCGCGTCGGTTTGCGCGGCATATCCCTCGGGCCAGGCCCACCGCATTTCGTTCCAGCGGTAGGATTGCGCGCAGGTCACGTCTTTGGCCAGATCCGCACCTTCCAGGCCGGCAAACCCGCGGGCTGCTGCAACCAGTGCTTCGATGTCGAAATTGCCTTCGGGATCATGGGCGAGCGCGGCATGGGGGGCCCCTTGCTGGCGGATGGCGCGGGTCAGGCGGCGGGTATCAATACCGCCGATCGCGATGCGGCCCCGTGCCGCCAGCCATTCGGACAGCGGCTGGACCGAACGCCAGCTGCTGGGGTCGGTGGGCATCCATTTGACAACCATGCCGGCGGCAACCGGATCGCCGGCTTCATCGTCTTCGGGCGTGGTGCCGGTGTTGCCGATATGGGGGAAGGTAAAGGTGACGATCTGCCCCGCATAGGACGGATCGGTCATGATTTCCTGATAGCCGGTCATCGCCGTGTTGAAACACAGCTCGGCCACGGTTTGCCCTGTCGCGCCAAATCCCATGCCGTAAAATATCGATCCGTCCGCAAGTGCTAGGCAGGCGGTCGGGCGGGGGGATACTGGCGCAGTCATGGGAGGGCCTCCAAAGGCAGATAGGTGGGGCTAAACGGGTGCAACCTAAAGCCGGGGGCGGGCCGGGTCAAGACCGTGTGAAAAATGATATATCGTTTGTAAACAGTGCCTTATCTAAGGTGCGGGGCATTGCCTGTTTTGGGGGAATTGTCTATGTTGCGCAGCTTACACCGCATTGGTCGAAGGACGATAGCAATGGAACTGCGCACACGCATCACAGACGCGATGAAACAGGCGATGAAAGACAAGGCCGCTGACCGGCTGTCTACCCTTCGTTTGATCAACGCGGCCATCAAAGACAAAGACATCGCTGCACGCGCAGATGGTGGGGATGATGGCGTCGGCGATCCGGAAGTTCTGGCGATCTTGGGCAAAATGGCCAAGCAACGCATGGAATCGGTGCGCGCTTACGAGGAAGGCGGTCGTCTGGACCTTGCCGACCGCGAGCGCGAAGAAATCAAGATCATCGAGGAATTTCTGCCCCGTCAGTTGACCGAGGAAGAAAGTGCAAAAGCCGTTGATGATGCGATTGCCGAAGTGGGTGCAACATCGATCCGCGACATGGGCAAGGTGATTGGTTTGCTCAAGGGAAAATACACAGGCCAGATGGATTTTGGCGCTGTCGGACCAAAAGTCAAAGACCGGCTGAGCTAAGCCCCGCGCAGCAGCGAGCGGTTCAATTCGTCAAACAGCGCGATCCGCTCGTCTTCGCTTAGAAATTTACCAATCTCGACCTCGCGGCCCTTGCCGCGCAGGGTCACGTAATGCGGCACGGGCCCGTCTTTTTCGTATTTGGTCACCACGGTCCAATAGCGGTTGCAGTCCCATTCTTTGACATCGCCCTTGGGCGTGGTGTGGGTCAGATGCACGGTATCATCGGTGAGGGTGAACACCTCTTCGATCTGGCGGGACTTGTAGTTTCCTTGCAGCGCGAAATACATGCCCCAGACCGCAGCCAGCACAAAGGGCAGCAACCCCCACAGCAACGGCGTGCCCAACAGCGGCAGCGTCGGAATCAGGATCAGCGTGAATGTCGTGAGGATAAATGCGGCAAACCCCTTGGGCGGCAAGGATTGGTGCGGCCAAAGGCGCAGTTCCTGCGTGCGGGCGGTGGGGGATGTTTTCCATTCATAGGGCATGGGGCGGTCGGTCCGGTTGATTAAGATTAACCTGTGTTACAACCGCTAATTTAGGACGTTTCAGGGGCCAGACAATGCGACAGATCGCGTCTGGCCCCCGATTTCATTATTCCAGTTCGACCAGCAGATCCTTGGCGTCGATCTGGCCGCCGGGGCTGACATGCACCGCTTTGACCACTGCGTCGCGTTCTGCGTGAATGCCGGTTTCCATCTTCATCGCTTCGATGGTGAGCAGCAGATCGCCTGCTTTGACGTGCTGGCCCACGACCGCCCCGACCGATGCCACAACCCCCGGCATCGGTGCGCCGATGTGGTTGGGGTTGCCGATTTCGGCCTTGGGACGCTGGGCGGTGGTGGCTTTGACCAGACGGTTTGGCACACGCACGACACGGGGCTGGCCGTTAAGTTCAAAGAACACTTTGACCTCACCATCCTCGTTGGTTTCGCTCAGCGCTTGCAGGCGGATTTCCAGCGTTTTGCCGGGGTCGATTTCGGCGGTGATTTCCTCGCCCGGTTCCATGCCGTAAAAGAACGTGCGTGTCGGCAGTACGCGCACGGGGCCATAGGTCCGGTGGCGGCCCATGTAATCAAGGAAAACCTTGGGGTACATCAGATAGCCCGACAGATCGTCGTCTTCGACCGTGGCACCCTCCAATTGGGCTTCCAGTTCTTTGCGGGTTGCCTCAAGATCCGTTGGCGGCAGATGAGCACCGGGGCGTTCTGTATTGGGTTGTTCGCCCTTGAGCACCTTCTTGACGATGCCAGCAGGAAACCCGCCCGGAGGTTGGCCCAGATTGCCGCGCATCATGTCGATCACAGAGTCGGGAAAGGACATTTCCGCGTTGGGGTCTTCGACCTGCGCACGCGTCAACCCTTGGGACACCATCATCAGCGCCATATCCCCGACCACCTTTGACGACGGCGTCACCTTGACGATATCGCCGAACATCTGGTTCACGTCGGCATAGGTCTTGGCGACCTCGGGCCAGCGGTCGTCCAGCCCCATCGACGCGGCCTGCGCCTTGAGATTGGTGAACTGGCCACCGGGCATTTCGTGCAGATACACCTCGGAGGAGGGGGCCTGCATGCCGGTCTCGAAAGCTGCGTATTCGCCGCGGACTTCTTCCCAATAGTTCGAAATCTCGCGCACGGCATCCATCGACAGGCCGGTGTCGCGGTCGGTGTGTTTCAGCGCCTCGACGACCGACCCAAGGGTCGCCTGCGACGTGTTGCCCGACAGCGCATCCATCGCGCAATCGACCGCATCCACGCCCGCCTCTGACGCCGCCATGATGGTGGCAATGGCAACGCCGGCGGTGTCATGGGTGTGGAAGTGGATCGGCAAGCCGACTTCGGATTTCAGCGCTTTGATCAACACCTTGGCGGCGTTGGGTTTCAGCAAACCTGCCATGTCTTTCAGACCCAACACATGCGCGCCTGCGGCTTTCAGCTCTTTGCCCATCGCCACATAATACTTCAGGTCGTATTTCGCGCGGTCGGGGTCAAAGATATCGCCGGTATAGCAAACGGTGCCTTCGCAAACCTTGCCGTTATCAATCACCGCGTCCATTGCAACGCGCATGTTTTCAACCCAGTTCAGGCTGTCAAAGACCCGGAACACATCCACACCTTCGGTGGCTGCGACGCGCACGAATTCCTGCACCACGTTGTCAGGGTAATTGGTGTAGCCCACCCCGTTCGAGCCGCGCAGCAACATCTGTGTCATCACGTTGGGGATCGCGGCGCGCAGGTCGCGCAGGCGCTGCCACGGGCATTCCTGCAAGAAGCGGTAGGCCACGTCAAAAGTCGCACCGCCCCAGCATTCCATCGAGAAAAGCTGCGGCAGGTTGGCGGCATAGGCAGGGGCGACCTTGATCATGTCATGGCTGCGCATCCGCGTGGCCAACAGCGACTGATGCCCGTCACGCATGGTCGTGTCGGTGATCAGCAGTTGTTGCTGCTTTGCCATCCAGTCGGCGACAGCCTGCGGGCCTTTTTGTTCCAGCAGATTGCGGGTGCCCATCGTCGGCTCGGTTTTTGCGACGGGGGGCATCGGGGCACGCACGGTTGCGGCAGGGCGCTCGAAGCCTTTGGTTTCGGGATGCCCGTTCACAGTGATGTCGCCGATATAGGTCAGCACCTTGGTCGCGCGGTCGCGGCGCTTTTTAAAGGTGAAGAGTTCCGGCGTCTGGTCGATGAACTTGGTATGATAGGTGTTGTCCAGGAAGGTCGGGTGCTTGAGCAGGTTTTCCACAAAGGCGATGTTGGTCGACACGCCACGAATACGGAATTCGCGCAACGCGCGGTCCATGCGGGCGATCGCCTGTTCGGGGGTTTGCGCCTTGGCTGTGACCTTGACCAAAAGGCTGTCGTAATAGCGCGTGATCACCCCGCCGGAATAGGCGGTGCCGCCGTCCAGACGGATGCCCATGCCCGTTGCCTCGCGAAAGGCGGTGATGCGGCCATAGTCGGGGATGAAGTTGTTTTGCGGGTCTTCGGTGGTGATGCGGGTTTGCAGCGCATGGCCGTTGAGCTGCACATCGGCCTGGCTGGCTTTACCCGTCGCCTCTGCAAGGGTCTTGCCCTCGGCAATCAGGATTTGCGCGCGCACGATGTCGATGCCGGTGACTTCTTCGGTCACGGTATGTTCGACCTGAACGCGGGGGTTTACCTCGATAAAGTAGAATTTGTCGTCGTCCATATCCATCAGGAATTCGACAGTGCCCGCGCATTCATACCCGACATGGGCGCAGATCTTGCGGCCCAATTCGCAGATCTCGGTGCGCTGTTCTTCGGTCAGATAGGGGGCGGGGGCGCGTTCAACGACCTTTTGGTTGCGGCGCTGCACGGAACAGTCGCGCTCAAACAGGTGGTAAATCTCGCCGTGTTTGTCACCCAGAATTTGCACCTCGACGTGGCGGGCCTTGATGATCATCTTTTCCAGATAACCTTCGCCATTGCCAAAGGCGGCTTCGGCCTCGCGGCGGCCTTCAAGAACCTTTTCTTGCAGTTCCTTTTCAGAGTTGATCGGCCGCATGCCGCGCCCGCCGCCGCCCCAGGACGCCTTGAGCATCAAGGGGTAGCCGACCTCGGCTGCCTGTTTGCGCACCAGATCCATGTCGTCGCCCAGCACGTCCGTGGCGGGAATGACCGGCACGCCTGCCTCGATCGCGACGCGGCGCGCGCTGGCCTTGTCACCCAAGGCGCGCATGGTTTCAGCGCGCGGCCCGATAAAGGTAATGCCGTTCTGTTCGCAGGCATCCACGAAATCGGGGTTTTCCGACAGCAACCCGTAGCCCGGATGGATCGCATCCGCGCCCGAAGCTTTGGCGACACGGATGATCTCTTCGATGCTAAGATATGCCGCAACCGGACCAAGCCCCGCACCGATGCGGTAAGCTTCGTCGGCCTTGAAACGGTGCAGGCCAAGTTTATCTTCTTCGGCAAAGACGGCCACCGTCTTTTTACCCATTTCATTGGCCGCCCGCATAATACGGATGGCAATTTCACCACGGTTGGCAATCAGGATTTTCTTGAACTCTGTCATCGGGCCTCGCTTAGGATACGCTGGGCGGGGCCGCGGCGAGAGGGCCGGACCCGTGGGGTTAATGCGGCAGTGCAGCATTGTTGCGTGTGTTTGGCGCGGGGTGCAAGGAAGTTTTTATGCCTCCGGCGGGGATTTTAGACCATTTGGAATTTAGACGCGCTGATCGAGGTCGATCGGAGCGGGCAAATCTTGCAATGATCTTGCGCCCATCTGCCCCATGTTTGCGATTAGGTCCTTTTTGAAGGTGTCAATCAGGTGATCGACGCCAATTGGTCCCAATGCCGCGAGGGCATAGTGGAAGGCGCGGCCCATCATCACAAAATCCGCCCCAAGGGCCAATGCGCGCAAAATATCGAGGCCGGTTTCGACGCCGCTGTCAAAAATAATCGGCAAAGTAGTGGCGGCGCGAATCGCGGGCAGCATGTCGATTGACGCAGGGGCCCCGTCGAATTGCCGGCCCGCATGGTTGGACACCCAAATGCCGTCGGCACCTATGGTTTCGAGGGTGGTGGCATCTTCTGGGCGCAACACGCCTTTGATCATGAAAGGCCCGTCCCACGCATCGCGCAACCATTTGACATAGTCCCAATCGGGCGAGGTGCGCAGCAGGTATCCGACATGCGCGGTGGATGACAAACCTTGGGTGCTGGTGCTTTTGTATTTGTCCAGCATCCGCATATGCGGCATCCCGCGCTGCGCAATGCCCATGGCCCAGGCCGGACGCATCGCCACTTGGGCCAGCAAGCGCGGTGTCAGGCGCGGCGGGTTGGTCAGGCCAGAGCGCGTTTGCCGTTCGCGGCGGCTGGCCACGGGGACATCGACGGTCAGGATCAGCCCGTTGAAACCGGCGGATCTGGCGCGGTTCAACATGTCGGTGCGAATGTCGGGGTCGCGCGGGGGGTACATCTGGAACCACGCGTCCTTGCCGATATGGGGGGCAAGGTCTTCGGGGCTTTGGGTGGCGACTGTGGACAGGCAATAGGGAAGGCCGGCGCGGGCGGCGGCGCGGGCAAGGTGGCCTTCGGCATCGGGCCAGATCAGCCCGGACATGCCAATCGGGGCGATCCCGAAGGGCAGGGGGAAATCGGCCTCGAATAATGACGTCGACAGGTCAGGGTCGAATTCGCCATGCAGCACCGATGGCATGAAGCCGATCCGGTCCAGCGACTGGCGGTTGCGGTGTTTGGTGGTCTCGGCTCCGGTGGCGCTGTCCAGATATTCCCAGACGAATTTCGGAATCCGCCGTTTGGCGCGGCGGCGCAGGTCGGAGAGTTCGGGGTAGTTTGTGTGCAAATCCATGCGCTTATTTGGGCAGGACAGTCGGGGTTTGTCCAGCCGCCATCTGCACCGGATTGAACATCACAGAGGCGGAAATACCGGCGGCAATTACGGCCGTTTTCTGCCAAGAACATTTTGCGAACGTGTCTTTCATTTGGACGCATGGCGCGCTAGGTTATGGCCCATGAATGATTTCGACGAAATGGACGCCTTTGAGGGCGCATCTTTATCAGCGCGCGCCATGGCCGCGCGTCCGCAACCCTATCTCGACGGGCTGAACCCCGCGCAACGGGCTGCCGTTGAACAGATGGACGGGCCGGTGTTGATGCTGGCGGGGGCGGGCACCGGCAAGACCAAGGCGTTGACTGCGCGGATCGTGCATTTGATGAACACGGGCCGCGCCCGCCCGAACGAGATTTTGGCGGTCACCTTCACCAACAAGGCCGCGCGCGAGATGAAGAACCGCGTCGGTGGCATGTTGGGGCAAAGCATTGAAGGCATGCCGTGGCTGGGCACGTTCCATGCGATCTGCGTCAAGCTGCTGCGCCGTCATGCGGAACTGGTGGGGTTGAAATCGAACTTTACCATTCTGGATACGGACGACCAGTTGCGCCTGCTCAAGCAGTTGATCAAGGCCGAAGGTATTGACGACAAGCGTTGGCCTGCGCGGATGCTGGCGGGGATCATTGACGGCTGGAAGAACCGTGCCCTGACACCGGAAAAGGTGCCAAGTGCCGATGCGGGTCATTACAACCACCGTGGCACCGAACTTTATGCCCAGTATCAAGCGCGGCTGAAAGATCTGAACGCCTGCGATTTCGGCGATCTGCTGTTGCATATGGTGACGATTTTCCAGACTCACGAGGACTTGCTGAAACAGTATCAACGCTGGTTCAAGTTCATCCTTGTGGACGAATACCAAGACACCAACGTCGCCCAATATCTGTGGCTGCGGCTGTTGGCGGCGGGGCATAAAAACATCTGTTGTGTGGGGGATGACGACCAGTCGATCTATGGCTGGCGCGGGGCCGAAGTGGGCAATATCCTCAAGTTTGAGAGCGATTTCCCCGGTGCCCATGTGGTGCGGCTGGAACAGAACTACCGGTCGACCCCGCATATTCTGGCTGCTGCGTCCGGCGTGATTGCGGGCAACGAAGGGCGGTTGGGCAAGACGCTTTGGACCGAAGCGCGGGATGGTGAAAAGGTTCGGTTGATCGGCCATTGGGATGGCGAGGAAGAAGCCCGCTGGATCGGGGACGAGATCGAATCCATGCAGCGCGGGACCCGCGATCTGCGCAAGTATTCGCTGGATGATATGGCGATCCTCGTGCGGGCCTCGCACCAGATGCGCGCCTTTGAGGACCGGTTTCTGACCATCGGTCTGCCCTACCGCGTCATCGGGGGGCCGCGCTTCTACGAGCGTTTGGAAATCCGCGATGCGATGGCCTATTTCCGCGTCGTGACATCGCCCGATGATGATCTGGCGTTCGAGCGGATCGTGAACACGCCCAAGCGCGGGCTGGGCGATAAGGCGCAGCAGAATATACAGGTAACGGCGCGTGAAAACGGCGTGAACCTTGTGGAAGGCGCGCGGATATTGCTGGCCAATGGCGGGATCGGCGGCAAGGGGGCGGCGCAGTTGCGGCTGTTGATTGACGGCATTGAACGCTGGGGCGAGATGGCGCGCGGGCCGCGCATTCGCACCGAGATCGACGATAATTCAGTGATCGACGATGGCGTGCCTATTGCGCGCTATGAATACGGCCCGCCCGAGATGAGCCATGTCGAGCTGGCGCAGGTCATCCTTGATGAGTCCGGCTATACCGGTTTTTGGCAGAACGACAAAACGCCAGAGGCACCGGGGCGGCTTGAGAACCTCAAGGAATTGGTCAAGGCCTTGGAACAGTTCGAGAATCTGCAAGGGTTCCTTGAGCATGTCAGCCTGATTATGGACAACGAACAGCAAGGCGAGGGCGAAAAGGTGTCGATCATGACGCTGCACGCCGCCAAAGGTCTGGAATTTCCTGCCGTGTTCCTGCCGGGCTGGGAGGACGGGCTGTTTCCGTCGCAACGGTCTATGGATGAAAGCGGGGTCAAGGGCCTCGAGGAAGAGCGCCGTCTGGCCTATGTCGGCATCACCCGCGCCGAGGAAATCTGCACCATTTCATTTGCCGCGAACCGGCGGGTGTTTGGCCAATGGCAAAGCGCCATGCCGTCGCGGTTTATCGACGAATTGCCGCAGGATCACGTGGATGTCCTGACCCCGCCCGGCCTTTATGGGGGTGGGTTTGGCGCTGCGATGCCGAAATCCGATCTGCATGAAAAGGCCGCCGAGGCGAATGTCTATAATTCACCGGGTTGGCGGCGTCTGCAATCGCGCAGCAATGATCGCGGGATGAGCCAGCCCAGGGAATCGCGCAATGTCACCATTGATATGGCCGCAGTCAGCAGCTTCACCATGGGCGAACGCGTGTTCCATCAGAAATTCGGCTATGGCAATGTGATCGGGATCGAAGGTGACAAGCTTGAGATCGAGTTTGAAAAAGCCGGGATCAAAAAAGTCGTGTCGCGGTTTCTGACCGGATCGGATGACGTACCGTTTTAAGGGATTGGTTCATGGGGCGCGGCAGATGCAGCGCCCCATGAGTATGTCAGCCGGATTTAGCCCAGAACCGATGTCACGGCCTGATGGGTTGCGGCAACGACCTGATCGGCCTCCTCCTTGCTAAGGCAGAAGGGCGGGGCAAAGCCCAGAATATCCCCTTGGGGCATGGCCCGCGCGATGACGTTGCTTTGCTCAAGCAGCTTGCCGGCGATCTGCGGCCCGATCTTGTCGGCCGCGTCATAGAAGGTGCGGCTGTCTTTGTCGGCCACGAATTCAACCGCGCACAACATGCCTTCGCCACGCACGTCGCCCACATGGGGGTGGTCGGCCAAGGCGGCGCGCATCTGGGTGTTCAGATAGGCCCCAACCGTGCCTGCATTTTCCATCAGCCCCAGTTTGTCGATCAATTGCAGGTTCGCAACGCCCGCAGCAGCGCCGATAGGATGGGCCGAATAGGTCCAGCCGTGCCCGATCGGGCCGTTTTCATCGGTGCCTTTTTCAAGCACGGCCCACATTTTGTCAGACACAATCGACCCCGAAAGCGGCGCATAGGCCGATGTCAGCCCCTTGGCGATGGTGATCAGATCGGGGCGCATGCCATAGTGATCGGACCCGAACATCGTGCCCAAACGGCCAAAACCGGTCACGACTTCGTCTGCGACCAGCAGAATATCGTGGCGGTCCAGCACTTCTTGGATGGCGGGCCAATAGCCTGCGGGCGGCGGCACGATGCCACCGGTGCCCAAAACGGGTTCACCGATAAAGGCCGCGATGGTGTCGGCCCCTTCGGCGTGGATCATCGCCTCAAGCTCGGACACGCAATGGGCGACGAATTCGCTTTCGCTTTGGTCCTGATTCTTGCGCTGGAAATAAAACGGTGCCTCTGTGTGGATCACCTGCGCGAGGGGCAGGTCGAACTTCTTGTGAAACAGGTCGAGGCCCGTCAGCGATCCGGTCATCAGGCCCGATCCGTGATAGCCGCGCCAGCGCGAGATGATCTTTTTCTTCTTCGGGCGACCCAGTATGTTGTTGTAATACCAGATCAATTTGATGTTGGTCTCGTTGGCATCGGAGCCGGACATGCCGAAATACACTTTGGACATGTGATCGGGCGCGCGGTCCATCACCATCTTGGCAAGGGTGATCGACGCTTCGGTGCCGTGGCCGACATAGGAATGGTAATAGGCCAGCTCTTTCGCCTGCTCGGCGATGGCTTCGGCGATCTCGGGGCGGCCATAGCCGACGTTGACGCAATACAAACCCGCGAAGGCGTCCAGCATCCGGTTGCCATCGCGGTCTTCGATATGCACGCCGGACGCGGTTTTGATCACGCGCTGCGGGATGTTGCCCCGTGCGAATTCAGCCAGATGGGTCGAGGCGTGAAAGAAATTCTCGCGGTCCCATTGTTCAAGTTTATCATTGTGTAGCATGGTCTTACCCTTCGACTGTGGCGGCGCGCCGCCTGTTCATTCTGAAAGGAGCCGGTTGCACGCAAGGGGCCAAACAGGGGCCGGAGTGTGAGCAGAACGGCTCCGCTCACCCAAGCAGCAGCGCGCAATGCCTTTATTGCCAAGGTAATGCAGCATTTTAACCACGGTTGTGCGGGGAAACCAACAGATTTGTCGTCGGGTGCGGGTTTTCGGGATTGGAGTTGGCGGGGAACTGCGCTCGAATTAGGCAGAACTGCTTGGCGGGGCGGCTTCATGGTGGATCGAGGCTTCAGTTCGGCGACCGCGTTCGCTTGCGGTTTCGGAGGATGATGCAGGCCGACTTCGAGCCCAGAGCGACCGATGCTGCGGCGGGCATTAACGTCACCTATCCCGCCGCTATTATTAATCAGATGCGGGTCTTGGGGGCAGCTTTGCGATCTGAGTCACCTGAATTGGGTTCGCCTTTCGGCTCGATCAGAAGTACCTTGACCTCACTGTCAGCGCGTGGCCGATGGACCACGCCCTTTGGGACAATAAACAGCTCGCCCGCTTTGACCGTGCGCGACGGCTCCCCTTCAATATCCATTTGCATCTCACCCTCCAGCACATAGAAGAAATCATCTGTGGAGTCATGTTTATGGAATGGATACTCACCGATCAATTTGACCACCATGACTTCATTGTCGTTATAATCGGCAATCACATGTGGGTCCCAATGCGTTGAAAACTGTGCCAGTTTTTCCTCAAGGTTGACTGATTTCATTGATGATGTCCTTTTTATTGTTTTTACAGGTATGGCCACGAAGCCATCAGGAGTTGTCCGATTAAAAGCGAACGACAATCCAGTGAGACAAGATCACACGACCTCACGCCGGGTCTTGAACGATCGTGCGCGCGCGATTGGGTGGCAGCAGCGCCCTGGCAGGCCGGCATCCAGAGGATCGAGGCACATTTTTCCGGTGAGGCTTACGCCCCGCATCGACATGACACTTACGCAATCGGATATACCATCAATGGCGTCCAGAGCTTTGATTATCGTGGTGCGCGTTCGGATAGTGTTGCCGGTCAGGTAATTGTTCTACACCCTGACGAAGTACACACTGGCGAGGCCGGAACAGAAGACGGGTTCCACTACCGGATGCTGTATGTCGAGCCATCTTTGGTACGTGAGGCTTTAGGGCCGTCGGCAAGCACGCTTCCTTTTTTGCGTGACGCGGTTCTTACGGACCCGCGCTTGATGCACGCAATCCATGCTGCATTCTCCGATATGGCCACAATTCTGGAAACGGTTGCTATGGATGAACTGGCCGTTTTATTGGCGGACGGGTTGCTGGCACACGACACGTCTGCCCATCGCACAACAGGCTCCTTGATAGACTTAAGAGCGACAAACCGAGCGAGAGAATACCTTGACGGCAATCTTGATCAGACCGTCCATTCCGAAGAACTGGAAAAAATCACCGGCTTGGACCGGTATGCGCTGGCGCGTCAGTTCAGAAAAGCGTTCGGAACCAGCCCGTATCGATACCTGACACTGCGTCGTCTAGATCAGGTTCGCGGCGACATTGTTTCTGGAGCTACTTTGGTTGACGCTGCTTTAAGAGCGGGTTTCAGCGACCAGCCCCACATGACGCGACAGTTCAAAGCGAACTTCGGTATCTCTCCGGGAGGCTGGCAGCGCTTGATACAAAGACGATAGAGTTCATCGACCAAAGCGGAGCTTCGCTAGATGATCTTGAAGATCCGTTTTGTCCCCCAGAGCAAACCTTGGCCCACCACGCACCTGATGCCCGTAAATACCGGATTTCTGAAAATGGGTGCCTTTGAAATAAAGAACGGCGGCGCTTTGGGAGGAAAGCACCGCCGTCTTTTTCGACGTCTCCAATCCAATCGGGAGGAAAGGAGGAAGGAGACGTTTATGAAGGCCGTGGTTTCAGGGAGGAGGAGGAAACCGTAGGCCTTCTACAGACACACAACAGGGAGGATGTGTGTGTCCGATCTCAATTCATTTAGGCAGCGTTGCGGCCTGTTTCCAGAGCGATGCTGCGGATTTGTGAACGGCTCATGCCGAGGTCTGCCAATTCACGGTTCGAGAGCGAGCTCAGCTCGTCGAATGTGGCGCGGTATACGCGGGCTTGTTTGCGGCGCGTCGCGATCATGGACAGAACAGCGTTAAAGCGGTCTGCGATGGAAGGAGCGGTTGTTGCGTTTACATATGCCATTTCAGCACCTCGTTTGTTTCGTCTGCGTTTGCGTCGTCTGCGTTTCGTTGTGATCCATATGTAGGAAGATGCTGCGTCTGCACAATGCACATGTCGTCAATGCTGCTATGCAGCAAATGCATAAGCAAAGTTGACGTAAGGTCCTGAAAAATTTTGACAAAAAAAATGGCGACGACACCAGGGAGGAGGAGGGTGCCGTCGCCTAAAACAGAAACATCCGGGAGGAGGATGGATGCGTCTGGTCTTTCTGTTGGTCAGCAGCTTGTGCTGTCCTGAAACCTTTCTGACCTATTTGCTGCAGTTGCACAAATATAAATTCTGCAATGCAGCTATGCAGCAGAAACATAGGGGGTTTGATTATTTTCTAGGCAGATATTTCGGGCTTTGCTGCTTGCGTGGGCAGTGTGGCGACAGGCTCTTGCGGTTTGGTCAAAAACTGCCATGTCAAAACCCTGGATAAGAAGGAAAACGATATGCCCGTTACAAAAGCCCAAGTCGAAGCTGAACTGGAACGCGTCACAATGCCGGATGGGAAATCCATCCTTGCCCATGATTTGATTCGTGCTTTGACGATCGACGGGGATGTCGTGCGTTTCGTGATCGAGGCCCCGAATGCGCAGGTGGCCGCGCAAATGGCCCCTTTGCGTGATGCGGCCGAACAGGTGGTAAAGGCGATGGAGGGTGTGAGCTCCGTCACCGTGGCCCTGACCGCCCATGGCCCCGCGCCCAAGGCTCCGGCACCCAGCCTCAAGATCGGCGGCCATCCCAAGCCGCAGGACGGCCCCACCAAGCCCAAAGGCGTGCAGCGGATTCTGGCCATCGGGTCGGGCAAGGGTGGCGTTGGCAAATCGACCGTCAGTTCGAACCTTGCGGTGGCGCTGGCGCGGGCAGGGCGCAAGGTTGGCCTGCTGGATGCTGATATTTACGGCCCCAGCCAGCCGCGCATGATGGGGGTCAACAAACGCCCCGCATCGCCCGATGGCAAAACGATCATTCCCCTGCACGCCCATGGCGTAACCCTGATGTCGATCGGCTTCATGATGGAAGAAGGCAAAGCCGTGGTTTGGCGTGGCCCGATGCTGATGGGGGCGCTGCAGCAGATGTTGGGGCAGGTTGAATGGGGCGAGCTTGACGTGCTGCTGGTCGATCTGCCGCCCGGAACAGGCGATGTTCAGCTGACACTATGTACCAAGTCCGAATTGTCGGGGGCCATTGTCGTGTCCACCCCGCAAGACGTGGCGCTGATTGATGCGCGCAAGGCCATCGACATGTTCAACACCCTGAAAACCCCGGTTATCGGCCTGATCGAAAACATGTCGATGTTTGTCTGCCCCGATTGCGGGTCCGAACATCAGATATTCGGCCATGGCGGTGTCGCGGCCGAGGCGGACAAGATCGGCGTGCCCTTGCTGGGCAGTCTGCCCATTGATCTGGATACCCGCCTTGCCGGCGACGGTGGCACGCCGATTGCAGCGGGCGATGGTCCCATGGCGCAGGCCTATGCCCGCATTGCCGAAGGGTTGATAAAGGGCGGGATGGCGTAAGCCCCCGCCTTTCTACTGCTGAAGGGTCTCAAGATAGGTGGCGATGTCGATGAGCGCCTGCTGGGTTTCGATCACCTCACCCGACGCTGTCTGGTACCGGACGGTCGTGCCCGACAGTACATGTTCGAATTCAGGCATGCCGCCAAAGTCGTGACGCCCGGGATAGCCGTTGATCTGCGCCATCACGCCCTCGGACGGGAAAACGCCCCCGTTGTTCTGGCTAAGCAACGTCAGGTTTGCCGGCCGCATCCCGTATTGCGCGGCCAACGGCCCGTCCCCTTGAGCGGATTTGCCGTGGCAGCTGATGCAATGCGCCGCGTATAGATCTGCGCCGCGGTTTTGCGGGGCGGGTTGGGTACATGCTGCAATCGCGACAGGTATAGCGGCGATCAGGAGGACGGTAGGTTTCATGCGGTGCCTTTTCATAGTCTGTGCGCAGAATGCGTTTTGACCCGACAGGGGTCAATGCAGATAAAAATATCGCGCCCGATCTGGGAATTTCGGCCCACAGCATCCCAGGTCGATGCCCCGCGCGGGAATTCATGGGATTTTTGGCGGGTCCGGATTGCCCGTCGCGGAGGTGATTCGGCTGAAATGTGCCGATTCAGCTTTAAATCCGGGTTCCGGCTCTTGATTTCGGTTGTCTAACCCCGTTGATTTATGGAACAAGGCGGGAACATGGCTTGTGGATAAGTTTGAGGATGAATTTTTTCCGGGAAACCGTGGGAAATTCAGGGTCAGGATCGTTCGCACTACATCTGGTGTGTTGGCGATGAATGTAAACATGATGCGGTAATATTTCTGTGATTTCCCAATCTACATGTTGTTTATATCCCCTGTGCAAAACCAAATCCGGTGCCTTTTCCCGAAAAAAAATGTAGACGCCCATGATTTCCCATGGCATCCCTAGTGCATCGGATGAGAACGAGACACGGGGCACCAAACGACCCCATCGACCAAATAAAACTCTAGCAGGTTCATACAGGCACCTCGCTTTCATCAGACCAAGAGATCCGGCGCGCGAGCGAGCAGACATCCCCCCAGGTGGCGCGCGCAGTCGGACTTCCCCGCAACGGCGGGATACGCGGCGGGTTGATCAGTGGCAGCAGATCAACCCGCCGTTTTTACATCAAACGTCGGGCACCACCGGGGACATGAATTTCAGGCGCGAAACGCGTCATAGGCAGGGACTAACACGTGAGCCGCAGGTTCAGAGGCGAAAGCCAGCACAAGGTCGATACGAAGGGGCGGGTGTCTATCCCAGCCTCTTTTCGTCGTGTGTTGGAAGCCGGTGATCCGAATTGGCAAAACGGCGGCACGCCCGAACTGGTCATCGTCTATGGCGACAGCCGCCGCAGCTATCTTGAATGCTATACCATGCAGGCGATTGACGAGGTCGACGATAAAATCGACGCGCTGCCGCGCGGATCAATGGAACGCAAGATGCTGCAACGGCTGTTCCACGGTCAGTCCTTTCCAACATCCGTTGATGAAACGGGCCGCCTGGTGCTGCCTGCCAAGCTGCGCAACAAGATCGACCTGGAAGGCGAGGCGTTCTTTATCGCTGCCGGTGACACGTTCCAGATCTGGAAGCCCGAAACCTATGAGACCGAGGAAAAAGCCCGCGAAGAGGAATGGCTGGATGAATTGCCAGAAGACTTCGATCCGATGGCCTTCCTGGACGGCAAGCCGGGGGCTTAAGCGATATGACCGCTGCCTCTGACACCCCTTCAGCCCCCCACACACCGGTTCTGTTGCGCCCCTTGCTGGCTGCGGTTGCCCCTGTCACGGGCCGCTGGCTGGACGGCACATTCGGCGCGGGCGGCTATACGCGCGGCTTGCTGGATGCCGGTGCCGATCAGGTCATCGCCGTTGACCGTGACCCGCTGGCCTTTGAGATGGCGAAAAGCTGGGCCGCTGACTATGGCGACCGGATTATCATGCAGCAGGGCGTTTTCTCCAAGATGGACGAATACGCGCAGGACCTTGACGGTGTTGTGCTGGATCTGGGCGTATCGTCGATGCAGCTTGATCTGGCCGAACGCGGTTTTTCCTTTATGCGCGACGGGCCTTTGGACATGCGGATGAGCCAGCAAGGCCCGTCTGCCGCTGACATCGTCAACGAGGCCGAAGAAGAAACCATCGCCAATATCCTGTTCCAATACGGCGAAGAACGCGCCAGCCGCCGCATTGCCAAGGCGATTGTGCGGGCCCGCGAAGAAGCGCCGATTACCACAACCTTGCAACTGGCAGGGTTGGTCGAGGGTTGTTTGCCCCGCTCCAAACCCGGTCAGTCGCACCCCGCGACCCGCAGTTTTCAGGCGCTGCGCATCGCGGTGAACAACGAATATGGTGAATTGTTCGAAGGGCTTATGGCCGCTGAACGGGCGCTGAAACCAGGCGGACAACTGGCCGTCGTCACCTTTCATTCGGTCGAAGACCGCATGGTCAAACGCTTTTTGACGGCGCGGGCAGGGACCGGTGGCAATGCCAACCGCTTTGCGCCTGAAATGGAAACCGAAGCACCGCAATTCATCGTCAAAAAGCGCAAGGCCATCGGGCCGGATGCGCAAGAGCTTGAGGAAAACCCGCGCAGCCGTTCTGCCAAGCTGCGGGTTGCCATTCGTACCGATGCGCCTGCCGGACCCGTTGATGCAAAATCGCTCGGGATGCCCGTCGTCAAAGGAATTCTGCCATGAGAGCCGTGCTTTACGTCCTCACAACATTGTCTGTCATCGGGTTGGCATTTTGGGCCTACCGCGAAAACTATGCCACGCAAAAGGCGTTGAGCGATACCGACGGTCTGCGTCACGAAATCCGCGAAGCGCACAGCCGTCTGGCCGTTTTGCGCGCCGAATGGGCCTATCTGAACCGCCCCGACCGGCTGCGTGATCTGGCGGAAATGAACTTTGACCGCCTTGGCCTTTTGCCGCTGCACCCCGACCAGTTCGGCGCGATTGATCAGGTCGGCTATCCGCCACTGCCTGAATTCCCGCTGTTCGAGATCACCCAAGGCGTCGACGTGTCCACGATGGAGGCATCAGAATGATCCGCACCCCGCTGCGTCCACTGGCCCGTATCCTTGAGGCACGCCAAAAAGGCGAAAACCCCGACGCGATTGAACGTGAAAACACCCGTATCCGGCACGAACAGATGCGCGATTCCTCGCGCCAGCGTGCCGAAGGGCGTTTGCTGGTCCTGGGTGTGTTCTTTTTCTGCGCCTTTGCCGTTGTGGGTGCGCGCATGGGCGTGATGGCCACCACGGACCCGACAGAACCCCGCGCCGCAGCCCCCGGATCGGTGATTTCGGCCACCCGTGCCGACATCGTTGACCGCAACGGCAACCTGCTGGCAACGAATTTCGAGACCCATGCGCTCTATGCACAGCCGCATCACATGATCGACCCCGAACGCGCCGCCAAAAAGCTGATGAAGGTGTTCCCCGATCTGGACGAGGAACGGCTGATCCGCGACTTTACCGGCAAGCGCAAGTTCCTGTGGATTCGCAAGAAAATCAGCCCCGAACAGATGCAAGCGGTTCACGAAATCGGTGAACCCGGCCTGCTGTTTGCCCCGCGCGACATGCGCCTGTACCCCAATGGCACGCTGGCCGCGCATATCATGGGCGGTGCCAGCTTTGGCAAAGAGGGCGTGCACGGTGCCGAGGTGATCGGCGTTGCCGGCGTGGAAAAATACTTTGATACCTACCTGCGGGACCCTGCCAACGGGAACAAGCCGCTGGAACTGTCGCTTGATATGACGGTGCAGGCCGCCTCCGAGCGGATTTTATACGGCGGCATGAAGCTGATGAACGCCAAGGGCGCGACATCGGTCTTGATGGATATTCACACAGGCGAGGTGATCAGCGCGGTGTCGCTGCCGTCATTTGACCCCAACGACCGCCCGCACGTCGCCGTAAAGGGCGACGCGTCAGACAGCCCGCTGTTCAACCGGTCGGTTCAAGGCGTGTACGAATTGGGCTCCGTCTTCAAGATTTTCGCGGCAGCGCAGGCGATTGATCTGGGGTTGGTGAATGCGGACACTGTGATTGACACCTCCGGGCCGATGAAGGTCGGCGGGTTCAAAATCGGAGAGTTCAACGGCAAGAACTACGGAAAACAATCGGTTACGGGCATTATCGTTCATAGTTCGAACCGCGGATCGGGTCGTCTTGCCTTGCAAATCGGGTCAGAGCGGCAACAGGCATTCCTGAAAAGCCTCGGCTTTTTTGAACCCACCCCCTTCGAGATCGTTGAAGCGTCGGGGGGCCAGCCCTTGCTGCCCAAACGCTGGGAAGAGCTCAGCTCGGTCACGATTTCCTACGGGCATGGTTTGTCCTCCAGCCCGATGCATCTTGCGGCCGGATATGCTGCGATTGCGAATGGCGGTCTGAAGGTTTTGCCGACCTTGGTGAAACAGAACGGGCCTAAAATGGGCGAACGCCTGATGTCCGAGCGCGCCGCCGCCGATGCGCGGATGATGCTGCGCAAGGTCGTCACCGAAGGGACCGCCAGTTTTGGCGAGGTTCCCGGCTATCATGTGGGCGGCAAAACCGGCACTGCCGACAAACCCGGCCCCCGTGGCGGGTATCTTGAAGACAAGGTGATCAACACATTTGCCAGCATATTCCCGATCACTGATCCGAAATATGTGCTGATCCTGACCTTGGACGAACCTGTTGAAACATCGGGTGAAAAACCGCGCCGCACAGCGGGTTGGACGGCTGTGCCCGTCGCCGCCGAGATGATCCGCCGGATCGCACCTTTGCTGGGGCTCAGACCAACTGTTGAACCGGACAGTGTCGCTGGTATAACGCTGTCCAGCAGCAACTGATAAAAGAGCGTCCCCCATGGGCACACAGACCATCCCCCTTTCCTCACTTGGTCTGACCGCAAAGGGGGAGGCCAACCCCGACATCACCGGCATTGCCGTTGACAGCCGACAGGTAAAAAGCGGCTTTCTGTTTGCCGCCATGCCCGGCAGCAAGGTTCACGGGGCCGAATTCATTCAATATGCGGTGCGTATGGGCGCGGTTGCGGTTCTGACCGATGCCAAAGGTGCCGAAATCGCCGGTGATCTGATGGCTGATGCCGGCATTGCCGTCGTTGTCACCGATGCCCCCCGCGAGGCGCTGGCGCGTTCTGCGGCGCTGTGGTTCGGCGCGCAGCCTGCCACGATGGTTGCCGTGACCGGCACCAATGGCAAAACATCCGTCAGTACCTTTGTCCGCCAGATCTGGATCGAAATGGGCCTGTCGGCCGTCAACCTTGGCACCACAGGGGTCGAGGGCGCATGGACCGCCCCGCTGGCCCACACCACGCCCGAACCGATCACCCTGCACCGTGCGCTGGCCGAAGCTGCGGCTAACGGCATTACGCACGCCGCGATGGAGGCGTCCTCTCACGGGCTCGACCAGCGCCGGCTTGATGGCGTGACGCTCAGGGCCGCCGGGTTCACCAACTTCACCCAGGATCATCTGGATTACCACGCGACCTTCGAGGCGTATTTCGACGCCAAAGCGGGTTTGTTCGCGCGCGTCCTGCCCGAAGACGGCACCGCTGTGGTCAATATCGACGACCCCAAAGGCATCGATATGGCCGCCATCGCCCGTGCGCGCGGTTGCGAGGTGATCAGCGTGGGCCGGGATGGCGGCGATCTGCACCTGACGGGCCAGCGCTTTGATGCCACGGGGCAGGATCTGCGCTTTGACTGGCGCGGCAAGACCTATCAGAAACGGCTCAACCTGATTGGCGGGTTTCAGGCCGATAACGTCTTGCTGGCCTGCGGGCTGGTCATTGCCTGCGGGGCCAATTCTGCGGATGTGTTCGACACGATCCCCCACCTGACGACCGTGCGGGGCCGGATGCAACTGGCCGCGACCCGCGACAATGGCGGGGCGGTGTTCGTCGATTACGCCCATACCCCCGATGCCATCGCGACCGCGCTTCAGGCGATGCGCCCCCATGTGATGGGACGTCTGGTTGCGATCATCGGCGCTGGCGGCGACCGCGATACGACCAAGCGGCCCTTGATGGGGCAGGCGGCGGCGGCACATGCCGATGTGGTATTTGTGACCGACGACAACCCGCGCTCGGAAGACCCGGCCCTGATCCGTGCAGCGGTCATGGCAGGTGCCCCCGGCGCAACCGAGGTTGGCGACCGTGCCGAGGCGATCTTGCGCGGCGTCGATGTCATCGGCCCCGGCGATGCGCTGCTGATTGCGGGCAAGGGCCATGAAACCGGGCAGACCATCGGCGATGATGTCTTGCCCTTTGATGATGTGGAACAGGCCAGCCTCGCGGTTGCGGCACTGGACGGGAGGCTAACATGAGCTTGTGGACAGCAGCAGAGGCGGCAAAAGCCACCGGAGGCCGCGCGGTCGGTGATTGGTCTTGTGACGGGGTGTCGATCGACACCCGCACAATTCAGGCGGGCGATCTGTTTGTCGCCCTCAGGGATGTGCGCGACGGGCATGATTTCGTTGCGATGGCGCTGGAAAAAGGCGCAGGTGCGGCGCTGGTCAGCCATGTGCCCGAAGGGGTGGCCGCAGATGCGCCGTTGCTGATTGTTGATGATGTGTTGACGGGGCTTGAGGCGCTTGGTGCTGCTGCGCGTGCGCGCACGAAGGCCAAGGTGGTCGCGGTGACGGGCAGCGTCGGCAAGACCTCGACCAAGGAAATGCTGCTGGCGATTTTCGCGGATCAGGGGCGGGCACATGCATCGGTGGACAGCTATAACAACCACTGGGGCGTGCCGCTGACACTGGCGCGGATGCCAGCCGATACCCAATATGCCGTGATCGAGATCGGGATGAACCATCCCGGAGAAATCTCTCCGCTGGCGATCCTGACCAAGCCTGATGCGGCGATGGTCACCACCGTTGCAGCTGTGCATCTGGAAGCCTTTGACGATGTGGCGGGCATTGCGGTTGAAAAGGCCGCTATCTTTGACGGGCTGCAACCGGGCGGCGTGGCCGTGATCAATGCCGATATCGACCATGCCGCGATCCTGATGGCCAAAGCCGTAGACTGCCGTTTGCGCGACATCGAATTCGGGGAAAACGCCTATCATTTCAAACTGAAAGACGTGCAGGTTCAGGGTGATACCACCGTGGTGCAGGCTGACGCCGATGGCACGCCCTTGCTGTTCAAGATCGGCACGCCGGGGCGGCATTTCGCGATGAACGCGCTTGGCGCGCTGGCTGTGGCGCAGGCCATGGGGGCCGATCTGGCGCTCGCGGCGGCGTCCCTGGGGCGCTGGACGCCTTACAAAGGGCGCGGCGTCCGCGAGGTCATCCATCTTGATCGCGTTGAAATCAACATGACGCTCAACCTGATCGACGACAGCTATAATGCCAACCCCACCTCAATGGCGGCCGCACTGGAGGTGTTGGCGGCAGCAGAGGTCACCCATGACATTGGCCGCGTCAGCAAGGGACGGCGCATTGCCTATCTGGGCGACATGAAAGAACTTGGCCCCGATGAAATCGCCTTGCACGCAGGGCTGGCCCATCTGGAAGCGACCAAAAAGCTGGATGTGATCCATTGCGTTGGCCCGTTGATGCGGTCGCTTTACGATCTGATTCCGGCGCATCAGCGCGGTGAATGGGCGGCGACATCGGCAGAACTATTGCCCGGATTGTCGGGACATCTGGACAGCGGCGATGTTGTGCTGGCCAAAGGGTCTTTGTCGATGAAATTGGGCCTGATCGTTGACGCGATCCGCAAAATGGGCCATCCGGTCACCAACGAAGAACAGGGCTGAGGCCCGCAAGATTTTGAGTTAGGACGCGCACAATGCTCTATTGGTTGACCCTGCTGTCGGATGGCGGCGATTTCTTCAACCTTTTCCGCTACATCACCTTTCGGGCTGGTGGTGCGTTTCTGACCGCGCTGATTTTCGGCTTTCTGTTTGGCAAGCCGCTGATCGCAGTTCTGCGCAAACGTCAGGGCAAAGGCCAACCCATTCGCGATGATGGCCCCGAGGGGCATTTCGTCAAGGCGGGCACACCGACGATGGGTGGTTTGCTGATTGTGGGGGCTTTGCTGACCTCGACGCTGATGTGGGCGCGGCTGGACAATCCGTTTATCTGGATGGTGCTTTTCGTGACAATGAGCTTTGCCGCCATCGGTTTTGCCGATGATTACGCCAAGGTCAGCAAACAGACGACGGCGGGTGTTTCCAGCAAGATGCGCCTGCTGTTGGGGCTGATCATTGCCGCAATCGCGGGGTTCTGGGCCGCGCAATACCATCCTGAAGGCCTGCAAAACCAGCTGGCGCTGCCGGTGTTCAAGGACACGCTGATCAACCTTGGTTTCCTGTTTGTGCCGTTTTCCGTCATTGTGATCGTCGGGTCGGCCAATGCGGTGAACCTGACGGACGGTCTGGACGGGCTTGCGATCATGCCGGTGATGATTGCTGCGGGGGCTTTGGGTGTGATTGCCTATGCGGTCGGACGGGTCGATTTCACCGATTATCTGGATGTGCATTATGTGCCGGGCACAGGCGAAATCCTGATCTTTACGGCGGGTATTTTTGGCGGGGGCCTTGGGTTTTTGTGGTACAACGCCCCGCCTGCCGCCGTGTTCATGGGCGACACCGGATCGCTGGCGCTTGGCGGCGCGTTGGGGGCCATTGCGGTTGCCACCAAACACGAATTGGTACTGGCCATCGTCGGCGGTTTGTTCGTGGTCGAGGCCCTGTCGGTGATCATTCAGGTGCTGTATTTCAAACGCACCGGCAAACGGGTGTTTCTGATGGCCCCGATCCACCACCACTATGAGAAAAAAGGCTGGGCCGAGCCGCAGATCGTGATCCGGTTCTGGATCATCTCGCTCATCCTGGCGATGATCGGGTTGGCGACGCTGAAAGTCCGGTAAGACCTGCGGGGTCCTTGGTCGTTGGTGTTCTGACGGTTGGGGATGCGCCTGCGGCGGGCGGTGTCGGGGGCCAGCCCCCATCGGCCGTTGGCCGATCCCCCCGGAGTTTATCTGGCAAAATGAATTTGCTTTAGAAGATCGACCAGCTCATTTCACGGGCGAGGCGGGCCATGGCTTCGGTGCCTTTTTGGGAATTGCCGTAGCGGTTCAGGCCGGGCGACCAGACAGCCACGCTGGCGACGCCGGGCACAATGGCGAGGATGCCGCCGCCGACGCCGGATTTGGCGGGCAGGCCGACGCGGTAGGCAAAATCACCCGAGCCATCGTAATGCCCGCAGGTCAGCATCAGCGCGTTCAGGCGGCGGATGCGTTGGGGCAGGATCAGGCGCGGCAGTTTTGGCGTGTCGATCAGGAAGCGGCCGGACATGGCGAGTTGGCGGGCCGACATTTCGATGGCGCAGTGGTGGAAATAGGTGCCGAGGGTTTTTTCCGGCGCGTTGTTGAGGTTGCCGCAGGAAGCGAGGAAATGGGCCAGCGCGAAGTTGCGGTGGCCGTGGGCTTTCTCGGAGGCGGCGACGGTTTCGTTGATGTGGATATTGTCATCGCCAGCGGCCGCGCGGATGAACTGGAGAATTTCGGCCAGCGTTTCGCGGGGCAGGCGGCCGGTGAGGATTTCATCGGTGGTGACGATGGCACCTGCGTTGATGAAGGGATTGCGCGGGCGTCCGTTTTCCTGTTCGAGCTGGACAATCGAGTTGAACGCCTTGCCCGAGGGTTCGCGGCCCACACGCCGCCAGAGTTGATCGCCCGACCGGCCAAGGGCGATGGCGAGGGTATAGACTTTGGTGATTGATTGCACCGAAAACGGTGTGTCGGCATCGCCTGCGGTAAACATCTCTCCGTCGGCGGTGGTCACGGCGATGGCGAATTGCGCAGGGTCGATATGGGCAAGTTCGGGGATATAGCTGGCCACAGCGCCCCAGTCATCGTCGCGGCGCATGTCGTCGTTGAGCTGGGACAGAATATCTGGCAGAGGGGACATATGGGCTCCGAAGGTCACTTCAGGGGCATCGCTAACAGGAGATCGGGCATGATACCAGTTCAGGGTTTGACAGGCGCACGGGTCGCTATTTTGGGCTTGGGGCGGTCTGGCCTTTCGGCGGCGCGTGCCTTGGCCGCGGGGGGGGCTGTGCCTGTGTGTTGGGATGACAATCCGGCCGCGCGCGACACCGCACAGGCCGAAGGGTTCGAGTGTCTTGATCTGGTGAAGGCGGGGGCGTTTGACGATATCGCACGCCTTGTGGTCAGCCCCGGTATTCCGCATCTTTATCCCGCGCCCAACCCCGTGATTGTTGCCGCGCAGGATGCCGGCGTTGCGGTTGATAACGACATCGGTTTGTTTTTTCAGAGCTTTGCCACGCAGGATTGGGATAGTTTCGACCAGACCCCCAAGGTGATTGCGATCACCGGATCGAACGGGAAATCGACCACCTCGGCGTTGATCCATCATATTTTGAAACATGCAGGGCGGCCGACGCAACTGGCGGGCAATATCGGGCGCGGGGTTCTGGATATCGAGCCTGCGATCGATGGCGAGGTCGTTGTGCTGGAACTGTCGAGCTATCAGACCGATCTGGCGCGCAATCTGACGCCGGATATTGCGGTATTTACCAACCTTAGCCCCGATCATCTGGACCGTCATGCGGGGATGGGCGGCTATTTCGCGGCCAAGCGCCGGTTGTTCGCCGAAGGCGGGCCGGACCGTGCGATTATTGGTGTGGACGAGGCCGAGGGGCGGTTTTTGGCGGGGCAGCTCAGCGAAGGGGCGGCGGATGATCGGGTCATTCGCGTGTCAGTGGACCGCAAGCTGGTAGGGCTTGGGTGGAATGTCTTTGCACGCAAGGGGTTTCTTGCCGAGTTTCGCGCTGGCAAG
>Ga0206127_1000847_pt1 | contig 35774 bp, 43 predicted proteins | sample Helgoland_Spring_6_FD_148646 | JGI IMG/M metagenome (GOLD analysis project Ga0206127, IMG submission 148646) | Pelagic subsurface seawater microbial communities from Kabeltonne, Helgoland, North Sea - Helgoland_Spring_Bloom_20160419_1 | ecosystem: Environmental > Aquatic > Marine > Epipelagic ...
CACGCTGGGGTACATTTGAATATGTATTGTCCTGCACTATAGCGGACAAGCCTTTATAGTTAGAATCATTACGGAAAGCACGAACCTGTGTTCCTGATCCATGCACATTAGGTATGGTTTCTATCAAGAAAAATGCGGAGTCCTTATCACCCTGTCTTGCGTAGATATTGATGTTCTTTACATCAAGTTCCGAGTTCGTTACCGTAATTTTTATTTCGTTCCAGTAATTTCTTGCACCCGCATTTATAAAGCCGTCTTTTAATTGGCTCTTAGATATAGCAAGTTCAGAGTATGGGCTCAGTGCGGTTTCCTCACCATCGTAGTACTCATACTGATATGCGAACTGAAAGTTCTTTTCGAATATGTCGTTCTGAGGATACTCTGGATTGTTGTTAAATACAGTTGTAGGGGGGAACAAAGGAGGCTGCTTCGCTACCGTGATATAATTTCTCCGCTGTTGGGGGGTTCCGTTATTAAAAGTAGACGGGTACCCTCCTGCTCCAGATATACTTTGCTCTGCTAGGGTAGCGTTTATCTTCTTAGGCGCCGTCTGTCCGTCGTTAAAGTAAAGCAGGATGTCTCTGTTTGACAACTCAACTATAGACGCATACACAAAACCATCCTCAGTAAAATTAAGAACGGAGTCTTCATAAACTATGTAGGTCTTCTTGGCGTTCTGGTCATAGCGAAGTATCGTATGATTCTGGTTGCTGTTCCAAACAAAATAATACACCTGTGCTGCGGCATCATCACCGACACTACCGATAGTGAGATTTGTACCCGAGGGCATTGAGCCGTTTTCAATACTTGCTGAACGATGTGTGTTACCCCATGAGTTTTTTAACACAAGCGCCTCACCGTCGGCGTCGATAGACACACGAATGTTTTGCGCATCCGTCATTTCCACTCGGGTAACTAGACGCTCATCATCATCTTTGTTTAGAGAGCGAGGAAGTAGTTTATCTATAGAAGCCATCTATTACGCTTTAGGGCTTAGTTTGAAGTTTCTGCGGGTAACGCTCAATGCGTCAAACTTATTAAAGGACTTGAGCCTTGCGTTAGCCAGGCGTCTTTCATTATAGTATTCTGCACGTGCCCGCTGTTTCTCGTTAGCCGGTACGCTGGCCTTGCGTTGTATTGTGTGGTAGTAGACGTATGCGCGTAATGCTTGCTCTGCAAAAACAGGGACACAAGGATTGTCGCATTTGGCTGCATCTGATATATACTCAAGGACAACTTGTGTTGTATCGGATACAAGTGATATCTCTATCCGACATTCTTCCCAGTTAATTCTGTACTCACCAGCACCTTGACCACCGCCAAGACCGTAGAGACGACCCATTGTATTTTCATATAAAAAGTTTCTAAATACATAGGAGTCAAAACCAAGTAGATAATCTGGAATAGCATCAGCGGGTTGATCTGGTAGTATGTTCATGTTGGGGTTTTCTGCAAACACATACACTAATCCATCGTTTCCAAGTTGACCAATCTTAACCATCTCAACAAAGTCAGAAGGCAAATCAACTGTGCCTAGCGATTGGTTTACGTCCAACAGAGTTGTCTTAATATTATGAGACATGTCAAATCCGAATTCACGTATGCCTCGCAACGCATATTGACGTAACATATAATCAGATGCGGCTGACCCGTAGTCATCCATATCCACACTCATGATGTAATCGTTGATTACTTTATCTACTGTAACGTATGCCTGGCTCATTATCTACTTTCGTCTTTAGTGGTTTCTGAAGAGCCGTAGTTGTACACATCGCTGTCACGTAAATTTACACCAGCAAGTGTAAGTATCTCGTTGACGAGTTCAGTGAAGTACTGCTCTGGTAATTCAAAGTCCACACTATTGGCTGAAGAATAAATCTCTACACCAGCAACAGATGAAGTATAACCAAACTTAGGAGACTGTGATGTCTTTGCACCAGTGTCTGGAAGAATACCTTGTGGTACTTTGTAATATCTTAAGTTAATCTTAGCAATGCTCGTGTTGACATTTGGGAACACCTCTATGTCGTTTGCTATGAGAGCGACAGGAGCGTCATCAGAAGGTGCTGATAAATCGCTGTTAAGTATTCTGTCAATGTGGTCTTCGTTGTATACAAGAGATACTAGCGACTGCTTCTGTACACCGAGAATCTTTTTCCCTATAGTTGATATAGATATGACACGTGCAAAGTCACTTGGTTTAGCAACCGTTCCGCTCGTAAGAGTTAACTCAACCTTCTTAGCGAAGGTCGATAGGTCTTCCTCTACTTTTTTTGAGAAGGCAAACTGACGCGGGCCATCAATAGCCATGCGGCGCATTCTGTTTGCCATTGATATATCATCAAACAATCTGTTAAACAGATTCATCTGTGCCACACCTGCGAACTGATTAAATATAGAGGGAGTTACAAACCCTCTCTGGTCTTTGTTCGCTATATCTTTTACTGCTTTATATACTCTTTCTACACTTGCCATATGCCTTGAGGCTTTGTAGCAAATATACGAATAAAAAAGGGGGCCTTACGGGGCCCCCTTTCTTGCATTAACCGATTCTCATTACTATGCCTATGTACTGAGATAAGACAAACTTACGAAAGTTTTTCTAATCTAGAAACAAGTTCTTCGTAAACTGGAACACCTTTTTCGGTGAGGCAGAAACGAACCATAATATCTACAGGGTCTTGGCCTGCAGGGACAGATAAAATTAATCTACCGCTGTCGAACCAATACACTCCATCTGGCTTTGCCGCCAGGATCTGGAAGTCTGATCCTTGAATTACAGCGGAACGTACCTTCACACGTGGGTCATCGAACATCGATATGAACTGAACCGGATTTGCCTTAGCCTCTCTGAGTAACTCACGGCGAATCTCAATCATCTTCTGCTCAATATTGATACCGAGGGCAATCGCTACTGATAAAATCTCATCAGAGTCCTTGGTTCGAACTAACGCAATAGCATCATGTGTCAAGAACTCTTGCTCTACTTGTTCCTCGGAATCTGTGCTGTTGTCTACAATTTTAAACTTGTTGCCACCATTAGCGACATTGCTTGGATGTTTATCTAAGTACTCCATAAGGTTTGGCTTTGACACCGGCACCGCAAGTAACCCATCATTAAATGCGATGTGAGAGCGTCTAGCGTTTATGCTTTGCTCCTCCTTGTAGATACTAGACTCCCCTGGACAATATCTAATAGCGCGAACACTATTTGTCTCCGGGTCGAATACTGTTGTCTCTGTTCTTAGTTTGAATATAATACCGCCACCTTTAACGATTTGATACACTTTCTGTGATGGAGCGGTAGGATTTTTTTTGATAGCACTGTAACCCTTCTTGGGCGCAGTCTTTTTCTTTGCTGCAGGCGCAGCCTTTGCTTGTGTTGCCATTTGAATAGAATTAAATAATTAAAAAAAGGAGAGGGGCAACGCCCCCCTCCGATGTTTGTTCTCCTTATGCAGTGATAAGGATGTGTTGGTTTGCTGCACGAGTAACCAATGCACACTCAGAACGGTAGTTGAACTGAAGGCTATCTTCGTTGGTGTTGTTTACACCTAAGATAGAACCTGTCATCCAGTGCTCCATTTCGCGAGAGTAGCCGTTAGTGTCTTTGTAGTTTAATTCCAAAGCAGCAGCACGATCGCCTGTCTTAGGATCAACAACAGTTGTTAACGGAATCATTGCTCCCAAGTAGTGTGGGTTAGCAGAACCTAATAGTGTTGGTTCGTTCAATAATTTCCAAGAGTGCTTGTGGAATGTGTATCCACCACGCTTGAATGAGTCGAAACCAAGTTCTGAACCACGTCCACCGAATGCACCGATACCAGAAGTTACGTCACCGAAACCTGCAGCGCCATTCAATGAAGCAACCATGTCGTCAATCTCTAATGCTTGAGAAGAGTTTACGTACATAGCGTACTCTGGAGCAGCACCTTGCTGGTCTAATGTTTCAATCAACGTGTCCATCTGACCGAACGAAGTGATTTCACCATCTTGTACAATACCACGATCTTCGATAGCAGCGAAGTAACCTTCACCCGCTGTTGGGCTGCCACCAATGTTTGTAGTTGTCAACGTGTTAGTGATTGTCTCACCCAACAACAACATCATTTCACGCTTGTCGAGGAAACGAGCACGAGTGTCCATTTCTCCTTTCACGTACCAACGGTAGTCGCCGTTACCTACGTTAACCCAACCAATGTTAGTTGCTTGAGAACCTGTAACCTTGAATACCTCTTTGATAATGTTGTAAGAGTTTGTACGCTTGATTACGTTTGACTCTAAGTAACCTGCATTCTGATCAGATCCTTGAGCGAACAAGTTACCGATTACTGGAAGGTTGTAAGCACCAGTCGCTGCAGTTGCACCGATGTTGCCGTTTAGAATCTCAACAGTGTAAGAAGCAGTAGCAGCGTGACCAATCTCACCTGTTGGAGAGATAGCAGTTACGATACCGCGCTCTTTACCGTTCCATAATACAACGTCGTTCAAACGCAATACGTTAGCATCACTTGTTGCTTTAGTCAAAGTCAAGGTAGTAGCCGCTGATGCCGCTGTTGCTGCCAAGTTGACTGAAGCGTAAGAGTGTAGACGAGTTTCTTCCCAGTACTGTACAGCGTCAGCAGTTCCGCTTGCGCGCACTGCACCTGTAAGACTCAAGAAACCTGTAAGTCCACCAGAGATTTGTTGGTAACCATAGGTCTTAACCAATTGGTCACGGTTGTCTGGTGCGTTGATTTCGTCAATGAAATCAGCCAACGAAGTGTACTTCGCTGGGTCAAGGCGGCGGAATACCGCTGCTTTGCTGTCGTTAAATACCGGAGGGTACGAATTTGCCATGATAATATTTTTTTATAGCAGTTATTTTAAAAACATTTGCGGACGCCCTAACGCATCAAGTACTTGTTGTGTTAGTGAATCCTGTTGACTCGTATTCGGATTAGCCTGCGGTTGTTGCGGGTCTATGTTAGCAGCCTTCTCAACGATGGTACGCTGACCATCACTAAGACCTTGTGCGTAAATGCTGTTTAGAATTTGTGGCAGATTGTCTGTCACCGTTCTGTGCATGTTCCACAAGTCGTGATCCCATTGACCTTCACTTCCAACATACTTGTCAAAATAAGAAGTCATGTCGCTGTTAGATTTACCAAGTTCGCTTCGATAATCTTGCGGTACCCCAAAGTTGAATGCTTTACCACCAGGTAAGTCAAAGGCAATTTCGCCTAACTCTCCAAGTGATTTTTGATTCGCATTGAGCCAAGATTGGTCGAAAGGATTTGGTTCCTCTTCGGCTTGGTTTGAAGTTTCAATAACAGGACTGGTATAATCATTACGGAGTGTACCAATACTATTACGAGCCTTCTCTGCATCAATCTTCAACTGTAGATTTGCAAGTCTTACTTCTTCTTCGTTGTACATTGAGTCGTCAGTCTTGTACTTAGAGTTGATTAGTAAATCAATCTCGTCGTTTGCCAACGATGGATATTCACTTGCCATTTGTACACGCATCGCAGTGCGATCATCCATTTCGGATGGATCTAATGCCTGGTAGCGGAACCAATCTTCCGGTGAACGTCCAGTCTTCTCAACGAAGTCAGCAATAACTTGAATTCGTGGGTCGATTTCTGTTGCAGTTATTGATTCAGTACTGTCTACCTGCTGTGGAGTCTCTGTTTGCGTTTCGCTCAGAGCACCAAAGAAAGTTTCTAGTGCTGATAAATCCTCATTAAAAGAACTTTGCTCTTGCTGTACAGGGTCTGGTGTGGACTCCTGTACGGGAGCGGTTTCTTGTTGAACCTCTTGAGCAGCGGGTGCAGGTTCTGCATTTGCTACTGGTGCGCTCGGTTCGGGCGCTGTTACTTGTTGTTCAGCCTGTGGCTGTTCTGTTTGCGCTTCTTGTGGTTGCGCTTCTTGTGGTGCAGGATTATCTCCGCCTGGCATTGTATCCGAGATACTAAAGCCAGCATCCTTAATCTGCTGCTCCATGTTTGATTCTACACTATTCATTTCAAAAAAATTTAACTGATTGTTGCAAAGTTAAAAAGGAATTACTATGTTTACTGCAGTGAAATTTTAACCGATTTATTATGAAACATTTAATTATGAGCCTATTACTCCTTACTGGAGTAGCAGCAAAAGCGCAGGGAGTCCCTGCTGAAATTCAATTAGCATTTGATGCTTCAAACGTACAAATAGAGTACCAAAATAATGGATGGTACTCCTATGATGTATGGGACGAAAACACAGGATTAGTATTGTACCAGGCGTTGCTTGAAACCTGTGAAGAGTGGAATACTGCACCGCCAATTTGGGAAGGCGTTATTGCAGCAAGAGAATTTGCATATGATAATTGGGTTGTTGTCCTTTTTAAAATGCAAAACGAAAATGGCGACTACGGAATAGTAGGATCTATTATCCGAAAAAGAGAAGTCTTAATGTAAAAAAGGGGGTCTTAACGGCCCCCTCTTTTTTTTATCTATGCACTTATGCTACATCAAAATTGATAAGTAGCGTTTAAGCCTGCTCTATCGGCTTTAAGTCCTAATCCGCGACGCTCTGCTTCAGACATCATCTCTGGCGACACACGCGTACGAGATTCTTTATCTATATACCCTTGCTCCAATAAACCGCGTTCTAATTGCAGATCTGTAAGCATAGACGAAGCGTTTTTGGATTGCAAGTAATTTAATTCTTTTCTTTCCATGTCGCTTAACTCAACCTCTTCTCCAACTAAGGCTCTAACAACGTTATTGCTGACTGGTTTTGAACCTCCCGTTAAGTTGTCTGCTAACTCTCTACCCAGGTTAGAGCGTTCTCTCATATAGTCCTCGTTAGATAAACCTTCTGGCATGAAGAGTCGACTTTTAAAACTTCTCTGGCCTTCTGAATCTACTACATTGACTTGATCAAGCATTACCTCCTCGTCTTCACCCGGCATGTTTCCACCATTGCGGTACTTCATTGCACCACCCATTCCGTAGTCCATCTTACCGCCCATTGCGTATTGGTCTTTAGCACCAGGGTTAAAACCTGCTGGTGCACCAAGCATTGTTTTGATACGCTCTTCTACTGAGCCGCCAGCAACATATTTTTTGGTACCACCTCTACCGGCATTACCGTCCACAACAGAGTCGCTGTTAGATGCGAGCATGTCGGCAGCCATCTTTCTTTGAGACGGATCTTTCAAGAGGGCTTTAAGTAAACCTCCGCTCTTGTACATCTCTTTCATTCTGTCATTCATAATACTATGTGTTTGTAAGGCAAATTTAAACAATGTTTTGTAAGTTTACTAAAGTGAGTTACGCAGATGTTATTATAGAATATGGCCCGTTTACGCGCAAAGGATGGTACTCTATAGAGGGTACTGAAGATCCGTTGTTTGTCTCTACCGTCAATGATATAAAAAAGTTAGACCTGGGAGAATATAAAGCGTATGTCCTAGGGGGTGCTTTAGAGGGTTGGCTTACATGGGATATCGATATAGCACTAATAGGGACGCCTAGTAAAGAGGCTTACGATTTAATGTGGAAAATATGCGCCATTGGTTTTACTCACGGCATATACATAGACATACAGTTAAAGGAAACTATAGACAACTGTATGCTGAACTGTGGTGGTATAGATAAGTGGGACGGAACATATATTCCAGAGATGTCTTATGAAATAACAAACTACTTTAGTAACAGCAGTGCCCCAGAGGGAAACAGAAAGCATTATAAAACAGGGCCGTTCGGACTATGGTTTCGGTTAATACAATATCCGTTTGACAAAAATATAAAGAGACATCAAGACGGTCACAAGTTTAGAAGCCCTGTTTCTATAGAAGAATTATGATCGGTACTTCTTTACCTTCTTCTTGATTTTGTCTGGTTGAGCAACGAATTGCTTTCCCTTTTTATTACCCTCCGCTTTCGCTTTGTTTGTAGCAGCCTTCTCTGCCGGAGACAATGCGTTCCACGCAGCATCTGGTAAGTAACGCTTCTTGCCTTCTGACTTACTACCATCAGAGGTTCTCCACTTTTGCTTAGTCCAGTTCTTTAGTGACTTTTGTGATTTCTTGAGTGCCATTAGTTTTTGTATCCACCTCCTGCTGCCTTGTATGCTTTGGCTAACATTTGTGCTTTACGTGCAGACCACTGTCCTGCATTACCTCCTTTGGTTCCTGCTTTTATCCTATTGAATATACGCTTACGCATAGAAGGCTTAGTGTAATTACCCGCCTCGTTTACTTTGGACTTGCCTCCTTTTCTATACTTCTTTACCATCACCACTTTACTTTATTAGCCCAGTAAGCGGCAGACATCTTTCCTTTCTTAATGTTTTTAGCATGACGCGCTTTAAATGATGCACGTTTCTTCTTCATTCTGTCAGACTCACCAGACTTCGGCTTACCCGCTGTTGATGCCCCTTGCTCTCCGAAGCGTATAAGTTTAACCTTATCTCCTTCTTTGGCCGCAACAACATGAGACTTCTTAGAGTGATCTGGTGTGCGCTTAGGCTTGTTAAATCCTTTTAAACCGTGACGCTTTAGAAAACTTGCATACTTACTTTTTGCCATAGAGCAAATATAAGCATTATCGTTTGACCCCAGGCACAGCGAGGTGGGTCTCGAGTTTCTTTACTATCTCCATAACCTTTTCGCTTTCCATGTGGTGCGATGGTATTAGTATATAAAGCAACCTTAATTGCTCTGTCGTTAGGTCTATAAAGTGTCTCATGCTATGGCCTTTTACAAAACGATACCTGTACATATCGCTCTCCCTTAATCACAGGTCTTGCTCCATGAAGGTGTGTGACTTGAGATGGGTGAATCGCTATGTGTCCAACCTTCCCTTTATGCAGGGCACTCTGTCTACTAAAATAAGTTCCTCCTCCTTCATACCCCTCGTTAAGAGCAAGCACACAAGATATGTCTGCATGATCGTGATGCAGGTCAAGATGTCCTTGTACAGACTCTTCGTATTTTATAATAAAGGTTTCAGTCTTCATTACATCCCATCCCTTCCCGCTTAGTTTCCACAAATGTATTGCCGCCGGGTACACATATTCTTTTAGTATTCTTTCGTAGTACCAGTGCAAGCCTAGTTCACTAATCAGCATATCTGTAGCGGGATAATATTCGTGTCTGTCCTTCGTCCACTTTCCAGAAGCATTTGCCTCTTTGATTACTAAGTCACAAAACTCCTCTGTGAATAACGGAAACGTAAAGACGTCCGGTATAGGCTCATCTACTATCAAGTCAAACTTCTTCAACTTTGCGCTGTATGTCAAGAACTTTTCCACGAACTCATCGTAAGGTATGTTTCTCAAAAAACTCTTCGTATAATCAAATACATTGTGTCCCATAGATTCCTGGTCTTTTTGTTTAAACATGTGCTTGTCTTTTGCTAACGCAATAGGGCGTGTGTCTCTAGTAATGTATCCCAGATCACCCCTAGGATGCTCTGTGAATGTTGCACTAACAAACTCGTCAATAGCAAATATGTAATGATTAAAGTTTTGCTCTATCAACAAGCGTATTCCCTCACGGGTAAGTATATAAGAGTGAGTACAGTAGGTTAGTTTTGGTTTTACATGATTCTCAGAAAGAACCTCTGGCTTCTCAACAAAATTACAAGACAGGTAGAACAGAGTCCAATCATAGTCTGTCTCCAATTCCTCTTTGTTAAACTTCCTTGTTACCTCGAAGTCGTCTTCTAAGATTAGTATTTTCTCATAACCCTTTTCATAAGCGTCCTTCCATAATCTCCAATGAGAAAGAGATGTGCCTGCTTCTCCCGGCAAAACATTTCTGTTCCACCATTTATTTTTATGACCCTCTATTTTCCAATGATTACAAACCTCGTAGTCAGCAGGCATGTTCTCCCCGGTATGCCCATTGGTTCCAGGGAATATCGTTACAGGACTCATCATTCCAAACTCCGTAAATCGACTGCGTAGTTCTTGCTCCTTCTCGGGATGAAGGGTAATGATGTATGTCATATCTACATAAGGGACAGGAGGTATGTTGTCTAGATTAGAATAATCAATAGAGTCCTTTGTGGTAAGTGAAGGTATGTTTTCTATAAGGCCATACCATTCCTCTTTTACCTTACCCCAGTCTTTGGTCTGTATATACTTCTCTACCGCTGTCCAGTCTTGTATGTCTTTGTTAAATCCATTGAGAGTTTCTTCTAGTCCAGCGATTGGATTCGCAACCGGGAGAACCTTGTGTGCTAACATCTCTAACGCAGTAATACAAAATGTTTCATTGTATTCTGTTGGGTAATACCAGGTCTCCATTTGAGACAAGAGCGCGTACAGTTTTGTTACAGAAAGGTTACCGTGATAGATTACGTTTTGCATTTGCTCTACACGCTCTGCGAAATGCTTTTCATAATACTTCAATCCATAAGAAGGTGTAGATATATGAAGTTTATTTGAGCCTGTTGAATACTTAAGTTCCCAGTCATCTAGAACCCTGTCTAACCCTCTTTCTGGATGCGAGGTGTATACATAAGATCCTGGCTCTTTCTTAGAAACTGGCGCGACATTGCTTACGCTTATACCATTGCCTATAACATTGATTTTATCTGGGTGTATCACAGCCTTCTCTTGAATAGAGAAAACTTCTTTATGCCAGTTCGTTACACAGACAATCACCTCTGTTTCATTGTAAGCCCGCTGTATGTCGTTATCCGTCATGCGCTCACCTTGATACCAGTAGTAAGGGAGTTCGTTGTGTAGCCAAAATATCTTTTTAGTTTCTGGGCCTACGTCATAATATTTTAAGTAATGTAGATAAGCCACGCCTATTAAGACATCTGGAGTTCCAACATCGCTTACATTCTCTAGAGGTGTATAGTATACATCTCCACCACCAAGGTATTTGTCGTGTCGTGCTTTTACCATACCTACAACGTATACCGAGTTATTCGCAACAGCGGCAAACTGCTTGGCTAGATTCGCTATACATTGTTCTGTGCCTCCTAATCCCTCTGTGTTTGAGTCCCATGGTTCAGCGTAGTATCCTGCGTGTATTACTATTTTCATCGTTGTGTATTAAAAAAGAATGTTTGAAATAATCTACCAGTATAAAGGTCGTTGCCAAAGTAATCTATAGAGGTGTGAAACTGACTACCCTTGTATAGAATCAGCCTATTGTATACATTACCAACGCTACTTACTAATTCCCATTTAGTCACATCCTGCGCCTGGTTATCCCACGCTGCATCTTCACCAGGCGTAGCCGGCTCTAGAAGCCCTGTTGCTTTATGTTTATAGAATCCAGTGCCTCCAGACAATGGTGCATCTGGTGTTAGATACAACACGCCAGCCCATTGGGTTCCACCATCATAGTGAATCCAAGACCTGTCTTTCGCTGTTGTTATTTGGAATGCTGCATTGTAACCCTGATCTGGCCAATAGGTTATAGGGCCGTGCAGAGGGCTGACTATACATTCGATTGTAGCCTTTGTGCTATCTGTAGAGAACGACTTTGTTCTGGCACCAGGGTAGTTTCCCTTTTGGTCAAACGATTGTTCAAGCGCAAAGTTCCGAACGTCATCCACATTATCATAGAAGTCATCTACGACATAAGTTTTAATGTCCATTGAATTAGATTTATATCACTAAAGATACATTATCTAACTGGTCTTTACAATTCTCGAATAGACTCTGTATGTGCCGTTACTAAGTGTATCTATATGAGTAACAGCGCTGGAGCGGTCAGAGAATGTCTTTGCGTTAGAAGCATCGTCATCTCTCGCCCAAGTTCCATCATCCAAAAGGATGTCGCTGGTTACAATGTCTTGTATGTAGTAACTCTCTGTCGTTGCCATTATGATAGTCTTGTAATACTTAAACCTCTGTATACACCCCCTGATTGTACTGTGTGGTTCCAAGAACCGTCAAGAGCATTGCCCGCTGTTAGTTGGAATTGGTTTCCGGACGTTGCGTGGAACATAACACAAGCAGTCAATGAACTAAACTCTCCGTAGGTATTATATCTAAAGTATTCATAAGCAGCAGAGCCATCAATATTTGATGCACTACCACCAGAACCTTTTACATAGAACCCAACACAGTTACGTGCAGCAAGGTTGTTTTTAAGTGTAACAGCATACGTCAATAAGTATGTACCAGTTGCACCAACGGTAATGGTGCCCTCTTCGACAGTAATATTATCACCAGCATTTGTTTGGGTAACAGCAATAAAGGCTTGATTAGAGGAAATGGTTTGAACATCCACTGTACAAACACAAGGATCGTAACCTGTACCATTACTACCCGCTGTTCCTGTCTGACCCTTCTGTCCTTTAGAGCCAGCAGTACCGCTGTTACCAGCATTACCTTGAGCGCCTTTTTGTCCTTTACTACCATTTGAACCATCAGATCCATTAGAACCAGCAGCACCTTTCTGTCCTTTAGCACCAGCCGCACCAGAGTTACCGGCATTACCTTGAGCACCTTTTTGTCCTTTAGCACCGTCTGAACCATCAGATCCATTAGAACCAGCGGCACCTTTTTGTCCTTTAGCACCGTCTGAACCATCCGAACCTGCACCACCTTGAGCGCCTTTCTGTCCTTTAGAACCACCAGCACCGCTGTTACCAGCATTACCTTGGGCACCTTTTTGTCCCTTCGAACCATCCGAGCCATCAGAACCAGCAGTACCCTGTGCACCTTTAGCACCATCAGAGCCATCGGAACCTGCGGTACCCTGTGCACCTTTTTGTCCTTGTGCACCTTTTGAACCATCCGAACCTGCACCACCTTGTGCGCCTTTCTGACCTTTATCACCGCCTGCACCAGAATTACCTGCATTACCTTGGGCACCCTTCTGTCCCTTAGAACCATCAGAACCGTCAGAACCTGCGGCACCTTGTGCACCTTTTGAACCATCCGAACCTGCACCACCTTGAGCACCCTTTTGTCCTTGCGCTCCTTTTGCTCCATCAGAACCATCAGAACCCGCGGTACCTTGAGCACCCTTCTGTCCTTTATCTCCTTGCGCACCCTTAGCGCCTTGAGCACCTTTAGCACCAGCGGTACCAGAGTTACCTGCATTACCTTGTGCACCCTTCTGTCCCTTAGAACCATCAGACCCATCTGAACCAGCAGCACCTTGTGCACCCTTCTGTCCTTGTGCACCTTTAGCGCCATCTGAACCATCTGAACCAGCGGTACCCTGTGCACCCTTTTGTCCTTTGGCTCCATCAGTACCAGAGGCACCAGTGTTACCTTGAGCCCCCTTCTGACCTTTAGAACCATCAGTACCAGCGCCGCCTTGTGCGCCCTTCTGTCCTTGCGCTCCTTTATCTCCATCGGAACCAGCACCACCCTGTGCTCCTTTTTGTCCCTTAGTTCCTTGCGCTCCTTTAGCACCATCTGAGCCGTCTGAACCAGCAGCACCTTGTGCACCTTTCTGTCCTTTGGCTCCATCAGTACCAGAGGTACCAGTATTACCTTGGGCACCCTTCTGTCCTTGTGCACCTTTAGCACCATCTGAGCCGTCTGAACCAGCAGCACCTTGCGCACCCTTTTGACCCTTGTCTCCTTGAGCACCTTTGGCTCCATCAGTACCAGAGGCACCAGCATTACCTTGGGCACCCTTTTGACCCTTGTCTCCTTGTGCACCTTTGTCACCAGCAGTACCCTGTGCACCTTTATCTCCTTGAGCACCCTTGTCTCCATCAGTACCAGCACCACCCTGTGCACCCTTCTGGCCTTTGTCTCCTTGAGCACCTTTAGCCCCATCCGAACCATCAGAACCAGCAGCACCCTGTGCTCCCTTCTGACCTTTAGCACCGTCAGTACCAGAGGTACCAGCGTTACCTTGTGCACCCTTCTGTCCTTTAGCGCCATCTGAGCCATCCGATCCCGCTGTTCCTTGAGCACCCTTTTGACCTTTGTCACCTTGAGCACCTTTGCTTCCCTGGGCTCCTTTAGCGCCGTCAGTACCAGAGGCACCAGCATTACCTTGTGCACCTTTCTGACCTTTGTCACCAGTGGTTCCTTTTTGTCCTTGTGCTCCCTTGTCTCCGTCAGTACCGGCTAAACCTTTTTGTCCTTTATCTCCTTGGGCTCCCTTCTGGCCCTGATCACCTTTCGAACCATCTTGACCAGATGCGCCTTGAGCCCCTTTGTCACCAGTTAAACCCTTCTGACCTTTATCTCCAGTCTGCCCTTTCTGACCCTTATCTCCTTGGTCACCTTTAGACCCATCTTGACCCGACGCACCCTGTGCACCCTTATCACCTTGCGCACCTTTGGTTCCGTCTATACCTTTCTGACCCTTGTCTCCTTGAGCACCCTTAGTTCCATCAACACCCTTCTGGCCCTTATCACCTTGCGCACCTTTAGCACCATCTTGACCGGACGCTCCTTGTGCACCTTTATCTCCCGCTGTTCCTTTTTGTCCTTTATCTCCTTGAGCACCCTTGATTCCTTGTTGACCCTTCTGGCCTTTCTCGCCTTGCGCACCTTTGTCACCAGTAACACCCTTATCTCCTTGAGCCCCTTTATCTCCTTGGTCTCCCTTAGAACCATCTTGACCAGAAGCACCTTGTGCACCCTTGTCTCCGGTGAGACCTTTTTGGCCTTTATCACCAGTGGTACCTTTTTGTCCTTTATCTCCTTGGTCTCCCTTAGAGCCGTCTTGACCAGAGGCGCCTTGTGCACCTTTGGTTCCATCTATACCTTTCTGGCCTTTGTCACCGGCAGTACCTTTTTGTCCTTTGTCGCCGGTAATTCCTTTCTCTCCCTGATCACCTTTAGACCCGTCTTGACCAGAAGCGCCTTGGGCTCCCTTATCTCCAGCCGTTCCTTTCTGGCCCTTGTCACCAGTGGTGCCTTTCTGACCCTTGTCTCCTTGGTCACCTTTCGAACCGTCTTGACCCGATGCGCCTTGTGCACCTTTGTCTCCGGTGAGACCTTTCTGACCCTTGTCTCCTTGAGCACCTTTATCTCCCTGTGCACCTTTATCTCCTTTTTGTCCCTTATCTCCTTGCGCACCTTTAGACCCGTCTTGACCCGATGCTCCTGTTGCACCTTTATCTCCTTGTTCACCTTTATCTCCTTGCTCACCTTTATCTCCCTGTGCACCTTTATCACCCTGTGCACCTTTCGAACCATCATCACCAGATGCTCCTTGTGCACCTTTATCTCCTTGTGCACCTTTCTGACCCTTATCTCCTTGCTCACCTTTCTGACCCTTATCTCCTTGGGCACCTTTCGAACCATCATCACCGGAAGCACCCTGTGCACCTTTGTCGCCGGTAGTTCCTTTTTGTCCTTTGTCGCCCTGGTCTCCTTTTTGTCCCTTATCTCCTTGGGCACCTTTCGAACCGTCTTGACCCGATGCTCCTGTTGCACCTTTGTCACCTTGTGCACCTTTATCTCCTTGCTCACCTTTATCTCCCTGTGCACCTTTATCACCCTGTGCACCTTTCGAACCGTCTTGACCCGATGCTCCTGTTGCGCCTTTGTCTCCAGTCTGTCCTTTTTGACCCTTGTCACCAGTGGTACCTTTCTGACCCTTATCTCCTTGGTCACCTTTAGAACCGTCTTGACCCGATGCTCCTATTGCGCCTTTGTCACCTTGTGCACCTTTATCTCCTTGAGCACCCTTGTCTCCAGTCTGCCCTTTCTGACCCTTATCTCCTTGGTCACCTTTAGAACCACCTTCACCAGATGCGCCTGTTGCGCCTTTGTCTCCAGTCTGTCCTTTTTGGCCTTTATCACCAGTGGTACCTTTTTGTCCTTTGTCTCCTTGGTCACCTTTAGAACCACCTTCACCAGACGCTCCTGTTGCGCCCTTGTCGCCTTGTGCACCCTTGTCTCCAGCAGTACCTTTTTCTCCCTTGTCTCCTTGTGCACCTTTTACACCAATACCTTCTTCTCCTTGTTGGCCCTTCTGACCCTTGTCTCCAGCAGTACCTTTTTCTCCCTTGTCTCCTTGGTCACCTTTCGAGCCGCCTTCACCAGAAGCACCTTGTGCGCCCTTGTCACCTTGTGCGCCTTTGTCTCCTTGTTCGCCTTTCTGACCCTTGTCGCCCTGTGCGCCCTTGTCGCCACCTTCACCAGAGGCTCCTTGCGCACCCTTGTCACCCTGTGCACCTTTGTCTCCTTGTGCACCTTTATCACCCGCTGTTCCTTTATCACCCTGTGCGCCCTTGTCGCCTTGGTCACCTTTATCGCCACCTTCACCAGAAGCACCCTGGGCACCTTTATCGCCCTGTGCTCCTTTGGTTCCGTCTATACCTTTTTCTCCTTGCTCACCTTTATCTCCTTGAGTACCCTTTTCGCCTTGGGCGCCTTTGGTTCCATCAATACCTTTTTCTCCTTGCTCACCTTTGTCTCCTTGTTCACCTTTATCTCCTTGAGCGCCTTTATCTCCCTTGTCTCCTTGCTCTCCCTTGTCACCCTTATCTCCCTGTTCTCCTTTGTCACCGCCCTCGCCTTTCTCGCCTTTCTCGCCTTGTTCTCCTTTGGTTCCATCTTCACCTTTCTGGCCTTTATCTCCTTGAGTACCTTTATCACCTTGGGCACCTTTGTCGCCTTGTGTACCCTTGTCACCTTGAGTACCTTTCTCTCCCTTGGCTCCCTCAGTTCCTTTTTCACCCTTATCTCCTTGGGCACCCTTATCGCCCTCGTCGCCTTGGTCTCCCTTTTCTCCGGTAGCACCCTTGGCTCCATCAATACCCTTTTGGCCTTTGCTTCCTTCTTCTCCTTTAGAGCCTTCCTCACCTTTAGACCCCTGATCACCTTTATCACCTTGAGCGCCCTTTTGTCCCTTAGTACCTTCAGCGCCCTTAGTGCCTTCAGCACCCTTGGCTCCCTCAGTTCCTTTTTCACCTTGAGCACCTTTGGCGCCTTTGTCACCTTGAGCACCCTTAGCGCCCTTCGAACCAGGAAGTTGCTTGACGTCTCCCTTTGTAACAAGGATAGTTGTACAAGGAGGTATCGTCAAGTCAAAGACAAGTCCAGATCCGTTTTCTACAGTGACGTCTATTTTGGCCATTGGTTTTGTTTTGTTATTGCACTATATCTTGCACTACATCAAAGGTTCCATAGAACCATGTGTCTACACTAGAGTCTGAAATCAGTGTAGCCTGCAGGCCGTACACATAAGTACCGGGCTCTACCTGCATATCTGTAGCGGAAATAGAAATAGTTAAAGCACCAACATTGGTGCCGCTAATTGTTATGTCTGTACTGGGTATAATTAATGGGCCGTCATCATACTCTCTGACTTCCATTTTATACGTGTACAGTGTTAGGTCTAATGCCGTTCCATCAGAGTCCTTTACTTGGGCGTCTAATTGAAAAGTATCACCGCGACGGGCACATATGTTTACCTGTGCAGCGTTATTCATATTTACGTTTGTGGGGTCTCCACAGGAACATTGGCTTGTTGAGCAGGAGCAAGACATCTTATGATATTGTTAGGTTGGTTACTATATCCTCACTAAGAGGTGGGCGTTCGCCTTGGCGTTGAGCAATCAGTTTACTTTGAGCCAACGCTTGTTTATCTATTCTCTGATCTTTACGATTTTCCGATTCAGCATCAGCCTGCATACGAACTCCGCTTTCCACTTGTTGCTCAACTACGCCATACTCTCCTTTAAGTTGTTCTATTTGAATTTTGAACTGATACTCTAGTTGTATGAGTTGCGCTTTGGCTTCCGTCTCTAATTGAATCCGCTGTGCTTCGATCTGGGCTTCGAGTTGCTTTTTCTGCATCTCCATTTGAGCGGCTACCTGTGAGGCTTGCTGATTTGATTGAGACTGAATCTGAGCCTGCTGCGCCATCATCTCTTGTTGTTGTTTGATTCTTTTCTTTCTGCGAACCACCAAGAGTCTCTCTGCTTGTTCCACGTCTTTAATCTGACGAATGGCAATCGCATCTTCAAGGTCAATTTCTTTTTGTCCAAGAGCAATCTGTATGTTTTGTTCTAGGTATTGCTTGTCCATTTCGTTCATCTCAGTAACAACCACCACACCGAAGTTGTACATAGATAGGTTATCAAAAGAACTAAGCACAGCCATATTGGTTTCTCCCACGGCATTTGTATATACTTTATACAATATACTATCTGGTGGTATTACCTGTAGACAGCGAACAATATCATCACAGACCTTCTGATACAAAACCATCGCAGCATTAGTGATGTCGTATATAGCGTTGTTTCCAGCCTGCACTGCCATTTGGTTTACACCTACTAAGGCTTCTCCTTTCGGAGTGGTTCCATCCATAACCTCATTGATACCAGTGGCATCTCTTATCATTCGTAGGTAGTGATTGTAAAGAGAAACAAGTTCTTGTATGTTTCTAATATTATTACCTATCTCTCTGACGGGTGGGTTTTGAAAACCTCCCTCTGGATTCTTGCTACGGTAATAGAACACACCAGTTTGTTCGTAGATGTCTTGAATCTCTAATGGCTGTAGTTCACCACCGCGTCCTAGTTGTACGTTCTCTAACCCTTCAATATCAATGATGAGTCCATCTGGTTTTGCTTTAGCAATGGATTGCTGAAGTTTCAAGTGTGTGATCTGGAGCATGTCAGCAAACCCTATAACAGAGGATACCATTGACTTAGGTATCATCCCACGGATGTTGGTTGCTACAATACTATATGATAAACGAGCACGTGAAATATCATGTACGTTCTTAGGTATATTTTTCTTTGGCCCGTAGTTATACAACTTCTCTGTACCCACAATGTAAGTACCACCATATACCGTAGCGTTCTTCATGTATATTGCTTCTCTGTTGTATACAGATTGCTGAGGTGCGTTATACTCGTTTCCTTTAAAATAGAAACCTATGTTTCCGTATGCCGACTCTTTCTTCTCGTATATGATATCATCAACAGACATAAACTCAAAGTCCATTACCTCTACCTTGTACTCATCATATCCTTGACGGTAACGCGTACCAGGTCTATCGTAACCGGATCCTGTTGTAGAAAACTGAGTAGGATTGTTTCCATACTTATTCATAACAGTCTTAGCAATCTCTTCGTACTCCTGTTCTGTAAACTGATCACCCGCAATGCGCTTCAAGTCCATGATTGTTATGTACTTGAAATGACCAGCATATGTTAGGTCAGAGAAGGTTGGGTCATCCGTATAGTTGTGTATAAATTTCTTTGGATCAACATACTCTTCCTTGATTCCGTAATTAGGGTCATTGCTTCTTTTTGCAACACCCATTCCTAGTGTAGTTAAATCCTCAACACAACGGCGGTAGATAGATTGATTAAAGTCATTCCACTTCAATGTCATCTCAGTAGCAATCTGAGCAGAGATTTCTGCGTCTGTCTTAATGTTGGTGTCTAGGAATATTTCGGTTTCCTCTGGGGTGTCTGGTAGTTGTCCAGGGTCTTGTTTAACGCGCAGTCCAAGCGACTTCGCTTCTTCAATCATATCGCGATTCTCTATACGCAATACTGTTGCATTTTTCTTTTTATCCTTCTCTGTTCTTGACAGAGGGTCGATTGCTTCAATCTGAGGGTATGGTTCTTTTGAAAGAATTTTGTTTACAACAATCTTAACAAACTTAGGTACGATAGGAACTGGAGTATAGTCTAGCGTCATCAAGGTTCCGTCACCATTGTTGTTGTCGAGAGAGTTTAATATCTGACGATAGATAGATGTATCTTGTGTTCCTTGCGCATAATCTCTACAGCGTTCCATCTCGCTGTTGCGTCGTCCGTACAATGAATTCTGATAGTCGCTACCAATCCACTGAGCAAACATAGCCTTCGCGTAACTTAGGCCATATCCCTTAGACATCTTTTCCTCGACACCGCATAGGGGATCTGGAAATGAAGATTGTCCATTATTGTATTCGTTATCCATACTTAAGATTGCTACTGTTGCAAATATACTTCTTATTATCTTCGTATAATTATCTGACCTTTACGGAAGAACTGCTTGCCATTAAAGTCAGATTTAGGCTTCTCCACTCTATGCCCTTGTGCAGCAAGTAAGGCTAACCCACTTGATATTGAAAGGTCATATTTTGTACGGTCATCTATCTTAAAATTAACCCAGTCTTCAAGGGTTCTTTCGAAATACATTTTACCAAACTCAAGTGTTTCCTCATTGAGACCGACATGTGCGTGTATGTATGATTCGATAGCCTGTGCATGAGCCTGTATTACATCCTGTGAATTCGACGGTATTCCTTTTGTCTTTGTCTTACTACCATAACTGGATGTGAGATGGGTAGGCCTATCTAATAGAAAATGATCGTAACCCCTTGATTCAAAGTGTCTTGCGATACCATACTTGTTGTTCTCAATTAACACGGGGTAACTGTAAAACTTTGCGGCCATTAATATGTCCTCGTAAAAAATCTTTGCAAGCGGTGGACGTGAAGCGTACTCGGCTACAAACATATTGGAGGGATGCTCTAGGTTGAATTTATTAAAGAAATGACAAGCGCCCTTTGAGCCACGACCATCCACTGTTGCATCGATGTCATAACTATCGACTCCAGCGCATCCTAGCCACGCATTCTCTGGTGTCTTTTTGTTTCTTAATTCTACAGGGGGCATCCATGATACCCTCCATCTTCCATTTGGATCAGGACTAAACACTACCTCTGTATCCTTTTGCCCTAAAGACCAAACAAAGTTTCCTGTAACCACAGGGTTGGGAAACAAATCATCATTGTATTCTACCTGTTCGTATATTTTTTGTACGTTGAATAGTGATGCTTTAGAACTATCCCTAAAGGCTTCGGCTTCAGTAAAGGGGAACTGACGTATAACTTCGTTTAGTTCATAAGAGTCTCCAGACAAACCCTTCCTTTCGTTCTTCAAATAAGTCTTTGCTCCTAAGTTTATGTACTCACCCTCTAAGCCTATAATACTATTTTCGGGATCATCAATGACAGGCATTCCGTACTTGTCGAAGAAACCTTCCAGGGCATCGTATGCTGGTATAAAGCACCCATACAATCCGCTCTTTGTCCTGCCGTTTTCGTTCCTATCATTTACATTGCTAGCATTGTACAGTTCTCTGTACTGCCTTCCTCCTCTGTCTAATGGATTTACAGTGCTTCCAACTATTGCTTTACCTACAATCTTTCTACCTACAAGCAAACAAGTACGTTGTACTCGCCATGCCTCTCGTATATCATTACCCTTTTCCCACTTACCTGCCTCATCCAAATACAAGATGTGTAGTTTCTCTCCATCGTAGGCATTGTTGGTTGTGTTCTTCCAGTTAATAATTGTATTAAGAGCCTCACCTCTTGATGAGGTTTTGTTCTTTTTAGTGATTCTTTTTGATGGCTCGCGGAAGGCGAGTTCCATCCTGGGGTTGGTCGTACCATCTTGAATAGGTTTAAAGAAAAAAGGCAGCGACTTATATATAGGCACTACCTTCTTCATGAATATATTCTCCTGTGCATCGGTACCTGTCTTAGACATGATACCCAGTAGTTTCTCTTTAACCTGTGTTCCTTCGTTTACAAGTATTGCCGCAGACATATTGGTGTATCCTGATCTACGACACTTAACATATACCTGTCCTACACAGCGTGGGTCTGCTACACAAGCGTCAAGGTGTATGAATAGTTGTCTCTGGAAATCGAGATAGGATGGGTATCCGATATCAATCTTACACCACTGCAGGAAAAAGTAATGGTTTCCAGTGATATAGGTAGGTACCCCGTTGTTATAGAACCATACTCCATTGCGTCTTCTTTTATATTCTTCAGTAATGTAATTGGTATACTTCTTACGGAATTGCTCTGGCATAGACATCCATTCTTCCATTGACTTTACTTTCTTTAAGTCATCGGGTAACGGTATCCTTTGCCAGTATTGTTCAGCCTTTGGCTTATCGTAAAATAGAATATCCTTCTTAGGTGGTTGCTTAGGGAACTGTATGGGTAAGTCAAAGTATATACTGACTTTTCCTTGTGTTTTGTCAGCACATATGTTGACTACAATTTCATCTTCTATTTCTACAAGTCCAGCCATTTAATAATCCCAGTATATGAAGACTTGATTACTTTGAGTATTGTTCTGCGAATCCTCCGCTATAGTCTCGTTCTTCTTTGATTTCTCCATCTTGCTGGAGTCCTTTGATAAGTTGTTCGAGTTTTTCTCTTTCAACAATAAGTTCTTTTGCGTCTACCGCTGTCTGCTTTATAGATTGCAGTTCTGCTTTACGTTGAGAACCGCTAAGTTCTTGGTCTACAGGCTTTTGTATTTCCTGTATCATGTTCTCTATAGCAATCTGCATAGCCTGCATTAGACGTACAGCGGTATCTATGTTGTTATACTTCTTCGATCTTGCCATGAATTGATTGTAAATACGTTCTCCATAACTTCTCTCCGTTTACCTCCATCTCATAGGATGAGTTCTTTCTGATCAGAACTTTGTCTCCGGGACTCAATTCGAGTTCCTTTAACTTAGGTGAAGACCATCTTATGTATCCTTTCTTTTCTTTAGGGGGATTCGCCTTTGGTATGAGTTCAATGATATCGCTCTTTATTGTTTCCTCTTGCTCTTCCTCTGGCTCTGGAGTTATAAATATCCAGTCACTAATCAACTCTATCTCTCCTGTGTCCTGGCATTTATACGCGTAGGCTTGACAGGATATAGGGTCTAGGTTACCTCCATAGTGTACAACGTATACGTCGTCGTCTGGGTCTATGAATTGACCACGCTTCTTGGTTTCTTCTAACTGAACTGTTTCCTCGTTCATCATCATGTGATTACCACCAAGCACAACGTGGTGATGGAAATACATGGTGTCTCCTACTTTAACATTGGTATCAAACTTGGCTGGTAGAGCAACCACCTCGCCTTCCATGGTTCTGTGTTTGAACTCATCAAACTTGGTGTCGAGATATATTTCTTCACCGTTGACCTCCATGGTGTCCTTAGTTACTTTAGGTACACGTACTAAAAAGTGATAGAGGGATTTCATTCCTCCTTGAGTTCTCCTGTTGGTTTCGTGTCCCAAAGGTTGATTGCAATAGCAGATCTGGTGCCTCGTGTTACCTCTGTAACTCTGTGGTGTGTTCCTCCTGCATCAAATATGATTAGCCTGTTGTGTTTTGCACGTATGCGCTCCGGCTGTTTCTCTGGGCCATTAGAGAACACCTCAAGGTATCCTCCGTCGATATCCATCTCTACAGGGTAGAATACAGTACCTACAATCGGAGACGAAATTTCCCCAGTGCTTTTCCAGAGTGCCTCATCTTTATCCAGGTGCATACCAAGACTTGCATTAGGCATGCCTTCTCCGAACTGACCTGTCCAATACTCAAAGCCGTCTAGGTTTACTGAAGGGTATACTGGATAGTCTCTCCAGATATAAGAGATTAGTTGTTTTTTGATAGTATCGTCTGATGAGTTCCACCATCCGTTCCACCAGTGATAAGATCCGTTATCTCCAAAGAGGTAGTCTTTGTTATCCTCTAGTTGTTTGATAAAGGAAGGGTCTTTGATAAAGTTGTCAATTACAATCATATGAATTCGCAGTCATGTTCAATTAATACGGGCATGTTATCTACGGTCTTCCAAAGCATCGTTCCCTCGTCTTTGTTGTAGATGTATACAAGGTAACGCCTTATTCCGTATTTAACAAAACATCTTTCGTCCTGTATGATTGAATCAATAATTGAATCGCCTGCTCTTTGGCCCACATAATAAGCCATAGCATCTTTCGGGTTAGTCCCGATGATGATTTTTCTAATAAGTTCCATTCTATTTATTTAGCCAGTAGTCTATTGTGCTTGAATCACCCTCATCCTCTTCATTGTTGATGTGTGTGTCAAAAACTTCGCCTACAGTTTCTATCATTAAATCGTATTCGTCTGGTGTAGCCATGTGCATCCCGGTCATCATCTCGTACTTCTCATCATCCTGATCCGACTCTGGCACAAAGATTCCAAAGCAATACATAGATAGGTACCGCTTCTTTCCTCCATACACTTCCATTATATCTTCTATCTCCTCTAGTTTAAGTCTTATGAGTTGAAATGCTAATGTTCTCTGCTTATGGTTCATTAGAAAGAGGTGTTTGTTCCTAAAAATCTTACTTCAAGATGTGAGTTGTCAGCGCTGTAGGTTACCCCGCTGCTTCCTGCAGATCCTCTGAGTTGTAGCCTATACCCTGCTGCTCCATCGCTGTACCATAATACATTGAACTCCAAGTGATAAGTCTCACTATTCTTTACAGTTCTAAAGGTTTCTGCAATTGCTGAACCAGCACTATAGTCATAGATATCGAAAGTAACATCTGTGTTTGCTGTAGAGTCCACCTCTATAGATGCGGTCAACTGAAAGAATCCTTGCTTCTCGTTGATTAAGATATTATCTCTAGGGTCAGCAATACCGCTTTCTGGTATGCTCAGATAATCATTGGCGTCTCCAAAGATTACTGATGATGTTGCTGCTGTTACTGATCCTGTCGCGCTAGAGTCTCCAAATATTTCTGCGAACTGCACTACCGGTGTCTGGCTACCCGTGGCTAAATTACCGCTGTTTTGTGGTCTTGCATATAAAGTTTGTAGACCCGTGCCAACTACTTGATTAGAGACTGAGTTCACTAGGTCTACCTGCTCTATGTATTTATAGGCACTAGCAGTTTCATCCCAGATTAAGTACTTGTCTGCATTAGCGGGAGATGTAATCTGCCCTAAGTTTCCTGCATCCTGTAGTTCAACCGTGCTCCCTGTTGCTGACAGAGGGGTATTCGCTGTAATAGATGCGGTTCCAATTGGGTTTGTATTGAGGTCACGGGTAACTACTACTCCAGATGTACTAAGCATAAGCGCCTTGGTAATACTGGTAGAGGTAGATGGTGTTCCTGTTATCTTTAATTCACCCGTAGTCTCGAGTGTGTCGGTAGAAAGTTTAAGCGCACTGTTGTTTCCCGCCCCGTCTTCTACTACTTGTTCTGTTGCTGAAAGTTGCGCTGACTCAAGTTTGAGTAACTTGTCAAACGTATCCTTTATTTTATTTCCACTAAGTGATGCCATAGTATTACTTTTACCTAACAAAGATACTGATATGCCCAAAAGTACTGTAAGCCGAAAGAAGAAGTTTAGAGAGTTCTCTAAGATTGAGAAGAAGTATATCCAGGAGAACGGTATGAAGAACCTACACTTCCTGTACCTGGACGCCAAGCAGAACATGGATCTGGGAAAGGCTGAGGTGGATTTGCTTTTCTTTATCTATGACCTGGAGTTCTGGACGATAGCGTATGTTTCAGAGACTATGAATAGAAGTCACAAGAAGTTAGCGGACAGATACGTGTATCCGTTAATGAAGAAGGGGTGGATATATAAGCACTTTGATAAACTCACGCCTAGTCAGAACATGGAAGACCATTTCTTTAGAGATGAAACTAAGATGAACTACAAGGTGCGGTATGCTATTACACAGAAGGGCAGGTTATATGTAGCGCGCATGTATAGAAAGATGAGGGGCGAAGAACCTTTTAACTACGAGCCTTACGAGCCGCTTCCATAGCAGGAGTGCTCTTTCCTTTGTCATGTGTAACTAAACGGAAGGGTGCTTCTGGTGATGCTCCCTTGTGTGGTTTGTAGTCACCCTTCATTAGAAAGTGACGACCACCCTCTGTCATCCAGTGGTATCCCTCTGGTGCTTTTACCTTAACGCTCTTGTTAGTCTTCTTTAGTTTCATTTCTGTATTTCTTTTTAGAACCTCGACCTTCTTCATCTAAGTATGTAATGGAACCGTCTGGGTTTTCTTTGTAGTACAATCTACCATAAATCTCTGGGGATGTAACACCTATTTCTGATTGTAACTTCTTTGTATTTATATGACTCCAAATGCCCGTGTCTCGGTCAAGTGGGTCGAGATCCCACTTGTCATAATAACTTATGTACTTTCCTTTGTCGTCTTCACCGAGGTCTATTGTAAAATTACCCAGAGTTTCCCCATACATATTGTTGTAGTCGTCTCCTCGTCCTATAAAAGACTCATCCCCTGGGTATGCAATAGGATTTCTCATACCATACCCATTAGGTTTACGGCGGCGTAAGAAATTCATGCCTGCTTCTCTGGTTAAAGAATTGATGTTTTCATCACTTCTTAGCATGGCAATATACTTGTTCTGATACTTTACACCCTCCCCTGTCTTTAGGAACTGAGGTATAGTTTGCATGTTGCGTTTGTGGTCAAATTTGGCCTTTATGTTTTCCTCAGTTACAGGAGAACTAAAGTAGGTTGCTGATGAATCTGATGAGTCAGAAGGACGGTATCGTGAAGTTTGAATTGCACCAATCGCTGTATCGCGTACAGGCTGACCCATCGCTATATCCAACAAGGCTTGTCGCTCTTTCAGTGATTCTCCAGATCTTGCAAATGAATTTTCTGGTTCTTTTTTATTACGAAGTACAGCATCCGATACTCTCTTAACTGCATTTTCGTAAGAATAGGGATTGATGTTTCGCGCTATCCGTTGGCGTATACCTTTAAATAATCCTTTAGGCTTGAACTTAGGTGCTACAACATCTACTTCATCCATCATCATAGGCTCTCCTACAGGGCTTCCTTCTCTGTACTTCTTCTTCCTGTTGATGGGTTTCTTTGTATTTGTCCTATATCGATTCATTTCTTCTTACGTTTACGGAACGGGAACGGGGGTTTGAACTCCTTGATTCTTCCCTCTGGTAGTTTGTCTACATCGACACCACGCACCTTGGTCTTCTTCTTTTTCTTAGGATCTCCTGCTCTATACTTCATGTTACAAATATACTATCTTTGGAATTATGGAACTACGTGTAATAAGAATGTACAGCCAAGACGACTTCACTCTTGGAGCACTGTACTCAGAAAGTAAAGAAGGAAGGGAATTCCTCTGTTATACATTAGAGGACGAGCATCGTGATGAGAAGGTAATGGGTGAAACCAGGATCCCAGCAGGGACATATCGCATCACCCTGCGTACCGTAGGTGGTCACCATAATAGATACTCAGACAAGTTCCCTAATATGCATAAGGGTATGTTATGGGTACGCGACGTACCAGGGTTTGAATACATACTAATCCATATTGGAAACACAGATGAGCATACAGCGGGGTGTCTATTGGTGGGTAACTCATCAGACATGAAGGGGTTTGTTGGAAAGAGTACCTATGCATACCAACACATGTATCCCAAGGTAGCCAACGAACTGCTTGATGGCAGAGATGTTTGGATTACATACGAGGACTTTGCATAATTGGGTATTTACTACTATTGACTTTATCATTTTTTTCTTGTACCTTCATCCCGTCTTAAAGACGTACTGGGACACAATAGTTCTTTATCCATAGCATCAGCGTCAATGGATACTGAACGGCTCAAGAAGAAACTCAGACATACTACGTCGGAATAAAGTTTTCAAAGGGCCCCTAATTTGCTCAAATTTTTCGCATGCTTCGCGTATCACAGCGACAAGAAATACCCTCCGTTTATCGGGGGGTGTTTTGTTATAGGGGTATCAATTCGGCACATCAGTTGAAACAACACGGGCCATTACTCCTGATCCGTAAAAATTGCTGAGAAATGTTTCTGGTGGGGATAATATATTATATGGACGCCAGCGCGCGCGCACCCGAACGCATCCGCACGAACGGGGGGGAGTGCATACAGGCGAACACGCGCACAGGTTTGGGCGTTTGTGCACGAGCACGAGCGCACCTACGCGAGCACGTACGTACACCGGCACGCCTATGTGCACACACGTAGCACACACACGCCCCCATAGGTGCACCGCACAGCCCCCACCCGCCCCCCGTACATATGAGGGGGGGAACAAATCACGCCCACACACAATCCCACAAGAGAACCACAACCCCACGCCCCACCATTGGAGGCACACTGACCACCCCAAGAGAACGCCTAAAGAATCCAATCCCGACAACAATACCAACACACCACCCAAGAGGAGAAACCCCCTTAGAACGGCTTAAAATAACCTCGCGTATATGTGTAACGCATGCGCCCATATATGTGCACGCTCGCGCAGGTCTGAGCGCGCCTGATCCCCTCGCGCACCTGGTCGCATTATGCGCCCGCGCAACTGTTGTTTTTTCATTTGTCCCAAAAAAAAACCCCGCTCAATGGCGGGGCTTCGTGTGTGCATCATGTAGGCTCAGTCCATGTGTTCCGTGTACACCTGTAAGTGTGAGCCTTCATCGATAACTTCAAATGTAGGGCTGTAAATCGAACGAGTGGCCATTTCCACCTCATCAGTGAGTATAGTTCCAATCAGTTCACAAACAACTTCCATTCGTGTATCATGTCCATGTGCAAAGTCGCAGTACGAGTACACAAGGCTCATGTGACATAGGTGTTCATGTGTCACCTTGCACACATCATGCACAAGGTCGAGCGTGTCAGCAACTTCATTGACAATTTCAATCAGTTTAACAATCGGTAGGTGGTCTTTAGTAATTCCATTCACTTCGTGGTTCACAATCGAGTCGTACATGTACACTACGCAGTCACGCACTTGCTTGTCAAAGGCTTCCATGTCCCTACGTAGTAGTTCAATCGTTCTGTCGTTGTAATTTTTCATCGTATTTTGTTTTGGTTACACCGCAAACATAGGGGGTATTTTCCGCAGTAAGTGTTAACGGCTTGTTAAAGTCTCGTGTGTATCATGCTATGCTCACCACGAATGTGACTGAGTATGTGCATCCGGACTAAGTCCTCATCTGTGTACCCATGTTCCCAAGCCTTGAATTTCAACGAATCAATTTTACCCAAGTCGATACAAGAAAGGTTATCCACTACGCACAAACCTCTTAGAGGTTCGTGTGCATTACATACTCTAACACCACCTCGCTTGTAGAAATCAAAGATTTCATTAACAATTATACTGTTTTCGGTTAAATGGTAGGGTTTTCTTTTGCGCCCTCGTATCTCAAGCACTTGCTCGCTCAAGCCTTTGGCTCGTGCTTTCAAATCTTTGATTTTTTGTAAATCCATTTTCATAAGGCAAATAATTTTGGTTATCAATACCACAAACATAGGCCATCCAATCGCTGTAAAGTGTTAAAGCCTTGTTAAAGTGTGTTCCTATCTCACGTGTGCATTATGCGCCCTCCAGATCCTGTATGCGCCCATACGTACACGCTCGGTAAGGGGGTTGATATATAAAAGGGTGGGAAGAATCAACCCATGCACGCGCGCACACACACATACATACGCACACATACGCCTACACACATGAATACAAAAATTTTCTGTTAAAGCCTTGTTAAAACGTGCTGTTAAAGTTTTGTTAAAGCGTGTTTTTTCATTTGGATTTGTCAATTATTTTCTATAGATATACCCCCTACTACGTAGTGGTAGGGGGATATCTCTATACTATCTCGGCAATCCCCTACCCCTCATACCTCAGACTCCATTCGAGAAGCACCACACCCCCTTAGAATGCGAAATCTCAAATGTGAACCATCCCTTCGTGCTATGCGCGCGAGTCACGCACGTACACATATACGTACACACGCCTTCGCAAGTCATGGACTTGCTCATCACGGGATGGACTGACTGACTGACCAACCCCCATCATACGGGCACGTGATCTGATCCTGTATGTACACAGGAAAATTGGTGAGCATAATGCGCAGGGATTTTAACATTTCATTAACTGAGATTGTCAAAATGTTGTTATTTGTTTGTGGTGTTGAAACGATAACCGAAAACTAAAAAAGATTGCCTTATGAACAACACAACACCCAACACAACCACACAATTACAAGCCCTTGAGCGTAAGATGGGCCGTGATTTTGTCGAGAACCTCTTCGAAGATTTCCTAAACACTGAAGCGTTCGCATCTTTCGGCTTCTACACAGACCTACTGGCTGGTGCCTACAAGAGTGTCCGTGACCCGCAGTTCCGCTTACTCGTACGAGGCAATTTCGATATGTTCGTTAACCCCCAAAACACTGAGGCGTAATGGGCAATTTCGCAACACAACGCAACCACAAGGGCTATGAGTACGTAGTCCGAGTGGTGAGCGCACCGACCTTGGGCGGCAAGACTGCGGCCTCAAGCAAGCGTAAGGTTCGAGGCAAGATGAAAGCCGATGCACTTGAAATGAGATACGCCAACCGCATAGACCGCAAAGCGGAGCGTGAGCATAGCAAGGCCGTACGTAGTGCTGACCAACGTGAAACCCGTAGGGCAAAGCGGAAATAGTACGGTACTTTTTGGATGGTGGTGACCACACCTACAACGGACTACCTGCAAAGGGGATACCTATGCCCCTGTTGCACTGAGTGCTCGTGACACTCGTAGTCCCCTAAACAAATGTGAATGAGTATGACAAATTATGATGGAGTTGAAGTGAAGTTAGTGCGTATAGACACTGGCGTAGAGGTGAGTATGGGCGATGCAGTCGTTTGTTCTCGTGGTGTCGAAGACACGGTGCGTGGGATATACCCACCACACAAGCCAAGTTCGAGTGGTAAGGTGAACATGTATTACCCCTCTGTGTATGGACTTAAATTCGTTGAGGTATGAATGAGTTGCAAAGATTGAGTCGGGCCATCGCTATACACAAAGGCAGAAGGAGAGCGAGCGAGAAGGAAATTCGCGAGGCTTGGGCGTACCTACATAAGGTACACAACAAGTACGGCACGGTTGACGTGAGCATTATCCGATCACTCATACGTTGAACCGTAGGTTGAGAATGAGTTTTAACAATCCTTTAACACTGATTGTCAGATAGTTACCCTATGTTTGTGGGGATGATTTGGTAGTGGTGACCACACTATAAACGGACTGCTACACAAGCACCAATTCTTTTGGTTTTGGTTTATAACGTGGTGTTTGGGTGTACTATGGGTTCGAGTCCCATGCAGTCCCCTAAGCCTATATGTGTAGGGCTATAGATACACATAACATTATGCCTATGGATGAATTGAAAGATGGACAGGTCGTTTGCTTTAACGCCGAAGTCGAGAATGCGGATGACTGCTTAGTGCTTACAGCACCGAGCGAGTATGAGGGCGAGTTTGCTCAAGCAGATATGTGTGCAAGACCTATGTTGCACCACAATGAAGGGTTCGATAGGGTTACCATACTTAATGACGAATACCTCTCGGATGTAAAACAACTTGTGTGTGGTGACAAGATATGGTTTCCACACTACGACAATGAGTGCAGTATTTCCTACATAGATGGGGCATACAGTATGTACGAAGGTGGGTGGTGTTGGACAGATGACACGCTGTACTGCGAGGAAGATGGGTGCACGTACCACATAGACGATCAGGGTGAGAACATCTTTTGGAATGAGCGTAACGAGGAGTACCGACTTTCTGAGGAGGATGACCGCCGACTGCATGAATACCACAGTGGTTTTCGTAGAGACTTCACTACACCCGACACGGTGTACACGATTGGCTTCGAGGTCGAGAAGGAAGATGAAGACCCCCTTAATGAGTGGGACTTGGATGACACGGATGAAACGGGATGGTGCCGCGAGTCGGATAGTAGCCTGTGCAGTTACGCAGGATTTGAATTGGTAAGCCCTGTGTTTGATTTGAACGGTACTTTATTGGATGAACATATGGAGCACCGTGTTGTTCGTGACCACATCAACGCTGACTACGGCAGTAGTTGTGGTGGGCACATCAATGTAGGTAAGCGTGGGTTATCGGGCGAGGAATTTTTCGATTCGATTCAAGCATTCGTACCGTTGTTTCTTTCGATATGGAGACACCGATTGGGTAATAGTTACTCACAAATGCAACGCAAGCCCGACAACTACAAGCGTGCTGGTAAATACTCAGCGGTCAACGTTCAAAGTAGATACGTTGAGTTCCGCTTACCACCTGCGTTCAAGAACGTGACCAACCTGCTATGGCGTAGGGATCTGATGCGTATCATGTGTGCTAACGAGAACATCAAGCCGTTGCAATTGATTACGATGATGCTCAACCCTAAGAGTGAATTGGGTATCCACTTGCGTAAGGTGTACTCGAACGACCAAGTGCTGAGGGTAGTGAGTATGTACGCTCAGTTTGCCGATGACTTGTATGGCTCGTTCAACTTCAGTGCTGATGGTGTGGGTGTATTCCACAAGAGTGTGGTTCGTAGACTGAAGAACCGCAAGGTAGAGGCACGTACTATCGTGTCATACACTGGCGAGGCAGTGGAAAGACTGCGCAACAGATTTGGTAGAGACTACACCATTGATGCACAGCCTACGTTGGAGGCTATGGATAAACTTTTAGAACAATAATATAACCGAAACCGATGAGTGCAATGGGATATAACCGCACAACTATGCTTATGTGTATTGCAATTATGAACGATGGTAAGATGTTACCTAAGAAAAAACTAAAGAACTGTTGGAACAACAACGATGATGGGGCTGGTATGCTCTACATTATGGATGGCTTGTTGTGTATCGAGAAGTTCCCTAACAAGGGGGGCAATTCGTTCGACAAGTTTCTTGAGCGTTACCGCGAACTCAAGACTTCCGATGTGGGTAACAAGCCCATGCTCTTGCACTTCCGTATCGCTACACACGGTATGAGTGACGAGTACCTACACCCATTCGCTGTGACACCTACACTTGGACTCATACACAACGGTGTTATTTCGGGGTTCGGAACTAAGGACAAGAGTGACACTGCCGAGTTCGCAGAACTTGTGGGTACTATACCCGCTGTTGATATTGATGTGCTCGACAATCCCTTTATCGAGGATGCTATCTTCACATACTTGGGTGGCTCAAGTAAGGTGGTGTTCATGGACAACGAGGGCTTGTACCGCATCTTCAATGAGGGGATGGGCGAATGGATTGGGGACAATTGGTTCAGTAATGACAGTCACTCACGTGCCGTACGTTACTACGGAAGCACAGCCGTTACAGGATCCAGCAAGTACACATACGATTGGGACTTGGATGCTGAGTCTGACCAAGCCGATGTGGATGCTTGGAATGAGTCCTTTGGTATCACTACTACCGATGAGTTGGATGACATAGCATACGACACTGAAGCACCACTGCAAGGAACGTATGACTGCGTAGGATGTGGCACACAAAACACGAAGATAAACTTCAACGCAGAGTGTATGAATTGTAGTGCATACCAACTCGATGCAGTCGATGAGGTCATGGAATTATGGACAAGCCTTGAGTGTGGCTACGAGGGTGATGACCTTAAAGATATAGCGTAATGGAATTTGAATTGCAATACAACGACAACACATTGAACGTGGTGGCCACTGTTGCTGTGTACCGAGATGAAGGTACATACGACACGCCACCTTACACCGAGCATGAGGTGGAAGATCTGGAGGTGAGCATGTATGACCACGAGGGTAACCTTGTGTACTTGCCTATCGAACTGCTCTCTAAAGAGTTACGAGATAGTATTGATAAAATCATAAACGATAGAGTGATATGAAAAACGAATTAGTAGTAACATCAGTACGTTACTTTGAAACACGTAGAGGACTTGGGTATGAAGCCAAGACAAGCGTACCTGGAGTCAGCATATGGAATGATGGAATGGGTGGAGGCACCTACGTATCATCCTCACTTGCTTACTTTAATCACGGAGATTTTCACAAGGAGTTCTTCCCCGACATAACGTATGCTTCCATTGACTATGAGAATGCACTTGAGGAAGTAATAAATATTCACGAAGGCGTTTAGTCTTAAGTATTAACTCTCAATTTGTGAGACACATTTGGAATTGATTAACGGATTAGTAACCTTATACACACGAGATATGGATAACAAACATGTAGTAAGATTCAGTGACATGCTGAAGAACAAGACCGTAAAATTTGTACGGAGATTAGAGGAAAGTGAGATGGAAGCACTGATGTGGTACAAGAACCCACTCGTATTAGTATTCCAGGACAACACGCAATTGATATTGCAGTGCGATGATGAAGGAAATGATGGAGGTGCCGCCATCTTTTACGATAGTAAACAAGGCACAATGGAAACAATTTATACGGTCTAAAATGGATGACAAGATGATAGACAACTTTATTACATACTGCAAGGACATCGTGGCCAAGCACCCAGATCTTACGGATGAGGTGCATGACTTCTTTGACCTATGTATGATGGAGATAGAAGGTGGTGGGTCGCAACCCCATGAAATCGAATTAGCGATGAGCGACATAGATGATTTAGTAACAACCAAACTCAAGAGTGCAAGAGGATAACACCGCACAACTATGCTTATGAAAGTATTTGCAGTAACCGTACCCAATCCTTACTTGGGTGAAGGCAGTAAGAGTATTGACCGAGTAGCACCTGCAGGTGAGACAATGCTATCTTACTTTACAGTCTTCGCAAAAGACTACGAGGATGCGCGTTTAGCGTTCGTAGAATTTTGTGGTAGAGGTAGGAACTTACCTACCCTCACAACTATTACACCTATCGCAGAGGACTCACGAGTACTCAAGCGAGCGGTAGTACCCAACACCCCTGCGATCCTGGATAGCGTGGAGATTGAAGCACTTGATGCGAATCAAGCGAAACAATTACTGCGTGAGTTCATATCCAATGACAGCACCGACCCGCTGTTGGCTATGGCTATCCGTAAGGTGACTGAACTCGATGAGTATGTTGCATTCAGAGGCCTTGAGTCTACTCTACAATCTCAAATTGAGATAGAGGAGGTACCACTAAGTGAACTACAATCTCTTGCAGATGAGGTGAGTGATGATGTAAACGAAAGTCTTAGTGGCTTAAAGAACACCGGGCTAAGTCGTGACAAACTTAGTTTCATAGAGCGTTTAACATCTAAACGTGGTGGATAATGGATGAGTTCCGTAAAGCGGTACGTATTGTGGAAGAGGCGCGGGATACTGCTGCGCTTCTACACAGTACCTATGTACGAATACAATTAGAGCAAGCACTTGAGGTACTTGCATTAGTAGAAATAAAATTAAATACAATTGACAATGAGTTTATACGACCAACTAAAGAGAAACCCACCCAAACTACAGGTAGCAGGTGAGGTGCGTGAGATAAAGATTAATCTGGTGTCCGTGATGTGCGACAACAAGTACAGATGGACAGCCCGAAAGAACAATGAAGGAGACTTTAAGGTTTTCACTGACCGATTTGCTTACAGCAACTTCGGTATTCCCTACTACAAAGACGACATTGAATGGGCTATGGACAACGGCGATTGGAATTGGGTGTTCGATATGATTAACGAAGGCACCTGTCAAGTCGAGAGAATACAATACAGATAACTAAATACAACTTGCCTTATGAAAGTATTAGAATTATTTGCTGGCTCACGTTCAGTGGGCAAAGCCGCAGAAGAACTTGGGATGAATGTATTCTCAAGTGACATCAAACAGTTTGGTGGTATCGACTACGTTGTTGACATCCTGGACTTTGATGTAGCAGAAGTGCATGGATTCAGTAAGAATCTATGGGTGCCCGATGTGATCTGGGCGTCACCCCCATGTACATCGTATAGCATTGCAGGTGTGAGACACCACCGCAATGGACAAGAACCTACGTCAGAGTTCGCTGTAAAGAGTGACAAGATTATAGACAAAGTTCATGAGTTGATACACTACTTTACACTGTTGAATCCAAACCTTGTGTACTACATTGAGAACCCTCGTGGTATGCTACGCAAGATGGACTTCATGAAGCGTCATCCGATACGACACACGGTAACGTACTGCCAGTATGGGGACACACGTATGAAGCCAACCGACATATGGACTAACGACTTGCGTTGGAACCCACGCCCTATGTGTAAGAATGGTGCGCCTTGTCATGAGCCTGCACCA